>ERZ1026876.1116-NODE-1116-length-14069-cov-4.072071_pt1 | contig 14069 bp, 12 predicted proteins | sample MGYA00380168_ERZ1026876 | MGnify/ENA primary metagenome ERZ1026876 (study PRJEB33269, sample SAMEA4719804) | human gut metagenome | biome: human-associated habitat; feature: organic feature; material: feces | place: Cameroon | collected 2013-10 ... | reverse complement strand
GGAGGAATTTCTGGAGTATCTCCGGAACTTCAAATTCACCTGTGACGTATGGGCAATACCGGAGGGCACTCCGATTTTTCCGAACGAACCTATCATAAAGGTAAGAGGCCCGATAATAGAGGCTCAGCTTATAGAAACAATGCTTTTGCTCTCGATAAATCAGCAAAGCCTTATTGCCACAAAGGCAAACAGGCTTGTAAGAGCGGCGCACGGAACAGCGGTCGCGGAATTCGGCACAAGGCGCGCTCAGGGAGTTGACGAAGCGGTTTACGGTGCGAGAGCCGCTTACATCGGCGGCTGTGTTGCAACCTCCGGAGTTATACCGGAAAGAGAATTCGGCATACCCTCGGTCAATACAATGATACACTCATGGGTACAGCTTTTTGACAGCGAATACGACGCATTCTGCGAATATGCGAGACGTCACCCCGACGACTGCACTCTTGTGGTTGACACCTATGACACCATCCGCTCCGGTATTCCAAATGCAATAAAGGCCTTTGACGATGTTTTGGCTCCGCTCGGCAAACGGCCGAAGAGCGTTAGAATAGATTCGGGCGACATCACATATCTTTCAAAGAGAGTCAGAAAGATGCTTGATGTTGCGGGATACCCCGACTGCGACATTATGGCGTCAAATTCGCTTGACGAGCACCTCATAAGCGATATGGTCTCGCAGGGGGCTAAGGTTGACTGCTTTATAGTCGGCGAAAGACTTATAACCTCTGCCTCATCTCCCCTTTTCGGCGGCGTTTACAAGCTGTCCGCAATAGAAAAGGACGGCAAAACGATACCGAAAATAAACCTTTCGGAAAATGTCAGAAAGATAACCATACCGTCGTCAAAGCAGGTATACAGACTTATTGACAAAGACTCCGGTAAGGCGATAGCGGATGTACTCACCCTCGACGACGAGACGATAGACGAAAACAAGCCGTATGTACTCTTTGACCCGGATTTCACCTGGAAGAGAAAAGAAATAGAAAACTTTGTAACGAGAAAGCTTCTCGTGCCGATATTCGAGGGCGGCAAAAAGGTCTATGAGGAGCCGTCGCTCAAAGAAATACGCGAATACTGCCTGAGACAGACAGATACGCTTTGGGACGAAGTAAAGCGCTTTGAAAATCCGCACAAATACTATGTCGATCTCTCAAAAAATCTTTGGGCGGAAAGAAACGGTCTTATAGAGAAATTTAAGGGCATTAAATAATTTAACGGAGGGTTCACTATGAATATATGGCATGACATAAGCCCGGACAGGATAACAAAAACCTCGTTTGACGCGGTTATAGAAATCAGCAAGGGCAGCAAAATGAAGTATGAGCTTGATAAGGAAACGGGCCTTTTGCGGCTTGACAGGGTTTTGTATACATCTACCCACTACCCTGCCAACTACGGTTTTATTCCGAGAACATATGCAAAGGACAACGACCCTCTTGACGTGCTTGTTCTCTGCTCGGAGCAGATAGAGCCCATGGCTCTCGTCAAATGCTATCCGATAGGCGTTATAACCATGCTTGACAACGGATTCCCGGACGATAAAATCATATCAATTCCGTTTGATGACCCGATGTATAACTCATACACCGACATAACTCAGCTTCCCGCGCACATTTCCGATGAAATGAAGCACTTTTTTGCCGTATATAAAACGCTTGAAAACAAAAAAACGGTCATCGACGAGACTAAGGGTGCTTTTGCGGCGGCTGACATTATTGAGGATTCGATAAAGCGTTATACACAGGTATTTGAAAAATAATTTCGGGTGTGGGGTAAAGAAGTGAAAAACAAGGCTGTTAAAATTTTTATGGTGCTGATTGTGGCAGTCGTAGCCATCTTCGGCACAGTGGCAATAGTAAATTCTTCAAAAAACGGTTGGGAGCCGTCGGTTAAAGAAACTAAAGAGCCGAAAACCAAAAAAACCTTGACTGCGGAGAAAAAAGAACCTGTTAAAATCAGTATGCTCTCGGTCGGCGACAATCTCATACACGACGGAATTTACGAGCAGGCAAAAAAACGCTCAAAAAACGGCGGTTATGATTTTTCATACGCATACAAAAATATTGCCTCCACCGTGGAAAAGGCAGATTTGGCTACCATAAATCAGGAAACGATAATAGCAAAAAGCTATGAGCCGTCAGGCTATCCGCTTTTCAACTCTCCTCAGGAGGTCGGCGAAGAGGTTAAGAAAATAGGCTTTGACGTTGTAAACCTCGCAAACAATCATATGCTTGACAAGGGTGCTAAGGGACTTTCGGAGGCTATTGATTTTTGGAACAACATAGGCGGCGTCACAATGACAGGCGCATACAAGGACGAAAACGATATGAACCGCCTTGAATACATAGAAAAAGACGGCATTAAGATAGGCCTTGTGGGCATAACCCGCTATACAAACGGTCTGTCTTTACCCAAAGACAGTGCCCTGAAAATAATCTACACCTCAGACGAGGACACAATCAAATCAAAAATTCAGAAAGCCAAGGCTGAATGCGATATTGTTTTGGTAAACGTTCATTGGGGTGAAGAGTACACAACGACCCCCAACAACGACCAGCGCGAGCTTGCAAACAAAATGGCGTCGTGGGGTGCGGACGTAATTATAGGGCATCACCCGCACGTAATACAGCCTGTTGAATGGATAGACAACGGGAACGGCACAAAAACACTTGTGGCATACTCTCTCGGAAATTTCATCTCACAGCAAAACACGGCGTCGAGAGTTATAGGCGGTATGCTTCACTACGACTTGACAAAGGACTATGACACCGGAAAAACAACGGTTGACAATGTGGTTTTTGAGCCTATCGTAACCCACTATGTACGTGGTAGCCACGATGTTCAGATCTATCCCCTTTCGCAATACACCGATTCGCTCGCAAAAGCCCAAGCCTCGAGACTCAAGCAAAACGACTTCAGCATTAAATATATAAACGATTTTGTGGGCAAGGTCATTGATAAACAGTTTTTGAATCAAGCGTAAAAGATAAAAGACGGACTGTAAAACATACGGTCCGTCTTTTTATATCAGGCTATTACATAAGTGTTAGTTAATTTTCATCTAACTCCTTTTCGGCTATTCCGACGATTGCACTCGTACCGAGCCTGTCGGCTCCCTCCGAAAGGAACTCCGCGGCATCCTCCAGCGTGTGAATACCGCCTGCCGCCTTTATTTTTACGGACGGAGACACGTGCTTCTTAAAAAGCTTTATGTCATCATGCGTTGCGCCGGCATCGGAAAAGCCCGTTGAGGTTTTTATATAATCCGCTCCGGCCGCACTTACAATGCGGCACATTGTTTTCTTTTCGTCCTCGGTCAAAAGGCAAGCTTCGATTATTACCTTGAGGCATTTGTCGCCGCAAACCTCTTTCAGCGTTTTTATCTCATTTTCCACATAGTCAGCATTTCCGCTTTTAAGCGCGCCGATGTTTATTACCATATCAATTTCGTCCGCACCGTCAAGCAGCGCCTGTTTTGTTTCAAATGCCTTAACCTCGGTCGTGTTATACCCGTTAGGGAAGCCTATAACGGTGCAGATATGCGTTTTACCGGCTGCATATTCAGAAGCAAGCTTTACATAGCACGGCGGAATACAAACGCTTGCGGTATTATACCTAACAGCCTCGTCAATCAGACGTTTTATGTCCTCCGGAACGGCGGTCTGCTTTAAATTCGTGTGGTCGCAATGCGATAAAATTTCGTTTATATCCATTTTTATCCTCCCTCGGTAGATACTGTAATTATTTTACCATAGACTTTAGATACTATCAATTATAAAAAGTCGCCGCAGAAGCTTACCCTCTGCGGCGACTTTAATATTCCGTCATTATTTCGTCATAAGATTGCAGACAAGATTTGAAAGCTCCACCGGGTCGTCAACCGACATACCGCCTATAAGACGCGCCTGAGCATAAAGAATCTTTGCATAATCACAAAGGCCGTCTTTATTGTCCTTATAAAGGGACTTGAGCTTTTCGGCTATGGGGTGATTTGCATTGATTTCAAGCACTACCGTAGCCTTGGCGTCCTTACCGTCGGGCATCGCATTCAGCACCTTCTGCATTTCGAGAGAAATAGCACCCTCGCTCGAAAGGCAGACGGGATGATCTTTAAGCTTATCGGTAAATCTTACTTCATGGACATTTTCGCCAAGAGCCTCTTTCATTTCTTTGAGCATATCGGCGTTATCCTCGTTTTCCTTTTTGAGAGCTTCTTTCTCCTCTTCGGTTCCGAGGTCAACATCTTCCGTGCAAACGTTAACAAAGGTCTTTCCGTCATATTCGCTGAGCGCGCGAAGGGCAAATTCATCGACATAATCGGTGAGATAAAGTATTTCATAGCCCTTATCCTTAACCGAATCCACCTGCGGAAGCATATCTATTTTATCGGTTGTTTCGCCTGCCGCATAATAGATGTCCTTTTGGCCGTCCTTCATACGAGATACATATTCCTTTAAGGTTACGGGCTTCTTTTCGCTCGACGAATAGAACAAGAGCAAATCCTTGAGGCTGTCCTTGTGAATACCGTAATCGCTGTATACGCCGAATTTAATCTGCATACCGAACGCTTCAAAGAATTTTTCATATGTTTCACGGTCGGTTTCGAGCATCTTTTTAAGCTCGGAATCTATCTTCTTTTCTATGGTTTTTGCGATAAGCTTTAGCTGATGGTCATGCTGAAGCACCTCACGCGAAATGTTAAGTGAGAGATCCTCGCTGTCAACAAGTCCCTTGACAAAGCTGAAATGGTCGGGCAAGAGATCCTTGCACTTGTCCATTATCAAAACGCCTTTTGAGTAAAGCTGCAAGCCCTTTTCGTATTCCTTTGTATAATAATCAAACGGGGCATGTGACGGAATAAAAAGAAGCGCGTCATATGTTGCCTGACCCTCGGTTTTATAATGTATAACCTTGAGAGGCTTTTCATAGTCCATAAACTTGTCCTTATAAAAAGCTTCGTATTCCTCGGGCTTAATCTCTTTTTTATTCTTTTTCCAAAGAGGAATCATACTGTTTAAGGTCTCGTCCTCTTTTACAGTTTCGTATTCGTCCTCAGAGCCCTCCTTAAGACGTCTCTTTTCTACTGTCATTCTGATAGGATAGCGAACATAATCCGAATACTTTTTAACTATTGTCTTGATAGTGTATTCCTCAAGGAACTGAGAATACTTTTCTTCATCCGTATCGTCTTTGATATGGAGAGTTATCGTAGTGCCGACGTCGGGCTTGCTGCACTCCTCAACGGTATAGCCCTCAACGCCCTTAGACTGCCAACGATAAGCCTCACTTTCGCCGTAAGCGCGACTTTCAACGGTTACACAGTCGCTCACCATAAATGCCGAATAAAAGCCTACGCCGAATTGACCGATAACGTCTATATCCTTTGCGTCGGCATTTTCCTGCTTAAAAGCGAGAGAACCGCTCTTTGCGATAGTGCCGAGGTTTGCTTCAAGCTCCTCCTTGGTCATACCTATACCGTTATCGGAAATTGTCAGAGTTCTGTTTTCCTTATCGGGAGTAATTCTGATTTCAAAATCCCCGTGTGACATTCCGACATTTTGGTCCGTAAGAGAACGGAAATACAGCTTATCAACGGCATCACTTGCATTTGATATAAGCTCTCGCAAAAATATTTCTTTATGCGTGTATATGGAGTTTATCATTAAATCAAGCAGCTTCTTTGATTCGGCTTTAAACTGTTTTGTACGCATACAAATCACCTGTTTCCATAAAAATAGCCCTTTTTCAAAGAGTAATAATATTATATCACCGCAAAATTAAAAGTCAAGAAAAGTCAAACAGAGTTAATAAACAGTTTACATATTAACAGACAAAATTCTATTATTTTTGCTTTTTGAAAAAATTTTTTAAAAAAGCTTGACTTAGAGCTAACTCCAAGTGTTAAATTATGTTTAAAGGTAAGCACACTTAACATCAGCGCCCCGACGGGCTCTGACAAAACTGCAAAAGGAGCTGACTGCAATGAATAAAAAGGTTCTCATTGTTTCATCAAGTCCGAGAAAACACGGCAACTCGGATTTACTCTGCGATGAATTCGCACGCGGAGCAAAGGACGCAGGGAACGAGGTCGAAAAGGTCTTTCTCGCCGACAAAAGCATAAATTACTGCCGCGGCTGCGGAATATGTAATTCTACGCATAAATGCGTTCAAAAGGACGATATGGCGGAGCTTAATGACAAAATGGTCAAAGCCGACGTTATAGCTTTGGCTTCTCCCGTGTACTTCTATACTGTTGACGCACAGCTTAAAACATTTATAGACAGGTGCGTGCCGCGTTACACAGAGATGTCGGACAAGGATTTCTATTATATTCTGACTGCGGCGGATTCCGATAAATCGGCATTTGACAAGTCGATAGAATGTATAAGAGGCTTTACGCTCGACTGCCTTGACGGTGCAAAGGAAAAAGGAATAATAAAGGGTGCCGGTGTATTTGAAAAAGGCGAAATCAAAGACAAATCGGAATACAAAAAATGCTACAATATGGGCAAAAACGTTTAAAACAATTTAAGGAGACTGATATTTATGGAAAACACATTGACAAGAAAAAAGCAAATCATAACAGCTAAAGCTCTCACGACGGTAATAGGAATAATTCTGTCGGTTGCCATACCTCAGCTGTTTCACGTTATAGGCATCGTGAGCGGTACCGGCAGCTTGCCAGGCTCGGCATTTCTGCCGATGCATCTCGGCGTATTCTTCACCGCTCTTTTGGCAGGTCCCGCGGTGGGTGCCGTAACGGGAGCGGTAAGTCCCCTTTTGAGCTTTGCACTCACGGGTATGCCGTCGGCTGCTCTTCTTCCGTTTATGATGATAGAGCTTACCGTATACGGTCTTGTATGCGGACTTCTCAAAAATAAAAAAATGCCCGTCATTTTAAAGGTACTCACGGCTCAAATACTCGGAAGAGCCGTACGCGCAGCTGCTATTTTAATCGCATTTTACGGTTTTAAAAGCACGGCGGTTTCACCGTCAATAATACTTTCAAGCATCGCTTCGGGTCTGCCGGGTCTGATTTTACAATGGACACTGCTTCCGCTTCTTATATACCGCGTTAAGGGGTTAAACAAATTCTATGAATAATATCGAAAAAGCAAAGGAACGTCTTAAAAACGGTGCTTCGCTCGTGCTGTATGACGGCAAAGAGTTTATTGAAGAAAACGGCAAGGGGCTGTCCCCTCTTTTGAAGCTGCTTGACGGCAAAACCGATTTATCGCGTTTTTGCGCCGCCGACAAAATCATAGGAAAAGCCGCCGCCATGCTTTTTGCGATGCTTAAAATCAAAAATGTGTACGGCGAGGTTTTAAGCCGCAAAGCCATACCGATACTCGAAAAATACGGCATAGCATATGCTTGCGGCACCGTAACGGACAACATCAAGAATCGCGAAGGCACGGGAATTTGTCCTATGGAGCAATCCGTTGACGGCATAGACGACGCCGAAACGGCATTGAAAGCCATAAAAGAAAAAATTAAAATTATGAGGATGAAAAAAATGAAAAAACTCGGATTCGGTCTTATGAGACTACCTGTTCTCGACAGCAACGACCCCTCAAAAATAGATATTCCGCAGGCTGAAAAAATGGTAGACAAATTTTTGGAGCGCGGCTTCACCTACTTTGACACAGCATATATGTATCACGATTTCAAGAGTGAAGAAACCGCAAAGAAAATCATAGTTGACCGTCATCCGCGCGACAGCTTCACGCTCACCACAAAGCTGCCCACAATGATGTTGAAAACAAAGGATGACAACAGCCGCATATTTGAAAAGCAGCTCAAAAACTGCGGTGTTGATTATTTTGACTACTATCTTCTTCACAACCTGAACGTATCGAATTACGAGACGGCGACAAGGCTCGACTGCTTTGATTTTGTGGCTCGCATGAAGGAAGAGGGCAAAATAAAGACCGTCGGATTTTCGTATCACGATGACGCGAAGCTCCTCGACAGAATTTTAACCGAACACCCCGAAATTGAAATAGTACAGCTTCAGATAAACTATCTCGATTGGGATAATCCCGGTATTCAGTCGCGCCTATGCTATGAAACGGCAGTAAAACACGGCAAAAAGGTAATTGTAATGGAGCCTGTAAAGGGCGGGACACTCGCAAAAATCCCGGACGAAGCCGAAAAGCTGCTCAAACAGTATGCTCCCGACGCGTCAATCCCCTCTTGGGCGGTAAGATTTGCCGCAAGTCACGACAGCGTTATGACGGTACTCAGCGGAATGAGCACATACGAACAGCTCCTTGACAATACAGGGTATATGGAAAACTTCAAGCCCTTGTCAAAGGAAGAATTCGAAATCATAGGCAAGGCAGTAGAGATTATAAAGTCTTCTATAACCGTGCCCTGCACAGGTTGCAGCTACTGCACGGCAGGCTGCCCGAAGCACATTCCGATACCGAAGTACTTTGCTCTTTACAACGAAGAAATGCGCGCGAGATATAAGGACTTTTCGGTTAACGGCCAATACTACGAAAACCTCGCTAAGGAATACGGGAAAGCCTCGGACTGCATTAAGTGCAGAAAGTGCGAAAAGGCGTGTCCGCAGCACATTAAGGTAAGCGAGCTCATGCCGCAAATTGCAAAGGCTTTTGAAGAATAAGGGCGCAAAAAGAGAGGCGGTTTTAAAATGACCATAGCGGAAGTTGCCGAAAAATACAGCCTTACTCCCGACACATTGCGTTATTACGAGAGAATAGGTCTTTTACCTAAGGTCGGCAGAACCCCCGGCGGTATCCGTGATTATAAAAAGCAGGATTGCGACTGGATAGAATTTATTAAATGTATGCGTGCCGCAGGGCTGCCGGTAGAAGTTCTGATTGAATATGTAAGCCTTTTTTGCGAGGGAGACAGCACCGTTGCCGCAAGAAAAGAGCTTCTGACAGAGCAGCGAGATCAGCTTAAAAACAGAATCGCAGAGCTTGAAAGCACTCTCGCAAGACTCAACAGAAAGATTGAAAATTACGAGAGCAAATGCATTCCGTTTGAGAAAAAGCTCAAAGCGGAAAAAACAGACCGATAACCAAAAGCACCAACGCACATTTTGCCTTTGCCGCTCCGAAATACATTGATACAAACGACTTATTGTGTTAAAATGGAGTTTGTATCAATAGTTTTTCGGGGTGGCATTTTTTATGTATGTGAAAAGTCAGAATTTGAAGCAGCTCTACCGCATAATTTTTTTATTGTGCTGTGAGGCAGGAATGATTTTACAGTATATTGACAGTCTGCGACGCGGCAACGCCGACACGCTTTTATATTACTACACGGTACAAAGCGGCATACTCTGCTTTTTATATTTTTTCTTTCTCGCTGTTTTCAGCCCGAAAAAGGAAAAGGCCGTAATCAGAGGTGCCGTAACCATGTGCATAGCCGTGACCGCAATAGTCTATTTGTTTATGCCGAACGGCGCCAAAGAGGCAGCGGCCTCCGATAAAGCTTTTTACACAGGCTATATTCTTATGCACTATATAGTTCCTCTCATGGTGATACTCGACTATCTGCTGTTTTTCCCGAAAGGGCTGTACAAGGCTCTGCACCCGCTTTGCTGGCTGATTTTGCCATATCTTTATATCGCATTTACCATGATTTGCGCAAAATTCGGCGGCAAGATATTTTCCGGCTTCGGCGGCAGCAGCCGTTACCCGTATCCGTTTCTCGACACAGACCTTTACGGCAAAAACAAGGTTGCGCTTATAATTGTCTTTATTACGGCGGCGTTTTTGGCTCTCGGCTATCTGTCGTTTGTTATAGACCGCCTGCTCGGAAAAAGCGGCAAAAAGCTTAAATAGCAAAAGCTGCATAACATATTCGAAGGAGCGATAAAAGTGATAATATATTTTACAGGCACCGGTAACAGCCGTCATTTGGCCGAAAAAACAGGAGAAGCGATAAACGAAATTCCGGTCAACTCGTTTGAATACATAAAGGAGCATAAAAAGGGCAGCTTTGACAGCGATACCCCCTATGTTTTTGTATGCCCGACCTACGCTTGGCAGATACCGCACATTTTTGAAAAGCTCATAAGGGAATCCGAGTTTCGCGGCTCAAAAAAAGCATATTTCATAATGGATTGCGGCGGCGAAATAGGAAACGCAAGAAAGCAATTAAAAGCACTTTGCTCTGACAAGGGTTTCGTATTTATGGGTGTTTACGAGGTTGTAATGCCCGAGAATTACACGGCACTTTACAGCGCACCTGATGAAAAAACCGCAGCGGAGCTTATAATAAAAGCGGATAAAGCGGCTCTTGACGCAGCCGAATACATCAAAGCCGAAAAGCCTTTCCCCGATATTAAAGTCGGCATTGCGGACAGACTTAAAAGCGGCATAGTAAATACGGTCTTTTACAAATTTATCGTATCCGCAGACAAATTTTACGCCACCGACAAATGCATAGCTTGCGGAAAATGCGTAAAAAGCTGTATGCTGAACAACATTGAGCTTAAAAACGGCAAGCCCGTTTGGGGTAAAAGCTGCACACACTGTATGGCGTGTATTAACTTTTGTCCCACAAAGGCCATTGAATACGGCAAGCATTCAATCGGTCTGAGGCGTTACACTCTGACAGATTGAAATGCGGAAAAGCAGCTTTGACCGAATGCTCATAAAGCAGCTTCACAGCCAAGCGGTATTTTTATAAATTAAAGGCATAGATAAAGCAGACCTTGTCGATACAATTCACAAGGTCTGTTTTTTTACAGTAATAATTCATATATGAGCCTTTTGTCTCAATATTACATTTTTCGTCTGACGAGAAAGACAGTCACTGCGGTGATTTGCTTGCTTGCACCTATATATGAAAAGGTTTTTTTCAAATTTGCCCTTTTTACGAAAATTCGATGTAAAAAAGGGCATAAAAAAACCGCCTCCCATAAGGAAACGGTCTAATATTTGTTATTTGATTGTTTTTTGATGCTTTATTTTTTTGCACTTTTTGTTGTATTTATTATAACATATGGATTTCTTTAAAGTCAATGTCAACTTTTTTTCACGATTTTTTTCATAGGTCTATGTCAACTTTTTTTCACGATTTTTTTCACGTGTCAATGTCAGCTTTTTTTCAAAATATTTTAGCACAACTTAATTTTAAAAAAATAAAGTCCTCCCAAAAGAGGACCTTATCTTTGTGAGGAGTGCCATCGCTGGGAGCGAATAACACTTTACTTTATTATACTTTATTTCTTATGAAAATCAAGTGGTAAAACAAAATTGTTCTGAAAAAACTTGATATTTTCAAACGTCAATTAACCGTGAACAACATAAATATAATACGGCTCTTCACTGTCATTCGGACGGTATTTGTAGAAAATGTTAATTCTCAGGCATCGCGGTTCTTTCTTTATCATTGCCTCCCACTCTTCGTCAGAAACATTAGCCATAGCTCCGCCGTACCTATCGCCCTTATACACCCCGTCAATCTCGTCACGCAAATCCTTTGAGTATTTGGCTTTCCACTCAGGAGTAAAGTCATAACCAATACCTGTTTCCGGACCCCAAGATGTCGGATAACCTTCAGGAGTCTTAAATTCCATAGATGTATCCACAAGATAGCCGTATTTATTTTTGGCGTAGGCTCTGGCTTCTTCAACAATAGCCTTGACATCGGCTTCGGTCACAGGACGAGTACCCTGTTGCTGACTGCCGCCGCTGCTGTTATTTGAGCCACCGGAGTTACCCTTGTTTCCTGAGTTACCTTTGTTGCCTGTGTTTTTGTTGCCGCTGTTTGTTTTATTGCCGCCTGTGTTTTTATTACCGCTGTTTGATTTGTTATTTGAGCTGCCCGTATTGCTTGAGCTGCCCTTGTTGCCTCCGGCGGTGTCGTTGTTTGCGTTATTGTTTTCGACTGCTGTATTATCAATGGCAGCTATGGTTGTTTCGGGTGTGGCGGTAGTATAAACAAAGTTGCCGCTTTCATCGGTTACGGGTACAACGTGACCTTCCGCATCGACAGTAGTTTCAATACCGTCGGGCAATGTTGTGGTTTCGGTTTCCGGTTCAGCCTGCACGGCAACATTCGTAGTGTTTTCTTCCGCTTTGATTTTGTTGTTATGCACAACCGTAGGAACGGTTATCGCAGTTGCTATAACGATTACTCCCGCTACGGTAAGAGTAGCAAAACGAGCTTTAAATTTCTTGTCGTTTTTAAGCTTTTCGTTAAGGTTTTTGGCCGCTTCTTTTAAGTTGAATTTTTTCATAGTTTTTTACCACCTCAGATATATTGTAGTTATTTTTGATTTTTGTGTCAAGACAAAGCACACATAAAATAGCGATTTACTCTTTATCTTCACACGGTTTTTGTTTTTTCTGAGGCTCTCCTTTCATTTATATATGACTGAAAATCAAAGAAATTTGCCCTTTTGGGAGAAAAAAAGAAACCGTTACCAAGCGGTAACGGTTTCCTAAAATTCTCGCCGAAAGAATTATTCTGCGGTCTTTGCAGCCTTAGCGGCTTTTCTTTCCTCTATTTCTTTTACATACTCTCTCTGCTTACTCTCGGTAACCTTGTAGAAGAGCATGGGGATAATGGTAGCTACCATCGAAATAGCACCCGAAAGTATGAGCACGGCCCAAAGCTTTTCAGAGCCCTCGGGAGTTACGGTATTGTACGGGTCGGACGGTGAAATGCCCGAAATACCGTATGCCATAACGCCTATGAATGCGCCGACAGCCATACCGATTTTGTTGATGAAGGTCTGCATTGAGAAGCAAATACCCTCTGCTCTTTCGCCTGTTTTCCACTCAAGGTATTCTACGGTATCACCTATCATAGCATAGGTTATTACGTTATTGATACCCTGCGGAAGTCCGAGAAGAACAAATCCTATGGCAAGCCAAAGGAGTTTTGAGGAATTGTTGTAGCCGCCGTTTCTGCCTATAAAGTACATCGCGAACATAACGACCGCTCCGAGAGCGTGTACATAGATGTATGTTTTTTTCTTTCCGAGATGCTTTGTGAACCACGGAATAAGTACGGTTGCGATTGCTCCGCCGGGAACTACAAGTATTGTAAGAATACTGTATACCGCCTCGTTTCCGAGAACGTACTTTGCAAAATAAAGCGAGCCCGTGTACATATAAACGGTTCTTGCCGCACCCAAAATACCCGAAATGAGTATGAGCAAAAGCTGATCGTTTTTAAAGAGAAGCCCGAGATTATGGCCGAGTGACGGCGGAGTTGTGTCGGAGGTATATCTCTCTTTTGTGTTTTTAAAGCCGTAGAAGAACATCGGCATTGACAAAACAACAAGAACAACTGCACAAATAAAATATGTCCATTTAAGGGTGTTTGCGTTTGCTGCGGAATTAGCCGCTATAAGCACACCGTCGGCATCCTTATATTTAGCGGTTACAGCCGAAGTAATAATGGGTACAAATACCGTTACGGCACCTGCGCCTACGGTGCAGCAAAGACGAGCCACGGTAAGAAGATTACCGCGAATGGTTGTGTTGTTGGTCATAGCCGTTGAAAGACCCCAATAAGGAACATCGGCTACGGTATATACCATTGACCAGATAACATAGATAACCGAAATAATGATGAATGATTTTGCCGTGCTGTTATAGACAGGCAGGAAGCAGGCAATGGTAACCAAACCTATCGGAATAGCCATCCATTTAAGATACGGACGGCATTTGCCCCATTTGGTTCTTGTTCTGTCAACAATAGAGCCCATAATCGGGTCATTGAGAGCGTCGTATATCCTCGTGAAGAGCATAAGAAGCGCTACTGCGGTGGCACCTGTCGTTTTGCCGATCCTAGCGTCCGCCATTAAAAGTGCATCGGTCATAAATATGGTAAGATACGAGCCGATGATGGTACAGATAAAGTTTTGGCCTATACCGGTAATGCTGTACGCAATAGCTTCGCGCGGCTGCATATTACCGTCATTCGGTGTTGTGCCGAACAGCTTATGCCAAAAACCTTTCTTAACAGATTGATTTTCCATTAAGTTAACTCCTTTTCCTTTTTTACAACTTTATACAACTTAAAAAGTCATAAAAATTATTATAATCCAGAAACTTAAAATAGTCAATTTG
>ERZ1026876.1115-NODE-1115-length-14077-cov-4.046570_pt1 | contig 14077 bp, 20 predicted proteins | sample MGYA00380168_ERZ1026876 | MGnify/ENA primary metagenome ERZ1026876 (study PRJEB33269, sample SAMEA4719804) | human gut metagenome | biome: human-associated habitat; feature: organic feature; material: feces | place: Cameroon | collected 2013-10 ... | reverse complement strand
CGGTGTAGTCGGTCAGGTTGACGATGATGCCCATCAGGCTGTGGATGTAGGCCTTGGAATCGGTCTCATGGGTCACCTCACGGGTCAGACCCTCCATGACGGGAACGGTCACGATCTTGCTCACGCGCAGAGCGGTACGAAGCTCTTCCTCGGTCTTGTACAGACGATGGCCGATGCCGTCCTCGAGGAGCAGCATGTTGGTGAGCATCTCTTCGGTGGTGTAGAGAGCGGGATTGCCGCTGCCCTTGTAGTCCTTGCGGGACTTGATGCACTGACGGATGAATTCCTTGGCGAGCTTGTCATCATCATTGTAGGTGACGGAGTCGATACCGACCTTGATGGTGTAGAGATCCGCATCGGTCCAGATCGGACGGATGTTGTCTTCCTTGATCTTGTCATCGGAAGCAGTGGAACGGCCATCGGAGACCAGGATCGCACGAGCGATTTCCTCGTTGAGCATCATGCGCATCTCGCTCTTGAGCCAGGCGACGACGTCGAAGTCGACGATGTCGATGATGTCATCGCGGTCGAGCTTCTGCTTCTTGTAAATGGTCTGAGGCGTGGTGGAGCGCTTAAGCAGAGTGAAGACTTCTTCCTTCTTCAGCTTGCCCTTCAGGTAACCCTTGGCGCGGGCCTCATCGGCAGTGATGTCAGCGAAGATGGACTTGATACGGGAGAACGGAACATGATGGACACCCTGCATAACGCCGGAGACCCAGGACATGTCGCGCTGAATGAACTGAGGCTGACGGGTGACATTGCGGTCATCGGGGAAGAGATACTCGATGTTTTCGATACCGTAATCGGCATGAGCGAGAGCATCAGACAGACCTTCCATGTCGTCCATGTGAGCCAGAACGGCTTCCTTCAGGGAGCTGCAGGCTTTGGCTTCCTTCGCAAGAAGAGCGAAGTTCTCACGAGTGAGCTGAGCGGTCGTGTTCGCGCCGCCCTCAAAGGCATTGTGAGCCATAGTGGGATCCTCCTTATTTTCATCTCTGGCGGTTGCAACCAGATAATACATAACGTTTTTCTGCTTCTCATTCATGGAGTCAATGACATCCTGAATGGTCTCTTCGGAACCATCGGCATGCTGAAGTTCCGGATTCGCGGTGGGGTTATTGTTTTCCACGGGATTTTCCTCCCCATTTTGATTTGCAGGAGTCGGATCGGATTCCGGATTGGACTCCGGCTCGCTTTCGTTGGTTGGATTTCCTTCCGGATTTTCCTCAGCCGGCGTATTTTCTGGTTCCTGCTCTTCGAAGTCTTCATCGCCATGACAAATGATCGGCTCCTGCGGATAAATGCGAGCTTCATACTCGGCATCTTCACCATGTGCCAGATCCATGTCCTCGATAAATGCCTGGGGGTTCGCACCAGCCAGAACAAGACTGACTTCGCGAATCATCCCGTGCATGACATCGTGGCCCTTCTGCTTCAGCTGATTGGCCAGAATGGACAGAGAGGTAACGTCACCATGGGCGACAAGCTCTTTGCACATATTGCCGAATTTGGTGTTGTTGAACAAACCATAGCAATACACGCCATCAGGCTTATTGACCAGGGTGGCCTTACCAATCACAGCACTCGGTGTATCATGACGATGGTTCCAGATGAGAGGAACAACCGCTCCATTCTGGTGGGCAAATGCATTCTCTCGAATTACTCGACCATCAGTGCACAGAAGATTGTTCTTCGACGCCCAGCCCTGAAAATCGGAATTGCCAGGACCCGGACGAACGTTGTCAATATCGGGCATTATGTTTATCCTCCTTCTTTAGAATTTTTGACCGATACGGTTTGGTCCGCGGTAGTCGGGACCGTAGGGGTTTGCTGATCCACTTTAGACTGCGACAAGTTCTTGTTACGGAGCTCATCGGCCTTCGGATCCTTAGACGGCTTCATACCGATAACCTGACGGACCTCATTGGAGGTAAGAATCTCATTACGAGTGAACTTATCTGCAATTTCAGCAATCTGACTAACCGGTACGAGTTTAAAGGGATCTCTAAAGAAGGAGATCGATTCCATCTTCTTTCGCTGAGATGTCGTAAGGAATTTACGATAGAGCTCATCGGTAAGAGCAGAAGCACACGGTTCCACAGAACGGTTGTTGTAGTTCAGCATAGTCGATTCGTCTGCGGTTCCATCCAATACACTCTGAGTGATACCTAACTGGGCGTATACCATACTCGTAAGGTATTCAATCTGAGTCATGAGGTTGTTTTCCACAGCACGATTCAACTGTGTGATCTTCTCCGTACCATCTGTGTAAGCGATGCCGTATTTCGAGCCCATGAGCTGTTCCTCAATCTGTTTCCGACGAGATTCAGCCTGGGTCTTACGGGCTTCTGTCTTAATGACATAGGGGAGCTGTATAATCAGATCGAGCTTACCGCTAGCAGACTGTTCGTCGATGGCATCAAGCAAGTTAAGCTTATGCACAAGACGCTTCATCATGCTATTGGGCTCGTTGATTATCGCATAGAAAGGATTTTGAACAATGCCGACATTGGCTTTGTCGAACGTGACGTTCTCAAACTGACCGGTACGATCGTTATAACAACGAACCAGTACCTGTCTCGGACGCCATTCGATGATTTCGCCAATGCGCATCGTATAGTAGCGTGTGACAATGTCACCCTCTTGATCCGGTTCCTGATCAGTGTCAATCGGACAAATGGCAATTGTGCCCCAGTCGAACATACTCAGGATGGCATCCTGTATAAATGCTCGAGATGTTTGATCGATGTTTGCTTCAACTTCAAGACAATGGTTTAGATCATCGTCAATCTTCTTCACAAATCGACCATTTTCATCCAATTGAACATGGAGGTAATCCAACGAGGCAACATCCATTGCAATACGATTGTAAATCGCGGTTACAATGGTTTTTTCATTGCCACGGGATAGAATCACCCGATCCGGACGAGATGAACTGATCATCTGACCGGCCGGAACATAACGATCCCAATCCGAATCAGAGAATGCATTCCACGCACGCTTCACTTTACTGAAGAGCGTTTCTGCCATTTTGAATTACCTCTTAGAAGTATTTCGACTTTGAAGGACGAATCTTTTCAGAAGCAGAATTCAAGATGTCTGCAACTTTATTTCGACCAGCTTCAATTGTATCTTTAGCCTTCTGAACTTGACCAAGTGGAGTTTTATAATAATCACGGATTGCTTTGTTCGCTAGTGTTCCTTTAGCGGCAGCATCATCGCGTAAAGCTTTATCTTTAGATTCGTTATAAAACTTTTCACGCGTTGGATCGGCCTGAATTTTGGAATATCCTTCCGAATTTGCTTTTGCTCGATTATAGTCGCGAATCTTTTCATTCGCATACTCTTTTGCTGTCTGCCCACTCACTCGGCGAATTGTCTCTTTAAGAGAAGTATCCGGTTTTGTAGAATAGTAGTATTTCCAACGACCATTCTTCCATTCGCGTTTTAAATATTTATGACCAGGTTTTGTCCAGCCTTTAATGCCATGACAAAGTTCATCGGAATAGACGACCACAAGGTCACCTCCTTAATCAAAAGCTTCGATGTTGAGCTTGTAGGCAACAAAGGCGTCCATCATAGCAGAAACAGCATCGATCTTTTGATCGTAGCGCTTCTTATGAAGCTTTCGATTGCCATTGGTGTCTTCGATAACGATGCAGTTACCCATCGTAAAGGACATAAGTTCCTCATCAAAGAGAAGCATTCTCTCTTCCGAGAGCTTCTTCAGCTCGCCAAGAGGAACCGATTCGGTTTTGGCACCTTGTATGACTTTCTCGATGCCGAATGGACCATTTTCTGAAATCCACTTCTCGATAAACTCTTTCGCATTATATGGGTCAAATCCGACGCATCGGATATCATACTGTGCCTCGGAGATAAATCGATCGAGATCGTCATACACGACCATCATATTCAGAGTTACGCCTTCAAGAACAATTAGGCTACCTTCTCGAATAAAGTCGCAGTACTTCTGATACATTGCCGGAGGCAATTTATTTAGTGTCGTCGACGAAATATAATTTCGAGTCTTCACACCAAATGTTCCATTTGCCAAAGGAAATAGAAACGTAAATGCGCAGAAGTCATCACCCTGAGAAAGGTCCATACCAAGCGAACAAGGCATTTTCCAGAACTCACGATGCTTATGAGGAATAGTCTCTTCGTAGGGGAAAAAGTACGTATAACCCTCCATCGGAATACCGAAACGCTTTGCAAGAATATCATTTCGTGCGGCGGGTGCTTTCTCAGCACGCTCTACATCAAGCTGATATACTTCATAAGTGACGGTCTTACCAAGGTTCGGATTTGCCTTCATCCACATAGAAGGATCCGCGACTTCATCGATACTATCGAGTTTATACCACCAAATCGAGACGTGAGGATTACGATACTCTCCTCTTAGGATGCTTTCTAGCTCCATTTTGATTGTATCGCCACTACCATTTCGAACCGTTCCCTCGGAGCTCGTGGCCAAGATGAGATAATCGTCGATCTTGGATGCACCCTGCTCTATAGCGCCAATGACATCCTCTCGAATATCACCAGAAAGCCATTCATCAATACTCGCATACTTGCATCGTAAGCCCTGAAGCTTAGCAATACTCATAGGACGAATCTCGAGCAGAGAACCAGTCAGGAAATTCTCAATACCCTTCTTAGTAGAGGTCAGTTTCACACGATTGGCTTTCGATCCAGTTGTATTCTGGAGTGAACCATCCGTGAGAAATTGGAATAACGGACCTCGAGAACGAGTAATGGCAGTTCGAATTGGAGATAGAACTTCGTCGGCCTGCTTCATTGTCGGAGCAGTCGTAATTTGGTGGGTAGTCGTTGTGTCAATGCAAAGCCCAAAACTCTGAATACATGCATCGTACAGTGATTTCGCAGCACCTCGACCAACGATCAAGTACTGCTTATTGCGAAGCCTTTTCTTAACTCGCTTTCGAACAAAACGAACGCCTCGACCATCTGGACTAGGAACCGGTATACTCTTTTCTGTAAAGTAAAACCACCCAAAGACATCTTCGGCCCATAATTTAAATGTGTCAAGAAGATCTAAGTCTCCACCATCGGTCAATGTTAGTTCATTCTCGCAGAAAGCGAGGAAGCCCTCCACAGCTTCGTCATCATAATAGCATCCGGGATCATCGATCAAGTCATCGATCAGATTCATCTGAAGTGAGACCTCTCGATTTACCGGTATTTCTCCTCTAACTACGGCATCACGGAACATACCGTAATACCGTGGTACTGCGGTGTTCGATAATGCCATTTAGGTCACCTACTTATTCTTGGCCTCTTTTTCCTTGTCGGTTACCTTTGCATTGACGACATTGTCTCTGAGCATCTTGTTGACGCTCTTTGCCATGGCATACTTTGCAATCTGGGTCAAAGTATCCTGGGCAGCATTTTCCAAAGCTTTGCCGACCATTTCTTTACCCTTGGCAACTGCGGACTTCTTCTGAGGCGTAGCCATAAGCTGAGCATACTGCTGTTCCAAACGTTTTCGATTAAGAAAAGCGTTCAGTTCCGCATCAGTCATCTCGCTTACAGACTTCTGTTTCGGTTTTTCCTCAGCCGGCTTAGTAACCACTTTAGAAGTCGTTTTCTTACGAGAAAAGATCGAATGGTGCTTTCCCGTAGAGTAACGATTTCGACCAGCTGTGGTGAGACTACCATCAGAATTTTGATACCGACGGATGCCCCACTTCATACCGGGAATTCCATAATGGCAAAGCTCATCGCCATAAACAACCATTTTGAATTCTCTCCTTCCTTAAGGATCAACGGCGACATTAATTCGCCATTCGCATTCTTTCAACTGATCCTTCAGGAGCTGAACGAGAAACGAATTCGTCGGTGGGTCGAAGTTAAGCTTCACATAGATGTAAATATAAGTCTTGATGTCTGCCAATTTGGCTCGATCAGGAATACACTCATCCCATGTATTGCTCGAATCGCACACCGTGAAGTTATCGAAACTCGTCACGCCCAATTGGGACAGAAAAGAGCATGCTGTGTTAATCTCCGTAAGAACATCCTCGTCGAAACAAGTATCGTCCTCAGAGATTCCGATCTTTTTCTTGATCGTATTGAGGATGCTATCGGTCATATGGATCCTCCTTAAGTACGCTTAATGAAGATCTGCATACAATAACCGTGACCCGAAGGAGTGATCACTTCGTACCACTCAGGATTCGGTTCGGAAACAATCTCAACAGTCGTATCCTTCTGGATCACGCAAAGAACTCGATCGTTAACGCTCGGACCCTTACGAATGTTGAGGAGGTCAGTACCGACCACTACACCCTGATCAGTCTTAACCGGAGTAGCTTCTTCGGTCTGGACTTCCGGTGCCTTTGTCTTCTTAGCCATATTTCCTCCTAATGCTTCCAAGGGCAAGTATCAAACAGAGAACGCGGAGTATAATCCTGAGGAAGTAACTTCGCATCACCATAATGAATTGCCCGATGTGTGTTGTCTGAACAACATATGAGATACTCTGGATTAAGTAAGAATTCGCTTGCCGAGGAAATGTCCTCTACAAGCAATGGAACCATATGATGGACAATAATTCGTCCGTGTATAGGGAATTTCTCAATTCCAAGATCGCAACAATCTCGTCCAATTGTATCTCGCAATACGACTTCTCTTCTTACTTGTCTCCATTCTTCGGAATTGTAAAATGCCTGATTGATCCATCGGTCATACCCGAAGGTATCTTCTCCAACATTTCCGCCAATACAAAGGTACTCATATCGTTCAACCAAGGTTGGTAAAGTGATCAGCTCGGAATAGCATTTAATATTCCGGCTCATCTTCTTCACCTCCTTGACCACTATAAGTTTTGAATGCCTTGATTGCACTTTTGAAGAGCTCCTCCTGACTCTTCATCGATGTAATCGCTTCTGCCTTCGCATCCATCAACTTTTTCTGAGTCTCCAGGAGTTCAAGCTCCTTTTGCTCCTTAGTCGAAGCCAACTTCAGATAATGGGTGATGACTTGCGAAGATGCTGTGCCCTCTCTTAACTGTTTTTCAGCAAGATCCATGGCAAGAGCAATCATATGCTTCTCTTGAGCTTCTTCCGTCAATGGCGGTTTACGACTGATAGCCATGTCTCACGATCTCCTTTCTGCCATTTTGAATTTTTACAGAAACTTGATAACGTAGAGCTGTTTCTGAGAAGTGTTGATCTTGTTATCGCGAGCATTGATTGCCGCAATATGGCCGCCATCAAGCATAATAGCGAAATCGAACATCATCTTAGATTTGCATAGTGTATTAATCTGGTTTGCCGTCATATTCGGACAATATACACCATACATCATGCCGTTGCGATAACCAAGAACTGTATGGTTTGTCTTTCGAAGAACATCACTGAAGACACCGGTAAAACCTTCTGCTTCAGGATCATAGAAATCCATTAAGCCCATTCCGCCAACAGCCCAAACGACATCATAGAGCGGGAAATCCTCACTCACTACTTTGACGCGTTTGATTTTCACTTCACCAGTACTGCGAAGTTTATAGATGACACTTTCGGGTTTATCAAGTGCCAGATAATGGCAAGCAGACCAGCAGATTACTTCTCCATTTCGAATAAGAATGCTGCATGGACTTGCGCCACCATTAAAACTACCACTAATACAGTTGGAAGGAAGCGGACTATTGGGATTAAAGGGGTCAATGTTCTTTCCGATGATTGTAGGACAACCGTAAAGCTTAACATTCAGAGGGAAACAGTTCGCATCAAGTTTAATGGCAATGTCAGACATCGTCTGATTACCGATTACACCATTTGCGAGAGCTCCAGTCGCAGTCTGAATAGCTTTAATCATCCTCTTTTCATCAGATGTAGCGCCAGTTACTTCTTTCATAGAAACACTCACCTCATACTTTGGCATATTAGGCGGATAATTTCCAGCCTTGATCATGCTGCTACTATATTTCTTGTTATCGTCCCATTGAAAATGAGTTCGATCAACGAAACTTTTCCAATCTCCGCCCCAACTAAAACCAATCTTTTTCCCGATGATAGAAACCTTCTGAAAGAAATCAGCGTCATCATACTCATGACCTTTTACATTCTTGCAAAAGTCAAAAGCGAGTCCGGCTTCTATAGAATGAAAGGTCGGAACGGTTGCCGTTTTAGATGCCCAACCCTGAGAAACACAGTATTCCTGATATGCCTTATCACGAACGGTTTCTGTAATAAGCACATTCAGACCGGCTTCTTTGCAGAGATCCAAAAATATCTCAGCATTCGCACGCACATCTTCGCGCAGGTACTTCAAATCTCGAGAATGAAACATTGTTACGTTTTCTTTTGGTTGGTTTTGCTTTTTTTCACCGTAGACGTTGAAATACCAATCAAACTACCGAGAAATAGCTGAATCGCACTCAACGTTACTGTGATCTGTTCTACATTACCCCATCCCCAAACAGGAGCAAGAGATGCATATAGAGCAGAGCAAGCCGGAAGTACGATCATGACAACCCATTTGAGAGTGTCATATACTTTGTCACTCATCTCAAACTTCATATCGTTTCCTCCTTACTTACGTTTTTGATTCTGATTTTGATTGACAATATGGTGTGCAGAGCTATTTAAATAGTCCTCCATCTCCTTGATAGAGGACTGTTTTGCCTTCTCGTCATCTTTCAATGACGCTAAGATACCTCTGCATATGATTGCCATCTCTTTCCGAGTTGCAGCCATGTCTTCATCGTGATGTCTTCGCAAATCGGTAATGTCACGAGTATGAGCTTCTTCTAAACGAGTGATTCGTTCGTCTTGTTCCCGATCATATTCCAATTTGTGGACAACTCGAGTGATGTAATTCCATACAACTGCACCTGCACCAAGAACAGCTGCAAATGAAACTAAGGTTTGCCAGGAAATGGTTATAGGCATATACCTCACCCTTTCTATTTTAGAGTTGAGCACTTAATAGAACTCGTAATCGTGGCCATACCACGAATTCTAGTCAATGCTCAAAACTAAAAATAGAAGGGAGGGGGCCCGAAGACCCCCAAACCCCTCAACACAACTCACGCAAGGCGCGTGACATTGAGACAAACGCGGCTGACCGTACCATCAACACCACTGATTTGCACAGTGATCTCGGGATGAATCACCCGACAAGCCTCTCCTTCAAACGCCGGAGCAATGGCGTCGAGCATGTACAGCACTCCATTGTTGACGTTCATCGTACGCACAGAACAAGGAAGCAAATTGCCGTCCTTATAAAGCGCAACGGTGACAACACCAGCATCAGAGGGCGTAAATGCAACGGCACCACTAGCCGTATAAAGACCATCCGAAAGAATTCGGATACCCTGGAGACTCGTGCTCAGCGAACAACCCGTCTTCTCCAACTGTCCTCCAGGAGACAGAGTGGTACCAGCCGTGACGAATGTCTGGGCCGTGGTGTTGAGCGCTGTTAAAGTGGATTTGCGATAGCAGTTATTTGCCATTTTGAATTCCCTCCTTGCTTGTCAAAGCACTACGAGGTAGCTCAGTTGCACCCGCAACCGTTGCAGCCACCGCAGCCGTAGTTATTGTTGTAGCAGGTGTTGGGATTCACGCTCGGCTTGGTATAGAAATTACCAATCTGACCCAGGATATACTGGTTCTGCTCCATGTTGCTGATCTGCGTCTTCGCGTCAGACAGCTTGGTACGGAGCTCATCCAGATACTGGGACTGGATCAAGTCGCGAGTCAGCTGATTCTGCTCGATGATGGTTGTCTTGATGTCGCAGCAGCAAGACTGCATCTGGGAACCCAGCTGATTGAAGGAAAGCTGACTGGTATAACGGTTCTCAAGAACCTCCTTCTGAGTAGAGCAATTGCCCGTGAGGACATCGCGCTCAACCTGAGAAAGATCATTCGCAACGACCGCGGCACCGTTACCGAAACCGCGATTGCCGAAGAGACCACCGCCGTTGAAAGCCAGGAAGAACAGGAAGATCAGGATAACCCAGAGGAAGCCAGCGCTACCCCAGGTATCATGATTGTTGTCGTCCTCGAGAGCCTTCATCATAAGAACATCGCTCAGTTCTGCCATTGTTAGTGTCCTCCTAATAAAAATATTATTTCAACTCAATAGTTGGCCACCCTACTGAGTTAAAACCAATATTAGAACCAATCGGACCCACTTTTGGGCTGCAATTGATCGGAAGCTACCCCACCAATTGCCTGTCGAGCTTCATTCCAAACACTGTCGGGAATATTGAAGTTACGTAGGCCCATCTTTCTTGCCATTCCGTAAACTTGCTGAAGCTCATCTAACTGCTGTGTACTTATCTTTCCTTCTTGGGCAAACTGCCGAATTGCTTTCGCAGGGTCATCACCCCGCTTGATCATCGTTGACAACATTGCTGCTGTCTCCGGAGATCTCTTTGCCAGAGCGTTTAGTGCCATTCCTTGCGCTTGTTGCGGATTGCTTACCGCGTTCGCAAGTTTCACCAGATCCATTAGACTCATTTAAAGTCATCCTTTCCAAGATCTGACCCATCATCGCCTCTAAGCGATCGAGTCGAGCGTCAGAGGATTCCTCTTTGGGCTCATTTTGAGTGGAAAGTTCCTTCGTATAGTCCACAGAGGATTCACTCGAAGGATTAAAGGATACGGCATCCGAAGAGTTTTGCATAAGAGAGCCAAATGAGTATGGCGTAATATATGTCTGACCATTCTCATACTTCTTAGCCCAGAATCGCTTATTCTTGAAATCAAAGAACAAACGAGGAGTGCCATCCATCGGGACAGAAGCTTGCTCTACTTCACTCGGATCATGCACTTCGCTATATTCGCCTCTACGGCGATTGGCGAACGTGTCATTAACGATCTGAACAGGTTCGTTCATAGGCGGGCGATTATTCATGTTCTGATACATGTTGTTATACTGCTGTATCAGTTGATTCATCTCCTGCTGAATCTGTTCAGGGCTTTTCATCATCCCACAACGAGTTCCCATTCCAGGGTTAAACATTGGACCAGGCATTCTCATTCACCTCCAAAAGCAGTTCTTAGAAAGGTTAGAACCTCTCCTGCTCCAGTTAGGAGCTGCTTGTAAGCCGGAGACTGAGACTGTTTCGCACGTTCGTGTTTACAATACTTGAGAACGAAAATATCGCCGGTCGTAATGTTACCTGTCTCAGACACCTTATTGAGTGTCTTGATCATCAGGTCATCTACTTTATCCGCCATATTTACGCTCCTTAAGAGTTGAACATATCCTGAAGGATCTTGTTCTCTTTGGCACGCTTAATCATCTGGTCATGCAGGTAATTATAAACTGCGAGCATGTCCGCCGGAGGCGCACCATTCTTGGCCTTGTATTCGTTGATCAGTGCAACGACACGATCATGGAGTTTGTTGTAATGCTTCGTTTCTTCCAGAGAAAGATCATAGAAAAGCTTCGCTGTCTCTTTATCGCTTTCCTTATACTTAAGGGCGAGATTAGCATAGGACTCACTATCACTAAGTTCTTCACTAATCTTATCGTTCAGACATTCGATAATTTTCATCGCTGATGTTCCTCCTTCTAAAATTTTTAACAAAGGAGAGGCCCTACAAATATGTAGCTATACTCATAGGACCCCTCCCGTGTACCCAATTGACGGTGCGAAATCAATAGGAGAGATCGCCGAACTCAATGAGATTCTCGTTCAAACTCTCATTCGAAAACTGAAACTCAAAGAGAGGAGTTAAACTGTACCAACTTCCGTCCATGCCTTGTGCAAACAACGAAATGCGGTACTCTCCATCACCGTTCACCAAATAGTCATCATAGATGTCAAAAGATCGCGATGTGTTCGCAGGCGTCTGGGAAAACGAGGCAATGAGCGTCCCAATACCAACTCCCCAGGAACTGCCGCTCTTCGTTGCTCGACACTCGAAGGCCTTATAGGCCCCGTCAGCCGTGAAGGTCACGGTAACGTGGTCATAGCCTTGTACAGACGAGATTCTAGATCCCGTCGTACTGAACGTTAAAGTCGGTACTGCCATAGAGGATTACCTCCTGGCTCTTACGCCACGCTCCAGGTGCCGGCAGCGTTACGGACGAAGACCTTAATGACCTTCTCACCGTCGCCAGCAGAAGCAGCCTCGAGGTCAGCACCATTGATGGTGCAGTTGATGGGATCAGCATCCGCGAACTCGCCGGTGCCGCTCATGTTGGTGGAGCCGTTGGTCATGCCAATCACGACGCCCGCATCCTGCAGAGAGGCGCTGGTGGGAACGACCTTGATCTTGTACTCGACGAAGTCGACATCGCAGGTGAAGCTGATCGCAGCAACATTGAAGGTCTCGACCTTCGAGATGCGGGCCTTGTCGGGACCAGTGACGGTAACAACAGGAACAGCGGTATCGAGGATGATCTCCTTCGTGACGACCTCAGACTCATTGCCGACAGTATCACGAACCTTCAGGTTGACGGTCTTCTTGCCATCACCGGTGGACAGGCTGATGGACTTGGTCGCAGCGAAGTTAACCCAGGCAGCATCGGCCTCGGTCGCGGCACCATCGACGCCACCCCAAATCTTCATCTGATAGCCTTCCGTGCTCTCATCGGAGCAGCCGATCTTGGCAGAAATGGTAGCCGAAGTGGTATAACGAGCATCATCGTTCAGAGACAGGGTTACACCAGCAGGGGCTGTGGTATCCAGAAACAGATTAAAGAAGCTAGCCATATAGCATCTTTCCCTTCGTTATAGAATTAACTTTGTGTGTCGAGAATCAGGTAGAAGTATCCACCCTTCCGCTCGTACACGGGGTCTTCTCCCACAAGGACGGTCTTAATTCCTTGTGTACCGATAAACATCTCGGTAATCTCCTTTTCATCGACAGTAATCATGATTGACTACCCCCGAATGAAATATGCAGTGCGCGGATCCTTCGTCTCGAGAGCTTCGTACTCACCACGGTCCATGACCTTGATTCGATCGAAGTCATCGCTCTTCAGATTTCCATCGCCACTTCCGCCCCCACTCGTCATAGAATACATGTCCTCGATCATGAGGGCATACTTCTTTTCACGACTAGGAACAGGAATCACATCGACCCGCACGAAACATACACACAACCAATTCGCACCCTTAGCCGCTTCTGCGTCTGTCGGGACAATGTAACAAACGGATTCCTCTCCTTCGAGAGGCTCACGATTGAAGTTCGCATTCGTCACATTGTAGAGTTGACCCACAACCGGCGGACTGTCGAACTTCTGAATGGGAACAAAGAGTGCCATCAAACCAGCAGGTCCCGGGGCGACCGGAATCTTCGTGATGTCATACTCTTTTGTTTCGGCATTCCACACTTTGTAGTATCCGGACTCATCCGGAAGTGCGGGATGCGTTGCATAACTCTCCGCTTTACTAGCCGCCTGTTTAGCAGCCTCGACATCCTCGGTCACGGTCACCTGGATCGGAGCATCAGGAGTAGGCGGGAGTGGGCCAGATTCGGTAGACGATTCTTCGATCGTCACTTGGGCAACATTGGACTTGCCCAAAATATACTCTTCGGGAATTGTCGTATTCCCGGTCACCGGCATCTTCGAGATTACAAACTGAAGAGATCCCTCGCCAGCATAGTATGTCTCGGTAATGGTCGGATACCAATCGATCACGTTATCGAAATCGTTTCGATCGATCTTCTCAACGATCGCATTATAGATGGTGTGATCCGGGCGACTGAAAACACCGACCAAGAAAATTACACCATCTGTGGAATCCCGAAAGACGGGTTCTACGAACTTGTAGATGTCGAACGATACTTTACGATAGCGGTTCTCGCCTTGTCGACCAATTGAAAACCGATGCGGAAGTAAATTAAGATTATACGTTCCGCTAGCCACAGTAAATACCTCCTGTAGTTTTTGCAAAAATCACAGAGCGCATACTAGAACGTCCGAGCAAGATGCGGGACGATTCGACGCTGAAAGGAGTAAAGCACAATCGAACACTGTATAGAGGAGGTGAGGGCAAGACCTTTGGAGGTAACATGGAAAAAAGCCATGACTGAAAATCCCTAATCGGTGGCGGTGAAGAGACTGGCCCGGACGCTCTATTATGCGC
>ERZ1026876.1113-NODE-1113-length-14105-cov-5.306548_pt1 | contig 14105 bp, 9 predicted proteins | sample MGYA00380168_ERZ1026876 | MGnify/ENA primary metagenome ERZ1026876 (study PRJEB33269, sample SAMEA4719804) | human gut metagenome | biome: human-associated habitat; feature: organic feature; material: feces | place: Cameroon | collected 2013-10 ... | reverse complement strand
CTCAGTCGGTAGAGCACTTGACTTTTAATCAAGTTGTCGGGGGTTCGAATCCCCCATGCCTCACTTGGTGCTGAGATATCCTGATTCGGGGATTCGAACCCCCTGGTCGAGATCCCCCATGCCTCACTTGTTTCTTTTATATATCTCACCATTTTTAAAACCCCTCTTGGGGCTTTTTTTATTCCGCTTTTACATGAGAAAGGAAGAATTATGCAGACGAAAGAAAACAAAATGGGTGTCATGCCTATCGACAAATTACTGATTTCCATGTCCTTGCCCATGATGATCTCCATGCTGGTACAGGCTCTGTACAATATTGTGGACAGTATCTTCGTGTCCCGTATCAATGAATACGCTCTGCGTGCTGTCTCATTGGCATTTCCGATCCAGAGTCTGATGATCGCTGTAGCGGTAGGAACAGCGGTAGGTATCAATGCCTTCTTGTCCAGAACCCTGGGAGAAAAGGATTTTGAGAAAGCCAATATTATTGCCAGAAACGGTATTTTTATCGCAATTGCCAGCTATATTGGATTTGCGGTGGTCGGTGCACTGATCAGCAGACCGTTTTTTGCCAGCCAGACGGAAGTACTGGAGGTGCGGGAATACGGTGTGACCTATCTGACTATCTGTTGTGTGGCGGGAATGGGTATTTTTCTGCAGACGACTTTTGAAAGGCTGTTACAGGCTACCGGTAAGACCTTTTACACCATGATTACTCAGGGAACAGGTGCCATTATCAATATCCTTCTTGATCCGATCCTGATCTTCGGTTATTTCGGCATGCCCCGCATGGGAATCGCCGGTGCAGCAGTGGCTACCGTGATCGGACAGATCGTTGCCGCATTCATGGCATTATGGTTTAATCTGAAATTCAATAAGGAACTGGATATTTCCATGAAAGGATTCAGACCCAACGGACATCTGATCGGACAGATCTATAAGGTAGGAGCCCCTTCCATCGTGGTACAGGCTATCGGTTCCCTGATGACCTACGGAATGAATCTGATCCTGGCATCTTTCGGTTCCGCCCAGACAGTGTTCGGCATTTACTTTAAGCTGCAGAGCTTTGTGTTTATGCCGGTGTTTGGACTGAATAACGGCATGGTGCCTATCATTGCCTACAATTATGGCGCAGGGCATAAGGACCGGGTTATTAGGACGATTAAGCATAGTGTGGCTTACGGTGTGGGTATCATGTGCGTGGGACTGATTGTAATGCACATCTTCCCGGCACAGCTCATGCGTATGTTTGATGCGGAGGAAAGCCTGATCGCCATTGGTGTTCCGGCGCTGGAGACCATTTCCCTAAGCTTTGTGTTTGCTGGCTTCTGTATCGTGGTGGGAAGCGTATTCCAGGCACTGGGTAACGGCGTCTACAGTATGATCGTGTCCGTGGCCAGACAGATGTGTGTGCTGCTTCCGGTGGCAAAGCTTTTGTCCTTAAGCGGTGAAGTGACATTGATCTGGTGGGCCTTTCCCATCGCGGAACTGGCCAGCCTGCTCTTAAGTACCTATTTCCTCGTAAGGATCTATAAAAAGATCATATGCCACATTGGAGAACCGGTAACGACAAGAGAGATTACAGAATAAAATAGAAACAGATGCGGCGGGGATGCTTGACAAGCAAAAGGAAGGAAGAGTATAATTATTCAAGGTCCTTTGGCAGAGAGCATTCCCGTTTGTCAAGGTTTTAAGCTAATCGTCAGATATGGCAGTTAGTAAGCGGATATGGCGGAAGTGGCAGACGCGATAGATTTAGGTTCTATTGTCAACAGACGTGCAGGTTCAAGTCCTGTTATCCGCATTGCGTAATTATGGAAGCATAGCTCAGCCGGGATGAGCGTTCGCCTCACACGCGAAAGGTCAGGGGTTCGAGCCCCCTTGCTTCCACTCGAAATAACTATTCAGAGCTCATGACAAGGACTGAATAGTTATTTTTTTAATCAGAGAGCATCGGATAAGTAATGTACGAAAGCACAAAAATATAAAGGAATACAAAAGCAATGAAGAAAAATGTAAGAAAACAGGGAATTCTGCTGCCGATATCCAGTATTCCCTCGGCATATGGTATCGGAACCTTCGGTAAGGAAAGTTACCGTTTTGTGGACTTCCTGGAAAAATCAGGCAACCATCTCTGGCAGATCCTGCCGTTAGGCCCTACCGGCTACGGCGATTCTCCGTACCAGTCCTTTTCCACCTTTGCGGGGAACCCCTACTATATTGACCTGGAGCTTCTGATCGAAGACGGCTATCTGACAAAAGAGATCTGTGACAGCTATGATTTCGGAGACAATGAGCATTATGTGGACTATGAGAAGATTTATCTGTCCCGTTTTAAAGTCCTGAAAATTGCGTTTGACAATGCCAGGGAACAGGGCCTTACAGAGACCGGAGACTATCAGAAATTCCTTACGGAAAATGCGTATTGGCTGGATGACTACGCTCTGTATATGGCGGTGAAAAATGCTTTTGGCGGTGTCTGCTTTATGGAATGGGACGAGGACATCCGTCTCAGAAAAGCAGCGGCACTTCGCAAATACCGTAAGAAGCTGGCGGAAGAAATCGCATTTTATTGCTTCCAACAGTACCTGTTTGCAAAACAGTGGAAAGAACTGAAAGCCTATGCCAATAAGAAAGGCATTGAGATCGTAGGGGATATTCCCATCTATGTGGCATTTGACAGTGCCGATACCTGGGCAAACCCGAAGCTGTTCCAGCTGGATAAGGAAGGCCGGCCCATCGGAGTGGCGGGATGTCCACCTGATTGTTTCTCCGAGACCGGACAGTTATGGGGCAATCCGCTCTACGACTGGAGTTATCATAAGAAGACCGGTTATGCGTGGTGGATGCAGCGGATTGCCTATTGCTATCAGCTGTATGATGTGCTTCGTATTGATCATTTCCGCGGCTTTGATGAATACTGGTTCGTTCCTTACGGAGATCCGACGGCGGAGAACGGCCATTGGGAAAAAGGCCCCGGTTACGAATTATTCGATGTCATGAAGAAGAAACTGGGCAGGAAGAAAGTGATCGCGGAAGATCTGGGATTTCTGACTCCCAGCGTGATCCGGTTGGTGAAGAAGACCGGGTATCCCGGAATGAAGATTCTTCAGTTTGCTTTTGATGCCGGAAATGACAGTGAATATCTGCCGCACAATTATGACAAGAACTGTGTGGTCTATACCGGAACCCACGATAACGATACTACGGTGGGGTTCTTACAGAATATGCCGGAGAAGGACAAGATATTTGCAAAGAAATATCTGGGACATAAGAATGACAAGAAGCTTTGCTTTGAGATCATCCGGGCAGCATTGTCCAGCTGTGCGGATACCGCAATCATTCCCATGCAGGATTATCTGGAGCTGGACAGCAGCGCCAGGATCAACATTCCCTCCACTCTGGGATGCAACTGGAAATGGCGTATGGATAAGAATGCACTGGATCCAAAGCTGGCGAAGAAGATTTATAAGATGGCAAAATTATACGGAAGACTGTAAAGTGTGCCGCGTAGCGTAAGGCACATTGTAAGAATACGGAAGGGATAGTTTCCTTTCCGTATTTTTTGTGGACAAATCATCAATATTTGCATGCATGGAAAATGGGGATAACTATGGCAGGTAGCATTTTTTAGTGCATTTTTGTCAAAATAAGAGGATTTTTTTGTGGTCTTATGGAAAAAGCCACGTTATTATGGTATGGTTATCTATATTGGGCGGAGTCTGCAATCGGATTTCTGCGAGAGAGAGGGAAAACATGAGCCGTACTACTGACAGAGCAGGTCGTAATAAGGGACAATGGATCGTCATTGGGTTTATGGCTTTTGCTATCATAGTCATTTCGATATGCACAGTAATCTTTCGTTCCTATGTGCGGGGATTTCATAAAGTAACAGACAGAGAAAAATATGACCGGTATTATGTGATGATCACAGAAGACCGCAAATCGGATTTCTGGCAGTCCGTATACCGCGGAGCTTTTGAACGCGGACAGGAAGAGAATGTATATGTGGATCTGCTGGGCGAGCATCTGTCTCAGGAGTATACGAGGGCAGAGCTTATGCGGATCGCCATGTCCTCCGGTGTAGACGGTATTTTTGTAGAATCGGATGAAAGCGACGAGATGTCACAGATGATCGACGAAGCAGTAGAACGGGGCATCCCTGTGGTGACGCTGTATGGTGACAATACGCACAGTGCACGCTGCAGCTTTGTCGGTGTAGGAAGCTATAATCTGGGCAGGGAATACGGACGACAGGTATTGAAGCTGGCTTCTGTCAGTGAGAGTACCGCACCCATGACGGTAGCGGTACTGGTGAATGCCCATGCACTGAACTCGGCACAAAATATTGTCTGCTCCGGGATTCAGGACGCACTGGAACAGGAGAAAATCCGGGGACCGGAGATAGAACTTTCCTTAATTACAGTGGACGATACGAATACTTTTTCCGTGGAGGAATCCATCCGGGATATTTTTATGAATGAAAAACTGCCGGATATCATTATCTGCCTGAACGAACTGAGCACTACCTGTGTCTACCAGGCGGTAGTAGATTACAACTGCGTGGGCGAGGTCGCAATTTTAGGGTATTATGATACCGATACGATACTCAAAGCAATCGAGCGAAATGTAGTCAATGCAACGATCTCGATAGACACGGAGCAGATGGGAGCTTTCTGTGTGGATGCTTTGCAGGAGTACTATCGTTTTGGCTATACCAGCCAGTATTTTACGGCGGATGTCACAATTATTGATCAGAATAACGTGGGTGAATATTTACAAGCGCAGGAAGCGACAGAGTGAGGTACGCATGAGGAAAAAATTTCGACAGCTGTCTCTTCAGGCGAAGATGAGCAGCATTTTTGTATTGGCGAATCTGGTAGTATTTGCAGTGACGGTGATATTGCTTCTGGGAATCAACAGCATGTCTTCGGAGATCGATAAGGTCTATCAGGGGAATCTGCGGCTGAACGAAGTATCTGATGCGCTGATGGCGGTGCAGGACAGTATGACGGATTATCTGAATTCCAAGACCAGTGATTCCCTGGAGGAATTTTACCGGAATGAACAGACATATTCCCAACTGGTGCAGGATATGAGCGATGAGGTGACGGGAGCCACCTTTCAGAGAATGGAACGCAGTATCCGGCATATGTCGGAAGAATACCTGGACCTCGTAAGTCAGACGATTGAGGCAAAGCGTGGGAGAAATGTAGAGAAATACCGCGTCCGGTACGAGAACGCGACACAGATGTATGAATATATCAATACCTATATTTACAGTCTGAACAACGAACAGTTCCGCAGCAACTCCGAGAACTACAGCCGTCTGTCGGCTGCTTTCCGTAATTTCGAAATGGTCAGTGTGATTGCATTATCCATCGTCATTGTGGTCAGCGTATCTATAGTAGTAAAGCTTACCGGGGAGATCATCAGTCCGTTAAAGGATCTGGCGGTAACCGCTGACGAAGTAGCGGGCGGAAACTTTGATACCGAACTGTTACAAGTACAGTCGGAGGATGAGATCGGCGTGGTAACGGGAGCATTTAACCAGATGCTTATCAGTATCAGACAGTATCTGGAAAGCCTGCGCGAGAGCATGGAAATCCGGCGTTCCTTAATGGAAAAAGAGCTTTTGATGGAAGCACACTTAAAGGATGCACAGCTAAAGTATCTGCAGGCGCAGATCAATCCCCACTTCTTATTCAATACGTTAAATGCGGGAGCACAGCTGGCCATGATGGAAGGCGCCGACCGTACCTATGAATATGTACAGAATGTGGCGGAATTTTTCCGCTATAATGTAAAAAAGAGTAATGATATCGTGACGGTCAGAGAAGAGCTGGAACTGGTGGATCATTACATTTATATTCTGAATGTCCGCTTTTCCGGGGATATCCATTATGGGAAAGAAATTGAGGAGGATCTGCTGGACAGCTGCATGCCAAGCATGATCTTACAGCCGATCGTGGAAAATTCCGTAAATCACGGGATCAGAGAGATGAACGGAGAGGGAAAGATCCGGCTGAAGGTATACCATGTGGATGGAGATACGCTGGGGATCAGTATCCGGGATAACGGCATCGGAATGGACCGGGATACGATAGAAAAAGTACTTGGCGGCAATTATCACGAAGAGCAGTCAGGCGGCGGTTCCAATGGTATTGCAATGGGGAACATTATCGCAAGATTAAAACTTTTCACGCAAAACGAAGATGTAATGACGATTTTAAGTGACGGGAAAAATCAAGGAACGGAAGTAATCCTGTATCTTCCGATAAAAGAGAGGGAAAAGACGGATGTATAAGATCATGCTGGCGGATGACGAAGGAATCGTGATCGATTCCCTGAAATTCATCATCGAAAAAGAATTCAAGGATACCTGTGAGGTGCAGTATGCCAAGACCGGCAGAAGTGTGATTGAACTGGCAGAGAGCTTCCGTCCGGACGTTGCGGTCATGGATATCCAGATGCCGGGAATCAACGGCATCGATGCTATGAAAGAGATCCGGAGAAGCAATAATCATACAGTGTTTATCGTAATGTCAGCTTATGACAAATTTGATTATGCGAAAGAAGCTATCAAACTGGGAGTCATGGAGTACATTACCAAGCCGATGGAGAAGACCCGGATCATTGCAGCATTGCAGAAGGCAATGGAGCGAATCGATGCAGAGCGCCTGAAACGCAAAAATGAGTTGTTGATCAAGGAAAAACTGGAGACAGTCGTACCGATTATTGAAAGCGGTCTGATCCACAATATCTTATTACAGGAGCATTTCCGCGAGGATATTGAGAATTACCGGTCAATTTTAGGAATTACGCTGCAATATGCCTACATGATTGCTGTGGTATGCGGAGATGAACAGCAGGGAAACCACATGACGAATGCGGTGGGAAGCAGTGTCAGAATGCAGAAGCATTATCAGGAGGTCAGGGACTGTCTGAAAGAAAATTTTGACTGTATTGTGGGTACCGTCATGGCAAACAAACTGGCAGTGCTGGTACCTTATGAGAAAGATGTGATGGACTATAATGAGCGTATCGAACTCATTGAAAAAGCCAGAGAACTCACCAGATATCTGCGCAAGAGAACGGATATCAGCTTCCGCATCGGCATCGGAGAACCGAAAGATTTTCTGATGGCTTCGGAATCTTATACGGAGGCGCTGAATGCACTGGTGGCGACCACCGGCAGTGTGGCACATGTGGATGACCTGCCGATCAAATGCGAATACGGTGGAAATTATCCGGTGAAGCTGGAAAAAAAACTTTTTGCGGAAGTCGAGGACGGCGACATTGACAATGCTTCCGCATCGGCATCGGCATTTTTTGACTGGATGGTGGAGAGTGGTTCCGATCTGATGAATGTGAGGCTTAAGGTGCTGGAATTTGCCCTGTGGTCAGAGCACATTGCCTATGAAAAAGGCGGTATGATCTATCAGCTCAATTCCCGTGCAGAGTATCTGCCGCAGGTGATGGAAATGGCGGAACCGGCGGCCATGAAAACATGGTTCCTGGAAAAAGTGAAGGAAGCCTGCCGGAATGTTCTGAATAAAAGGGAAGAAAAGTCGGGCAGTATTATCGAGACAGCAAAGAATTATATTAAGAATAACTATCACAAAGATATTTCCCTGGATGATGTATCCAGAGAGGTAAATATCAGCCCGTATTATTTCAGTAAACTATTCAAAGAAACTACCGGGGAAAACTTTATCGAGTACCTGACCAATTTAAGGATGGACAAGGCAAAGGAACTACTGCAGACGACGGAGTGCTCCATGAAGGAAATCTGTGCCAAAACCGGATATTCGGATCCCAACTATTTCAGCCGCAGTTTTAAGAAAAATGTGGGTGTGACGCCGACAGAGTATAAGGAAAACCGGGGAAAGGGAAAGGAACAGGGCAGTGTATAAGAAAAAGAGACGGATATGTGTTGCGTGGCTTCTGGGGATGATGTTATTGCTTTGTGCCTGCGGAAATCTGGAAACCGGAAAAGATCAGGGAGAAGTCGCGGAAAATGATAAAATTCAGATCGGCATGAGCTTTGATTCTTTTGTCATTGAAAGATGGCAGAGGGATCGTGACATTTTCGTCTCAACGGCAAAGGAGTTGGGAGCGGAAGTGAATGTCCAGAATGCGAACGGTGATCTGGAGCAGCAGAAAAAGCAGATCAATTACTTCATCGACAAAGGAATGGACGTGATCGTTGTGATATGCATTGACTCCAAAGGATTAACAGAGGAAGTGCAGAGGGCGAAAGATGCCGGCATTAAGATCATTGCTTATGACAGACTGCTGCAGAATACAGATATTGACCTGTATATATCGTTTGACAACGAAAGAGTAGGTACCATGATGGGAGAGGCACTGGTGGAAAACGGTCTGGCCGGCGGAAATGTGCTGATGCTGGGAGGCTCTGCCGTGGACAGCAACGTTGCTATGGTGGAAAAGGGCTTTCGCAAGGTCATGGAGGACAATCAGGTGACGATCTTAGATTCTATGCATGCGGATGGTTGGAAAGCAGAACTGGCGGGGACGTATATCTATGATCATATGGATATTGTCTCGGAAGCGGATGCCATTATGTGCGGCAATGATGATCTTGCAAGCAAAGTGGTACATGCCCTGAAAGAAAAGAGACTGGCAGGAGATATTATGGTAGTGGGGCAGGATGCCGACCTGGAAGCGTGCCAGCGCATTGTCGAGGGGACACAGGTCATGACGGTCTACAAACCGGTGGAAAAAATGTCGCAGAAGGCAGCGGAGTGTGCGGTGCTTCTGGCAAAGGGAGAGCCGTTGCCGGAAGGAGATACGGTAACCATAGAGAATGGAAAATATGAAGTTCCGTACATTGGTCTGGAACCGATCAGTGTGGATAAAAACAATATGAATGATGTGATCATCGGAAGCGGATTTCACTTAAAAGAGGATGTTTATCTGAACATTCCCTCGGAAATGCCCAAATAATATTGGATTTACTTTGAAAATGGGGAAAAGAGATAGATTCTAAAAACACAATAGGAAAAATTTGGTGACAAGGCTGTGCCGGCAGACAAGATATTGCTAGCACAGCCTTGATTTTGTCAGGAGAGAGTATGGAAAAGTGCAGAAGGTCGTAAAATCATGCTATAGGATTTGTGATATTCTCTATTTAGCAACAAAAACAAACCAAATAAGGGAGGTTACTTTTTATGAGGAAGAAATTATTAAGCACACTTCTGGCAACAGCCATGGCTGTTACAATGCTTGCAGGATGTGGATCCAATGGGGGACAACAGGCAACCACACCGGCAACAGACAACAAAACAGAAACATCTGCAGAAGCAAAGACAGATGCTTCCACTACTACCACAACAGGCGGCGGTAAGATCGGTGTAGCAATGCCCACCAAGGATCTGCAGAGATGGAATCAGGATGGTACCAACATGCAGGCTCAGCTGGAGGCAGCGGGCTATGATGTAGATCTGCAGTATGCATCTAACGATATTCCCACACAGGTATCCCAGATTGAGAATATGATCAACTCCGGCTGTGAACTTCTGGTCATCGCATCCATCGACGGTGACTCTCTTGGAACCGTTCTGGAGCAGGCAAAGGAAAAAGACATTCCGGTTATCGCATATGACCGTTTGATCATGAACTCCGATGCAGTTACTTATTACGCAACCTTCGATAACTACATGGTAGGTACGAAACAGGGTGAATACATCAGAGATCAGTTGGATCTGGACAATGCAGCAGGACCTTTCAATATCGAGCTGGTAACCGGTGATCCCGGTGACAACAACGCAAGATTCTTCTTCGGCGGTGCCATGGATGTGCTGCAGCCCTACATTGACGCAGGTAAGCTGGTAGTAAAATCCGGACAGACCGATTTCGAAACCGTTGCAACCGCTAACTGGTCTACTGAGACCGCACAGTCCAGAATGGACGCTATCATTTCCGCTAACTATGCAGACGGAACCAAGCTGGATGCCGTTCTGTGCTCCAACGACTCCACTGCACTGGGTGTAACTAACTCTCTGGAAGCTAACTACACCGGCGAGTGGCCTATCATTACCGGTCAGGACTGCGATAAGCCCAACGTTAAGAATATGATCTCCGGCAAACAGTCCATGTCCATCTTCAAGGATACCCGTACTCTGGCATCCAAGGTAGTAGAGATGGTAGACGCAGTCATGAAGGGCGGCGAAGCACCTGTCAACGATACCACAACCTATGACAATGGTACCGGTGTCATTCCTTCTTACCTGTGCGAGCCCGTATTCGCTGATGCAAGCAACTATAAAGAGCTGCTCATCGATTCCGGTTACTACACAGAAGCAGATTTACAGTAATTTTGTAAAATAATATGGATCCTGCGGGATCCTTACGGCAGGCGGGCGCTTCCCGCCTGCTGTATTCATGGGAAAGCAAAATAGAACGGTTTGATTAGATAATGTGGAATTAAGACTTGGGAGGAATACCATTGGCAAAAATCTTATTGGAAATGAAAAATATAACCAAAACATTCCCCGGTGTAAAAGCACTTGACAATGTAAACCTGCAGGTGGAAGAGGGAGAGATCCACGCACTTGTAGGCGAAAACGGCGCAGGAAAGTCCACATTGATGAATGTATTGAGCGGTATTTATCCGTATGGGTCTTACGAAGGGGACATCATCTATGACGGTGAGGTCTGCAAATTTGATAAGATCAAGGACAGTGAGGAAAAGGGTATCGTAATCATTCATCAGGAGCTTGCACTGATTCCCTATATGACGATCGGGGAAAATATGTTTCTGGGAAATGAACGGGGACATAAGTATAAAATCAACTGGAATGAAACCAATGCCAGGGCGGCAGAACTTTTGAAGACCGTAGGCCTGAAGGAAGGCCCCCAGACATTGATAAAGGATATTGGCGTAGGAAAACAGCAGCTGGTAGAGATTGCGAAGGCACTGGCCAAGAACGCAAAACTTCTGATCCTTGATGAGCCTACTGCCTCTCTGAATGAGACGGATTCCAAGGCACTGTTGGATCTGATGCTGGAACTCAAGAAAAAGGGAATGACATCCATCATCATCTCTCATAAGCTGAATGAGATTTCTTATGTGGCAGATAAGATCACCGTCATTCGTGACGGATCTACCATCGAAACGCTTGTGAAGGGAAAAGATGATATTACCGAGAGCCGGATCATCAAAGGAATGGTAGGAAGAGAGATTGCCGACCGATTCCCGAAGAGAGAGCCGAAGATCGGAGAGGTTCTGATGGAGGTCAAAAACTGGACCGTGCATCATCCACTGTATTCTGACCGTAAGGTGGTGGATAATGTCAATCTTAATGTGAAAAAAGGTGAAGTAGTGGGAATTTCCGGCCTGATGGGTGCGGGACGAACGGAACTGGCCATGAGCCTGTTCGGCAAAAGTTATGGTTCCAACATCAGCGGCGAACTGTATATCAACGGCAAAAAAGCACAGCTGAATACTGTACAGGAAGCCATCAAAAATCATCTGGCATATGTGACGGAGGATCGAAAGGGCAACGGACTGATTCTGAGCAACCCGATCAAGATTAATACAACTCTGGCAAATCTGGATGCCGTCAGCAGACATACTGTTATTGATAAAGACAAAGAGTACAATGTGGCGGTAGACTATAAGAACAAACTGAATACGAAATGTCCAACTGTGGAGCAGAATGTAGGAAACTTAAGCGGCGGTAATCAACAGAAGGTACTTTTGGCAAAATGGATGTTCACAGATCCGGATATCCTGATCCTGGATGAGCCGACGAGAGGTATTGATGTTGGTGCAAAATACGAAATCTACTGCATCATTAACCAACTGGTGGCAGAAGGAAAATCGGTTATCATGATCTCCTCGGAGCTGCCTGAGATTCTTGGCATGTGCGACCGGATCTATGTAATGAACGAAGGAAAAATAGTAGGAGAACTGGCGGGCAGTGAGGCAACACAGGAGCTTATCATGTCCAAGATATTATCAGCCGGTAAGAAAGGAGCATTGGCATGAATAAAACAAAGGGCCTCGATTTTATAAAAAGATATACCATGATCCTCGTACTGATCGTGGTTACGGCATTTTTTGCATGGAGAACCGGAGGAGCAATCCTGCTTCCCATGAATGTCAGCAGTCTGATCTCGCAGAACGCATATGTGTTTATTCTGGCAACCGGTATGCTGTTATGTATCCTGACCGGCGGTAACATCGATCTGTCCGTTGGATCTGTTGTATGTTTCGTCGGTGCCATCGGAGCGGTACTCATGGTCAACATGAAAATGAACATGTGGCTGGCTATTCTGATCATGTTTGTTATCGGTACACTGATCGGTGCTTTCCAGGGTTTCTGGATCGCTTATGTGAGAATCCCGCCTTTCATCGTGACATTGGCCGGCATGCTGGCTTTTCGAGGATTAAGCAACGTAGTCCTGCAGGGTATGACCGTATCCATTAAGGACTGCACTACATTTGTAAATCTGTTCGGTGGCGGTGCTGACTGTTATATTCCCGATTTCTTCGGTAATGGTCCCATCAATCTGACCTGTGTATTTGCCGGTGTGATCGCTGCAGTGATCTTTGCAGTGTTACAGCTGAAGAATAGAGCCGACAAGGTGAAAAAAGGATACGAAGCTCCCAGCATGGGTTCCACGATCGGCAAAATCGTAGTGATCGCTGTAGTGATCCTGGCATTCAGCTATCGTCTGGCACAGCACAAAGGTATTCCCAGCGTATTGATCTGGGTACTGATTGTTATCATGGTATACGGTTACATCACTTCCAACACGACTGTAGGTCGTTATTTCTACGCAGTGGGCGGTAATGAGAAGGCCACCAAATTATCCGGTATCAATACCAACAAGGTTTATTTCCTGGCTTATATGAACATGGGATTCCTGGCAGCGTTAGCTGGTATGGTAACCATTGCACGTATGACTTCCGCACAGCCGACATACGGACAGAACTATGAAATGGATGCCATCGGTTCCTGCTTCATCGGCGGTGCTTCCGCATACGGCGGAACCGGAACTGTACCCGGAGTTATCGTAGGTGCTGTACTGATGGGTGTTATTAACCTGGGTATGTCTCTGATGGGTGTCGATCAGAATATGCAGAAGGTAGTCAAGGGTCTGGTACTTCTGGCAGCAGTTATCTTCGATGTTGTATCCAAACGTGGTGGAAAATTAATTGCCAAGAATTAATTTCTACATATCTAATCAAAAGGGCCCGGTGCATATGCGCTGCAGGCCCTTTTGATGGTATTGGGAGGAGAAGAGCATGAATAAGGGAAAAGAACGGAAGAAGCGGGAAGGAAAGCAGAAAAAAGGAGTCGGGATCGGAGTCAAGATCGTGGCACTTTTACTGCTGCTGGCAGTTACTGCACTCAGCTGTATGGGAGTGCTGGTGCAGACGTTGCAATCGGTCATTGTAACCAACGATGAAATCGTGGCCGGTCAGGTGGCTGAACAGGAGAAAATCTCGGAGCTTTCCAGACAGTTTACTTACATTAACGGGCAGGTGTTGACCCATGTCATGACCACCAACAGTGTGACAATGGAAAATTTGTCGGATAAGATCCTGCAGGAGATCACTGATATGGAACAACAGATGACGGAGTTTGAAGGACTGCTGTCTGAGGGGGATGCCCGGAGAGAGGCGTTTGACAGTGCTTCTGCGGAACTGGCAAAATACAAAAAGACCGTGGAAAGTCTGCTGGTCACCAGTGCAGAGAATAAGACGCAGGCCTATGTGTCTGCCACATCGAATCTGCCGATGTTCAATGAACATATTGAAAGCTATATGAATCAGATGCTGGAGATCACCGGAGAGCAGATGGCACAGGCACAGGGACAGATGGAGCAGAGTGCGGCCAGAGTGCCCATGATCGTGGCGGTGGCAAGTCTGGTACTGCTTGCAGTAGTCGTGGTGATCATGCTGGGATTGCGGATCTGGGTCATCGGTCCGGTGAAATATGCTACGAGGCAGGTGGATGAACTGGTGGAGGGCATTCGCAATAACAGAGGTGACATCACCAGACGGATCCGGGTGAAATCGGGGGATGAAGTCGGCAGATTATCCATGGCCATCAATGATCTGGTGGCGC
>ERZ1026876.1112-NODE-1112-length-14167-cov-5.287982_pt1 | contig 14167 bp, 9 predicted proteins | sample MGYA00380168_ERZ1026876 | MGnify/ENA primary metagenome ERZ1026876 (study PRJEB33269, sample SAMEA4719804) | human gut metagenome | biome: human-associated habitat; feature: organic feature; material: feces | place: Cameroon | collected 2013-10 ... | reverse complement strand
CCTTCCTACTTGGGGATTTATTTGAGGTTATCTTCTTCTTTTTTTCTTTGAAGTGGTTTCCTCTTTTTTAGCGGATTTTTTCTTTTTGTTGGCCTTTGGCACGTTGAGTTTGTCGCCAGGGTGGAGCATGTCGGCATTCTTCAACTGTGGATTAGCCTTACGGAGTTGGTCGGTGCCCAAACCGTAGCGGTGTGCGATGCGTTCGAGCGATTCGCCTTCACTCACGCTGTGGCTTGTTGGTCGGGCTTCTTCCTTCTTCGCTCTTCTCTTGCTTCTGCGGTCGTTATCGCGGTCAGCCTTTCTGCGCTTCGACGATTTCACCTCGTCGCTATCGTCTCTCTTGTTGCGCTTGTTTGTTTTAGCCTTGGCCTTGCTTCTTGCTGACTCTTCTTCTGCCACATGGCGAGTGGTGCGCTTGCTTGCTGTAGCCTTTTCCTCCTCGATAGCCTCTTTTTGCTTCTTGCTGTTGCTTGCAGAGGTAGGAGCTGTTTCTGCCTTTTGCTTCTTGGCGGAGGCTGGAGCAGGAGCAGGGGTTTCGGTCTTTTGCTTCTTTGAAGCTGTTGCGCGACCGTCGATTTCATCGTTCACGCTGTAAGACTTAGAGCGCTGCGATGTGGTGGTAGAAGTGCTTGCTGTAGGCTTTGACGCTTCCTTCTTAGGTGCGGCTTGCTTGGCGGCAGTGCTTTGCTTCGCTTGTGCCACAGCGTAAGAGGTGGCGGCCTTTGGCTGCTCGGCTTGCTGCTTTCGCTCACCGGTGATTTTCAGCACCTGACCACGGCTCACGTGCTTTCGGTTGAGATTGTTGAGTGCCATCAGTTCTGCCACACTCATATTATACTCGTCGGCGATGCTCTCAATGGTCTCGCCGCGTTTCACCTTGTGGTATTTCGCTTCCACACTCTCGTTGTTGCTCACAGGGGTGGCGCTTACCGTAGGCTTAGCCTGTGCCACTTGGCGTTCCTGTTTGGTCTTAACCACGCTCTTGGCAGCCTCTTGAGGGTCGACCATCTGCTGCGTTACAGAAGATGCGTGGTTGCCCGGTTCCACCACGTCGCGAGTGGCATAGATGTCCTTGCGATAACTCATGATGCTGTCTTCCACCATAATGTAACTGTAGATTTGCTGTGATGGCAGCGCGAGCGAGTAGGGGTGAGTGTCGCCAGGAATGATGTCGTGGCGATATTGAGGGTTGAGAATACGGATTTCCTCGATAGGAATGTTGAGCACGCTGGAAATCTGGTTGAAGTTCACGCGGTGGTGCACCATCACTGTGTCGATAATAAGCGGCTTTTTCGACAGAGCAGGGTTGATGTTGTGCTTCTGATAGTTGTTCATCACATAGGTGGCAGCGATGAAGGCAGGCACATAACCACGGGTTTCGCGAGGCAGATATTCGTAAATCGACCAAAAGTCGGGGTTTTCGTTGTCTCTGCTCTTGGCACGGCGGAGCGCCTTGTTCACATTGGCAGGGCCACAGTTGTAGGCGGCGATAGCCAGCGACCAGTCGTTGTAGATGCCGTAGAGCTGCTTGAAATAGCTTGCTGCCGCATTACTTGAACGGTATGGGTCGCGACGCTCGTCGACCAGCGAGTTTACTTCCAGTCCGAGCCCCTTGCCGGTGTCGACCATAAATTGCCACAGACCGGCGGCACCTGCGCTCGACACCACGTTAGGGTCGAGAGCCGACTCGATGATAGGAATAAACTTGAGTTCGTGTGGAAGTCCCTCTTTTTCCAGAGCGCGTTCGAAAATAGGCATGTAGTAGGGCGACATACCCAAGATTTGCGACACCATGGTGCGCTCTCTGGTGATGTAGCGGGTGATGTAGGATTTCACCACCTGATTGTAGGGGAGTTCAATTCCCGAAGGAATGGCTCTGAGGCGCTGAATGTATTCAGCGTCGCTCACTTCGTTTGGCGATTTGCTCTCCACGCTGGCATCGACCACCGCATAGTTTTGCAAATACCAGTTTTTCTGCATTTCCTGAGTGTTGATTTCAAAGCTGTAAGGATACACGATGGCCTCGTCGGTGATCGATTCCTTCAGCGATAAAATCGATTTCTTCTTTGGCGCAGCCGACATGGTCAATGCCGCAATCGCCAACACGATTAATGCGTTAAATCTGAAATTCTTCATACTTTATCGTCGTTTGTTTTTAATTCAAAAAGTAAAGGCACACTGAAGTCCGAGCGACGGTATTCGGGACTGCTTCGTGTCGATAGCGGCAGGGGTCACGTCCATCGTAAGGTCGGAGGAAATGTCGAAGTGTGCGAGTGAGGCGTCGACGTAAGCGTCGACGATATTTATGAAATACACAGCCACCATGCTGATGATGCAAATGTCGCGATAGCGGCGGTAGTATGTTCGCTTGTTTTTCAGAGCGCGCGTGAGCCATTCCTTGTCGAGGTCGCTCTCCTTCACGGTTTTCGGGAAGAAGTTCATGTAGCTGCGCGTGTTGGGGTCGTTGTCGGTGATGTCGCGGTAGGCTTTGGTGTAGTCGCCGAGCATACGGTTGTTCCACGCCGTGCCGTAGCCGAGTCCCACGAAAGCACCCACCACAATCGGGATTTTCCAATAGCGGCGGTTGTAGATTTGTCCCAAGCCGGGGCAGAGTGCCGAGAGCCACATGGCGCGCTTGGGGTCGGGGTTGAACACACGGAGTTTGCCCAGGTTGGTGGCGGCTGCCGTGTCGGGCACGAAGGTGGCTTGCGCCAGAATCAGCGAATCGTTGGGCTCGAATTTCACGGTGTCGCCAGCCTCGTCAAGCACAGGGGTGCGCTCGTAGGCACTGGGCTTTACGGTGACGGCTGCCGAATCGGGGGGAGTGCTTGCCACAGCCTTATGCCCTCCGGTGCGAGTGCGTGTGGGCTTTTCGATGCCGCCAGTGGTCTGCGCCATGCTGCCCACAGGGCAAAGCACAAGCAGGCATAGTGCAATCACTGTGCCTACAAATGTGCGAATATGTGGGTTAAATACCTTTCTCACAAGGAGTTGCTTGCCTCTCCGCCCACTATTGAGCAGGTGGGGATGCTATAATTAATGTTTTAATGTGTCAAAGATACGAATAATTCTCTCTAATTCCTCTTCGTTTTTGAAAGGAAATGAGATTTTTCCTTTACCGTCCTTATTGCAGGCAAACGAAACAGCCACGCCAAACGACTTGCTCAGGTGCTGTTTCAGCACATCGTAGTCGGCGTTGTTCACCTTTTTTGCAGGTGCTTTTGGCTCGGTGCTGCCTTCTTCGTTCATTTCCTTTGCCCTTTGCTCCACCTGACGCACCGAGAGTCCTTTTTTCAGAATCTCGTTGTAGAGTTTGAGTTGCATGGTGGGTTTCTCCACCGAGAGCAATGCTCTTGCGTGGCCCATGTCCACAGCCTTGTCGCGCAAGCCGAGTTGCACTTCAGCCGGCAACTTCAGCAGGCGGAGGAAGTTGGCGATGGTGGCGCGCTTCTTACCAATACGCTCGCTTAATCGCTCTTGGGTGAGGTTGTATTGGTCGATGAGTTTGCGGAAGGTGAGCGCAATTTCGATGGCGTTGAGGTCTTCGCGCTGAATGTTCTCAATCAGCGCCATCTCGGTGAGTTCGCTGTCGTTGGCGGTGCGCACGTATGCTGGCACGGTGTCGAGACCAGCGAGTTTGGCAGCACGGTAGCGTCGCTCACCCGAAATAATCATATAGGTGCCGGCTTCTGCGCTGCGCAGAGTGAGGGGCTGGATAATGCCCAACTCGCGTATAGAGGTAGCCAATTCCTCAAGTGCCTCCTCGTCGAAGTTGATGCGAGGCTGGTCGGGGTTTGGCTTGATGAGGTCGATTGCTATTTCATTGATAGCCGAACTGCCGCTCGGCTGCACATCGTCCATTGAGATGAGTGAGTCGAGTCCGCGTCCGAGTGCATTTCTCTTGATTGCCATAGTGGAAATTTTGATTTAATGTGGTTACTTTTTCTTACGGTTTTTACTGATCAACTCTTTCGCCAACTGGGTGTGGCTGGTGGCACCACGGCTGGTGGGGTCGTAGAGAATGGCTGGCAAACCGTGACTTGGAGCCTCGCTCAAACGAATGTTGCGTGGAATCACGGTGCTGAACACCATGTCGCCGAAGTGGCTTTTCAACTCTTCGTAGATTTGGTTGGCAAGGCGGAGGCGTGCGTCGTACATGGTGAGCAGGAAACCCTCGATTTGGAGCGATGGGTTGAGTTTCGACTTGATGATGCGCACGGTGTTGAGCAACTTGCTGATGCCTTCAAGTGCGAAATACTCGGCTTGCACAGGAATAATCACCGAATCGGCAGCTGTGAGAGCGTTCACGGTAATCAATCCGAGCGAAGGGCTACAGTCGATGAGAATGAAGTCGTATTCTTCCTTTACGCTTGCCAAAGCCTTTTCGAGTACGCGCTCGCGGTTGGGCTTGTTGATAAGTTCGAGTTCCGCACCCACCAGGTCGATGCGGCTACCCACCAAGTCGAGCCCCTCCACGCAGGTTTTCACCTGTGTGCCGATAATTGGATAATCGTCGACCAGACATTCGTAAATCGACGACGACATCTGTTTAGGGTCAACGCCGAGGCCCGATGTGGCGTTTGCCTGTGGGTCGGCGTCGATAAGGAGCACTTTCTTCTTGTTCACAGCCAATGAAGCTGATAAGTTGATGGCAGTGGTGGTTTTACCCACACCGCCCTTTTGATTGGCTATTGCTATGATTTTTCCCATAATCTTGCGGGTGTTTTTATTTACTCTGCAAAGGAATTACTTTTTGTTCAATTACAAGTTAAAAAATGCGTTAAATTGAAATAAATGTTGATAACTCGCCACTTTTGTTAATAACTATGCGCTTGTTAACAGGCGTTTGCGATGGGTGGTGCTTGATTTCCTCCCTTTTCAACATTCGTATTTTTTTGCAAATATGCAGCGACTTGGTATGGTGATCAGGTCGCTGCATATATATATTATATAGTGTGTAGAGTGCCGAGGTTCGGTTTTGCGCTTCGGCACTGCTGTCTATGTCGGGGGGGGGGATTATGTGTCGAGGGTAGCGTAAGTGGCGTTGTCCTCGATAAACTGGCGGCGTGGTGGCACCTCTTCGCCCATGAGCATGGTGAACACGCGGTCGGCTTCTGCCGCATCGCTGATGGTGACACGCTTCAGCATACGGTTCTCTGGGTTCATGGTGGTGTCCCAAAGTTGCTCTGGGTTCATTTCACCAAGACCTTTGAATCGCTGAACACGCACATTCTTTTCTTCGCCAGCGCCATACTTGTCGATAAACTGACGCACCTGCATATCGGTCCAGCAATATTCTGAGTTATTGCCCTTGATAGCACGGTAGAGTGGTGGGGTGGCGATATAGAGGTGACCGTTCTCCACGATTGGACGAATGCAACGGAAGAAGAAGGTCATCAGCAGCGTGGCGATGTGGGCACCGTCAACATCGGCATCGGTCATGATAATCACACGGTGGTAGCGGAGTTTTTCGGGGTCGTAGTTGCGTGGGTCGGTGATACCGAGCGCACGGAAAATGGTGACTACCGATTCGCTTTCGTAGATTTTGTGCTCAAGCACCTTTTCCACGTTCAAAATCTTGCCACGCAGTGGGAGAATGGCTTGGAACTGACGGTCGCGGCCTTGCTTTGCCGAACCACCTGCAGAGTCACCCTCGACGAGGAACAACTCCGACTTGGCTGGGTCCTTGCTTGAGCAGTCGGCAAGCTTGCCTGGCAGACCAGAGCCAGCCAATGGCGACTTGCGAATGATTTTTGCGCGAGCGTTTTGTGCCGCATGACGTGCCTGTGCAGCCAAAATCACCTTTTCGATGATGGCTTTGGCAGGTTCGGGGTGCTCTTCCAAATAGCTTTCGAGCGCAGCCTTCACGGCGGAGTTTACTGCGGTGATAGCCTCGGTGTTGCCGAGCTTGGTCTTGGTCTGACCCTCAAACTGAGGTTCGAGCACCTTCACCGACACCACAGCGGTCAAGCCTTGCAGGAAGTCTTCCTTTGAGAGTTCCACCTTAGCCTTCTCAAGCGCTTTCGACTTTTCGGCGTATTTCTTGAGCGAAGTGCCCAAGCCCATGCGGAAGCCCTGGAGGTGAGTACCACCCTCAATGGTGTTGATATTGTTGACAAACGAATAGATGTTTTCCTTGAAAGTCTTGTTGTAGGTCATAGCCACTTCCACAGGAATTTCGCCTTCGTTGTTGGTGATATGAATCACATCGCTGATGAGCGGTTCCTTGCCTTCGTCGAGGTAGCGCACGAAGTCGTCCAAACCGGTTTCGGAGTGGTAAACCTCGGTGCGTGGCACACCGTGCTCGTCCTTGTCGCGCAGGTCGGTGAGCGAGAGGGTCACGCCGGCGTTAAGGTAAGCAAGGTCGCGGAGGCGGTTGCTCAAAATGCTGAACTGATATACTGTGGTTTGGAAAATGGTGGCATCGGGGTGGAAGATAACGGTGGTGCCGTGATCTTCTTCAGCACATTCTCCAATTATTTTCACTTCGCTTGTGGGCTTGCCAAAAGCGTATTCTTGCATATATACTTTGCCTTCACGGCGCACTTCGGCGCGAAGGTAGTCGCTAAGTGCGTTCACACAACTTACGCCCACACCGTGCAGACCGCCCGACACTTTATAGGAGCCTTTGTCGAACTTACCGCCGGCGTGCAGCACAGTCATCACCACCTCAAGTGCCGACTTGTGGAGTTTTTCATGCTCGTCCACAGGAATACCACGGCCGTTGTCGCTCACGGTGATAGAGTTGTCTTCGCCAATGGTCACAGTGACCTTGTCGCAGAAACCTGCAAGGGCCTCGTCGATAGAGTTATCTACAACTTCTGATACCAGATGGTGGAGTCCTTTCACGTGTGTGTCGCCAATATACATTGACGGACGCTTGCGCACAGCTTCAAGGCCCTCGAGCACTTGAATGTTAGACGCTGAATACTGTTCTTCTTGCTGTTCGATTAATTCTTCTGACATATATTTCACACTTTTCGCAAGGGTCAAAACATCTGTTTCTTGGCCTTTTTAGAGGGTTCGTAGCGCACGTTTTGATGCTTGCGTCATAAAACATACAAATTTACGAAAAAATCCCTCAATCACCAAATTTAAAGCCCTAAAATCCACAAATTTTTCCCCCACCACATCACCCCAAATTCACCCCACAAAATCACCACCCAAATCCTATCCCCAAAAAGCAAACCATCAAAACCGTCCCTTTGATGGTATTTGTATTAAATATCTATGTGTGAGGTGGCTTTGGATATAAAATAAAGAAAAAAAATGTGTTGGGAATAAAAATGTGTGAGGTTTCGTTTTTTTTGGTGTTTATTTGTTATATTTGCGGTTGAAAAACCTGTAGATTATGGATAAAAGGCATTTGTTTTCTCGTGCGTTGCTATTTGTGGCAATGGTGCTCTTGCTTGGCGTGGCTCAGGCTCGTGCGAATGTGTTCAGTGATTTTAACGAAAAGGAGCAACAACTGTATCAGAATGCTATCCACTTTATGGATAATGGAATGGTGGATACTGGCATTGACTTGCTCAAGGGCTTGGATAAAGCGCATCCTTCCAACAGGGCGGTCGTCTATGAAATTGTGTATGGATATATTGTTAAGCAAGATTATGAAGAAGCATATCAGTGGGCGAAAAAGCTGTTGAAGCTAAAAGATGCAGATGCCGACTCATACTTTATTGCAGGTAATGCCTTCGATTATGTGGGGAAGCGCAAAGAGGCTATTGAAATTTATGAAAAGGGTTTGAAGAAGTTCCCTAACAGTGTCCGCCTGTGGGTGGAAAAGGGCAATATGGCATATATGATGAAGAACTACGATGAGTCTGTGGGATGTTATGAACATGCCATTGATATTGATCCGAATTACGACGCGTCGTATTATCGTCTTGCCAATTTATATGCTATGTCCACCGACCCTGTTTGGGCTGTGATGTATGCTCAGAATTACCAATTGCACGCGAGCAAATATGAGCGACTGATGGAAATGGGGAAACTCATCTATGATTTGTATCGCGAAAATGTGACTCGCAAAGATGGCAAATGGATGGTGACTTTCACTAAAAAAGTGAATTTGTCGGCGTATGCTTCGCTTGATTGTGATTTGCCTTACAATGGATTTTTCTATCATGTGCATAAGGTTGTGCTTGATGAGGGTGGTTTCGCAGGTGATACACTCACGCTTGCAGATGTGGCGAGGCTGCATCGCAAATATGTGGAGATAGCCGACACAACGGCACACGACTATTACAATGTGCCGGTGCTGGATATGGAACGCGCAGCACTGCACGAAGGACATTTAGATGGATATATTATGTGGATGCTTCGTGGAGCCGACGTGGGATTTGGAAACAAGTATTTTGGAACCGAACAGTGTGATTCGGTGGTAGACGCATTTGTGGAATGGTATAATAATGATTATAACAAAAGAGGTTACAGAATGGGCGAGACTCGCCCCAAAACCACGGTTACTGCACTTGTGCCAGTGCCTCTCTTCGACGACCTGAAGGATGAGAAGGCTTGCAGGGTGCATCGTGATGAAATTCGCGCCATTGCTAAGTGGGTGCTTGATGCTAAGCCAGATACAACCAGTTTGTTGCAAAAAAAGATGTCGGGTGCAATGTTTGCATGGGTAATGAATACCGAAGAGGTGTCTTTGGTTATGGATATGAATCCATTGCAACTTCAAATGCATATTCTGCCATATTTTATGGCTGCGACTATTGAGCATTTGCTCGGTCAAAATAAGAGGGAATTAGACTGCTCTGATTTTGTGAAAGTGATGATGAAGGTGGTTTACTATGCTCGCAAGTATAAGGATTTGCTTGGTTTGACCGAAATAGAACTGAAAGTGATTAATCAAGACGATGAAACGCTCAATGCCTTATTCAAGGCTGATTTCGAGAAAGTGAGCAAAAAGAGAAATATGAAGAGTTAAAGAAGTGAGGACCTTGTTTCCTCTCAACAATCATCTGAGAAATAATTAAGCATTTTTCGCAAACACAAAAAGCACCATCAAAAGAACCGTTCCTTTGATGGTGCTTGGTGGTAATAAGCCGTTTGATAGTGGTTTGTGGTGTGGTTTTTTTGGTTGTTAGATTCCTTTTGTGAGGAATTGGCGGAGGTGTAGGTGTGTCACGCCTTCGTAGTCGCTGCTTTTGAGTAGTGGCGATGCCGAGATAACGTATTTTGGATAGTTGTCGGGGATAAGGCAGAGATTTCCGAATTCCCTTTCTTTTGTTTCTTGATTGGCGATTAGATAAGCCACTTGCACATACGCTTTTTTGCCAGGTTTTGTGCACACGAAGTCGATTTCACCAGCCCTTAGTTGCCCCACTTTCACGGTGTAGCCCAGATGCAGCAAATGCAGATACACCACATTTTCAATCACTTTTTCAATGTCGGTGTCGCGCTCACCGCCAGCAATGAAGTTGCGCAAGCCGATGTCGCCGAAATAGCATTTGCTGTTCGACTCCAGTAGTTTTTTGCCGTGAATGTCGTAGCGGTCCACTTTGTTGGTGAGATACGCCTCGCAGAAATACGACATGTAGTTTAGCACAATGTTGGTGGAGACTTCCACGTTTTGCGACCTCATGTATTTCACTATACTGTTGGCAGAGTTAAGTTTGCCTATGGTGTCGGCCATAAACACGACGAGGTTGCGAATGAAAGGAATGTTGCGAATGGTGTGTCGCTCGATGATGTCTTTCAGCATAATGGTGTTGAACACCCCCGAAAGGTATTCGCTCACCATGCCTTCATTGTCAATGCCTATGTCTTTAAGTGCAGGAAGTCCACCAAAATTGAGGTATTTCCAAAGTGCTTCGTCGCTATCTGTTAGGTTATGGAACTCAAGAAACTCGGTATAACTAAGGCTTTGAACATGAATTTCTTCATAGCGTCCGGCAAGCAGTGTGCTCAGTTCGCCCGATAGCATTTTTGAGTTAGAACCAGTGATGATGATGTCGGTGGAGTCTTCCGTGCGGAAACTTCTTACCGAGTGTTCCCAACCGGCGATGTCTTGCACTTCGTCGATAAGAATATAGTTTTGCTTGCCAGCGGCGAAATGCTCGTCGATGTAGCCGTTGAGCTGCTCGTGATTTTGTATGTAATTAAAGTCTTTCTTTTCCTTGTCGATATAGATGATGTTGGCATTTGGCTCTGTTTTGTGACGAATCACAAAATCCTTTAATACAAAACTTTTGCCCACACGACGCTGACCTACAAGGACAATGATTTGCCCTTTCCCAAGCCAAGCATCCACTCGCTTCGCATAATATGTTCTTGAAATAATTTCCATAACTAAATTCCTTTCTCACCGCAAATATATAAATTTTATCATTTATAGACAACAAAATTGCGAAAATTGTGGTTTTGTTGTTTATGAACAATGAAATTGCGTGGTGAGGTGTGGTTTGTGGGGAGGAGAAATGAATAGCGAGGCTGTGTCGATGGTGACACGGCCTCGCTTGTATGTTTCGCCTTGTGGAGGGGACGGTTAGAGGGCGGATTTTAGGCGGGTGATGAATTCGTCGGCTTGGGCGATGGTGAGGGTGAGTGGGGGGAGCAGGCGAATCATGTTGGTGCCGCTTGCGCCTGTGAACACGTGCTGCTCGTGAATGAGGCGGCTACGCAGTTCTTTCACCGGATAGTCAAACTCCATGCCTATCATCAAGCCACGGCCTCGCACTTCCTTGATGCCAGGAATCTTTTTCAGTTCCGTAAGCAGGTGCTCGCCCACTTTTCGTGCGTTCTCCACCAGTTGCTCTTTCTCGAAGATTTCAAGCACGGCGATGGCTCCGGCGCAGCCGAGGTGGTTGCCGCCGAATGTGGTGCCAAGCATTCCATACACAGGTTTGAACTCTGGGCTACAGATGAGTGCGCCCATGGGGTAGCCGTTGCAGATGCCCTTCGCCATCGTCACGATGTCGGCTTTGATGCCGCTCCACTGGTGGGCGAAGAATTTGCCCGTACGGCCGTAGCCGCTCTGAATCTCGTCGAGGATAAGCACCACGCCACTTTCTTGGGTGAGGGTGCGGAGTTGGTGCATAAATTCGTCGGATGGAATCTGAATGCCGCCCACGCCCTGAATGCCCTCGATAATTACCGCTGCCACATCGCCTTTGGCGATTTCAGCCTTCACGGCATCGATGTCGCAGAACGGCACGATGGTCACGTTAGGCGTGGCATTGACTGGGGCTTGGATTTTGGGATTGTCGGTGGCTTCCACGGCAAGTGAGGTACGCCCGTGGAACGCCTTGCTGAAGGCGATTACGCGCGGCTTGCCAGTGTGGAACGATGCCAACTTCATCGCGTTTTCGTTGGCTTCCGCACCTGAATTGATGAGGAAAAGTTGGTAATCGTCGTAGCCGCACGCCTTGCCCAGTTTTTCAGCCAAGCGCACTTGCAGACTGTTGATTACGGAATTGCTGTAGAACACCAGGTTTTCGGCTTGCTTCTTCAGCGCGTCGATATAGTGGGGGTGGCTGTGCCCTACCGAAATCACGGCATGGCCACCGTAAAGGTCGAGATATTCGGTGCCACTGGCATCGTAGGTGTGGCAGCCCATGCCCTTCACAATCTCGATATCAAATAATGGATATACGTCGAATAATTTCATGACTTTCTTCTTTTGGATTATCACACAGATTCAACAGATTCAACGGATTTTTTAATTCAACAGATAGTTTTTTTCTGTTTAATCTGTTTAATCTGTTTAATCTGTTTAATCTGTGTGAGATTGTTAAAATGCTGAGGCTTTGAGGGCGAGGCCGGTGCGCTCTGGCAAGCCGAAGAGCAGATTCATATTGTGTACGGCGGTGCCAACTGCGCCTTTCAGCAAATTGTCGATAGCAGATGTGATGAGGATTTTGCCGTCGATTTTATCAACGTGAATCAGGCATTTGTTGGTGTTCACCACATCTTTGAGGTCGATTTCCTTGTCGGTCACGAAAGTGAACGCGTGAGGAGCGTAATATTCCTCGTAAGCGCGCTTCACATCTTCCAACTCGGCATCGCTACGCAGGTAGAGCGTGGCGAAGATGCCGCGCGAGAAGCAACCACGCATCGGAATAAAGTCGAGTTCGCTATCAAAACCAGGCTGGAGCAGCGTGAGCGACTGGCGGATTTCGAGCAAATGCTGATGCTTGAAAGGCTTGTAGATGCTCACATTGTCGTTGCGCCATGAGTAGTGCTTCGTTGGGCCTGGTTTCACGCCAGCACCGGTGCTGCCCGTCACGGCATGGATATGCACATCGGCATTGAGCCAGCCGTTTTTCGCCAGTGGGAGCAATGCCAACTGAATGGCGGTGGCAAAGCAGCCGGGGTTGGCGATATGCTTGGTGGCGGTGGTGATGCGCTCGCGGTTCAGTTCAGGCAAACCGTACACGAAATCGTGCACACCGTCGGCTATGCGGAAATCTTGCGCAAGGTCGATAATGCGGAGCGATTCTGGAATCTCGCCCTTATGTTCTTCGAGGAAAGGCTTCGAGAATCCGTGAGGCGTGCAGAGAAACAGCACATCGATTTCGCTCAACGGCGTGTCGGCTACGAACACAAGGTCGGTTTCGCCGATGAGTCCTTGGTGCACGCTGTCCACACGGTTTCCGGCGTTGCTGGTGCTGCTTATCCATTTCAGTTCCACCTCAGGGTGGCAAATGAGAAGTCGGGTGAGTTCGCCGGCGGTGTAGCCGGCTCCACCTATGATACCTGCTTTAATCATCGCTCTACAAATCCTCCTCTTTGCCGTTCTTGATTTGGTTGTAGTGATACACCTTCAGCGGGTTGGCGTAGATCTTGGTGAAGCCCTTCACATCGTCGGCGCTCCACGCCTTGTTCATTTCGCCATATTCGCCAAAGTTGGTCTTGCTCAAGTCGTAGTCGCTCTCCACGCCCACCAGTTCATAGCGGTAAGGCTTCAGGTCGATAATCACACGGCCGGTGACATTGCGTTGCGACTCCACCAAGTAAGCCTCGATGTCGCGCATCACAGGCTCCAGATAGTAGCTTTCGTGGAAGAACATGCCGTACCAGTTGCCCAGTTGCTCCTTCCAGTATTGCTGCCACTTGGTGGTGGTGTATTTTTCGAGCAACTTGTGGGCGGCGATAATCAGCAATGGAGCCGCAGCCTCGAAGCCCACACGGCCCTTGATGCCGATAATGGTGTCGCCGAGGTTAATGTCGCGGCCTATGCCGTAAGGAGCCACCATCTCTTCAAGGTCTTGAATTGCCTTCACCTTGTCGGGGTAGGCGGTGCCATTGATGGCAGCGATTTCGCCCTTTTCAAAGTCGATGGTGATGCGTTTGTCCTCCTTGGCTGTCATCTGACGCAGGAATGCGCTTTCGGGCAAATTTTCGTTGCTATGCAGCGTTTCCTTACCGCAGATGCTTGTGCCCCACAAGCCTTCGTTGTAGCTGTATTCGAGTTTCTTGAAGTCGCCTTCGAAACCGTGGTCCTTCAAGTAGTTGATTTCATAATCGCGAGTGAGCGAGAGGTCGCGCGTAGGGGTGATGACCTCGATTTCGGGAGCCAGCACTTGGAAAGTGAGGTCGAAACGGATTTGGTCGTTGCCTGCGCCTGTGCTACCGTGTGCCACGCAATCGGCGCCAATCTCCTTGGCGTAGTTGATGATAGCGATGGCTTGGAACATACGTTCCGAACTTACAGAAATAGGGTAGGTGCCATTGCGCAGCACATTGCCCATCACCATATATTTGATGCTCTTTTCGTAATATTCTTGCGTCACGTCGAGGTTCACGTGCTTCACAGCACCCAGTGCCAGCGCATTTTTCTCGATGGTCTCCAACTCTTCGGCGCTGAAGCCGCCAGTGTTGGCTGTGGCAGTGTAAACGGCGTAGCCACAGTCTTCTGAAAGATATTTCACGGCGAAAGAAGTGTCGAGGCCGCCACTATAGGCGAGCACCACTTTCTTGCGCTCTTTGTTTTTGCCTTTTGTATTCATGTCGGTGTCGTATGTGATTTCTTCGTTGATATGTTCGGCGGGGTCGTAGAGCAGTGCAGTGCACAGGCATTTAGCTCCGCCATTGCGTTGTAGAATGTCGAAATTCACGCAACTTTCGCAACCTTTCCAGAATTGCTCGTCGCGGGTGAGAACTTCAAAAGTCACGGGTTTGAAGCCGAGCTTCGTGTTCATGTTGAGCACGGCAGCGC
>ERZ1026876.1110-NODE-1110-length-14174-cov-6.530774_pt1 | contig 14174 bp, 14 predicted proteins | sample MGYA00380168_ERZ1026876 | MGnify/ENA primary metagenome ERZ1026876 (study PRJEB33269, sample SAMEA4719804) | human gut metagenome | biome: human-associated habitat; feature: organic feature; material: feces | place: Cameroon | collected 2013-10 ... | reverse complement strand
AGTGATTGTGTGGTTGGCGGCATGGAAACTCGTTTCCAATGACGCAAAGCGCACAATCCCTACGCCAAATGCGAAGCATTCCACATTGCTCCAAGGCTGTTTTTTATGTTTTTGTTTTTGATTCCATTCACAATTCGGCAACATTGCATAATCTATCCCCAGGAATTTTCCACTGAACCCCAATTACTCTATATTGTCCAAGATTGTATTTTATGTTTTTGCATTTGGTGGCAAAGGCTCATATTTGGGATAACGAAAATGGAGGCTGCCCTTTTTTTAGTTGGAAAAGGAGAGCCTCCATCTTTGTCGTCTTACTTCAATTTTACATTCACATGCGACCTATCAATTCAACGACGTAGGGAAATTTAGACTAAATGATTTGTAAATAATAAGACATCGCTCGCGATAGGAGCGGTGTATTAAAGAGTTCACACGCTTTTTCTGTGGCAAATATAGGAAAAGTTTCAGTTTGAAAACAAATTTTTAGAACAAAAAAAACTCATTTTTGCGCAGAATGTGCAATGAATTTCGTTTTTGTGTTTTGTAACATATTTCTACAACATATTTTCCCGAAATATAGGCTTGTAGAATTGCGGTGTTGGGGAAAATCGTTAAATTTGTGGAGGAATCAATTTCCTGGTGTTTTGTTTATAAAATAATACATACTATATGGTATCACGTATTTCACACATTATTTTTTCTATGGTGCTTATTATGGGCGCCACTTCGGCGATGGCGCAAAAGCAGTTCACGCTTGAAGATTTGAATTTCGGCGGCAAGAATTACCGTCAGATGAGTCCTCAAAACCGCACACTCTACTGGTGGGGCGACAAGTTGGTGCACGCCACCGACTCGCTTTGCTCGCTCGTGGATGTGAACTCCACCAAGGAGAAACCGCTGTTCACGCTCGACCAGATGCGTGAGTGGAGCGAACTGGGCAAGAAACTTCGCTCGCTCCGTGGCGTGTCGATGCCTTATGCTGGCAAGCCTCTCGCGCTGGTGCAGACCGCCAAGAAGCGAATATTGGTGAACTTCCGCACCAAAAATGTGGAGTGGAGCCAAGATTGCTCGAAAGAAACGCAAGCGTCGGACTGGTGCAAGCAAAGCCGCGCCGTGGCGTTTGTCGATGGCGACAACCTGTATGTGCGTGATGCCGCTGGGCAACTGATGCGCGTCACCAAAGACGGCTCTCGCGATATCGTGTACGGGCAGAGCGTGCACCGCAATGAGTTTGGCATCGACGGCGGCTTGTTCTGGAACCCCAAAGGCACTAAGTTGGCGTTTTACCGCATGGACCAAAGTATGGTTGCCGACTATCCGCTAATCAATGTGCCCGAACTTTCCGACACCGCCCATCTGATGGCCACACCTGCTCCCGAAAAATATCCAATGGCTGGTCAAACCTCCCACAAGGTGACTATCGGCGTGTATGACGTGGCTTCGGGCAGCATCATCTACCTGAACGCTGGCGACCCCACCGACCGCTATTTCTGTGGCATCACTTGGAGCCCAGACGGTGGCACCATCTATGTGCAGCAGATGAACCGTGCGCAAAACGATATGCACATGGTGAGCTACAACGCCACCACTGGCGAACCAGTGGCAGAACTCTATCACGAGTCGCACCCCAAATACATTGAGCCGGGCGCACCATTGAACTTCTTGCCTTGGGACGCATCGAAATTCATTTTGCAAAGCGAAAAAGACGGATTCAACCACCTCTATCTATATGATGTGAAGGGCAACCTTCTGAAGCAGCTCACCAGCGGCAACTGGGAAGTGACCAAACTCGTGGGATTCGACACCAAGAGCCGTGCCGTGGTGATTGAGAGCACCGAGGCGCATGATTTGCAGAACAACATTTTCCGTGTGGATATTGCTTCGGGCAAGCGCACTCGCATCGATGCCGACGGCAAGGGCGTGCACTCTTGCTTGCTGAGCGAAAACGGCACCTTAGCCGTGGATTGGTATCAAGAGCCCGACGTGCCTCGCAATATCGACATTCTGAACACCGCAAACGGCAAGGCTGTGCGCTTCTTCACCGCCCCTGACCCTTGGAAGGGCTACGCCGTGCCTACCTATAAAAATGGCACTATCAAGGCAGCCGACGGCACCACCGACCTCTACTACCGCATGGTGCTTCCACCCGACTTCGACGCATCGAAAAAATACCCTACCGTGGTGTATGTGTATGGTGGCCCACACACCCGCAATGTGGACGCTGGTTGGCACTGGCGCAGCCGCAGTTGGGAAACCTACATGGCGCAGCGTGGCTATGTGCTGTTTATTCTCGACAACCGTGGCAGCAACCGCCGTGGCCGTGAGTTCGGACTTGCCACCTATCGCCAACTCGGACAGGTGGAAATGCAAGACCAGATGAAGGGCGTGGAATTTCTGCGCACTCAGCCCTATGTGGATATGGACCGACTGGGCGTGCATGGCTGGAGCTTTGGCGGCTTCATGACCATCAGCCTGATGACCAACTACCCCGACGTGTTTAAGGTGGGCGTGGCTGGCGGACCTGTTATCGACTGGAAATGGTACGAGGTGATGTATGGCGAACGCTATATGAGCACCCCACAACTCAACCCCGAAGGCTACGAAAAGGCAAGTCTGCTCAATAAGGCGAAAAACCTGAAAGGACGCCTGCAAATCATTCAAGGCTTGAACGACCCCGTGGTGCTCCCACAACACGCCTACTCATTCCTGAAAGCGTGCATCGCCGCCGGCACCCAGCCCGACTTCTTCGTATATCCAGGCGAGCCCCACAACATGCGCGGCCACCAAAGCGTACACCTCCACGAACGCATCACCCGCTACTTCGACGACTACCTGAAGTAGCCCCCCCCCGAAAGCAAACATACCCCCACAAAGAAATAGCCAAACTTGACAAAAAAAGCCAAGTTTGGCTATTTTTACATCCAATGTTATGATATCAATCAGAATAGCAGTTTATTCCCTTTCTGATGTTGATACTTCGAAAATCCGACCTATCGACTCGTTGACTCGTTGACCTGTTGACTTGTTGACTCAGAAATTCGGGAAAGGGGGTTGTGGAATCGAAATAATATTTCTAACTTTATCATTTATTTTATTCATCAGTATTTTGATATTTGAAGATGAGCAAGAAGTGGTATGTGGTGTGGGTTGGCACCGAGCCTGGCATTTGCGAAACTTGGGAGGAGTGCCAAATTCGTACTCAAGGCTATCCCGGTGCGCGCTATAAGGCGTTTGATTCCAGTCGTGAAGCCATTGAGGCGTATCGCAAGGATTTAGATGCCCATGCCGATCCTCGTGCCGTGATTCGCGCCATCGCTCACGCCGAGACCTCGCGCACCAACTATGCCAACATCAAGGAAATATACCCCGGCAGTGTGGCGGTGTGCGGCTCGTGCGACCATGCCACTGGCATGATGCAGTATCGTGGTGTGGATGTGTGGTCGGGTACCGAACTTTTCCGTTTCGGCCCTGTGGCCGGTAGCGAAAATGTGGCAGAATTTCTGGCTATCGTCCATGCGCTGGCATTGCTGCAAAAGCAGCGTAAAGACCGCGTTGCCATCTATTGCTCCAACGGCATAGCCCAAATGTGGGTGCGCCAGAAAAAGAGCAATGCGCACGTGCCACCCGTTCCTGCCTATGCGAAGATGGGGCAACTGTTGGCACGCGCCGACCACTGGTTGGAGGTCAACACTTTTCACAACTTCGTGATTAAGTGGAAAACTGACGAATGGGGTCCAAACCCTGCAAGTGTCTGCCACGATGACAAATAACCTGTGGCATTGGCACAATAATTGCTCTTTTCTATCAAAATGATGAACTACTAACTGAACAAGCGACTCTCGACAATGGCGAAAAAAAAACAGAAATGGTATGTGGTGTGGAGCGGCACGGAGCCGGGTGTGTACGGCACTTGGGCGGAATGCAAGCAGCGCATTCACGGCATTGCTGGAGCAAAATACAAGAGTTACGACTCGTTGGCAGAGGCTGAAGCCGCCTACGCCGCTGGCTACCAAGCACCAAAGCGCAAGACTGGTGGCGAGGTGAGGGTGTCGAATCAGCGCCTCACGCCCGAACAACTGTCGGAATTTCCGGAAATCGACCCACGGAGCATTGCCGTGGACGCGGCTTGCAGCGGCAACCCCGGAAAGATGGAATACAGGTGCGTGTATGTGTTTGGCGACCCTTCCATGTCCGACATCTTCCACTTTGGCCCGATTATGGGCACCAACAATGTGGCAGAGTTTTTGGCGATTGTCCACGCCCTTGCCATGCTCAAGCAGCAGGGCAATAGCCAGACGGTGGTGTATTCCGACAGCCGCAACGCCATGCTGTGGGTGCGCCAGAAGAAATGTAAAACCACTCTTCCCCACACGCCCCAGTTTGCCCAGGCCCACGACATGATTGCCCGCGCCGAAAAATGGCTCAACGAAAACGCCGTGACAAATCGTGTGGTGAAGTGGGAAACAAAGCGGTGGGGGCAAATTCCTGCCGATTTTGGCAGAAAGCAACATTAAGAGAAAATGAAATACAGAAGCGATAACGACAAAAGTTACGGAGCGGCAGGTATGGTGATTGGGCTGAATGTGCTCAACGCCGAAGACACATTCTGCAGCGTGACCATCGATGCCGACGGGCTCGACTGCGTGGTGATGATGCCGGATTTCCTTATGTCTGATCAACTCACCTGCGATGCGCACGATGCGTGGAAAAAAAGCGTAAGGCACTTCCATGTAGCCATGGGAATGGTGATTGCCGACCGTGTGAGCCGTAAAATGCTCCACGACCACGGCACGGTGGACCGCAAGATGCACAATCAAATGCTCTCGGCAATGACCAAAGAGGGCAAAACGCTTTGCTGCCTCGAACACGATGAGGTGGAAAATGTGTTTGAGGAATATTTCCAGCACATGGTGAAGGTGTTTTCCAACCCCACAGTGCGCAATGCCACATCGCAGTTGGCATCGCTCCTGCAAGAGCGCCGCACACTCTCCAACTCCGAGGTAGAGGAACTGCTCACAGAATTGTCGATTATTTAAACGAATATCCCCCCAATCGTAGCGAAAGATGAAAGTAGTGCTGATTAATCATAGCGACACGCAAGGAGGTGCGGCAGTGGTATCGCTCCGCCTGATTCGCGCACTTGTGGAAGCCGGTATCGACGCGCGAATGTTGGTCACCCACCCCACACTCACCGACGATCCGTTGGTGGGCGAACTGGGCAACCCTCGCGCCAACAAACTGCGCTTTATTGCTGAGCGATTACGCATCATGATGCACAACGGAGCCAACCGTGGCACGCTTTTCAAAATCGACACCTGCCAATATGGAGCCAACGCCGCCGCCCACCCGTGGGTGAAAGATGCCGATGTGGTGGTGCTGGCATGGGTGAACCAAGGCACGCTCTCGCTCAAGGGCATTGAGCAAATACACCGATTGGGTAAACCCATCGTGTGGGTGATGCACGACATGTGGAACTGCACCGGCGTGTGCCACCACGCTTTCTCGTGCGAGGGCTACAAAGGCACTTGCCAATCCTGCCACCTGACAGGCAAGAGCGACGCCGACCTCTCCACCGCCACCCAGCGCCGCAAAGCCTCGCTCTACCAGCGTGTGCCCATTCACTTCGTGGCGGTGAGCCATTGGTTGGAAGGGGTGTGCCGACAGAGCGCGATTATGAAGGACTGCGATGTGAGAATGATTTTCAACGCTTTCCCTGCCGACGACTACCAATACGGCCGACTGACGGAGGCTTATCCTGGCGTGCCGCTCGACAAGACGGTGATTATCATGGGTGCGCGCCGACTCGACGAGGACAACAAGGGATTTCCCGAAATGCTCGAAACCACGCAATACATCGCCGCACAACGCCCAGAGTTGGCGAAGAAAATCCACTTCCTGCTCTACGGCGACATTAAAGATGCGTCGCTTCTCGAAAAAATAGCCGTGCCTTACACCTATGTGGGTGCGGTGCGCGCCAACCAACTCAACGAACTTTACCGCCACAGCGACATCGTGCTCTCCACCTCGCTCTACGAGAATCTGCCCGGCACGCTGATTGAGGGGCAAGCGAGCGGCTGCCTGCCTGTGACTTTCGGTAAGGGCGGACAAGCCGACATTGTGGACCACCTGAAGAGTGGCTACATCGCCGACTACAAAAGCGCAAGTAGCGTGGCAGACGGCATAGAGTGGGCTATCGCCAACCCTGCCGACCGCGCATGGCTCCATCACGAGGTGGTGCGCAAATTCTCTGCCGATGTGGTGGCGCGGCAGTTTATACAACTGTTTGACGAAATCACCCAAAATCAATAAGAAAACTCAAAACAAAACAACGATATATGCAAACTGTATTATTCCACAGCACCATTTTTGGTCCTATCCACAGCCGCCGTTTGGGCGTGTCGCTGGGCGTGAACCTGATGCCTAACGACGGCAAAATCTGTTCGTTCGACTGCGTTTATTGCGAAGCCGGCTACAATGCGCAAGGCGCAGGCAAAGACGGCGTGCCAACTCGTGAGGCAGTGAAAAAGGGACTTAAAAAGAAGTTGGAAGAAATGAAGGCAGAGGGCAGCAAGCTCGATGTCATCACTTTTTCGGGCAATGGCGAACCCACTATCCACCCTCACTTTAAGGAGATTGTGGCTGATGTGATGCGCTTGCGCGACACTTATTACCCTGAGGCAAAGGTGAGCGTGCTCAGCAATTCCACCATGGCAGGTAAGCCTTCGGTGGTGGAGGCACTGCTGAAGGTGGACAATAATATCCTCAAACTCGACTCTGCGCTCCCTGCCACCATGCGTGCCATCAATCAGCCTGTGTCGAGCGGCACGCTGCCCGAAGGCATTATCAACGACCTGAAGGCGTTTGCCGGGCAATGCATCATTCAAACCATGATGCTGCGTGGCGAGCACAATGGCGTGAAAATCGACAACACCACCGACCACGAAATCGACGCGCTGATTGAGGCTTACAAGGAAATTCAGCCTCGCTCGGTGATGATTTACAGCATCGACCGCAAAACGCCCGAAGAGCACCTTGAAAAGGTGGAGAAAGAAGAACTTGAACGCATCGGCGCACGCATCAAGGCTGCGGGCTTCGATGTGCAAGTAAATGCATAAAACGAAGATGATTCGTCCTGCTGCACTTCGGCAAACCGACCGCATTGCCATTATCAGTCCGTCGGGCAATGTTGTCGCCAAGCGTGTGAAAGGCGCCGTGGCGGCGCTCGCTCAGTGGTGCTATGCTCCCGTGGTGGGGCCGCACACGCTCGACGAGTACCGCTCGTGGGGCACCGTGCTCACCGGTGGCACCGACGATGCGCGATTGGCTGACCTGCGATGGGCTATCGCCGACCCTACTATCAAGGCTATTCTTTGTAGCCGTGGCGGATATGGCACGGTGAGGCTGCTGGAGCGCATTGATGTGAATTTGGTTCGCTCCAACCCCAAGTGGCTGATTGGCTTCAGCGACATTAGCGCGCTGCACGCCCTGTGGCACCGTGCAGAGGTGATGAGTTTGCACGCCTCCATGGCGAAGCAACTCACCGACTTTGGCACCGAGGGCGAGGTGAGCGAGGCGATGCACACCATTATCAGCGGTGGCACGCTCTCGCCCTACCACATCGACTCTCACCCATTCAACCGCTGCGGCGAGGCTGAAGGAATGATTGTGGGCGGAAACTTGGCGGTGCTCTCGGCGCTCATTGGCACCGATTACAATCTGCTGAAACCCGACACCATTCTCTTTATTGAAGATGTGGGCGAGGAAATCTATAGGGTGGAGCGATTGCTCTATCAGTTGAGGCTCGTTGGCGTGCTGCCCAAGTTGAAGGGATTGATAGTGGGGCAATTCACTCGCTATCACCTCAACGGCGTGCTCACCGACACCAGCACCGACACGCAGCAGCACCTCTACAGCATGATTTCGCGCCTTGTGGAGCCCTACAGTTATCCTGTGGCGTTTAACTTCCCCATCGGGCATATCGACCGCAATCTCCCCATAGTGGAAGGATCGCAAGCCACCCTGCAAGTGACCCCCGAAGTCACCCTCACATTCAAGTGATGCACAAAGTTTAACTATTTGGCACAACCATATTTGGAAATCAAGTCGTAACTTTGCACCGCAATAGCGATTATCGCCAGTGTGGCACCACAACGGTTACATCATAACGTAGGGACATGCCTTTGGCATGTTAGGTGATGCATGTTAGGTGATGCGCTGATAAATTTGGTGATTGCGATTGAAACATGCCAAAGGCGAGAGCACTGAAAAAGTAAAACCAACTTTCAGATTGAAAGTTAATAACGGAGAAATAGTCGTTTTACCCTTCTTTTTCTGCCTATCATAGCCTTATTGAGGCGATTTGTGGAAAGAAAAGTTATAAATCGTAAGCATTTTTCGTTTTGGTCTTTAAAAAACTGGACTTTTTCAGTGCTCTCGCCAAAGGCATGTCCCTACGCTTGGGCGAATCGCATTTTCAACACGCCTTTGCAGGTGATTCGCGAAAAAATATTGCCAAATTGCTGATAACAAAAACGAAAAAAATTAGATAATACAGACAATGATGAAAAAGATAATTTTAGCGGCTCTGATGAGCGTAATCACTATGTCGATGGTAGCACAGGTGGTGGCAGAGGAAAGCGAAGCCACCAACAAGCAAGTGCTTGATAACTATAAATTTGAGCAAGAAGGTAGTTTTGGCTACGGTTTGTATGCCGGTGCAGGCTATTCCGTTACCACTCCATCGCTCAACGATAATTTCGGTGGCAACTTCCTGTTCCAAATCGGTGCGGTGGGCACTTACGATGGCTTCCAACTCAAAACCGATGTGCAATTCGGACAGCCCGGCTATCGCAACGACAACATATTTGGCGCACCTGCTTACGATGAGCAAGGTCACCCATCACAAGTGAACGGCAACAGTTCTGCCTCGTTTTTGGGCTGGAGCGTGCAGTTGGGTTATAAGGTGTATCAAGGAGGCAGATTCGCCGTTACGCCTAACGTGGGTATCAACTACACCAAATACAGTTGGAACCTCGACAACCTGAAGTGGAAAAAGAACGACGACGGCGAGTATGTGGCTGAGGTCACCAGCAAAGAATCGGCTAAACTGACGAACCTCGGCTTCATCGGTTCAATCGACATCGACTACACCTTCTCAAGTTCGAAGATAAAAAATCCGTTCACAGGCAATGGCGACACCCGCTTGCGTCAGTCGATTCGCTTCACCCCATTCGTGGCTTACGCAAAATACGATAAGTGCAACCCTTCGGTGAAAGGTGCTTTCGTGGGCATCACCATCAACTATCTGGGCTTGCTCCACTCATTGGGCTTCTAAAACAGCCCCAAAGACGGGCGCAAAATGTTATTTTCAAACAAATTAATACTTGTTTTGCATCGTAATTAAAATGTTTGTTCTACATTTGTGCCCGATTTAACGAAAATGGCAATAACGTCGCTCTTTTACGGCTATTGGATTTTTTAGACTTCAAATTTTTAGATGAAACGCTTTTCTACACTTATAGCAATCCTTTTATTCTCGTCGGTGGGGCTGTGCTACGCCCAAGACCTGAGCGAGGATATTTCGGAGAAAAACCTTTCTCCACTGCGAAAGGTGTATGTGGGCTACCGCATCATCCCCGACCCCTACAATCCAAAGGAAACGGCATTTGAGATTGAGATGCGCCCTGTGGTGGTGTATCCCAACGAGCGATTCCGCAACAAAAACGAAGAAAAATTCTACTGGCGCACCGTGCGCGATGTGAAACGCACATTGCCCTACGCAAAACTCATCAACCGCACACTGCAAGAGACCTACGAGTATCTCGAAACTTTCGACACCAAGAAGGAGAAAGACGCCTACTTGAAGCAATTCGAGAAATCGCTCTACGCACAGTATAAGCCCGTGATGAAAAAACTCACAAAAAGTCAGGGCAAAATGATGATTAAACTCATCAACCGCGAGACCAACCAAACATCTTACCACATCGTGAAAGCATTCTTGGGCACATTCCGTGCCGGATTCTGGCAAACTTTCGGCAGATTCTTCGGCGTGAACCTCAACGCTGCCTACAAGCCTGACAAAGATAAAAACGACGCCGTGATTGAGCGTGTAGCCACCCGCGTGGAGCAAGGCTTACTTTGATTCGTCGGAATCGTCGTCGCCAGCCGTGAGTTCTTCTTCGTATGGCACATCACCCATCCATATCAAATCGCTATCGTTTTCGATAGTGGATTTTATTTTGTTTCTGATGCCTGGCGTGGCATCGCCCTGCGCCATCGTGGAACTGTCGGAGCAAGTGGTGGAACTGTCGGTTTCCATATCTTGTGGATTCTTGGGCACAGCGCCACCGTTCGACTTAGGCAACATGCACCCCGGAAGCGCCGTAAGTATCGCCCCAGCCAGAATGCTCGCCACCGACACCTTCTTGCCGGCGTTTCGACGCTGCTCCAACTCACTTTCAAGATAGCGCAACTCCTCCTCGCACTTCGGACAAGTGCCCTCGCAGTTGCCCTTATGCTTACACTCGCTGGTCACAAACTCAATATCATTGGCTTTCGCAATCTCCTGTCGAATCTGCTTCAAGATTTTGCATTTCTTTTTTCCTGGCAGCATCATCAATTCTATTCGTTTTACAGGTTACACATCAGTTACTACAATCACACACTAAGACGCATTAAAGTCGCACAAAAGTCGCACGACACTGTTACGCACAATAATAGTATAATTAGTCACCGCAAAGATAACCCACCTCCCCCCATTTCCCCAAATTTTCCCTCCAAAAAAACATGCCTCCCAAAAATTTTTGGGAGGCACATATTTTTAGCCTTAAAGCTGTGTAATAATGATTACTTTACAACCACTTTTGTTGCGAGGTTGTTTACTGTCACAACATATACACCAGTTCCTACAGGCACAGAAAGTTCATTTGCTGCATTTTCAAATTGAGCCACAATGCGACCATCTATAGCGGCAACCACCACTTGTGCACCGTTTGCACCTGTGATATTGATATTGCCGTTTTCACCACGAACCACGGCTTTGCTCATCAAAGTAGAAGTGATGCCTGTGGCTTCACTTGTTACTTCAAGTTTGTAGCAGTACAGGTAAAGCGCACCAGCGTCAGAAATGGCGTGAATACCTACGAAGTAATCACCATCAACGGTTGGAGAGAACACACCGCTAAGATCCATAGGCGATCTGTAGCCACCTTCAATTGTGGTGGCAGGGATAACCGAATTTTTCATTGCTTCCACAGTGGCGTTGTCACCAACCTTCACTTCGGCCTTCTCGGTATATGGGTCCATTGCGTTTGCGAGTTGGGCTACAATGCTGTATTTCTGATTAGCCTTCATTCTCAGTGGAGGAGAAATCAACCAATCATCGCCAGCATTGTCGTTATTGAACAGGTATTTTGCACCACGGAAATCGCTGCCCCAAGTGGTACCATCGGCATTTGCATCAATAATTGTGTAAAGGCTGAAATCACCATCGCTAAATTCCTTGTTGTAAGGAACCTGAAGAGCCTCACCCAAAATCACACCATTCGACTTGGTTGGTGCTGCTTGGTAATCGCCATCTACAGCCACCACTTCATAATAGTAGCTTGCGAGTTTGTCAACGCTCTTGTCGTCGGCACATTGAACATTTTTTACACCAGAAGCCACAACTACGTTGTCGGGGAATCGGGTCACGTTATAAGTCACTGTTGAAGGGTCAAATTTTGCACCATGAGCGCCCTCTGTCACTGCTTCCCATTTGATAGAGGCACCACTTTGTGTGCGAGTGGCAGTAACTTTTGCAACTGATGCAGGCACATCAAGTCCGAAGTATTGTTTACAAATATATTCAGGTCCATTACCTGCATTGTTTTTAGCACGAACAGATACTGCACGTTCACCACGCTCCACATTTAGGTCGATGGAAACCATGCTTCCAGCGTTAGCCTTTCCTGAAGCCTTTACTACTCCGTCAACAAGCACTTCGTAGTCCAATTCGCCAGAAAGTGCGGTTCCGCCATAGGTCAGAGATGGCATTGTGAATGTCGCCTTTCCGCTAAGGGCTGATTCCGCAAATGTGAGCACCAAACTTGCTGGAATTTCAGGTACATCGGCTGCGAAAACTGGAGTTTTAGAGAATACGCCCACAAATTCTTTCGCACCCGTAGCCCATGTGGAGATGCGAGTAGCCTTACCTGTGCTTAAATCCACAGTATAGATACCGCTTTGGCTATCGTCGTCGTTGAAGGCACACCAGTAGAATTGCTTTGTACCATAATCAAAAGTAGCGTCTTGCAAAAATTTTGGCTTGAAACCAGTGTCGCCAATGATGGTGATTGCACCGTCTGAGGTGCTGATTTTGCCAAATTTCCTTCATCGTTCACGAAATATAATGTGCCTGTAGCATCGCTTGCGAGAGCGTTAAAAGAGTGGTCAAGAAACGCAATAGTGTCACAATCTGCTGTCTTAGGATCCAGCGTGCCAAAATAGAAGCCTTCACGCTCCTCGCTGTAAAAACTGCCGTAAATCTTTTTGGTTACGGGATTAAAGGTGAGAGAGGTTGCCACTGATGAGTGCGAAGCCTCCACCTTGTTGGTAAGAGCCCAAGTCACAGGATTGTAAGAATTGAGGTAACACGCATTGATATTACCATACTTAGTGGTATATTCAATCGCAAAATAAGCAGTGTCGGCAAGGCAAGCACCACCGTTAGCTTTGGTGACAGCATCTGCAACCTTTTTTACCGATGCACTGGCAGCTACATCTGTGGAATAGATTCCTGACGGAGCCACATTTTTATTGGCTTCGTCGTAAATCAGATTACCATAGAGTGTGACATTGCTTCCAACCGACGCAGAAGCTTTCAAGCTGAACGCTGAAGTGGTCAATACCGCAACAGCGATGAGAGAGTAGTAGGTTTTCTTCATATTTATATGTTTATCGTAACAAATTACTTAAATCTACTACAAAATTAAAGAATTTGACGAAAATTTCAAACAAAACTACAACTTATGTCAAATATAAATCCTTCAAGAAAAAACAATAATAAATGTGTTCAGTTCTCACATAAAGTATTCTGAAGCCCATGGCTCAACGAGCCAACTGGCCATCGAGTGATGTGGGAGCAAGTCCGATGGGGCTGTTTGGGAGGGCTGAAGGGGGCAATTTTTCCACCAATAATAGATACAACGTGCAGAAACATGTCTTGATTTTGTTAAAAGATGCTAAATTGTGGAGAAAAAGGGCGTTAACCTCTTGCAGTTTATAAAATCCTATATATCTTTGCAATGTGTTTTTCATGGTATTAGATTTAAGGTTAATTAAGATTGGTAGTCGTGAGACTGTCAATCTTTTTTTTACCCCCACCTCCCACAACAAGTTATTGTGAAATTAGTTATAATATAAGTGGCTTTTTTGTGGGGATTATGTTAAAATTTGATGATTGAGATATGATGCCTACTATTTTTTTGATTGGATATATGGGGTGTGGGAAAACTACGCTCGGTAGTGTTTTGGCGGCGGTGATGAATGTGCCGTTCGTTGACCTCGACGACTATATCGAGGAGCGACATGAGGCGCGTATTACCACGATTTTTAAGGAGATTGGCGAAGCTGGGTTTCGTCAGTTGGAGAAGCAGGCGCTGCATGAGGTGGCTCGCTTGGGCGGCATTGTGGCTTGCGGTGGTGGCACGCCGTGCATTGAGGGCAATATGGAGCTGATGAACGAGATGGGATTGACGATTTGGCTCACCACATCGGCTGAGCGCATTGCGGCACGTCTATGTCTGCCTGAGCAGAAGGCGAAGCGTCCGCTCATTGCCGAAAAGACCGACGAGGAAATACTGGAGTTTGTGAAGGAAAAATTGGCGGAGCGTGAGCCGTTCTACAGCAAAGCGCAACTTCGCTTCGACTCTACCAACATCGAAACTGCCACCGACACGCTCGAAACCGCCAATCTGCTCGCTGGCATCCTCTCCACCCTCGACCAGGGATAAAAGGGCTCAGTGGAAAAAACAGGGGGGCAATGATTAACTTTATTGCAGAATTGTGAATGGAGTGAAAAACAAAAACATAAAAAACAGCCTTGGGGCAATGTGGAATGCTTCGCATTTGGCATAGGGATTGTGCGCTTTGCGGCATTGGAAACGAGTTTCCATGCCGCCAACCACACAATCCCT
>ERZ1026876.1109-NODE-1109-length-14182-cov-47.030863_pt1 | contig 14182 bp, 23 predicted proteins | sample MGYA00380168_ERZ1026876 | MGnify/ENA primary metagenome ERZ1026876 (study PRJEB33269, sample SAMEA4719804) | human gut metagenome | biome: human-associated habitat; feature: organic feature; material: feces | place: Cameroon | collected 2013-10 ... | reverse complement strand
TCTGCGACCATCGATCAAAGAGATATTGCACCGCCGAGTCGATGTCGTTCGCCATATGGGCAAACGCGTCATGGTGTTCAACGATGAGCCAGGCCAGCAATACTACTTCTACTATGGGGGAAATCGCATCGGCTGCGGCGCGCACAACGTCAACTACGTGGATTTCATCAAAGGATATCTGGACGACAAGATCAACTTCATCTGCCCGATCGACACCCCGGAATATCCATCGATGACGGCGACCCTTGAATACCGGAAGGATAAAACGGGGCGAACAGTCAAATGCCTGATCCTCACCGATCAGGAAGAAGGGATGGTCAAAGAGCCATTCTGCGTGGGGAAGAAGCACACGAGAAACGAAATCTGCATCGGAACGGCGCGTTATATTATCTCCATCATCAAGCTCCAAGGCGAGATGAACAGGGCGCGCGAGAAAGACAAAACGGAGGATCTACACTAATGCGATATTGCTTTGAAAACATCATCGGATACAAAGAAGAGAAGGAAGAGCTCGAGATCATGGCCTTCGCGCTCAACAGGATGGCGGAGAACCCCAAATCGAATTCCTATTGCCCAAGAGGGCTTCTGCTCGCCGGAGAGCCAGGTCTTGGCAAGACGTTCTTCGCCAAAACCCTCATCGACGAGGTCGGTCTTCCGACATATACGATCGACGGGACGGCCCTTGCCGGATCCCTTGGGGGTGCCTGCAAGAAAATCAGATCCGTGTTCCGCAAAGCCAAGAGACAGAAAGCAGCTATCGTGTTCATCGACGAGGTCGGACGCTTCACTACAGATGCCTCTTACAATGGCTTCGAGTCGGACACATCGAGAACCGTCCTCTCCTGCCTATTGACGAACATGGAAGGCATAGAGGGCAGCAAAAGGATCTTCGTCATCATGACGGCGAACAATCCCGATTCGCTTGACCCAGCCTTGATCCGCCCGGGGAGAATCGACAAAGTAATCGATTTCTATCCGCCGACATTGGAGGACCGCGAGGAGCTCTTCCAGAGATTCGTCGCCATGTCCCCGGAATACGACGGCATCAGAGCCGAGAACATGTTCGACTGCAAGATCCTCGCGAAGAAGACGGAAGGCTTCTCCTGCGCCGCGATCAAGTCATTGGTTGCCGAAGTCGGGCTTATGCTCAGTTCCGGCATGGTCGAGGGAAGCAAGAAAGTCGACGAAGGCCTTTATGACGCCAATCTCACGAAGACGTTCCTCGACAGGATCTTCTACAGCCTCGGCGTCAAGAAGACCAGCACCATCGGGATGCCGAAGGACGCATTGAAGAGAACCATCGTCCACGAAATCGGTCATGCTATCCTCAAACACGCAGTCGACGGAAAATGGTCTGACATAGTCATCAATTCCGCCAACAAAGGAAGCGTGGGGGGCATGACGCACTTCATCGTCGACGATTGGGAAGACCCGTACGCCACGAAAGAGAAGGTTATCGACGATATCTCCGTCTGCCTTGCCGGCAGGGCCGCGGAAGAGACGTTCATGGGAAAACCCTCGAGCGGATGCTCCCAAGATCTGGCAGACGCCAAAAACGAGATAAACGGGGCGATCTCCGCGGGGCTGTTTGGCTTCGACGCATTGAATTGCTACGCATTCGATGATATGGGATGCCCGGAGCAAGTCGAGAAAAAGAGACTAGCCATCTTCCGATCCGTGATCAAAAAGGCATACGCCATGGCAATGAGCAAGCTGAGCGAGCCGGAGTCCCTCTACATAGAGGACGTCGCGGAGAGCATGTTGCTCAGCAAAATGATGGTATCCGCCGAAGAGATGGCGCAGATCGAGAAAGATTTCAAAGACGGACACAGGATCTATAAAATAAATGATGAAGAAAAACCGCACTACGTCATAAAAGCATCCTCCGAAGAAAAAGAGCGCGAAAAGACGGCGAAAAAAGGAAAAGCGAAATAAAAACGGAAATGCAAAAGAAAGCGGGAAATCATCTCGCTTTCTTTTTTTTCACTCAAAAAAGTTGACACCGCTGGAAAAACAATGCTACAATAAAAACGCAGAAAGGAAGGCAAACGAAAAATGGACGACGATTTCTATGAATGGTGGGGCTGGTACCTCACAGATGAGAAGGCAAGACGCGACGCGGAAGAAGCAAGAAACAAACGACTCAATGAACTTCTCTCCCCCGTTCCAAAAGACGACTATGAGGCGGCGAAGAAGAAATGGGAAGACAGCTCAAATGTCGATCGATTCATCAAGGAAACAAGAGAATTTCTCGACAAACTCGACAAAGGGAATTGAGGCAACAGCAATTAAAATAAAAAGGATCAATATATGACAGTAACGAAATTTAAAAAAATAATCGCGCAGGTCTCAATCGACATAAACAATATGATCTTTGTCGATTCCAACACTGGTCTGGAATACGATTATGACGACATCTACGGCAACGAGCAAATTTTCGGAGAACGGGAAATTGATTTCATAGGATCAAGAATTCTGGTCAACGACGCATGCAACAAACAATACCGAGCGACGTCGCAAATCGTCATTTACTTAATTTAGCGCCACATGAAATTCAGGAGGAAAGAACAATGACAAATAAAGAAGGATTTGTGTTAAGCAAAGAAGAATTCGTTGATTGTCTTAACTTTATCAAAGATCAATATAAGAAGCAAGATACACTTATCAGTGCTTTTGAGACATTATGTCCAGGACACTACTGCGACACTTTTATCTATGAAGAATATGACGCACGCCTCATCAAATTACTGCAAAACATCATGGGTGATGAAGACGATGATATCAATATATTCATGTATGAGGCTGAGTATGTCGATCATGATTTAGACGAAATTAACAAAGCATGGTTTCCAACAGGGGAAGACGGAAAACCATTATACACTTCCCCGGGAACCTTGTATGATTATCTGATAAGCAAAAAATAAAAACAAATTATGGGAAACTCGCCGACCAAGGATCAGTTGTTAAGTTTACTTAATAATGCGCATATTAAAATAAGATAAGGATGGCGAGCACGGGAACATTTTGGAATATCGCAGTAGCTTCTTGAAAAAGATGGGGTTTGTGTTCCTAAAAAATCGAGCAATCAACAGCCACACAATGCCTTCGTGGCGGAATAGGTAGACGCGCAGGACTCAGAATCCTGTAGTTAACGCTGTGCCAGTTCAAGTCTGGTCGAAGGCACCAAAATCAAAAAAAACCAAAAGCATAGCATGAAACGAAAAAATCTCAGGATCAAGGAGGAAAAGAAAATGAAAATGCCGATTGCAGACCGTGACAAAGCATTGAAAACATTGGCCGACATGAATGAATTGATCAGCTATCTTCACGAAGAAGCTCTATCTCGCTTGAATAAACGCGTGGCGAGCATAAACGACCCAAGACACATCCATGAGCTTCTCAAGGAGAAATTATCACTCGAAAAGGCTTACAGAAAGATTCGCGAGACTTGGGAGACTTGGGATGATGACGAACTCAGATGGGCCATAAAAGGGGTGGATGCTCTTTTCTCCGACAAATGCAGAGGGCGGACCAATAGAGTGACTTTCGTGAAACTCTGCGATGAGATCATTAAAAACGAGGCAAAGGATTAGTTTCCCCGCCTTGCGCAATGGGTCTGTAGCTCAGATGGGAGAGTGCCTCGTTCGCAACGAGGAGGTCGCCGGTTCAATCCTGGTCAGATCCACCAATTTACAGTATACTTTACAGTATACTTTACAGTATACTTTACAGTATACTCTTACACTGAAAACAAATGGGAGGAAGATCTATGGAATTTCACAAATATCAGCATATCATGAAACTTGGAACTGACGAAGTCGACGGGATTTTAAATGGAACCGTCTTCCTTTTTTATAAAATAGACGGAACCAATTCCCAAGTTTTCTTGAAAGACGATGGGACGCTTGGCTTCGGATCCCGCAACAGAGAGATCACCCCAGAAGACGACAACGCCGGCTTCGCTCTCTCAATGACGCAGAACGAAGAACTCTATAATGGGCTGCTCGCCATTCTCAGAGCCCACCCAAATTACACCATTTACGGAGAATGGCTGGTCCCCCACACCCTTAAATCATATACCCACGACGCGTGGAAGAAATTCTACGTGTTCGACGTGTTGGACGAAAGCACCGGAGCTTATCTCCCTTACTCCCAATACATCAAGCTGTTTGAGAATTGCCCACAATGCCATATCATCCCCCTCATGTGCGAGATGGAGAGCCCGACGCCGGATCAGGTGAAGGAAAAGCTTCAGCAGACTGGTGCGTTCCTTTGCGCCGCCGGGCTTGGGGAAGGAATCGTCATTAAGAACTACGATTTCATCAATAAATACGGGCGCCGCACGTGGGCTAAGATGCTTACCGAGGATTTCCTTGGGAAGAAGAAAGACCTTCGTTCCACCAATAAGGAAATCAAGGACGGCACGATCGAACACGCCACCGAGCACATGATCATCAATAAATACCTCACCGACGAGCACATCGCCAAAGAGTACTCGAAGATCTGCGAGAGATACGGGGAGGCCGTCATGGATCCAAGACACACCTTCGAATTACTTAATAGGGTATTCTTCGAATTCTGGTCCGACAACTGGGAGATCATCCTCAATAAGATGCACATGCCAACGGTGAACTTCAAGGCACTCAAGATGCTTTGCGACACACGTACAAAAGAAGTCATCGCGACGATCGACCATTAAAAAGATCCTAAAAAAATTCAATTATCTATTGACATCAAATTTTCGATTTGTTATATTATTACCAGATCAGGGAAACAATTACCCCCACCCCTGATCTCTATCCTCCTATAGCTCAACTGGTTAGAGCGTGCGACTTATAATCGCAAGGTTTCAGGTTCAAGCCCTGATAGGAGGACCATTCTTGACCGTCCTGGTCTCCATCTTCCATTTAATCGTTAACGACTTCTATGCAGTTTAGATGGAAGATGGTGGCTTTGACGGGGTTCGATTCCCTATCGCCGTGAATTCGCGGCGAGCCGGATTGACGGGTCTCCCTTGCCAAAAACAAGGGGGCAGCAGATGGCATCAACTGTAGCCGGATAAGGCAACCTCACCGAAGTCGAGGAGAAATGAGGTAGTGACAAACAGTTTTCTAGAGGCTGCGGAAGCCGCCCTTTCCAAGGGCCCCTCGCTCGCGAGAGGGGATGATGAGTAACAGATCCAACCTAATCGCTCATGTGGACTTGAGCATACACCACGTTAAACAAATGTGCGAGCGTGAGAAGAAGTTGGAGAAGGCCGCCGATAAAGTTGCATCTGTCCGGCGGTAAAGGCTGTCACGATCGGCATGGTGGATGCCGACACAAATTCCACCATTTCTATTGGGGTGTAGCCAAGTGGTAAGGCTTCAGACTCTGAATCTGAGATACACTGGTCCGATCCCAGTCACCCCAGCCAATATTCGCAGGCGTAGTTCAGTGGCAGAACTCCGGCTTCCCAAGCCGATCACGCGGGTTCGATTCCCGTCGCCTGCTCCAAAAAGATTATGATAAGCCGGCACGCCGCTTGGCAAGTGGATAAGAAGCGTTACTGAGACTGTACGACCACCCAGCCGCCGAAAGGCGCGATTGGGTCGACCACTACCGAAATGACGGGATAAAACTGGGGAGCGGTCCCTGAGCCGGCATCATAATGAGCTGGAGGCTAACAGCCGCCAGCGAAGTCGCCGGCTTAGCTCAGCAGGAAGAGCGTCGCCCTCGTAAAGCGAAGGTCGGGGGTCCGATTCCCTCAGCCGGCACCATATTGAAAGCAATAGCTCCGATGCGCCAAACATCAGAGCTTTTTCTTTTTCAGCTGTTGCGTTTTTGACAACAACTGAAAATATTTGGCAAAAACGCTTGCATTCCGCCTCGCGCCACATTATACTATAGACGCTTGGAAAACGATTGAATCGAAAGGAGACAAGCAGCATGGAAGAAAAGAAAAGCTTCATCAGAAAGCCCTTCGCCAAGAAACCTTACAGAGTAGACGCGAAGGCCCTCGAATCCAAGGGGTTCGAGATGATCCGCTACGACCGTCACGAGTCGTATGCGAAGACCTACCGCATCGACGGGCGCGCATTCGTCGGCACGGTCAATCCGGTCACGGGAGACCGCACGATCTCCAAAGCCGGCCCATTCGCCTCCGTGAAAGACATGGAGGATTTGCGCGCCGCGTGGGATCAGCTCAGCGAGGATGTCTTAGGCCCTCGCCCAACTGTCTACGACACGCAAGACGCCGCGCCAGCGACACTCACCGCCCCAGCGCCAGGCGACCACACAATCACGGTCAACGAACAAACTTCGGTTTTAGTCAACGATAAACTATCAAACGCAGTCAATGAACACTCAATCGCGATCGGTGACGGGAAGATGTACGACGTCCATGACCTCACCGGGAACACTGATTCAGTCAGCTGCCCGTATTGCGGGAATTCTCACTTCAGAGTGGACAGTATCTCGACCACTGCCATCGCGACGCCAACCATCGTCCGCGACGGGCACATCGTCCCACAACCAAATGTCAATAAGACACACACCCGCTGCACCTGCCTCGAATGCGGGAAGCAGTTCGAGACAGCCCAGGATCCTTTGATCCCAACCTCCGCGGCCCAGGAGGCGAGATAAGATGCTTACAGCCGCGATTGTAATGTCCGCCTTCATCATCGTGATTGCCATCGGGGTCCCTATCGCCTCGAACATCAGCACGCCACGCAATCTGCGCAACTGGTACTTCAGCAAGCAATCCATCTTCGTATGGGCGGGAGCAGGTATAATGCTCTTGGTCGTATGGGCGATCTACTGCGCGGCCATTTACCTCTGATTGATCAAAGAAGGCAGAGAGGGCCGGCCCAATTAGCAAAGATAGCTAGAATAGCGGTCCACCGCGCGAGATATGGCATAAGCCCGCGCCCACGCTGCCCGAAGTCGGGCCAGGGAAACCAAAGAGCGGAGTCCTCCCAAGGGGGCGGAGACTGGGGAAACCCAGTCTTTTCTTTTGCCTCATCGGGATTGACAAAAAGGAAACCGCGCATTAGAATATGGAGGTCAAAAAAAAGGAGGAAAACAAAGCATGAACGATTTCAAAACCTCGGGGTGCAAGCCATTTTGCACCGGCGACCCTTCTCCAATTCACAGTCTTCGCTTATCGGAATCTTTTGCCATATCCCCTCATCTCGTCATCGATTGCAACGGCGTGACGTTCTCGCTCAAAGAGCTGGGCATAGACATCGCGTTGGACGAAGAAAAACTGAGGAAGTGCCTCGAAAACGCCGACGCGTTGATCATCAACGGCACGAAATTCATCAAGGTTGAATCAGAGAAGCGCTGAAAGGGCTAAAGGCCGGGGCAACCCGGCCCTTTTCCTTTTTTCGATTCTCCCTCTTGCAATGTCAGACAAGACGCGCTACAATGAAGCCAATCCAGATAAGGATAGGAAAGGGAAAAAATGAAAAATTACGTAAAATGGGAAGATGAACATCTGAATGTTGTTTTCCAAGTGCTTAATGAGTCAGATGAAGAAGTTGCTTCAGTCGAAAAAGAATTGATTGAAGAAGGATATTTAATCTATGAAATTGGCTATCTGCACAAATATGGAAGCATATATCCTATGATTTTCGCAAAAAAGATTTAAGGAGGAAATAGAAAAATGAAGACAATCAAGATCGCGGAGCACGAAGCCTATGTGCTCACCAAAAAGGAATTGCTCGCCCTCGGCTTCAAGGAGATCGACGGCACAATGAGGAAGGAATATCCGACGGGAGCCCAATTCGGACGCGAAGTGGGGCTCATCATCTTCCATGAAATCAAAGGGAACCCAGGAGCATATGAGGCCGGCGGGAGATATCTGACCCTTTATTGGTACAGGCTCTCCTGGGACGCCGGGGAATTCCTCGACGACGCCGCGAAAGCCGTGCTGGAATACCGCGAGGACATGAGGAAGCTCGGCATCAAGGACGATCCGGAAGCCAGAGAGGGAACCAAAAAATGAGCGGCGGGGCTCTTGAATGGCTCTCGGCCATTGGGGCGACGCTTGGCGTCACCCTCTTCGCGATAAGCTGCCTCATGGCGGCCATCTCGCGCGACACGCGTAACAGATGGTCTGTTTTTTATTTTTATTGACAAAAGATCCTCTGATGCTTATGATATGCGTATAAAGAATCGAGGGAAATTAGAAGAATGGGAAAGAGTAAAGCAGAGACAAAAAGATTCGTGGTTCTTGATACCGGTGCCATCATCGACCTGGCCACTTACGGAATGGGGTCTTGGGGATCCAACAGCCAATATGGCATAGAAATCAAAGGTAGCAAAGTCTACAAGATTTTTTGGGAATATGGTGGCGAATGGCAAGAGGATATTAATAATAAAATTTTCCTTGGCAAAATTGTATATCAATCTGATAAGCCTTTCTATGTATTAGAATCGGACATTTCCTCGACTATCATAAAACCAGAATATGATGAGTATGGAGCTGAAAAATACTAATTAAGGAGGATCAATAATGAAATTTGATTTATATACGGCAAACTACGTTTTTCCAAACCTTTCTAGAACAACATTCCTGGAAATGCTTTTAGTTGCTTTAAAAAACAAAAATGACCTTAATATGCAGGATAGCGTTGACGGATATACTCTCGAATACGCAAGATGGTGGCATTTCCCTGATTTAAACATGGATTTTGCTTGCTGCGCCAGTTCCTCAGAAGAAATAGAAGATTTTATGGAGGAGATAAGGAGATAAAGAGATGAAAAAAGAAAAGCTTGTTATGAAAATTTTAAAAAGATTGACGCCCACTGTCGGTTGGAGCCTCTTCGATCATCGTGCCAACCAGAAGGCGTTGGACAATCTGGATACTCTAGAAGAGATGGTGGATTATTTGCTTGATAAACTGTCTGAGGATTCTGCTTCTGTCATAGGAAATGATGACAGTGAACATTGTGATATAGCATGCAAAAAAAGAAAAGTTCTTGAACGTTTAAGAGATAAATATTTTAAGGAGGAATAAAATGATCAAGATTATTAAAGAAGGCAAGATAACGAGGTTTAAAAAGACTTGCCCAGACTGTGGCTGCGAATTTGAGTATGAAGCGTCAGATCTTATTACTGACCATGCTGTTTGTCTAACTACCTATCCACCGCAATACGGTACTTACGTGGTTTGCCCGTGCTGCGGGAAGCACATTCACCATGGAGTTACTTCGGAGACCAATTCGATGAATATTACGTTGTGTAAGAATGCAATCGATTGCGCAAGCACAAGCTATGTGGTGGATCCGGAAATTAAGGAATTGAAATAAGATGAAATTTTACATTGAAGATGAACTTTTCGAAGTTTATGATGTAGATGAAGAAGAATTCAAGAAAGAGTTAATCCAAACGAAAAAAATTTGGAGCAACGATGACGAATGTAAAATCGAAATAAAAAAAGATGAGGTGAATGGAACTATAACGAAGGTGTGGTGTTTTGAATGGGAGAGATTGTGGGTTGTTGCAAATAATTACAAAGAATTGGAGGAGCTTGGTTTATGACAAAATACGAAAAATATTGGACAGCTATGAGAAAATATTACAGTGCAAAGGCCAAGTTCTATAGAGAGCATGGTGACGATTTTTTTGCAAGCTTATACGAACAAGATGCAAAAGACGCTTCTTACATGATAGACCACCCCAATGAATATTCCGATGAACTGGAATTTAGCTGGAATGAGAATGAAAGAATGAGAATGGAAAGGGCGATCAATTGCGCGTCTTTGATGTCGCTTGCCATTCCGGACAGCGTCACCAAGATCGACTGGAACGCCTTCATCGGCTGCCCGTCTCTGGTGATCTTCAAGGAGGAAAACAAAATGAGAAAAGAGAACAAATACGCCATCGCGTTCGACGCGAGCAATGATTTCAGGGAAATCCGCATAATGGACGATCCGAGCGAGCCTTTCACGATCGGCCAGGACATGAAGGGAGGCTCGGTCTACGTATTCACGCAAAAGGAATTCAAGAAGCTGATCGAATCCGCGATGAGATATCTCACGGATCCGGCGGAGGAAGACGCCTCCGAGGCCATCCCGGCCGCCGGACACGCCAAGGATCCTTACGGAGGCAGCATCCGGGAAAGGACCCTCAAAGAAGCCAAAGACGCTTTTAAATCCGCCAACGTCACTTATGGCGATGGCAGAACCGAAGGCGTTTTGACCGGGACCGGCCCGATGCAGGTCAGTCTGGGTGACCTCGACAAATGCGTCACGATGGGCGACGGCGGAGTCTACTACGTCGGGGACCTCTTCGGCAAAGGCAACGGCAAAGGCAATGGGAAATAAGAAGCTGTCACCGTCCGCGACGCGCGACGTCCGGACTCTGATCCGCTTGTTCCAGAAGGCAGTGGGGGAAAGCGACATCCAGATACTCGCCGCCCTCATCAACGAAGAGGCGGACATCATGGCAGGGAAGACGGACCTCCCGATGACCTGCAAGCTTGCGCATGAGCTGACCGACTTGGCGGAAAGGGCGCTTGAGGGGGGATGAGGGGCGAGAGCCCCTTTTCTTTTGGCCACGAAGGGGGCGCCTGGGGCTGCGGGGCTCGCGTCGCGCGCACGCGTATAGAGGGGCGAAAGTGGGAGGAAGCATGCCAGAATAATGTCAGAATAATGACAATATAATGACAATATAATGACAAGCGGGAGGAAGTGGGAAAAAGGCGGTAAGAGCGGAAGGAATGAAAAGCGTCAAAAGCGGCGAGATACGCGTAAGGGGAAACACAGCGAATATCGGCAGTTGCGGCGACTGCGGCGACTGCGGCGACGCAAGGGGCGGGGGAGTCAATGGAAAAAGAAGAAAAATGGAAAGTGGGAAAAAAGTTCAAAAAATAGGGGGCAAGTGGGAAAAGCTAAAAATTTTAATACATGTATGATTTTTTGACACGTGTCAAAATTTTATACAGACGTATAATTATTAGATTATTATATAGATATTTGACAATAGTGCAATATCTATTTTTTGAATAGCTCATAGTTATATGTGTGCCCTTAAGGGGGTGGATTTGATTTTTTTATTTTTACCCCCCGTTACACGCGTGCCTCGTCGCCGCTGCTCCACTCGCACTCGTCGCCGCTGCTCCTCGCTCCCCTCCCTCTCTGTCATAATCCTGCCATTCTTCTGACATCCCAATGTCCGCCCCAATGTCCGGTTTTTCCCAATGTCCGCCTCGCGTGCCGCGTCGCCCTCGTTTTCAGTCAACGATAACACGTTTCATTAGTATTTTTCTAGTACTTTTTTAGTAGAGAATTAGTATTTTTCTAGTACTAAATTAGTAGTTATCTAGTAGCTTTTTAGTAGTTCTTTAGTAGTTTTTTAGTAGAAAATTAGTACTAAATTAGTAGTTTTTTAGTAGAAAATTAGTAGTTTTTTAGTAGTCATTCCATCCGCCCTTTGCGCATCATGGCCCCCCTCTTTCCCCCTCCCGTCACCCGATCCTCTCCTGCTCCCAGATACCCCCCCGGGGTATATTCCCCTTGACAGCCGCCCCTCGACATGCTATGATAGACTGGGGAGTGTTTTCCGCGCGCGACGTCAAGGAAGACCTCCACCGCCTCTTCAGCCTCGTCCCATCTTCATGGGAGGAAGGGCCAACGGAAGATAGAGAGAGTGTATATATAACCCTCCGCGTACGTATACGCATGTACGCGCGCGCCCGCCTGCTCCAACGAGAAAGAGAACTATTCAAAAAAAAATGTAGTAGCCTACGTTAAGCGAGCGAAGCGAGCTTAGCGGATACCCGAAGCGAGCCGAGAGAAGCGAGGTGAGCGAGGGACGGGGAAAGAGAGAAGGGGAAAACCTTTCTTTATATATTTCTTTGGAATAGAGAAGAAAGAAAGGAATAGGGAGAGTAAGGAGTGATAAGAGTAGGAGTGCTTATGGTTAGAGTACTGAGAATAGAATACCTATAGTTAGAATACCTATAGTTAGAATACCTATAGTTAGAATACCTATAGTTAGAATACCTATAGTTAGAATACCAGAAGATAGAGATACTCAGAGTAAGAATACTGAGAGTCAGAGCATACTCAGAATACTCTTACCGGAGAATACTCCAAGAGCAGGCGCATACGCGCGAGAGGCGAGGGGCGCGAGCGACGCATGGGGCCCTGCGGGGCCTCTTCCTTTCGCATGAAGAGCGGGTCCTCCGGAGGGGCGAGGGGATGGGCTCTCAGCTTCGCTTCGATCCCAGTTTCTTCGGCCTTGCCCTGCGGGCCGCGGCAGAAGCTGACGCTTTGCTTTTTTCCGCTCATGGGGATCTGTCGGGCATAACGCGCCCTGCCCGGGCGGGGCTTTCGGCTGACTTCCCCGGCCAAGGCGTCGGGAGAGGGAAAGGAATCCGGGCGCGCGAAGATCCCGGCAAGGGGATCTCCATGGAAGATCAAAACGCATCGTGGATGGCCCCCGCGACGCGTGCCTCGCGCAAGAAGATCCGGGAGCATGGCAGATTGGCTTGCCCGTTCGACGGAGAATTGCTGGATGGAGGAATTCCCCAGGCGGGGGAAGTCTGGGGAAAATCCCCAATGGGAATCAAGGGCCGCAGACCCAAAAAGGGCATCGCGCGACCCTGAGGGACGGCGGACGCGACGCTCGCCGAGGCATGGTCGGCTTCCCGCCTTGGTCAGATCCCCTTTGCCCGATGAGGGTTTTTTGGCGGCTCGCGTGAGGGCTGGGAATTCCTCGTCTGAGAGAAAGGCAGGCGGATATCCCCTCGCCGGGCAAGGCTTTCTGGAGCGAAAAACGCATTCTGGGGCTTGACGCGCGCGTCGCGTTTATGAAAGATGGCCATTGCCATAGTTTAATTAACTTTTCCGACGGAAGGCAATTTCTTTTATGGGGAATTCCTCCAGCCAAAGATCCGTGCTCGACAGGAAAGGTTAATTAAACATTCGGAAAACGCAGAAAATTGATTTTACGCTTGACGCGCGCGTCGCGTCGCGCTATCATATGTGAAAAGAGGGGCGGACGCCCCCGAAAGGAGATTACAATGATCAAAGCAAACGGCTTGAATGAGATGCCTGAGGGCATCGGAGGAGTGAGCGCCGAGGAAAGGGAGACCATCATCAGGAAGGATTATCTCGACAAAAAAGCCCACATCTGCACCACAGACGGCGTCGAGTATGCGAGACTCATGAGAAAATGCCGCGAGAATCCCGATAGATATGTGGCCCTTGGCTATGACACATGCGACGGGCAGGCGCAGACCGGCTATTTCGAATGCGCCGCGAAGCTCGTGTCGTACAGAAGCGGTAAGGAAAGGGCCGTCAGTGACGAGCAAAGAGCGGCGGCCTCCGAAAGGATGAGAGCCGTTGTCGCGGCCCGCAGGGCTGGACGCAAGGAAGAGCTCTGATGGCGTTCATTGCGGTCCCGGGATTCTTTCCCGGGATTTTCATCCGCTTTATCCGATGCAGGGAATCTGCCGCACGCGTCACGTGAGCCGTTACGCCCCGGCATTCTTTCCCGGGGATCCGAGCGGAAAACGGATCTTGCGTCCCTTTGTCCGCGACGCGTCTGACGCGCCTGAGGAATAGGGCGCCGGCCCCATGATCCCCCGGGAATCTGCCCCCGGGGTTTTTCGCGTGCCCCGGAAAATCCCCCGACGGTCGAAAAATATACCCCCCGGGGGTATCTGCGGCTCGCGTGTCGCGTGCTGAAAACGGACGGGGCGGCATGCGGAAAAAAACGCGCGCCTGGGGAAAACGCGCGCCCAGGGCCGAAAAAAAGGGGGCGGTGATGAAAAAAACGCCCCCCGGAAAATAAAAAAGGGGGATAAAAAAAATATACCCCCGGGGGGTATATGAGAAACCTCCCGGCATACCCCCCGGGGGTATCCCAGACGCCCTCCCGTCACGCGTGCGTCGCGGCTTTTGCTCTCCTCCTGAGTTCCTCCTGCCACTCCCTCGCGCGGCGGATCCTCACCGCCAGGAAGCCCTCATCCGCCTCGAGCGCCTCCTCGGCCGCCTCGGCGATGGCGTCGGCCTCCTCGAGCGACTCGCGCGTCTTTTCTCTGTCGTCCATGACTTGTCCTCCTTGCCTCCATTCATTATGCCACGGGCGGGCGGCGATGTCAAGCGGGGCCGGAGCGGGAGCGACGGGCACTCAAGACGCGAGGGGAGCGTCACGAGGGGAGAAAAAAATGGGGGGGCGGAAGAGGGG
>ERZ1026876.1106-NODE-1106-length-14196-cov-6.318789_pt1 | contig 14196 bp, 12 predicted proteins | sample MGYA00380168_ERZ1026876 | MGnify/ENA primary metagenome ERZ1026876 (study PRJEB33269, sample SAMEA4719804) | human gut metagenome | biome: human-associated habitat; feature: organic feature; material: feces | place: Cameroon | collected 2013-10 ... | reverse complement strand
ATATATCATTGGATCCGCAGAAAGACGATGCTCAGTTAATATTCGAAAGTCTTAATTCTACTGGCCTGGATTTAAGTGAAGGTGACAAGATACGTAATTATATTCTGATGGGTGAAGAGGCAGACATTCAGGAAAAATATTATAATAAGTATTGGAATAAGATTGAGAAAGATACAGGTTATGAGGTCAGCGATTTTGTTCGTTACTATTTAACAGTAGCTCTATCCAAAACGCCAACAATGAAAGAGATATATTCAGTGTTTAAGGACTATGTAGAGAAAAATAAGATTGCAACAGAAGCCTTGTTACAGGATATGCTTAAATATGCTCGATTCTATAAACAAATTAGAACAGCAACAACTGGGTGTACGAAAACAGATCTGATTATGAAACGTTTGAACATACTTGATATGAGTGTATCTATTCCTTTCTTAATGGCAGTTCTAGATTACAAAGAAGAATATTCAATGAGTGAAGAAGAACTTTCTAAGATTTTGACTACCATAGAGACTTATATATTCAGAAGATTAATATGTGGAGTGCCGACGAATGGATTAAATAAAATATTCTCAATGCTACATAGAGATTGTCTGAAATATAAAACGGAAGATGTATCTTATGTAGACGTTATGGTTTATCTCTTGAATAGTAAAACTGCATCCGGTCGTATGCCGAAAGACAGCGAGTTTTTAATTAGTCTGGAAGAGAAGAATATATATTCTATGAAATCCAAAAATAAGATGTATTTGTTTGATCGGTTGGAAAATGAAGATTCTGTGGAACATACCAATGTAGTTGAGTTGATGCAAGAAGGTACTTATACAGTTGAACATATAATGCCACGGACACTTTCAGCTTCATGGAAGAATGCATTGGGAGCAAACTATCAAGAGATATATGATAAGTGGATTAATAGATTAGCGAATCTTACATTGACAGGATATAATTCACAGTATAGCAATAGACCGTTTTTGGATAAGAAAAACACTGAAAAAGGATTTAGAGACAGTCATCTTCATATGAATTCCATGATTGCAGAATGTGATCAGTGGACAGAGAATGAATTGATTAAAAGAAACCATATACTTAAAGAGCAAGCACTGAAATTATGGACTTATCCGGAATCCAGTTTTGAACCGGGAGTTGCGATAAATGAAAAGCATTATTTGGATGATGATTTTGATTTTACAGGAAGGACAATTGTGTCTTTTACATTCTTGGATACACCATATTCTGCATCAACTTGGTCTGAAATGTATCAGCAGGTAGTTAGATTATTGTTTGAGTTAGATTCGACAATTATTTATAAACTCGTAGAGGAAGATACAGGGTTAGGTTATCATTTTTCTGATAAGGAATCTAATGGCTTTGTTGAAATTGTTCCGAAGGTGTTTCTGCTTGTTGCTAGTTCAACATATTCAAAGATTGGAAATTTGAGGAGATTGTTTGAATTATATCAGTTCGACGGATCAGAACTCGGACTGGAAATACAATCTGTAAATGATGAGCTTTGTCCGTTGTGTGGCGGAAAATTAGTATACCGGACGGGAAAATACGGGAAATTCCAAGGATGTAGTAACTATCCAGAATGTGAATATACGGCAAAATAGTTTTATAAGAAGAATAAATTTAAGGAGGCCACCGCCATGCACTTAAAAAACATTCTAATCACCGTCAGCGACATAGATCGATCCATCCAATTCTATCATGACTTATTCGGTCTTATGGTTGTGAACAACCAAGGCGGCAATGTGATTATGACAGAGGGACTTGTTCTACAGGATGAGAAGATCTGGAAGCATTTTCTGAACCGGGATATTCAGCATAAGAATCATGCAACGGAGTTGTATTTTGAGGAACGGGATATAGAAGGATTCATTGAGAAGTTAAATGCTTCTCCGTATGAGATCGAATATGTCAATGAATTAATGACGCATGAATGGGGACAGAAAGTGATTCGTTTTTATGATTTAGACGGCAACCTAATTGAGGTCGGAACCCCGATGGAAACAAAGTATTGAAGTTGGTAAGGTATATTATTAGAATTAATTTGTAGCAAAAAGAGAAAGATACATGATTACTATCAGTATTATTGTGGAGAGAAGTTAGGTGAATAGCATATGAGTGTATGGGTAACAGGTGATATTCATGCAGATCCAAGCAGATTGTCAACGGAGAATTTTTACCAACAGAAAGAATTTTCAGGTAATCAAGATGAGAATATTGTTATTATTCTCGGTGATTTTGGATTGGTATGGAATAGAGGGCAAGAAAGTAAACAAGAAAGATATTGGCTTAATTGGTTAGAGAGCAAACCCTTTACTACTGTATTTGTGGATGGAAATCACGAAAATCATATAAGATTAGCGACCTATCCCGAAACAGACTGGCATGGTGGTAAAGTGCATGCAATTAGACCACATGTGCTGCATCTTATGAGAGGCGAAATATTTACGATAGAAGATAAGAGATTTTTTGCGTTTGGTGGAGCAAGTAGTCATGATATTCAGGATGGAATTCTCGATTATGATGATACAGAATGGAGAGATAAGTCAAAGAATCTTGAAAAACAAGGAAAACGTATGTACAGAGTTAAGAATTTGACGTGGTGGAAGGAAGAATTGCCTAGTCAAGAGGAAATACAGCATGGATCTTATTCGTTAAATGAGAACAATAATACAGTAGATTATATACTAACACATAGCCCGTCAACGAGTGAGATATATTTGATGGGTGCTAAAGGATTATATGAGCCTGATATACTGACGAATTATTTGGAAGAAGTAAAAGCGGTGACAGAATATACAAAACATTTATTTGGGCATATGCATATGGATCATGCTATTAACGATCGTGATATATGTTTATATGAGAAGATTATGAGAATTTTGTAAGGCTTGTATAGTGGCTGGCTAATCGGGGTTGGCACTCCAATGGAAGGATGATGGATATGCAGCATATAGATAAGATCGTAGCATTAAGAGAAAAGTTGCATCAGATACCGGAAGCTTCTCTGCATGAGACACAGACAAAGAAGCAGTTGATGTTATTTTTACAAGAGAATACAGATTGGACGATTGTAGATCGGGGAAGTTGGTTCTATGCAGTAAGACAGGCAGATGGTGAGACAACACAACCTCCGATTGCACTTCGGGCAGATATGGATGCAGTCTGTGGTGCAGATGGAAAGCCGGGGCATTATTGCGGGCATGACGGACACAGCAGTATTTTGTGTGGAGTAGCAATGTATCTTACGGAACAGAATAAGTCGTTAACAAGAGATGTGTATCTGATCTTTCAACCAGCAGAGGAGACAGGACAGGGTGCAAAGCTATGCCGGGAATTGATACGGGAGAAGAATATTGCAGAGATTTACGGTTTGCATAACATTCCGGGATATCCACTGCATCAGATTTTAGTACGCAGGCAGACATTTGCCTGTGCATCGACCGGATTAGCAATCCGTATGAAAGGAATTGCAAGTCATGCTGCTTATCCGGAGGCGGGACGGAATCCGGCCGTTCTGTTTGCCAATCTTTTGTCAGCATTAGAACAGCTTACGGAGGATATACGTAAACAGAATGAATTTGTATTGATGACAGTGATCGGAATGGATATCGGAAGTGCTAATTATGGAGTATCTGCATCAGAAGGAGAATTGCGGCTTACGGTGCGTGCAGAGAGACAACAAGTCTTTGATTCCTATTTGAAGAGTATTCGGAATCTTGTTGAACAATATGCATGCAAGGGTGGATTTTCTTACACGATAGAAGAGATAGAACGGTTTCCGGCAACAGAGAATTCGCAAAATGGTGTAGAACGGGTTTGTGAAGCTGCCAAGAAAACGAACCGGAAGGTAACCTGGTTAGAACAGCCTATGCGGTGGTCAGAGGATTTTGGATACTATTTACAGGAGACAAGTGGTGCATTTTTCGGTATTGGGGATGGAGAAGATCATGCTCAGTTGCATACAGCAGAATATGAATTTCCGGATGCTATTATTGAGACAGGGATTCAGATGTTTTTAGCGCTTATTTAGTTTGCACACAAGATATTTTAGAATACATATAAGAATAATACAGATAAGGACGAAAGAATGTTAGGAAACACACAAGGAAAACTTTTAAATGAATACATAGAAGATTATGTGGTATTTGATCTGGAGACAACCGGGGTTTCGCCATATAATGATGAAGTTATCGAGATTTCAGCGGTAAAAGCCAGAAAAGGGAAAGTAGTAGAAGAGTTTAGCCAATTGGTAAATCCCAAAAGAACGATTCCATTTGCGGCAAGCAGGGTAAATAATATAACGGACGATATGGTTTCGGATGCACCGTTTTTTGATGAAGTGCTGAGACATTTTCTGAAATTTGTTGGAGAAGATGTGTTAGTTGGTCACAATATTCAAAGCTTTGATATGAAATTCATTAACAGGGATTGCGAGAGATATTTTCATCAGTTGATAACAAATGACTATGTGGATACGCTCATTCTTGCAAAAAGATGTTTCCCGGAATGGAGACATAGAAGACTGGGGGATTTGGCAGACTATTACGGAATATCAACACAAGGTGCACATAGGGCATTAGCGGATTGCAGAATGAATCAGCGTGTTTTTGAATTACTTGGCAAAGAAATGAATACGGAGAAAAAGAAAATACTTGACTCCAATGTAAAGACGTGTCCGTTATGTAATTTGCCTTTAAAGAAAAGAAATGGACGATATGGGGAATTCTGGGGTTGTACGGGATTTCCGAATTGTAGGTATACTGAGAATATATAGTCAATAGAAGGTGGATAATATGCAATTACCATATTCTGAAGAACTGAATATTGAATGTCTTGGACGATTATTTGACAAGAGAAGTGAATGCTATAAGTTCTTCTGGTTTAAGGCGATTGTAGGAAAGGTATTAGACGGCAGGTTGGAGCTATCTTATGAAGAGCTTGTTGATGAAATGATTGCGGATGCATGGTATATGGTGATAGAATATCATTTAAACCTTGGACCAAAGGATTCGTTGGAGTCGTTAGTGCATTTGATCAAAGAAAAATATCCACAGCTAAAATCTTCTGAAAAGAAATCGGTATTGTTAGGATATTTAAAGGATATAAAGGATAAAGATATAATCAGAGAAAAACGTACATTGACACGCAATGTGCCATATCGATTGCAGTCTCCGTTTATGCCGGATTTTAAAGGTAAAGTATGGGATGTTGGTGAGAACAAATTAATAGCCCAAATTAATCAGAAGAATCGTTTGATGTATTATTTTAATGAATTGAACGGTCTGTCTACGCAGATTATTGTACAAGAGGATTGGGCACATTATATTCAGAAGAATCAGGAAATTATTAAAGGCTGGCTGGAATATCATATGATTCAATATATTCAAAAACGAAATCCAAATGTACCTGGGATTGCTGATAAATTGTATCCGCCGGAAAAACGTAAATTGGATAAGGTGAAGAAGTATTGGAAATTGATCTTATCGATTAAGCCGATACATGAAATATATGGCGATAACGTGATTACCGCTAAGAATCTTTCGATTGATCATTTTGTGCCATGGTCATATGTAGCACATGATGAGCTGTGGAATCTGAACCCGACAACAAAAAATATTAACAGTGCAAAAAGTAATAATTTACCGGATTGGGATAGTTATTTTAATAAGTTAGTGAAGCAGGAATACCAGGCATACCAATTAATGTGGCAATATGATAGTGTATATCATGCATTTGAAGAATGTGCAAAAGATCATGTAAATAATCAAGATGTCTTGTATCGTGTTTATCGGAAAGATTTGAAATTGCCGGAATTTTCCGGAGAATTAGAGTCGATTATTCTTCCGGTATATCAATCTGCAAAGAATTGTGGATTCCGCAATTGGAAGTATGAGGAGAAATGCGTATGAAAACCCATAATAAATTAGTCAGAGATAAGATACCGAAGATAATTCAAAATGCAGGTAAGACATGTGCAACACATACTATGTCGGATGATGAATATATTGCATCACTTGATATGAAATTGCAGGAAGAAGTTGCGGAATACTTGCAGGATAAGAATTTAGAAGAGCTGGCAGATGTAGTAGAAGTGTTACGGGCAATTTGTATTGCAAGAGGATATACATTAGAGGAATTAGAAAAAATGCGGGCAAAGAAAGCGGATGAACGAGGAGGTTTTGAGAAACGGATTTATTTGGAGTATGTAGAATAAGATGAAATAAATATCAAGAATCTTGGTGGAACGATGTCTTGTGGAAAGATTAATATTAAGTTAAGATAATGACAGATAATTAGGAGGAGTATGCATATGAAGAGAAAAAGAAGTAGGTTAACAACACTATTATGGCTTGGAGGATTAGCACTATGTAGTATGGTGGGTATATCGAGACATACCGTTACTGCAGCAGAAATGTCACAGAGTGAGAAGAAGGTTTTGATTGACGAGGCAGATACGAAACCGGTACCGGCGCATGAATACGCACCGGAAGAATATGGTGAGGCTCAGGAAACTGTGAAGACGATACAGTTTAATAGTTATGGAACTGCTAGTCAGACTACAACACAGAGTGGTACATACGGATCAATGGCATGGAGTGTTCAGGATGGAACGCTTACCATTACCGGAAATGGTGCAATGCTGGATGCTTCGACATCAGCACCGGTACCGTGGGGAAGTTTGAATGTTTCCAAAGTGGTGATCGGTGAAGGGATTACTACAATCGGTAAGGAAAATTTTTACAATATGAATACCGTCACAGAGGTACAGTTTCCAAGCACACTGCAGAAGATAAATGAGGCAGCATTTTATATGTGTTCGGGCATTTTGAAAGTGAATCTGCCGGTTGCTACGACGACAATCGAAAAAGGAGCATTTGCAGATTGTATGTCCATGACAGATTTTTCGGCACCGGGACTTACTTCAATTGAAAATTATGCTTTGCAGAGAACGAAGATCAAGACATTTGAGATACCGAAAGGAGTGACGACGCTGCCGCAGAATCTGCTCTTTGGTAATACAGCACTTACTGATATTAAGGTGGCAGCCGGCAATACGGCTTATGTGGCGGTAGACGGTATTCTGTACAGCGCAGATGGGTCTGTGCTTGTACTGTATCCGAGTGCCCGTGTGAATCTGCAGTTTACGGTTCCGACTGGTGTAAAAGTGATTGGACAATACGCATTTACAGATACGCAGTATTTGCAGACAGTAGAATTTGCCAATGTAACAAAACTTGAGGATGGTGCATTTTATCAGTCATCACTGGCTGGTACATTGGTGTTGTCAGATCAGATTAAAGAAGTAGGAAATTTCACATTTGAATCATCTGCAAACATTACTGCCGTAAAATTTGGAACAGGACTGGTTGAGACGAACTACCGGATGTTTGAGGATTGTACCGGTATTCAGACAATTGATTTTGGTGGTCTTCAGAAATTATATATGCGTACCTTTAGTGGTTGTGATGGATTGGTTGAGGTGACATTGCCGGATCGTATGAAGGAATGGGGAGGTTCTGTATTCAATAGTTGTAGCAATCTTAAGACATTTACGGCAAAGGGTTTGGAAGAGGTTGTATATGCGGATTTTGCACAGTGCTACGCTCTTGAGAGTGTGAATTTGGGTGCAGTGAAAAAGATTTATAGGCAGGCATTTGCCAATTGTCCATCATTGAAGCAGATTACATTGCCAGCCTGTACACAATGGGTAGACGCCAATGCATTTGAAGAGGGTGTGCAGGTGAATTGCCAGAATAAGGAATTGGTGAAATATGGACAGAATGGCCTTCATTATGCGGAGGAGATTACAATCTCTGGAACAAGAGATTATCAGAATGCATTTTCTGTGTTGGCACTTGTGAATGAGCAGCGTGCGGCAAATGGATTGTCTGCTTTAACGATGGATACCGGATTACTGGAGACGGCAATGATCAGAGCGGGTGAGCAGCAGGTGTTGTTTTCTCATACAAGACCGGATGGTACAAGTTGTTATATGGCAAATAAGGATATGAGTGCGGAGAATGTGGCAATTGGACAACAGTCAGCAGCAGCAGTGATGGATAGCTGGATGAAATCGGAAGGACATCGTAAGAATATCCTGACAGCGTCCTATACGACGATTGGAATTGGCTGTTTCTATATCAATGGTACCTATACATGGGTGCAGTGTTTTGGTAGTAGTGAGACATCCAATACAGCAGTTCAGCCGGCCAATCAGACGATTTCTCAGTCGATGTATATACCTAAGGATACATTTTCGGAGGCAGCAACTACGAGTGGTATTATCTGGGGGGAGCTGGCAGATTACACTTATAAGATGGAACTGTATTTAGCAAATAAGACAGGTAAGATCGGTGAGAGTGAGCAGATCACTCCACAAATTGTGAATCCGGGATTTTCAGGTACAACGCCATTTACCAGTGTGAATCTGAAATGGGAATCAAGCGATACCAAGGTGGCGAAGGTGGATGCTGCCGGTACTGTGACATTTATGGGTAAAGGAAAAGCAAAAATTACAGCAAGTACAAAATACTATACAGCTTCAATAGATCTGAATGTGACGGCATCGGGAAAAGATGGAGAATTACAGGTTACAAAGATTACCTTAAAGAACAAATATGCAATCTATACAGGCAAGGCAATTAAGATTGATAAGGCGAATATTACAGGAAGTAAAGGAAAGGTAACATACACATATTATTCGGATGCAAAATGCAGGAAGAAGTTGAAAGGATATCCAAAGAAGATCGGAACCTATTATGTAAGAGCGACTGTGGCGGCAACGAAGACACATGAAAGTGCAACTTCTAATATTGCCAAACTGGTTATTCAGAAGAAGAATCCGGTTACGGTCAGGGTGCAGTCGAAGAGATATAAGGGAAGAGGATCAAAGTGCAGTCTTTCTAAGACGCGAACATTCCAGATTGGTGTCAAAAAAGCAAAAGGAAAGGTATCATACAGCAGATCAAAGAATTGCGGAAAATATATCACTGTGACGAAGAAAGGAAAGGTTACTGTCAAAAAGGGAACACCGAAGGGAACCTACACGATAACAGTGAAAGCCGCAGGCAAGGGTGTTTATGCGAAGAAGACGATTAAGGTAAAGATCACAGTCAAAAAATAAGATGAAAGGCAGTTTTGATAAAGGGTAAATTAGAATAATTCATTGATTCAATAAATTGCCAAACAAAGAAGAAATGGAAGGAATTTATATGAGGGATTTTGGAGTAGTTAAGGTGATTTGTCGTGTTATTACATTGATAGAGTTTATTGCATTTATGTTTGCAGCTTATATGATGCCGGAATTCATGGATCAGGGGATCTTTGCAGATGTGAAGGAACAGACAAGATATATACTGGTTGGATTGGGAATTGCATTAGTTGTTATGATGATTGTTTCCCTGATCGTAAAATATACTATGAAAGATGCATCAAAAGTGGCACCATACCGGATCGTGGATGTAATAACCAGACTGGTATTCACAATGCCTGCGGGACTTGTGATTATGTATTATTTGGAAGATGCAAAAGGATACGAAGATCTGATATGTGCAATTGTCGGCACCTGTATATTCATTGTAATGAATGCCGTATTGAAATTTACATTGCAGGAGACAATGAGCGTATCTTTTATGCGCTCGGACAGTCTGTAATATTTTTCACTTGCATTTTTATTGGATTCATGTATTATATTAATTATCAGGTTGTGCGACTGACGGAAGCTGGGAGTACCCAGGGGGAACACAACACGAAGAATTGCCGACCGTCTGGGCACCGTTTTGGAGTACCAGGCGGTTATTTTTATGGTTTATTTCCAAGGGATAATGTCTCATGGAAGAAGATTTGATCTAGCATAAGGAGGTAGTTATGAAACAGCAGTCATTAGCAGCAGAATTAAGTGCAACATCCTATCCAGGAAGAGGAATTGTGATCGGTAAGACACCGGACGGAACACATGCAGCAATTGCTTATTTTATCATGGGTAGAAGCGAGAACAGCCGTAACCGTATCTTTGTGGAGGATGGAGAAGGAATCCGCACACAGGCATTTGATCCTTCTAAGTTGGAAGATCCAAGCCTGATCATCTATGCACCGGTTCGTGTATTGGGCAATAAGACAATCGTTACAAATGGTGACCAGACAGATACGATCTATGATCTGATGGATAAGCAGTACACATTTGAGCAGGCACTTCGTACCAGAGAGTTTGAGCCGGATGCACCAAACTACACACCTAGAATTTCAGGGATTCTTCATTTTGACAAGGGAGCATTTAATTATGCAATGTCAATTCTTAAGAGCAATAACGGTAATCCGGATGCATGTAACCGTTATACATTTGCATATGAGAATCCGGTCAATGGAGAAGGACATTTCATTCATACTTATATGGGTGACGGCAATCCATTACCAAGCTTCGAGGGAGAGCCAACTTTGATTGATATTCCAAATGATATGAATGAATTTGCAGATCTTGTATGGAATAATCTGAATGAAGACAACAAAGTATCTCTGTTTATCCGTTATATCAATATTGCAGACGGAACATGTGAGACAAAGATCATTAACAAGAATAAATAATATATATTTTGACACATATTTTAAGGAGGAAATATAACTATGAACGAGATCCAGTTAAAATACGGCTGTAACCCAAACCAGAAGCCATCCAGAGTATTTATGAAGAACGGAGCAGACTTACCGATCAAGATTCTTTGTGGTAAGCCAGGCTATATCAACTTATTAGATGCATTTAACGGCTGGCAGTTAGTGAAGGAATTGAAGAAGGCAACCGGTCTTCCTGCTGCAACATCATTTAAGCATGTATCTCCGGCCGGTGCTGCAGTTGGACTTCCGCTTACTGAAGTAGAGAGAAAGATCTATTGGGTAGATGATATGGGAGAGTTATCTCCGCTTGCAAATGCGTATGCCAGAGCAAGAGGCGCAGACAGAATGTCATCCTTTGGTGATTTCATTTCATTGTCTGATGTGTGCGATGTGTCCACAGCAAAGTTAATTAAGCGTGAAGTATCTGATGGTGTGATCGCACCGGGATATGAGCCGGAAGCATTAGAGCTTTTGAAGGCAAAGAAGAAGGGTAATTACTGTGTTATCGAGATTGATCCGGAATATGTTCCGGCTCCGATTGAGCAGAAGGATGTATTTGGTGTAACCTTTGAGCAGGGTAGAAATGAGCTTGTGATCAATGATGAATTATTCGCTAATGTAGTAACCGAGAACAAAGAGATTCCGGAGCAGGCTAAGATTGATCTTGCCATTGCTATGATCACTTTGAAATATACACAGTCTAATTCCGTATGTTATACGAAGGGTGGACAGGCAATCGGTATCGGTGCCGGACAGCAGTCAAGAATTCACTGTACAAGACTTGCCGGACAGAAGGCAGATAACTGGTTCCTGCGTCAGAATCCAAAGGTGTTAAATCTTCCATTTAAGGATGGTATCGGACGTGCAGACCGCGATAATACGATTGACGTATATATGAGTGATGATTATATGGATGTATTAGCAGATGGAACATGGGAGAATTTCTTCACGGAGGAACCGGAAGTGTTTACGAGAGAAGAGAAACGTGCATGGCTTGACCAGATGACAGATGTTGCACTTGGTTCTGATGCATTCTTCCCGTTTGGCGATAATATTGAGCGTGCTCACAAGAGTGGTGTGAAGTACATTGCACAGCCGGGTGGATCAATCCGCGATGACAATGTAATTGATACTTGTAACAAGTATGGAATGGCAATGTGCTTTACCGGCATTCGTTTGTTCCATCACTAAAAGAATATGAATAAGACATTGCGGAATGTGCTGATCGTGGTTTGTTGTCTGACTGTATTCTTTGTGGTTGTGCCACTTTTTAACCGTGGTCAGGATGAAGATACGGAGGCAGTAATATATCCGCTGTTTAGTCAGCAATATTCAGATATAATCACGGATACGAATCATATTGCATTATTGGATCAGAAGATGGAATTTCCACTGCCGATGAAAGATCTGCCGGAAACATTTCATATTGCAAAGCGTTATTATGATGATATGACAGATGGGATTGATGCAGGAGATTCTTTTCAGTGTGAATTACTCAATGATTCCGATGAACCGGTTGCTTATATCAAGGTGACGAACCAGAAGAAGAATACCGTGCAGTCACCGGATGATATGGTGATCACTTATATTGTGGCATCCTCTTTTCAGACGCAGGATAAGCAATATGCCGTACCGTTTGTGATTCGGGATGGGATCGGAATCGGTTCGACTGCAGAAGAAGTAAAGCAGATATTTACGGAGGTGGATATTCCGGAAAATGATGATTACAGCGTGGTAAATGTGGATTCTGGTATTCAGAAGATCACATTGGAATTTGTAGACAAGACAGTTTACAAGATGGCAGTAAGTAGTTATTGACAAATATTCTATTCTTGATTATACTGTACCTATTCGTGGCGTTGATAAGAATAAGTAGTAAGAAGCAATCCCATACAGAGAGCTGCCGGCAGGTGAGAGGCGCATGGAAGACTTGTTATGAATACCTCTTTGAGCCTCATACCGAACGGTAGATTCTCAGTAGGCTATGACGATTGATGTACGTTATAACATCGGGTATTTCCTGTAAGCTTTACAGATGATACCTGCTAAGGCAGCAGATGCGAGTCTGGTGTGAATTTAGGTGGTAACACGGGTGATATGCTCGTCCTATACGAAGAATCGGTAGGACGAGCTTTTTGTTTTGTCCTACTATGTTAAGATAGATGATTATGAAATATACGTTTCAGAATCAACTATGAGATGGATAAGAAAGTGAGGATGGAAAAATGACAATTTATGATGAATTAGTCGCAAGAGGGCTGATTGCTCAGGTAACAGATGAGGAAGAGATTAAGGAACTGATCAACAACGGAAAAGCAACGTTTTATATTGGATTTGATCCAACCGCAGACAGTCTGCATGTTGGACATTTCATGGCACTTTGCCTGATGAAGCGTTTACAGATGGCAGGTAACAAGCCGATTGCATTGATCGGTGGTGGTACAGCTATGATTGGTGATCCTTCCGGACGTTCCGATATGCGTCAGATGATGACAAAAGAAACAATTGAGCACAACTGTGAATGTTTCAAAAAACAGATGAGCAAATTCATTGATTTCTCAGAGGGTAAGGCGTTAATGGTAAATAATGCCGACTGGTTATTGGATCTGAACTATGTAGATGTATTGCGCGAAGTTGGAGCACATTTTTCCGTAAACAGAATGTTGTCGCATGAATGTTACAAGCAGCGTATGGAACGTGGTCTTACTTTCCTGGAGTTTAACTACATGATCATGCAGAGTTATGATTTCTTTGAGTTATTCCAGAAATATGGATGTAACATGCAGTTTGGTGGCGATGATCAGTGGGCCAATATGCTTGGTGGTACAGAATTGATTCGTCGTAAACTGGGCAAGAATGCATGTGCCATGACGATTACGTTACTGCTTAATTCCGAAGGCAAGAAGATGGGTAAGACACAGTCTGGCGCGGTATGGCTTGATCCAAACAAGACTTCTCCGTTTGATTTCTATCAGTACTGGAGAAATGTAGCCGATGCCGATGTATTAAAATGTATCCGTATGCTGACATTCCTTCCGTTAGAGCAGATTGACGAGATGGATACATGGGAAGGAAGTCAGTTAAATCAGGCAAAAGAGATTCTTGCATTTGAGCTTACCAAGTTAGTACACGGTGAGGAAGAGGCAAAAAAAGCACAGGATGCTGCCAGAGCATTATTTGCAGGTGGTGGAAATGCAGACAATATGCCTGCCACGAATTTAACCGCAGATGATTTTAATGAAGAGGGTAAGATTGGTATCCTTGACCTGATGGTGAAAGCAGAATTAGTTACTTCTAAGGCAGAGGCACGTCGTGGTGTTCAGCAGGGTGGTGTAACGGTGAATGGTGATAAGGTGAATGATCCGTTTACAGCTTTTACTAAGGATGATTTTGCAGCTGACTTTGTATTGAAGAAAGGTAAGAAGAACTTCCGCAAAATTACAGTAAAATAATCCCTTGCACAGCGTAAGGGAGACGGACGATGTGTGAGGGCACATGCAAAAGAGTATGAATAAGCCATGTTAGTTTGCCTTTATGGTACGCAGGCACGCTTGCGCTATGCTTCATACGCAGCGGTGC
>ERZ1026876.1105-NODE-1105-length-14210-cov-7.361003_pt1 | contig 14210 bp, 12 predicted proteins | sample MGYA00380168_ERZ1026876 | MGnify/ENA primary metagenome ERZ1026876 (study PRJEB33269, sample SAMEA4719804) | human gut metagenome | biome: human-associated habitat; feature: organic feature; material: feces | place: Cameroon | collected 2013-10 ... | reverse complement strand
CGACGTTTCGGGGCTGTTCTGTTGCCCAAGCGCGCGGTGCGGCACTCTTGGGCGATGGTTTGGGGCTGTTCTGTCGCCCGAGGGGGCAGAGTTTTGGGGGTGGAGGGTGCTATGAGCGGAGGGAATTCCTCTTGGCAGGGCTACATTCTTAGCTTGAAGCCGGCAAGGAGGGTGTCGGGGCAGAAGTGGAAGACGGAGGACATCTCGCCGGCCATGCAGAAGCCGCAGTCGCGGCACTGAGAGGTGCCGTAGCCGGTGCAGAGGCCTTCGGAGCCGTCGGGGTAGATGAAGTTCGAGACGAAGCATTCTTTTCCTAACCTTAGTTGGCCAAGGGTGTTGCGCTTCATCTTCCTTAGGCCGGAGGCGGAATTCATTATCGGATAGCCTTTCTTCTTGTAGGACAGTACCTTGTCGATCAGTTCGGCTTTCTTTGCCGGAGGGAGCATCAGGTACTCGGTGCCGGGGAAGGGGGTGTGGAAGTTGATGGAGACCTGCTCGATCGCGTCGTTGGCACGGACATATTCCATTACCTCATCCAGGGACTCCCAGTTCAGGGAGTTCACTACCATATTCACACTCAAGTGCTTGTGGCCGCACTTCCGGATGTTTTCCTCCAGCCTCGGGAAGGTGCCCTCGCCTCGGATCGCCTCGTGGTACCTGCCGATGCCGTCAAGGGAGACCCAGATCGAGTGGGGGTGGATCCAGGAGAAGTCCTGCTGGGCGTTCGTGGTGACTGTCACGGAGAAGAAACCGATCCGGACAGCCGCGTCTATGATGTCGTTGATGGTCTTGCCGTCCTCCTTCCAGAGGGTTGGCTCGCCGCCTTCCAGATCGACGAAACGGGAACCGGCTGCGTAGGAGCGTCTCAGAGACTCCACGATGTCATCGAACTTCCTCTGACGGTTGCCAGCGCTGCCATAGACGGAGCAGTGCTTGCAGCGGAGGTTGCATTTGTCGGTTATGAACAGGACGGTCTGGAGCGGGGCGCGGCGTCCGAAGAAGCGGGCTCGGACGAACCACCAGGCGAGGTAGGCGTATTGCTTGATCATATTAGAAGATAGTTGCCGCGCGGAAGGCGGGTTGTTATTTTACAATAGAATTGATTATGAACACAATGATGACCACCAGGCAGAAGAATGTGTTGATGTTGCGGGCCATCAGCCAACGGAAGAGGAACCAGTCAACGCCTGCCTTGACATATTCATTCCAATTTCCCATCGGGCCCATCCACCAGCGGGGAGTGTCGTCGCAGGGGAGGTTGTTGATGAAGCGCCAGGTGGAGCAGAGGAAACAGACGGACAGCGGCAGGGAGACGAGGGTCAGCAGGTACCAGTGGCTCCAGCCGTAGAGGAAGACGTTGCAAATCAGGCAGATGAACGGCACCAGCGTGAACACGGCCAGGGCGGTGATCTGCGAGGTCTTGCCTCCGAGAAGGTGGGCGAAAGTGCGCTTCCCGAGCTGCTTGTCGGCAGCAGCCTCCATCACAGAATGGACAAAGACGATGTTCGTCACAAGGCAACCGATGCCGATGCTCAGGATGAACATGTCCGGGCGGAAGGCCGCTCCTGTCACCGCAGCAGCCGCCCCCATCATGTTCAGAGGCCCGAAAACCACGCCTATGACCAGCTCGCCAAGGCCGTGATAGCCAAGGCGCATGGGCGCTCCGGAATACTGGAGGCCGATGAACAGTCCGGCGAAAGCGTAGGCGGCGACAGCAAGCGCGGAGGCCGGGCCGTTAGTGAGCATCTGGAATATGACAACGGCAAGACCCATCAGGGCCGCGAAGCCAAGGAATAGGATCATGGCCTTGCGGAGATCCTTTTCGGTGGCCGCGCCGGAGAGGATGTACTGGCATTTGTCCATCCGGGCGCGGACCGAGCCTTCGGCCACAAGGAACGAGCGGATCTCTCCCGAAGGGAGTCCTTTGAGGTAGTCGAAATAGTCATCGGCGAGGTTCATCCCCAGGTGCGCGGCGCAGACTCCGAGGAAAACCGGTATCGCGAGAGGCCAGAAGAATCCGTCCTGGCCGATCGAGAGGATTATCGCTGTAAGGCATGGGATGGCGCTCTGGGGAAGGGCTATCTTCCGGGCGTTGTCCATCCAGAATCTCAGATTTGGCATATTCCTATTCATCAAAAGTTCCGGACGCTTCGACAGGCTTGGCGACCGGAACTCATGAATGTTCAAAAAAGTCTATTTGATGACTCCCAGCTCCTTGCCGACCTTGATGAAGGCGGCGATGGCCTTGTCAAGATGCTCGCGCTTGTGGGCGGCGGAAAGCTGTACGCGGATGCGGGCCTGCCCCTTCGGAACCACCGGATAGTAGAAGCCAGTCACGAATATTCCTTCCTCCGCCATCTTGGCGGCGAATTTCTGGGAAAGCGGCGCGTCGTAGAGCATCACCGCGCAGATCGCGCTCTGCGTAGGCTTGATGTCGAAGCCGGCGGCCAGCATCTTCTCGCGGAAGTAGGTCACATTCTCCTGCTGGCGGTCGTGAAGCTCGTTGCTTTCTCCCAGCATCCTGAACATCTCGATGCCGGCGGCGACGATCATCGGCGGCAGTGAGTTGGAGAAGAGGTAAGGGCGGGAGCGCTGGCGGAGCATATCGATGATCTCCTTGCGGCCTGTGGTGAATCCGCCGACGGTGCCTCCGAATGCCTTTCCGAGAGTGCCTGTGAATATGTCGATGCGGCCATAGCAGTCATACTGCTCGGCGACTCCGTGGCCGGTCTTGCCGACAACTCCGGCGGAGTGGCTTTCGTCAACCATCACGAGCGCGTCATATTTCTCGGCCAGCTCGCAGATCCTGTCCATCGGAGCCACGTTGCCGTCCATCGAGAAGACTCCGTCCGTGCAGATGATGCGGAACCTCTGGGCCTGGGCCTCCTGGAGGCAGCGCTCAAGGTCGGCCATGTCCGCGTTGGCGTAGCGGTAGCGGACAGCCTTGCACAGACGCACGCCGTCGATGATCGAAGCGTGGTTCAGAGAGTCGGAGATGATCGCGTCCTCTGCCGTGAGAAGAGGCTCGAACACACCGCCGTTGGCATCGAAGCACGAGGCGTAGAGGATGGTATCCTCGGTGTGGAAGAAATTGGAAATCGCCGCCTCCAGCTCCTTGTGGAGATCCTGGGTTCCGCAGATGAAACGTACTGAGGACATTCCGAAGCCTCTTTCGTCCATTGCCTTCTTGGCGGCCTCGATGAGCCTTGGAGAATCAGCCAGTCCCAGATAGTTGTTGGCACAGAAGTTAAGGGCTTTGCTGCCGTCCTGGAGAGTGATCTCCGCAGACTGGGCAGAAGCGATGTTCCTCTCGTTCTTGTAGAGCCCGGCTTCCTTGATGGAGGCGAGTTCCGCTGTCAGATGATCCTTGAATTTTCCGTACATATCTTATGATTTTTTAAAACGTTTCGTTTTCGCCATGACAAATATATCAATTTTCGTGAAATTAGTTTATATTTTCGCATTAATAAGAACACTTATTGGAAAATAATGTAAATTTGCAAAAGCTAAGTAAGCATAAAACAAGCCATCTGCAATGAAAAACGTACTTGTGATAGGCTCGACCGGCCAGATAGGCTCCGAGCTGACAATGAAAATCAGGAAGATGTGTCCTGAGGGCAACGTTGTTGCCGGTTACATTAAAGGCGCTGAGCCTAAGGGTATTCTGCTCGAAAGCGGCCCTGCCGCCGAGGCGGATGTATGCAACGGCGAGCAGCTTCTCGGAATCGTGAAGAAGTACAACATCGACACGATCTACAATCTGGCAGCCCTGCTCTCCGCCGTGGCGGAGAAGAAGCCGCAACTGGCATGGCACATCCAGATTGACGGTCTCATGAATATTCTTGAGATCGCCCGCGAGAACAATGTCGCCGTGTTCACTCCGTCGTCCATCGGCTCGTTCGGTCCGGAGACCCCGCACCAGGACACGCCTCAGGACACGATCCAGAGGCCGCGCTCAATGTACGGCGTGACCAAGGTGGCCACCGAGCTGCTCAGCGACTACTACCACACGAAGTATGGCGTGGACACCCGTTCGGTGAGGTTCCCGGGATTGATCTCCAATGTCACCCTGCCTGGGGGAGGCACGACCGACTACGCCGTGGAGATCTACTACGCCGCCGTGAAGGGTGAGGAGTTTGTCTGTCCTATCGCCGCCGGGACATTCATGGACATGATGTACATGCCTGACGCCCTGAAGGCCGCCGTGGACATCATGAACGCCGACCCGTCCAAGCTGAAACACCGCAACTCATTCAACATAGCGTCAATGAGCTTCGATCCTGAGATCCTGCGCAAGAAGATCGAGGAACACATCCCTGGATTCAGGATGCGCTATGAGGTCGATCCTGTCCGTCAGGCGATCGCCGACTCATGGCCGGACAAGATGGATGACTCCTGCGCCCGCGAGGAGTGGGGATGGACACCGTCCTATGATCTGGAGACCATGACCGTGGACATGATCGACGCGCTCCGCAAGAAGCTGCTCTAGAAATTATACATCAAAAAGATAAAGAAGAGGGTGACCAATGTCACCCTCTTCTTTTTGCAGGTTATAAAAATATTACCTATATTTGTCTTTGAGAAAAAGATTAGAGGATGCCGACCATATTTTACTTCTTTGGCTTTAGATTTATGTTCTACGCCAATGACCACTGGCCTATTCATGTTCATGTAGTGAAAGGGGATGTTAATGCGAAGTTTACCATCTTTCCTGTTAAGTAACGTGAAAAAAATAACCTGCCTCAGATTAGGAGAAGATTTTCGAGGATAGATCTATTTTCGAAGAAGGAGTGTGCCGGTGGCACATGACTGATGAGAAAACAGATATAGACCGAAAAGATTCCTTAAGATGAGGCAGGTTATTTTTTGAAGGTTACTAAACTGGTGGAAAACAATGGCTTGAAGCCTCCGGAGTTAAAGATGGTCGAAGCTGTGATTGAGGAGAATGTTGAGGTGATCGCTGAGCATTGGAATCGTTTCTTCAATAAAGTGAGTGACAAATGATCAAAGTTAAGGAGATTTGGCTGACGGATTCGGCGGTGTGGATCCGGACAGAGGATGGAAGGGAAGCGAGAGAGCGTTTCGCGGACTATCCTCGTTTGAAGTATGCAACGGAAGAGCAGAGATGCAACTATGTCCCTGACGCCAACGGCATTCATTGGCCGGAACTGGACGAGGATCTTTGCTTTGCGAATTTCTTTGAAAAGAAGGATAAGACAATACTCTACAACATATTCATCGAGCATCCGGAGTTGAACGCTTCCGCCGTCGCCCGCCGACTGGGTATCTCCCAAAGTCTTTTCGCCCAGTACATCAGTGGCGCCAAGCAGCCATCCGACGCACGCCTGAATCAAATTCTGGAGCAAATTCGCACTATCGGACGTGAGTTGTCACAAATCTCCGCATAAAGCAAAGCCGGGGCATCAGCGGGCGGAGCGTTTGGCGGCCCGGGCTTCTTTTCTGGCTTTCTGCTTCTCGAAGCGGAGACGATAGCGTTCCAGCATCCGATCTTCCTTGGCACGCCGCTTCTCCATTGCTTTCAGCGTCTTGAGGGTCTTCTTACGTTTCCTTTTCAAGGCTTTCTCTTCCTTGACTTTGGCCTTGGCCTCATCACGGGCGTCAAGCTCGGCCCATCTTGCCTCACGCGCCTCCGCACGCTTCCTGCGGCTTTCCTCTTTCGCAGCCTTCCTCGCCGCTGCCGGATCCAACGGATTCTTTACAGACGCACTGTCCGCGGAAACCGCAAGGGTATCTTTCAACGCTATGCTGTCCTTACGCGCGGCCAAGGAATCCCTCAACGCAAGGCTGTCTTTAAACGCGAGGCTGTCCTTTCTGGCAAGGCTGTCCCGGAGCGCAAGACTGTCGGCTGCCACCCGCAGACTATCCGCCACTCGAGCCTCCTCGGCCTTACGCAACTCCTCCAGCCGCTTCCTCTCCGCCTTACGGACGCGCTTCAGAGAATCCTGGGTCGCAAGCATCTTATAGACGCTGCTCATATAGCCAGGGAAATAAATGTCGGTCTCGGCGAATTTCGCACGTGGAATCTGCTCGTAGACAGACCTTTGAGACTCTCGCGGCTTGTACTCGGTGATGTCCTCCGGACCTTTGGGACGCTTTTCAGGCTGCCAGTCGAAACCCTTAAGAATCCTCTCGTCCTTCTTTAGCTGGACGACAGGATAGGCATCGCTCTTGACAGCGTCGAAATAGTTGAGATCCTGAATGTTCCCTTCCTTCAAAATGGCCGTCATCATCTTCGACTCGAACTTGTTGACCGTCGCAAGCGAATTGTTTTCCTCTATGAAGAAGACACCGGACGCCCCGCCCATCGCGTCGAAACGCCGGAGTGTTCCAGTGCTGTTGAAATAGGCCATCATTTCCGTCGCCCTGATCTGATCGAACGAGAGGGAGTCCTCCTGGACGATGATGAAGGCGTTTGACATCAGGCTCGCGCGCTCGATGGACTGGTTCTTGACAATCACTGTTATGCTGTCCGCCGTGTACTGCCTCTTGGTTTCATTCCAGACATACGGTTTCCTGTAGAGACGTATCAACGAGTCAAGGTCGGTGTAGGCCAGAGAGTCACACGCGACCTGCATGTCGGTTCTGAAGACCTTGACGTTATTGATTCCGTAGATGAAATTGATCTTTGTGGAGTCTTTCGGAGTCAGGTCAAGCGAGTCTTTCGCGGCAATGGAAAGGGAGTCCGCCATGGCCAGCGAATCTTTTGCGAAGCCAAGACTGTCAGCTTGGAACGCCGTTGTGTCCAACTGAGATCTCAGGGTGTCGGCCTGAGGCTTGAGACTTGCCGACTTCAAAGTGTCGGGGTTCTGAGCGAGCGGGTGGGCGGGAGTTTTGACAAGCCCGGCGACCGGCAAAGAATATGACTCCGTGACCGGCGGTGTCCAGCACCAGCGAGGCGGTTCATATTCAATGACATCATCATCCCACGGGGCGGGAAGGATCGGTTTTCTGCTTTCGGCCAGCGCGGCGCCTCCCTTGTCAAAGGATCCCCTCGCGTTCGGGTCTTCCTCCTCCATCTTCTTCCGGGCCTCCTCGGCAGCGGCTTTGGCAGCCTCGGCAGCCTTGCGACGGTACTCCGTGATAGGATCAACACTCAACTCCTTCAATCGGGCCTCTGACCTGACAAACTCGACAGAATCCACATCGCATTTCGGTATCGAACGAAGGATCAATGTGTCAGCTCCGACATAGACGGTGTCCTTCTTTCCGTCCTGCTCGCTGATCATGATGACGGCCGGATCCCTGGTCATCTTGACATAGGACAAGGAATCGATGTACTGCATGTAGCCTGCGACAGCGGCCACATTGCGGCTCGTGTCCAACAACTCGGCATGGCCGAACATCTCCACTTCATTACGGGCGCGGTAGTAGACCAGCGTGTCGGCCCAGGCCTCCTGACCCTCGGTCAAAAGATGGACGTCGGTGGTGAAGGTGAATTTATCAATGTTTCTCTCATAGAGGCCAGCCTTGGAAGAGAGCATGTTGTCGTCCTTCCAGGCATTGGTGCCGGTGCCGAACGTGGCACGGTTGGCTTCGGTGTCGTAGCTGAGAAAATCCGTCTTCACGAACATCGAGTCCGTGTACATGTTGACATTGTTCGTGAACGTGAACGTGCTGAGCTTGGAGAAATAAGACCCTTCGACACTCTCGATGACCTGGCCGTCCTTGTCACGCAAGGCTCCTCCGCCACGGAAAACCGCGACACTGTCCTTCGTGTTGTAGTCCAGATCCCTTGTCCTGAGCGTGTTGCCGTCCTTGTCCCGAAGCTGCACCAAAGAGCCTCGGAACTGCGCGAGGTTCTGGTCGATCAGGTAATCCAGACTCTCGCTGCTGAGCACCGTGCTGTTCTGGATGATCTGGACATTGCCGAAGGCGTTGATCACATTCGTGTTGACGTTCCACAAGGCGGTGTCACAGACCAGCAGGGTCGAGTTGTGCTCAAAACGCGCGTGACCCAAGGCCTTGCGGTACTGGACACCATATTCATCAACCTGCTGCAACTCATCACAGCCGAGCAGCCTCACAAGACTGTCCTTCCGCTCCGTGGTCTGGGCGGAAAGGCTGAACGTGAGCAGCAAAAGGAGTAATGAATATGCCAGGCGTCTCGGGAGCATCAGTCTTCCGCGAACTTTGATGCCCAGCCGGAGCGGCGGAACTCACAGTCCCTGAACATCGGATCGATGATGATGTGAGTCTCCTTGATCTTTCCGGCGAGGAAGTCGTCGATCGCCCTCATCTGCTTGTCAAGGCGCACCTGTTCCTGGATCTGGCTGAAATCCTCGTCGAAGGACGCAGTGTGGGCTGGGATGATACGGTCAACCTTGATGATCTTGTAGATGGTCTTGCCGACCACATAGTCCTTGACCTGATCCTGGCGACCGTCATTGTCCGTAGACTCAACAGGTTCCGAGATCTCGCCCTCCTTCAGATCCTTGATGGCCATGTAGTCCTCAGGCTTAAGCTGGTCAATCTCGAAATAGGCCGAGCCGGTGTTCGGATCCGACATCTGACCGCCGTTAGTCTTGGTGGCCGGATCCTGTGAGTAGAAGTTGGCCGCCATCTGGAATGTGACGGCGTTGTTGTTGATCTCGGTACGAAGGCTGTCCAGCGTCTTGAACGCCTTTTCCCTGTCCTCGTCGGTGTACTTAGGCTTCATCAGGATGTGGCGGGCATTGAACATGTCCCCCTTCTTCTCGATGACCTCTATGATGTGGAAGCCGTCCGGCGTCTCGACAATCTGCGAGATGACGCCCGGCTTGAGAGCCATCGCCGCATCAGAGAACACTGGCCAGAAGATTGACTTTGAGGCCATTCCAAGCTCACCTCCCTTACGGGCGCTGCCAGGGTCCTCCGAATATATTCGTGCCAAAGTGGAGAATTTCTCTCCGTTGATGATCCTCTCGCGCAGATCCAGAAGCTTCTCGCGCACAGCCATGTTGGCCGCCTCACGGTCAGGATAGATGCAGATCTGGCTGAGCTGGTACTTGATCGGGACAATCGGAAGGTTCTTCGCGTCGACCGTGTCAAGATATTCCTTGACATCGTAAGGGGTCATCTCCGGAATCTTCCTCATGATTTCCTGCTGCGCCTGCTGGGTGAGGCTCATGTCCTCGTACTGCTTGCGCCATTCCTGGCGGAGGCGGTAGAGAGGCTTCCCGAAATATTCCTCAACCTTATCTTCCCCTCCAAGGTAGGTCAGCATTCTGTCAGCCTGCTGGGAAAGGCTTCCCTCGACCATGTCCTGATTGACCGTAAGAGAGTCGATCCTTGCCTGCATCAGGAATATCTTGGATTCAAGGATGGACTCCAGCACCTCGCAACGGACATTCCTGTCGGAGGACAGTCCCTGGGCGCTTCTGTCCTTGACAGCACCCTCGATGTCCGAGATCAAGACAGCCTCGTTGCCGACAACCGCGATCGTCTTGTCAACGTACTTGTATTTCTGAGCCGAAGCCATCGCGCAAACTGACGCGAGGGCGAAGATGGTGATTGCTACTTTCTTTATCATCTCTAATATATTACAAAATTCTCCCTAAGCTTGGCATCTTCTATCAAGTCCCGTTCCAAACCGGTAAGGAGCTCGTGCTTTCTTCCACTTATGATGATGTCCCTGATCCTGTCCTCGCAGTACTCGACCGGAGCGATCTCGCCGGCCTTGACATAGTCAACTATAAAAGCCACAGAGACTTTGTCCTCCCCGTCCGGGATCTGGATGAACTGTCCGGAACGCTGGGAAAGCATCTGTACATAGTCCACTCCGAATTCCGCCGCCAGCTTGATCGCATCGATCCATTCCCCGGAATAGTCGTGGTAGCGGCGGGCGGAGTTGAACGCCACGCTGTCCGCCGCGACCACGTCCTCGACCTTGTCCGAAGACATCAACTTCTTGATCTTGGCCAGATTAGGAGAATCCTTGTCAATGTTCAGGAAACGGGCCTTGAGAATCGGACGCTCAAGTTTGAAGGTTTCCTTATGAGAGTCGTAATAGTCCGTTATCTGCTTCTCGGAGACGGTCGTGTCAAGCCTCTCATTGACGTAGCGCTGCTCGTAACGATAGCGGAGAAGCGACTGGCGGTAGGCCTCAAGCTCTTTCGAGACATCCTTCTCCTCCTTGGACAGACGTTGCTGCGCGATGTCCATGAAGGCCTTGTCCCTGACCCATGAATTGATGTAGAGGTTGGCCAGATTGACACTGTCCTCCGGCGACGTGCCCTTTGGTATCACATCATCAAGTTCCGAGCGGTACAGCTTGTGATCCCCAAGCTTCGCGACCACCTCCCCGTCGTGAATAAGCGAGGAGATGGCCTTGCATGAAGGCAGGAGAGCCAGCAGCACACCCAGCAGGGCTATTTGCAACCTTTTTGGAAACATCTGGCTATCTGACGATTATCTTGAATAATTAGGGGCTTCCTTCGTGATGGTCACATCGTGCGGATGGCTCTCAAGGAATCCCGCGTTGGTGATGCGCACAAACTGGGCGTCACGCAGATCGGCGATCGTGTGGGCGCCGCAGTACCCCATACCGGCGCGGAGTCCGCCGACAAGTTGGTACACGACCTCGGAGACGGTTCCCTTGTAAGGCACCTGAGCCACGATTCCTTCCGGAACGAGCTTCTTGATGTCTGCCTCCATGTCCTGGAAATACCTGTCCTTGGAACCCTGCTCCATAGCCTCAAGCGATCCCATGCCGCGATAGGACTTGAAGCGCCTTCCGTTCATGATGATGGTCTCTCCCGGAGACTCCTCCGTTCCGGCAAGCAGGGAGCCTGCCATGATGGTGCCGGCGCCTGCGGCAAGGGCCTTCACGATGTCTCCCGAATATCTTATGCCGCCGTCGGCTATGACAGGAACTCCCGTACCCTTAAGGGCATAGGAGGCCTCCATGACAGCCGTCAGCTGAGGGACGCCGATGCCGGCGATGATTCTGGTCGTGCAGATCGAGCCGGGGCCGATACCGACTTTGACAGCCTTGACTCCGGCTTCGGCAAGAGCCTTGGCGCCGGCTCCTGTGGCGACATTGCCGGCGATGATCTGGAAATCCTTGTAGGCGTCGCAGGCCTTGCGGATCATCTGCAGAACGCCCTCGGAATGGCCGTGTGCGGTGTCCAGGACAACAGCGTCCGCACCCGCGTCAATGAGCATGCCGATTCTCTCGATCGTGTCGGACTTGATGCCGGCGGCAGCTGCCACCAGGAGACGGCCCTTGCTGTCCTTTGACGCGATAGGGTTGTCCTTGATCTTCATCAGATCCTTGTAGGTGATCAGCCCGACAAGCTTGCCGTCGCCGTCCACAACAGGAAGTTTCTCGACCTTGCTGTGCTGAAGGATCCTCGTGGCCTCCGACAAGGTTATGCCCTTAGGCGCGGTCACGAGATTCTCCCGTGTCATCACCTGGGAGATAGGCAGCTGCATGTCCTCCTGGAATCTGAGGTCACGGTTCGTGACGATGCCGATAAGGAAGCCGTTGCCGTCAACGACCGGAATGCCGCCGATGTGATGCTTCTTCATCATGGCCAGCGCATTGCCGACAGTCGCGTCCGGGCTGATGGTGACAGGGTCATAGATCATGCCGTTCTCCGCCCTTTTCACATGCCTGACCTGCTCGCACTGCTTTTCGATCGGCATGTTCTTGTGGATCACGCCGATACCGCCAGCCCTTGCCATAGCGATGGCAAGATCGGCCTCCGTGACGGTGTCCATCGCCGCGGACACGATCGGAGTGTGGAGCCTAATGTCTGTCGTGAAATTTGTTGTGACATCAACGTCACGTGGAAGTACATCGGAATGTGCCGGAACCAGTAAAACATCATCGAAGGTGAGGCCTTCAGGAATCTCTCGGTTTACAAACTTCGCCATTGTAATCAAATAAATTTGACAAATATAAGAATTTTCACGCAATAGTTGCTGTTAGTAAGCGTTAAAAAATAAGTAGCCCGTAAGTAGCCCCGCTTCCCTTCGCCCGCCGAAGGAATCTCTCTCATCGTCATAAGGGGAAATATTCTTTCATCGCCAATGAATATCTTTCACCGTCCCAAGGGGACATATTCTTTCATCATCCATGAATATCTCTCATCGCCGCAAGGGGACATATTCCTTCATCATCCATGAATATCTTTCACCGTCCCAAGGGGACATATTCCTTCATCATCCATGAATATCTTTCATCGCCGGCAGACCTTAGTGATCATTTTTTCAATGTCTACTTATTTCGAAAACAGCCGGCCCTGCCGCGCGCCGCGCTCCTCCATGCGCCTGTCCAGCATGCGGAGGATCTCAAAGTTGCGGACAAGCCCCCAAGGAGTGTCGTTCACGAACCTTGGCGGCACTTCTCCGGCCACGCGCTCGATGTAGAGGTCGGGTCTCAAACGTTCGAGGATGTCGATCACGAAGTCGAGATATTCATCAAGCCCAGGCCGGTAGAACGCCGACGGATCGGCGGCATATTCCTTTTCCATCGCCGTGCCTTTGACGATCTGAAGTTGGTGGAACTTGACGGAACGGAGCGGCAGCGATGAGATGGCATCGCACTGGTCCAAAAGCATTTCCCTGGTCTCGCCCGGGAGCCCGAGGATGAAGTGCGCCCCCGTGTCGAGTCCCCTTTCCGCAGTCATTTCCACCGCCCTTCGCGCGCACTCGAAGTCGTGGCCGCGGTTGATCCTCCGAAGCGTGGCGTCGTAGCAGGACTCGATGCCATATTCCACGACAACGATCGGCGCGTCGATGGTCTTCCCCTCCGGCAGCCCGCCGTCGGCGCTTCCGTTGTTGGTACTTATGCTGTTGGTACTTATGCTGTTGGCACTTCTGTCATTGGTACTTCTGTCATTGGTACTTCTGTCATTAGTACTTCTGTCATCGGCCCGCCAGCCATTGGCACCACTTCCGCTATCAGCACTTCTTTCATTGGCCCACCAGCCATTGGCTCCACTTCCGCTATCAGCGCTTCTTTCATTGGCCCACCCGCCATCTATGCCACTTCCGCCAAAAGTCCTGCGCCACCCCTTAAGCACGCGTCCGCCCGCAAGTCCGCTAAGGTAGTCCAGCTTCTCCTCATCCACACAATCCGGCCGCGTCCCAATCACGATCCCCACCACCTCCGGATGGCTAAGCACCTCCTCATAAGCCCTCTGAAGCCGCTCCAGAGTCCCATAGGTGTTTGAATATGCCTGAAAATATCCCAAATAATGCCTGACCCGTGGATACCGGACTCTCTGGAACTCTATCCCCTCTTCGATCTGAGCCAGCAGCGCCTTCCCCGGAGTGCTATACCCCGGATGAAAAGCCGCGTTGTCACAGTAGGAGCACCCTCCCCAACCGACCGTTCCGTCCCTGTTAGGGCAAGAGAACCCCGCGTCAAGCACCAGCTTCTGCACCCTCTCGCCATACCTCCGACGATAGTACCCCACAAACGAGTTATAGTGCTTACCATCTGGGTAATAATCTGTTGCCGCTGCCGTTGCTAATGTTGCCGTTGCTGATGTTTCTGATGTTGCGGTTGCAGTTGCTGCCGTCGCCGCCGCTGTTGCCGTTGCTGCGGTTGTCGCTGCTGCGGTTGCAGTTGCTGCCGTCGCCGCCGCTGTTGCCGTTGTCGCTGTTGCTGCCGTCGCCGCTGCGGTTGTCGCTGCAGTTGTTGCTGTTGTATCTACTGCTGGCTCTGATGATTCTGATGTTTCTACAGCCGCTGTTGCTTCCATTTCCCCAGCAGTTTTATTTACCACCGTTCCCGCTAATTCCCCTATATTACTTTTCATTATTCCTATGTTATCACCATTAAGTTATTATCTTCCAACAAGTTTACTATCTTCCGACAAGTCAATCATTGACATTATCCCCACTTTAGTTCCTAAAGCCGCACTCTCCGGCAACATTTTTCACTCCTATGAACCCACTATTTTCCATCTCCCACATCGCCTCAAGCCGGCACTCTCCGGCAATATTTAAGCCTATTATCGTCGCCCAACGGTACTGGCCTGACATATTCACTCACTTCACAAATCCCTCCCTCACTCAAAAGCCTCGACTCTTCACCACCTCCCTTCAAGCCGCACTCCCCGGCGACATATAAGCCTATTATCGTCGCCCAACGATGTTCATCGGCACTACCGGGCGACACTTACGCCCATTATCGTTGCCCAAGGGTACTGGCCTGACATATTCACTCACTTCACAAATCCCTCCCTCACTCAAAAGCC
>ERZ1026876.1104-NODE-1104-length-14214-cov-3.484286_pt1 | contig 14214 bp, 8 predicted proteins | sample MGYA00380168_ERZ1026876 | MGnify/ENA primary metagenome ERZ1026876 (study PRJEB33269, sample SAMEA4719804) | human gut metagenome | biome: human-associated habitat; feature: organic feature; material: feces | place: Cameroon | collected 2013-10 ... | reverse complement strand
ATGCCTGTGAAACGTGTTTTAATGGGTGATAAATATTATCCTTACACCCCGGAACAAACACTTGGTATTGCACAGATCACATGGCTCAGACATAATAAAGGTGGGCTGCTTTTCCCACATTTGACTATCTGGAATCATTATATCCTTCCCATCTGCTTTATTGATGAAGATGGAACTGCTCTATCACAGGTTGGATATGCACGAATAAACAGAATCTGGTTTCGAAAAGAAAAGAAAATTACACGTATTACCGATAATTATCGATATGATCCTGCCATTATGAAAAAATTTGTTATTTTCTACAACAAAAGAATTGTTGCACAAGGTAAAATAACTTCTATAATTGAAAATTAATTTGTAAAAAAGGGAGCCCAAAGGCTCCCTTTTCCATTCTATTCACTACCAATTACATCCCCTCTTTTAAGATATTGTGCTCTCTCAAAAGATCTTCGATCACAGTTCCTTTGACACCCTTGATGAGTGCTTTCTTGACTGCATTGAGCGGTCCCGGAAGAGAAATTTCAAGTGGTGATTTACCATCCATAAGCTTTACGGAGCTGTCAAGCAGATCTCTCACATCGTAGACACTGCCCCAGACTTCCGGAACACCTCTGTCCACATGGCAGAGGCCGTATACAGCCTCCATAGCGGTACGAACGGAATACTCTGTTGTGAAGATCGTGTCTCTTGGGGTTTCAGCGAACTGTCCTAGGAATGCGAAGTTATCGCAGCCATCCGGGATAACGTCCGGTCTGTCACCTTTTCTTCTTGGCATGAATAATGCGGTGATATATGGCATCATGGTCGGTGTACAGTTTGCATGATTTTCTGCCAGCTCGTCGATCTCATCTACCGGAACGCCTAAGTGATACAGCCATTCTGCTGTGATCTCCTTACCGGTACATTCCTTCATCGGTTTTTTGATATAATCGCCCGGTTTGTCGGTGAACAGGCTGTAAACCCAGACGCAGACTTCATCTTTCTTCTGCTCTTTGAACTGCCCCTGTCTGTTGATCGTCCAGCTTAAAAGCCAGCTTGAATCTTTGCAGGAAACAATACCGCCGGTTACAACATTTCCGGTTCTAGGATCTCTCTTGCAGATATTCTTGATATAGGAAATGATCTTCTCATCACTTGTTGTTACGGTAGCGGATTCCCAGTTGGAACGGGAAATATCGCCACAGAATTTCTCTGGATGTCCAAAAGACGGATCCTGCGCTGCAATATTCTTCCAAAGATCCCAGCATCCACTTGTACGAACTTCCGCATCACCTACCGGTGCTTCGTTCTGGCTTCCGTAGATCGTACCTTCTGTACAGCTTCCGTTTGTCACAAATACAAGATCGTTTTCTGTCAGCGGAATGCTCTGCTTCTCGCCGTTTACGAGACATTCAATACTGGCAGCACGTTTCTTTCCGTCGTCGATATCAAATAATACATTGGTTACCTGTGTGTTAAACTGGATCTGCACGCCTGCTTTTTCCAGATATTTCTGCATCGGAAGGATCAGGGATTCATACTGGTTATACTTCGTGAACTTCAATGCGGAGAAATCAGGAAGTCCGCCGATATGATGGATAAATCTCTGGATATAAAGCTTCATTTCGAGTGCACTGTGCCAGTTTTCAAATGCGAACATGGTACGCCAGTAAAGCCAGAAATTTGAATCAAATACTTCTTCATCGAAGAAATCTTCAATCGTTTTATCGTACAGATCTTCATCCTTTGTGAAGAACAGCTTCATGATCTCCATGCAGCCCTTCTGGCTCAGACCGAATTTACCGTCTGTATGTGCATCCTGTCCGCGATGCTCCGTCGCACGACATAAAGAATAGTTCGGATCATGCTTATTCAGCCAGTAATATTCGTCCAGAACAGAGGCTCCTTCTGTTTCCAGAGACGGAATACTTCGGAACAGATCCCACAGACATTCAAAATGGTTTTCCATTTCACGTCCGCCTCTCATGACATAGCCTCTTGTCGGATCGTTGATACCATCACAGGCACCACCTGCAATATCCATTGCCTCTAAGATATGGATATTTTTGCCTGGCATCTGCGCATCTCTGACAAGGAAGCAGGCTGCTGCCAGTGCGCCAAGTCCGCTGCCTACGATATAAGCGGATTTATTTTCAATGCCTTCCGGCTTTTCCGGGCGGGCAAATGCTTCATAATTACCGTTCGTATAATAAATGCCCTTGCTGTTTTTCTCATGCATGCCACGTTCTGTATTGCGGTAGTCTGCAAGCTCCTGCTGCTGTTTTCTTGTCTGCTTTACTGTCTGTGCTTTTTTCTTTCTGCTGACGGCAAATACACCTGCTGCTCCTGCCAAAGCGACTGCTGCTCCTAATTTTGCATTCTTATTCATAATAAGTTCCACCTTTCTGTTTTGAAATTGGTTTTCTTGTTCTCTTTTCTTAAGTTTATTAGTTCAGGAAATCGTCTTCATCTATGATCATCTCATCCTCCTCCCGTTTTATCGTTCTGACTGTACTTTGTACAACAAATAAATTTAATGCGCCGTCTAAGATCAGATTGATTCCGATCAGCCTTGTGATCACGCCACTCGTCTGAAATGGCATGGCAAACAGTAAAATACCGAGAATACACACGATAATGGCGATCAGTAATGTTACCCACCAGTTCCGGAATCCGAACTTTTTGGATTCAAACGCCGTCTGCATTTTGAGTGCTGCATCGATCAGAAGAAAGATTCCGATGCAGATGGAAAAGAGCTGGATCGTTGCCCAGGAACGGATCACCATGATAAGTCCGAATATAATGGAGGCGATTCCAAGTCCCAGGTCATATTGAAATGCCAGTTGAAATATGTCTTTGGAAAAATAGCCGGTCAGCTTGACAAGTCCGAATATAATCAGGAAAATACCACACATTTTACAGATCGCGCCAAGTGCCATGTGCGGCCAGATCAGAAGGACTGCTCCTACAAGGATCAGGCAGATCGTCAAAATACTATAGGAATTTTTAATTGCTTTCAGGCTTTTCATAAGTTCCACTCCCTTTTTGTTTTTCTATACTATACTGCCCGTTTTTCGGAATTTCTATGGGCAAAAAAAAGACAGTGTCTGATTTTTAGACACTGTCCTTTATTTGTCTGATTTTTGATCTTTGATGCAGCTTTCGATCATATCACGGATCGTCGCCTGAAACGATACAGACAGGCGGTGCATCAGATCATCCCTGCTCGGCGGAAGTCCTTTTTCGATCCATTCCAGAGTATTGCCGATGATCGCATGGCTGTAAAAAAGCGTAATATAATGCTTATCGCTTTCTGTCAGATCATAGCCTGCTGCCTCTTTTTCCACATATCTGCCAACACAGTCCTCGGCGATCTTACTCAGATATCCTTTCAGAATATCGCCCTTTTTGGACTGGTAAACATGAAAGATCGCCTTTTTATTGGCAAATACGATCTGAGAGCATCTGACGATCTCTTCATAAAAGGAAGCTCCTTCATTGACATCCCGGACAGATTTCTCCGCCTCATTTTGAAATACCGCATCAAGTACATCGTAAATATCCTGAAAATAATAATAGAAGGTATTTCTGTTGATCTCACATATTTCACAGATATCCTTTACCGTGATCTTATCAAGCTGTTTTGTACTTAGTAATTCGAGCAGGCAGTTCATAATTGCCTGCTTTGTAAATTTCGCCATGGCATCTCCTGCAGAAATCTATTTCTTTTCCCTGTCGTGCCTTCTCCTGATCTGTCTCTGGATTCTGGCATGTTCCTTTTTTTCAATGATCTTATCTACATCTTCTTTAGAGATCAGCTTCATTGTCTTGATGACAAATACACTTTCCGGATCACAAATATTTTTCCGGATACGGATCTTTCCCTTTAAATAGCCATGTTTTTCGCAGTAGGAAACGCTGTAATAATGCTTTCCGTTTGGTGTAAACCACCGGATCTTTTTTCTCGCCGCTTTATCACAGATGTAACATCTGGTAGATAAAACCTCTCTGTCTTCCATCGCCTTTCCCTTATCCGGAAAGCTTCTGGAAATATATTTACTATAGCTGGGAAATACCTTATGGATCTCCTCTTTTTTGCTCTTTGGAAGCTGGTAGGTATCATAGGAACAATATTCCTCGATATCCGCCGGTATTTTCTGCAATACAAGCGCCGTATAATAAGCATCACTGAATGCCCGGTGGAACGGGATATCTTTTTCGATCTGCAGGCTGTCTACCGCATATTCCAGCGTTCTGCCAACCTTTTTATGCTCAAAAGCGATCCCAAACAGCTTCTGGATATCCAGAAAGCAGATCGGCCCTGCTGCCAGAGCCGGCATCTGATAATATTTCATGTTCCGCTGCAGCTCCAGAAGATCTAAAGATCCCCAGCTGCAAAATATAAAATCCTCTCCGCACCAGGCTAAAAATTCCTCCGCTGCCTCCGGAAACGGTGTTCCGGCCTTCAGCTCCTTCATATCTACATGGAGCATATCTTCAATGATATCCGGCATTTTCTTATAAACAGACGGTTTAATGATCTTTTGAAACTGCCCTATGATATTTTTACGTTTATCAAGCTTGATCGCTCCGATTTCGATAATTTCAAACGGAATCTCCTCATGGCTGCTTTCTCTTTTTCCGGCAATTCCCTGATTCCATTCGAGGTCAAAAACAATATAATTCATAATGGTTTATTACGTTTTCCTGTCAAGTATTCGGTTTACTTAAAATATTCCATCAGCTGCGCAAGTTCTTCGGATATATTATTCACATGACCCGTTGCTGCGTTCATCTCATCGATTGATTCTGCAATATTGGTGATATTTGCGGATACTTCCTGGTTGCTTGCTGCATTTTCTTCGGAAATAGCACTCAGATCGTTAATATTTCCGATAATAGCCTGTTTGATCGTATCAAGCTGCTTTGTCTTCTCACTGATACGGGAAACCGCTACAAGGTTATCGTTAATTGTTTTACTTAATATCTCAAAGCTTTCTTTTGTCACAGAAATATCTTCCTGTTCTTTACCAATCAACTCTCTGACCTCATTTACAAGTGCAACACTTTCATTTGATTTTTCAAAAATGTTATCCGCTACCTGCTTGATGGTATCTGCACCCTGCGCACTCTGTTCGGAAAGCTTTTTGATCTCATCTGCAACAACGGCAAAGCCTCGTCCTGCCTGTCCGGCTCTTGCAGCTTCAATAGATGCATTCAGAGACAACAGGCTTGTCTGTCCCGTGATATCCATGATCAGATCTACTGCCTCATTGATTGATGATATAGCCTGATTGGTTTCTTCGATCTGGTTGGTGATTTTCTCTACAATTGCAGAAGACCGGTTAGAGCTGTCTAAAACAGTTTCTATAGACTTTGCTGCGTCTTCGTTTGCTTTATCCATGTGATTGGAATTGTCACTGAGAACCTGTACATCTCCATCGATATCCGTAATCGCATTTCCCATTTCCAATGATTTTGCATTGACATCCTGCACATTTTCAGCCAATGTGACTGCTGTAACGGATAATTCTTCCATTGCCTGGCTGATCTGCTTTGTGCCATCATTACAAAAATCTGCCCGTTCCTTCAATGATGCGGTATCCTGCTGCAGATTGAGCACATGCTCATTGACACCTGAGACAATATCATTCAGCTTTTCCTTTAAGATTCTGGAAGCTGTGATCAGCTTATCTGTTTCCGCAATTTGGGAAGAACCGCTGATTTCATTAGAAATATTACCGTTTGCGATATTTTCAATATCTGCTGCTGTTTTTGCAATCGGCTTCCGGATTATCCTTGCCAGCCAGATCAGGATGATCAGATAAACAACCGTAAGAACAAGGGCAATTTTTACAAAGCTGATCATCAGATTGTTCCTTGCATCATTAACTATTGCTTCCTTTTCTCCGGCAAATGCCATACCGATGACTTTACCGTCATCTGTGCAGACCGGCGTATAATATACATAATACTTTGCTCCGGAAATATCTATACCGTCTGACTGATAATCTTTTCCGGTTTTTACTATATTCCAGACTTCCTCCGATGCTTTTGTTCCTTCCACTCTATTTCCGCTTTTATCCTTTATGGATGTAATAAAACGCATATCTCCTTCAAAGAAAGTCAGTTCGATCTCATCTTTTTGTAAAGAATCAATAAACTCATAGCTTACATCATCTTTTTCCAGAATCTCTTCGCGGATATCCCATTCAAAATACTTCTGTACGGAAATCGCACAGGCACGAAGCCTTGCATATGTACTGGTTTCCAGTTCATTTTCCATCTTCATTGCAGCGCAGATCGTCAGAATAATGATTGCTGACAATAGTGGTACACTGCCGATCAGCATAATGACTCTTAAAAAATCAAGCCGTTTTCCTTTGGTTCCATTTCCCTTATTCATACACAAACATGAAGACATTTGTCTTCCTACCCCTTTCAATTTCTTTCTATTATAGCATTATGCGATTTTTTAGAAAAGACCTATTGATTCACAAAATCCTTTATTTTCTCTCTCTTATCGATCTGCAGCTTTTCCAGAATATCGGAAACATAATGCTTTACCGTATTAACCGACAATCCCATATGCTGGGCGATCTCCTGATTGGTCCAGTCTCTGCAGGCAAGCATGGCAATGGAAAACTCCAGAGGTGTCAGCAGATCTGTTACATCTCTGTTCATCTGGGAATTGTGGATCTTCATCCAGCCACGGCTGAATGCAATGATCCCATCCACCAGTTTTTTATAAATTTCCGGTTCGCTTTTTCGCAGACAGACCTCCAGAACGCCCTGCAATAGGCCGTGATATTCTATAAAAGGCTCAAAAAGTCCGTCTTTTCCCGCAAAAGAAATTGCTTTCTTCACGGAACTGATCGCTTCCTCCTGCTCTTTTTGATTGATCTGGCACATGGCCGCAATACAGTTTAAATAGATAAACGGGATCGGATAGACCGCATCTGCCATCAGCATTGCAGTCTGTACGACCCCTTGTGCTTTCAGATATTCTTTTTTTAAATACATGCCATGTGCTAAAATACTGATCGCAAACAGTCTCTGTCCTGTCGGCAGATCAGAAATGCAGCCCTCTAAAGCCGGCATTTCCTTTTCTGTTTCGATATGCAGAAAAATATTGATCAGATAATAGGCAAATATACAGGAAGATTTTATTCCTGTACTTGCATCTTCTTCCAGTGCTTTTTGCAGACACTGCTTTACATCTATGCGCGCTGCCTGCGCCTTTCCGGCATTTCCGAGTGTCAGGTTTGCAAATACATACAGCATATCCGCTGACAGGCGCAGCATTACATCGTCACTTGACAGATATTTTTTTACAAGTTCCACACAGCCTTTTGCATCCGCTGTAAAATAACAGGCTTCCGCACGTGCGATCTCCGCTAACTGCGTATCCTCTATCAGATCAATAGCCTCTTTCATTTTTCCGAGTTCATATGAACTTCCGGTCAGAGGCAGAATCATTCTTCCCTTTGCAAAGTGCAGCTTTTCCATTTTACATTCTCCTCCACAAACATTTCATAACTTTTATTATAACATGAGGAGAAGAGGTTGCAACCTTACATAGGCAGATTTTCCTTATTGGTCAAGTGGTTTTTCCTCGTTTTTATTATTCTTTCTCTTTTTTAAAACTATAATCAGCCATATTATGATACCTGCGGTCAAAAGCAGCAAAAGGATCCACCAGAAGCTGAAGTGACGGGCAGATACCTCCGACTCGTTTTCCGTATTTGCACCATCCATTGCATCCATCTCTTCCTGCGATATGGATTCTGATATTTCATTTCCGGATTCCTGTGCCTGACCGGTCGTTTCTGTGGTTTCCTGTTTTTGTTCCGCATTTTTGACGGTATTTTGCTTTTCCGGTGCCTGTGATGTCTGCTGCGTTTGTAATTGCGGTGCCTGCGGTTTCTGTGTACTCTGTGGTTTCTGCGTACTCTGTGGTTTCTGCGATGGTTCGGCATCTTCCGGTGCAACGGCTTCTGTCTCGATCCTGATCACTTGATTTTCACAGACCTCTGAAAGCTTTAAAATTCCCTTTTCCACGTTTTTTGTCACATCATTATCATTTAACAAAACACGTTTTATTTCATAACCGTCTTTTGCTGTGATCTTAAATTCCGGTTTGGAAAAACGCGGTACGGGATAAGCATCGCTTATTCCCTTATCACCTTCCATATACTGCGCTGATGCATGCTCTGCCTCGATCGATACCGTATGTGTTTCCGGAACCGTTGTACCAATCTCACTCTGAGATGCCCGGATCTGCATCGGCAGAAGCAGACATATTAAAATCATGATAAAAACTGCCAGATATTTTTTCATAGTACCGCCTCTCCGCTATTTCCTGTCCACATACGATATGGTAAATGTGACCGCTGTCTTATAGCTTCCGCCTCTTGCCTTGTTCCAGTCTGCCTTTTTGATCGAAATGGTCAGATCCGTTTTTTCTCCTGCCTTCGTGTATTTCTGGCTTTTGAACTCCTTTTTTCCATTTAAGATCTGGTAAGGGATTTTGGATTTCGGATGCTTTTCATTTACCAGCGTCCCACTTGCATCCATTTTTACAAGAATGCATTTATTTTCTTCCAAAACAGCTTCTTTTATCTCAATGGTTCCATACGCCGATTTTTCTGTCAGAAACGGAACTGTCGCATCGGATGGGATCACAACTTCATAGGAAGGATCTACCTGATAGGTCACATTTGTTTTACCCGGTGCTTTGGCAGAAACTGTCATGGCGGATATGGCAAATGTCAGCAGTGCTGTCAGAATCAAAAGTTTCTTTTTCATCTTTTTCCCCCTTTTATTGTGCAATGAGAACGGTTTCCACATCTGCCCCGTTCATTGCACTTCCATCTGTTAAAGATGTTGTCGTAATTTTGATCACGGCCGGATATTCGCCTTTTTCCAGTGCACGGGACAAGGTAACATCCGTGATCGCTTTTCCCGGTTCTACCAGCTTTGAGGTATAGATGGTTTCTTCCCCCTCTGTCAGGATGATCTCAAATGTAAAATAACAGGGATTTCCTTCCGGGTTTTGCAGATTCATTGTGACATCCTTTGTATCTGCCGAAATAGTGATCCTTGGATAACCCGGAATACGGATCCCCTCCGGTTTTTCTTTGATCCCGTCTGTCTGCACTATTGCGTTTTCATCCAGATCCGGCAAAAATGCCGGATCTTTGCTATCCTGTCTGACCAAAAAATAAACTACAACAGCTACAATTACGACCACGAATATACTACCCGCCATCATCAAAATTCTTTTTTTATTTTTCATATTCTGCCCTTCATCTGCTTTTATTTCTCTAAATAGGTTACCTTAAATAATATATTATCGAGATCATACTCATCATCACCGCCACCGTTTGCATCAAACTCGATCCAGAAATACTCAACATCTGTCCGGTCAAGCTCATAAGCGAAGTATTTTGTGATCTTTTCGTCAAGAAGATCGGAGGATTCTGTTTTCCAGGATACCTCTTTGCCATTTTTGGGTTTGTATCTCAGACGCATGACTGCATAACCGTCTTTGACCATATGCACATTATACTGCACTTCCACTTTGACCTTCTTGAAATTTTTGCTGACTACGTCCAGAGACATGTTATCCATGTTCATTACATACTCTGCGCCTTTTCCAAGACCGTAATCTCCCGTTACTTTTTCTTTTTCCTGTTTTCCATCTACATAAAACTTGAAGGAGATCTCTTTGTTATTATCATCGGTGATATTGTAACTGTTTGTGTACTTCGATGGTGTATACAGATATTTGGCGTTTGGCTTCCAGTTCGCCTTCAGTGTGATATCCTCTGTGTCGCGCAGGATAAAGCTCTTTTCTGATACATCAAAGTAACCCAGATTTTCATTTTTATCATTCGTTTTATCCCATCCGTCCAGCACATAGCCCCATTTATGGCGTTTACTGTCATTTGTGCTGATCTGCGTGATATCCACCTTTGATTCAAAATCATGACTATCATATTCTTTGTATAATTTATCCAGGTTGTAATCAAAGTAAACACGGTACTGCTTCGGCGTATAAACCGGATACAACGTCATATTCCTTTCCACACGCTGCATCTTATGTCTGTTACTGTAATCATATCTCGGATTTTCCAGACTTGTCGTCCAGCAGTAAAATTTGTAGCCCTTTGGTGCTTTCTTGCATGCTTCCAGTTTTTTGGTTTCAAAATAGTTGATCTGCATATCATCCATGCCAAGTACAACCTTATCCGATGCAAAGCTGATCGTATAGGTGATCACCTTCCAGTTTGCCTTAAAATGACGCTTTCCATAGGAACCTTTTGGTATGGTCACATCCTTTACAAGACCTTCTTTGCCTTCTTCGCTCCAGCCTAAAAATTCATAATGGCTCTTTGTCGGACGGTTTAATACGATCGTATTGCTTTCATACGTATAGGATGTCGGATTGTAATACTCTTTTCCGCCATCCAGATCGTAGGTGATCTGATATACTACCGGCTCAAATACCGCTGTCAGATTGACATCCTTTGCAGGCATTGTCTGTGGTATTTCTCCACTCCAGTTTTTGAAGGTGTAATACTCTTTTTTCGGATCTGCCGGCCGGCTGATCGTCTGTCCGTATTGATAGGCTGCACCCTTATCGTCATTATCAACCATAAACGCAATATGGTAGGAATTGATCTTCCACTGTGCAGTATAGGTCACGTCATGATCGGGGATCGTATCCTCTACCCTGCTGTCCCAGCCTGTGAAGGTATATCCTGTTTTCTTTGGAACAGGCACTCTTATCTCGCTGCCATAATAACCATTCTGTATGACATCCTTTTCCCCGTTATCCAGCTGGAATTTAACTGTATATCTGTTTCTGGCATAGTCAAAGGTATATGTGTTTTTGTAAGTTTCCGCCTGCATCTGTACCGGCTCAAGCACCGGCGCAGTAAATCCTTTGGCAACTGCTTCCTCTCCGATGCCCTCCGGCGTTACAAAAGTGTCGATTTGTGCCTCTCCGCTTACAATTTTGTAATTCACAGATCTGCCATTCAGATTCTGTATGCGGTAGATAAAGGTATAAGAACGCATATCAGGAATCCATTTTGCATATAAGGTCAGATCTCTGTCCGGCATTACACCACTGAATGGCTGTGTATAGGCTGCATCCTCGTACCAGCCACCAAACAGATACGCTTTTCTCGCCTGCGCAGGCAGCTTACTGCCACATTTCTTTTCTTCCGTCACATCTTCCACAGAAACGCCGTCAGCACAGACTATGTCATGCATCGTCAGCATATGCTTACTGCAATCGTAATAATACTTGATCACAAGCCTGTTATCCGGATCTCCCGATACTGTACCCTGTTGTACATCCGGTTTTGTATAACCGTCATACTGATTTACCGCAGGCTCTACGATCGTATCTGTATCTGCATAGCGGTAGCTTCTCTCTGCCAGATCATATGCGCCTGTTTCCACGTTTTCCTTATAATGCTCTACTATATATGCGGTCTTTATCGCATCCCATTTTGCATATAAGATCAGGTCTGAGGCAGGCATTGTATCCGGTCTGTAAACGGCCTGCAATGCTTCATCTGTATACCAGTCTGCAAAACTATACCCGTTTCTGTAGACCGGAAGTGCATCCAGAATATCCTTTAAAGGTGTTCCGTAGGTTATCATCTGCTCTGTGCTCTGCTCACAGATTCCGCCATTTAACACATATCTGATCTGATACTGCTTTCTCGGATACACATAAATGATACGGTTATTTTCCACGGAACCCTGCACAAGTGTATGGGTGATGGGTTCTACATCTTCATACCCTTCCGGCGCTTTCGTTTCCGGTGTTATCACATCTCCCGGTTCTCCGTACAGACTTTCCGCCAGATACAGCCGCCTGCTGCCATCCAGCTGTGTCAGATAATGTAACACCTGATAAGACTGTTTGCCATCTATCCATTTTCCATATAAAACCAGATCCTGATCGGGCATTGTTGTCCCCGTATACCGGTTTTCAAAGCCTGTATCTGTGTACCAGCCTGCAAATGCATAGCCGTCTCTTGCCGGATCCGGTATTGTAATATCTTCGCCGTATTTTTTCTGTGCGGTTATTATATTTGGTCCGGTCGCATCATTTGTTTCATACTGATAAGTCAGCGTATGTGTATTGATCTGATAATAATACCCGATATACGGATTACCCGGTTCAATCTTAAAACTCGTCAGTCTTGAGCTTTCATCAAACGTATAACCTTCAAAGCTTTTTACCTCCGGCGGCTGTACAACGCTGTCCGCCAGACCGGTATAAGTTTCCGTATAGGAATTTACCTGCGTGGTTCCATCCAGGAAAATGTAAGATACATAATAGGAAATCTCATCCGCAACCCACTTTGGATAGGCAGTCAGATTTTGCGCAGGCATTGTTTTATAGGTGAAAGGTTTTGTAAGAGCCTGATCCTCATACCAGCCTTCCACGCGATAGCCCGGTTTACCGTTTGCCATCTCTTTCTCATTTGGAACAGGGATCGCTGCACCATACTGTACCGTATACGGAATGAGCTCTGTCTCGCTCCGATACCACGCCATGGTGTAATCACTGCGGTCATATTGATACTCGATGACAAGCGTTCCGACACCATCCGCATCCGCCGTCACTTCTTCCGTGCGCACGGCCGGTGACGTAAAACCTTCATAGGATTTTACCGCAGGCGAAACCGAAGTGCCTGCAAGCGCGGTAAATACTTCTTCCTCCACAAGTATATACGTGGGTGCTTCCCCTTCCGGGAACCCATATTCATTCAGAATCTCAGGGTTTTCCTGATAATGTCTGACTGTATAATTGACCTGCATGCTTTCCCATTTTGCATACAGCGTGATATCCTGCGCAGGCATTGTATTATCAAACTTCTGCTTATAATCTGCGTCCAGATACCAGCCAAGGAATCTGTAAGCTTCTCTTTCCGGTGTTTCAGTCACAAGCTTCTCACCCGGTCTTGCGGTAAATGTCAGCTCACTTCCTGCAGGCAGGACAGCATCCGATGCCTGCAGATCATAGGTCACTGTATACACATTCCGGTCATAGAAAACCCGCAGCTCCAGACTTCCGTCCGCTTTGATCTCGCCACTTGGCAGTGTATTGTTCTTCAGATGATAAAATGCCGGATCATAAGCACCTGCAGGTGCTGTGACTCTCTTCCCGGTCTCTCCGGTCAGATACTGTATCTCATGTAAAACATATCCGTCTCCGTTTTCTTCCTCCACATAATATCGCACCGTATAACCAATGCCTGACTGCGGACTCCATTTTGCAAAATAGGTCACATTCTTTGCCGGTACATCCTGTGGGATCTCTTCTACAGCAGTATTTCCTTCCAGGATCCATCCGTCCAGCTCATAGCCCGGCTTATAAACCGCAGGCACAGGCATCATGGTGCCATAGCGGTAAGAGCCTGTAGAAACAATCTCGTTATCTGATCGATAGGTTGCAGTATATTTTGCTCTCGGATAATAATATTCAATGAGCGTACTGCCATCAGCTTCTACAACCGCTGATCTGACCGCCGGTGTTTCATAGCCTTCACGCACCTTTGGCTGCGGACTGATCGTAGATCCTGTCAATGCGGTTTTCTTTTCCACACCATCCTCAGGCACTTCATAAACACCGTTTGCGCCCTGCAGATACGTCTTTACCGTATAAGAAACGCTGGCAGGCGTCCATTTTGCGTATACAAGTGCATCCTGATCGGGCATTGTGGCAGGAATGGTATAAGGCTTCGTCAACGCCTCATCTGTATACCAGCCTGCAAATGTATAGCCCTGTTTTACCGGATCCGCAGGCTTTTTAATAGCTGTTCCGTATTTCTGGTCAAGCGGTGCTACATAAGAACCGCCGTTGCTCATAAAGGCAAGAATATAGCCATCTCGCAGCATATCCCAGTGCAGCTTCACTTTTTTCCGGAACGGTTTTGTATTGAATGTGCCCGGCTGATCCTTCCATGTGACGATCATCTCGCCATCTACGGATTTTTCTGCGCCCGGATCTACTGTAATAAGATTTGTCTCCGGGTTATAAGAAAAGGCATCATTTGTCATCGTGATCACAAAATACCGGTCACTGTCATCTTCATAGATTTTTGTGAAATATTCGCCGTCATCCAGACCTTCCTTCATATCCATGTAATTCATGGTAAAGAAGTCATCCGGAATGCGCATTTTCTTCATTTCATACTTCAGATT
>ERZ1026876.1100-NODE-1100-length-14225-cov-6.201694_pt1 | contig 14225 bp, 7 predicted proteins | sample MGYA00380168_ERZ1026876 | MGnify/ENA primary metagenome ERZ1026876 (study PRJEB33269, sample SAMEA4719804) | human gut metagenome | biome: human-associated habitat; feature: organic feature; material: feces | place: Cameroon | collected 2013-10 ... | reverse complement strand
CCGACGGTGGTGGAAACGTAGTCCACATCCTTGCCGAACAGCTTCAGGATACGGATGGCCTGACCGGACAGTGCATTCATGGAACGCAGCAGGGGGGTCTTCTTATCCAGCGCCTCGCCGGTGTAGCTGACGAAGGCGGTGGGGATGCACAGCACATCATCCTTGACGAAGGCGTAGCTGGTGGGGTCCCATGCGGTGTAGCCGCGGGCCTCGCAGGTAGCACGCAGACCACCGGAGGGGAAGGAAGAAGCGTCGGGCTCGCCGCGCACCAGCTCCTTGCCGGAGAATTCCATGATCGCGGTGCCGTCGCCCACGGGGGAGACGAAGCCGTCGTGCTTCTCACTGGTGATGCCGGTCAGCGGCTGGAACCAGTGGGTGTAGTGGGTGGCACCCAGCTCCATGGCCCAGCGCTTCATCACGCTGGCCACAACGTTTGCCACCTCGATATCCAGCGGAGCACCCTTGTGCAGGGTGTTCTTGAGGCTCTTATAAGTAGCGCTCGGCAGGCGCTCCTTCATCACATGCTCGTTAAAGACCTTGCTGCCGTAGATCTCCATAACATTTGCTGCCATAAATCCTACTCCTTACTTGAATTGAAATGCTTCAGCTGGTCGCGGATTTTTACGCGAAAAGAGACGGGGCTCTCCCGCGAAATATCTGGTTAAACGAAACGACGCTGCGAGTCAGGAGGTGACTCACAGCGTCGTTGCTGTCTATGCGATGATTATAGCCGAACGGGGCGAAAAACGCAATAGACAGATTTGACGATTCTGCACAAACTGACTCCCGATTTTTTGGAGTATTGCGCGGAGGGTATGACTATTAGATGACCTGAAACAGGAAAAACTTCAGATAGTTCGTCTCCGGCACGCCCCAGAGGATGGGGTGGTCGGGGGCCTGCTGGCGCACTTCGATCTGGCGCAGCTGACGGTGAGCGTCCTTTGCGGCGGAGCGCAGCATCTTGATGAACAGCTCCTCGGTGGCGAAGTGGGAGCAGCTGGCCGTGGCGAGGTAGCCGCCCCGGGGCAGGAGCTTCATGGCCCGGTAGTTGATTTCCTTGTAGCCCCGCATGGCGTTTTCCACCGTGCGGCGGGCTTTGGTGAAAGCCGGCGGGTCGAGGATGATGAAATCGTAGGGATGGCCCTCTTTTTCAAGGCGGGGCAGAAGCTCGAAGGTGTCCTCGCAGAGGAAGTCCATGTTGGTCAGGCCGTTGCGCTCGGCGTTCCGCTGGGCCATGGCGATGGCGTCGGCGCTGATGTCCGCTGCCGTGACCCGGGCTGCGCCGCCGCTGGCTGCGTTGAGGGCAAAGCTGCCGGTGTGGGTGAAGCAGTCCAGCACGGTGTGGCCGGCGGCGAGGCGGGCGACCACCCCGCGGTTGTACTTCTGGTCGAGGAAGAAGCCGGTCTTCTGGCCGTTCTCGAAATCGACGTGGTAGTAGACGCCGTTCTCGCAGATCTCGGTCTGGGTGGAGGCAGGGTGACTTTCACCCGGCAGCTCGAACCAGCCCTTGCTCTGCTCAAGACCCTCTTTGGCACGCAGGGCCTCGTCGTTCCGCTCGTAGATGCCGTCGATGGTCTGGCCGTCGGCCCGCAGGACTTCGGCGAGGAGGGGGAAGAGGACGGGCTTCAGCTTCTCCATGCCGACGCTGAGGGTCTGGGTGACGAGGATGTTGTGGAAGCGGTCCACGGTCAGGCCGGGGAACTGGTCGGCCTCGCCGAAGATGACCCGGCAGGCCGACAGGTCGGCAGGCTCAAGGACGGTCTTGCGGTAGGCCCATGCGTATTCGACGCGGCGGCGCCAGAAGCTGGCGTCGAAGGTGTCGTTGGCGTTGCGGGAGATGAGGCGGACGCGGATCTTGCTCTTGAGGGAGACGAAACCGGTGCCGAGGTAAGCGCCCTTCGGGCTCACCACGTCGGCGAGGGTGCCGTTCTCGGGCTCTGTCTCCGGGAACTCGAGGATGTCGTTCTCGTATACCCACGGATGCCCGCCCACGAGGCTGGCCTCGGCTTTTTTGTTTACTTTATAAATAGGGTAGCTGCGTTCTGATTTCATGGTTGCTCCTTAATAATTGAGGATAAACCTCTCCGTCAGCGCTGACGGAGGGGTTGTCCTTTGGCTAACTCACCATTTATAATACCATAAAAATATGTTAGAATAAATACAAAAACCACCGAAAGGAAGGAAAACATCATGGAGATCGAGCGCAAGTGGATGGTGAACGGCTGGCCGGAGGGTCTGCCGCTGAAAGAGGAGTTTGCCATGCGGCAGGGCTACATCAGTGTGCGGCCCACCGTCCGCATCCGGGAAGAGGCCCTGACGGGCGGCAAGACCCACTACGTCCTCTGCTTCAAGTCGGGCGGCGGGCTGGCGAGGGAAGAGATCGAACGGGACATCGACCTTGAACTTTTCAATGAACTGGAAACCAAGATCATCGGCAAGCCCCTCATCCCGAAGCTCCGCCGCAGCTACCTGCTGCCGGACGGTGCGGTGCTGGAAGTGAATCATGTGGACGAGGGCCAGCCGACGGAGTTCTGGTACGCCGAGGTGGAGTACCCCACGGTAGAGGCAGCCCTCAGCTGGCAGCCTGCCGCCGTGGGCCTCGCGGACTACCTCAGCGACGAAGTCACCGACCAGCCCGGCCAGAGCATGGGGGCCTATTGGGAGCAGACTCGGGGCTGAACCGACGGAAGTTGTGGAAAAACTTTGAAGATTATGGTATGATGGTCGTATCACTCATATTGCGGCCCCGGACGGGCCGGGAAAGAAGGAAACAACTACGAAACGACCCAAATTCACGCTGTCTGTGCAGTACAATTCGCCGGTCATCCTGACATTTTTCCTCCTCTCACTGGGGGTGCTGTTCCTCGGCCAGTACACCGGCGGCTGGACGACCACCCATCTGTTCAGCGTCTACCGTTCCTCGCTGAAAGACCCGCTGTTTTACATCCGGCTCTTCGGCCATGTGCTGGGCCACGGCAGCTGGGACCATTTCCTGAACAATATGCTGCTTCTCCTCGTCGTCGGCCCGCCGATGGAAGAAAAGTACGGCAGCCTGCCCCTGCTCAAAGGCATCCTGCTCACGGCCCTCATCTCGGGCATTCTGCAGTGTGTGCTGTTCCCCCGCACGGCGCTGCTGGGCGCGTCGGGCATCGTCTTCATGCTCATCATGCTGGCATCCCTGTCCGGCTTCTCGGGCGGCATCCCCGTCACCATGCTGCTGGTGGCGGCGCTCTATCTGGGCCAGCAGATCTATGACATCATCTTTGTGCGGGACAACGTGGCCAACTTTATGCACATCGTCGGCGGTGTCTGCGGCACCGTGTTCGGCTACGTCAATGCGGGGCCGCGCAGGAAAAAAAGACGCGGCTAAGAACAAGCGAATTTTATCATTCGCGCGGTTTTGTCGCTTGCTTTTTGATGGGCGGCGCTCTATTATATCATTTGTACAAATATTTTCCTTCGAATTTTTACAAAATCACCAAATGTAGTTTATCGGACGGAGGTTGTTTATGAGACGACTGTGCAGCCCATCCCCGGGGATGAAACTGCAAAAAAATCACGACAAAGGAGGACGGACGCTTTGAACGAACACGAAAAACCACAGATAGACTTCATGCACAAGCTTGCGCGTCAGATCGTAGAACGCCGCAACCTTGTGTTCCTGTTTGTCATTCTGGCTGCCATCTTCACGGTGTTCTCGGTGCGGTGGGTCAAGGTCGAGACCGACATGACCACCTACCTGCCCAAGACCTCGGAGACCCGCATGGGCCTCGACATCATGGACGAGCAGTTCACGACCTACGGCTCTGCCGACGTCATGGTGGCCAACATCACGCCCGCTGAGGCCGATGAGCTTTCCGACAGGCTCACCGAGCTCAAGGGCGTCCAGATGCTGGACTACGACGACACGACCGACCATTATAATAAGGACTCGGTGTCGGCCCTTTACTCCATCACCTTCGACTACCCCGAGGACGATGACCAGTGCCTCGAGGCCCTCGACCGGGTGAAGGAATACCTCGCCGACTACGACATCTACGTCTCCACCTCGCTGGGCAACACCCAGCAGGAGACCATTGATGCCGAGGTGCAGGTCATCATGGTGTACGTTGCCGTCATCATCGTCATCGTCCTGATCCTGACGTCCCAGACCTACGCCGAGGTACCCGTCCTCATCCTCACCTTCGTGGTGGGCATGATCATGAACATGGGTACAAACTTCATGCTCGGCACCATCTCCTTCGTGTCCAACTCGGTCACGAACATCCTGCAGCTGGCGCTGTCGCTGGACTACGCCATCATCTTCTGCAACCACTTCAAGGAAGAACACCAGACCATGCCTCTGAAGGAGGCCGTCATCGAGTCCCTGAGCAAGAGCATCCCCGAGATCAGCTCCAGCTCCCTGACCACCATCGGCGGCCTCGTGGCCATGCTGTTCATGCAGTTCCGCATCGGCTCCGATATGGCCATCTGCCTCATCAAGTCCATCCTTTTTGCGATGCTCTCGGTGTTCGTGGTCATGCCCGGCCTGCTGATGCTCTTCGGACCCTACATGGATAAGACCAAGCACAAGAACTTCGTGCCGGAGATCCCCTTCGTGGGCCGCTTTGCATGGCACACCCGCAAGGTCATCCCCGTCATCTTCCTGGTGGTCATCCTCATCGCCCACCACTTCTCGAACCTCTGCCCCTACGCCTACGGCTACGACGTCATCAAGGTGCCGAAGATGAACGAATCTCTCATCGCGGACCAGATGATCGAAGAGAACTTCACCAAGTCGAACCTTGTGGCCCTCGTCTACCCCAAGAATGACGATTACAGCGTCGAGAAAAAGATGCTGGAGGAGCTGGAAAGCTACGATGAGATAGACTCCACCAAGGGTCTGTCCAACATCGAGGCCGAGGACGGCTATATGCTGGAAGACAAGCTCACCGCCCGCCAGTTCTCCGAGATGGCAGATCTGGACTACGAGGCCGCCCAGATGATCTACACCGCCTACGCCATCGAGAACGAGGAATACGGCCAGGTCATCGGCAACTTCGCCTCCTATAAAGTGCCTCTTGTGGATATGTTCCTCTACGTCTGCGACGAGGCCGACACCGGCATCGTGGACCTGTCTCAGGAAGACCTGGATGATCTCCACGACGCCCGCGACCAGATGGAGAGCGCACTGGCCCAGCTGCAGGGCGACGACTACAACCGCGTCCTCATCTACCTGAGTCCCTCTCTGGAACCCGGCCAGACGACTTATGAGTTCACCGACACCATCCGCTCCATCGCCCGGAAGTATTACCCGGACGGTGAGCTGTACATGGCCGGTGACGCCACCAACGAGTACGATTTCCAGAAGTCCTTCGCTGTCGATAACGTCGTCGTCAGCGTCGTGTCCATCTTCATCGTCCTGCTGGTGCTGCTGTTCACCTTCCAGTCCGTCGGTATGCCCATCCTGCTCATCGTGGTCATTCAGGGCGCTATCTGGATAAACTTCTCGTTCCCGTACTTCATGGGGACCAACCTCTACTTCATGGGCTACCTCATCGTCAGCTCCATCCAGATGGGCGCGAATATCGACTACGCCATCGTCATCGCTACCCGTTTCAACGAGCTGAAGGATAAGATGGAGCACAAGCAGGCCATGATCGAGACCATCAACTTCGCCTTCCCGACCATCCTGACTTCCGGTACCATCATGACCGTGTCCGGCACCCTCATCGGCCAGATGACTTCCGACGCCTGCATCGTGGGCATCGGCCAGTGTCTGGGCCGAGGCACCATCATCTCCATCATCCTCGTCCTCTTCGTCCTGCCCCAGATCCTGCTCATCGGCACCCGCATCGTGGACCGCACCTCCTTTGCTGTGCCGAAGCTGGTGGCCCGCAGCAGCGGCAATGGCCGTATGCGCGTCAACGGCATCGTGCAGGGCGAGATCCACGGCTCTGTGGCTGGTACGATGAACGCCATCGTGGACGGCGACGTCCAGCTGACCGTCATCTCGGGCAACGTCTCTCAGGAACTGGACGACAATGAACAACAGGAGGTGCAGAATGAAGACCAGTAACCATCTGCTGCGCCGCCTGACGGCTGCGCTTCTGGCCGCTGTGCTGGCGCTGAGCATCGCACTGCCGGTGTTCGCGTCCGACGACGGCGATACCATTTACATCAACAGCGTCTCGGACCTGCTCTCGCTGGCCAAGAGCTGTGCCTACGACCAGTGGTCGGTGGGCAAGACGGTTGTTTTGCAGAAAGACCTCTCCCTCGAGGGGATGCTGTGGGAGCCCATCCCGTCCTTCAGCGGACAGTTCAAGGGCAACGGCCACACCATCTCGGACCTGACCATTACGGGCGAGTATTCCCCGGCGGGCCTCTTCGGCATCGTGGAGGAAAAGGGCTCCATCGAGTCCCTGAGTGTGCGGGGCGTCGTGTCGGTCTCTGACAGCGCCGACACCACCACCGGCGGCATCGTGGGCATCAACCACGGCACCCTCATCAACTGCCAGTTCACCGGCGTCGTCACCGGCGACAGCGAGGTGGGCGGCATCGTGGGCCGCAACGAGTCCGAAGGCACCATCGACCACAGCACTGCCCGCGCCATCGTCACCGGCAAATCTTCCACCGGCGGCATCGCAGGCTACAACCTCGGCGCCATCACCGGCTGCACCAACGTGGGCAGCATCAACACCGAATATCAGGAAGCCTCTCTCGACACCGACGGCTTCACGGCCAAGATGGTGGACCACCTCAACAACAAGATGGCCGCCGCCGATAACGACACCACCAATTCCGTCACTAACGTCGCCACCGACACTGGCGGCATCGCAGGCCGCTCCTCCGGCATGATCCTGACAAGTGTCAACACCGGAACTGTCGGCTACGAGCATATCGGCTACAACGTGGGCGGCATCGTGGGCCGCACCGACGGCCTCGTATCCGGCTGCGTCAATCAGGGCCATGTTCTGGGCCGCAAGGACGTGGGCGGCATTGCCGGTCAGGCGGAGCCCTATCGCGAACTCGACCTTTCCAAGGACACCATCAAGCGTCTCCGTTCGGAGCTGGATGTTCTGCGCGGCCTTGTCGATGACACCACCGGCGTCGTCGAGAACTCCACTACCAGCATCTCCAACTCCTTCAGCGCCATGACCAGCCAGATGGACACCGCCATTGCAGCGGCCCGTCAGCTGGACGATCAGGCCAGCGACTACGGCGACGAGGTGGCCGACGAGATCGACCGCGCCTCCACTCTGCTGGCCGATACCCTCACCAAACTCGAGCCCGTCATGGACACCGGCGAAGATGCCATGACCAAGCTGACCGACGCCACCGGAAACCTCAAGTGGGCCATGCGCGAGATGGCTGCTGAGATGCTGATGGCATCCAGCGCCCTCGGCAAGACCAGCTCCGGTCTGGACAAGGTGAGCGACGCGGCCGAGGATGGCCGTGACGGTATGTCGGCTATCTCTGAGGGTATCAAACAGCTGTTGGAGTCTGTCGATACCGGCGATGACAGCGCTGCCTCGCAGGCCATCTCCGGCATCCTCTCCGCATACGACTCCCTGTCCTCGGACAGGAAGTCCGACAAGAACCTCAAGACCGGCATTGAGCTGCTGAAGGTGGCCAACTCCGTGGCCAGCGTCTTCACGCTGGGCAGCGGCATGGCCCCGGCCATGAAGGCCGTCACCGCCGGCATGGGCCTGCTGCGCACGGCGTCCCTCCTGTCCAACGACAGCGACATCGCCCGCGCCACCAGCCAGATCGCCAGCGCCGTCGGCACCATCGGCACCATCGCCACCCAGATGGGCGGCATCGTGGGCAGCGCGGCAAAGGCTGTCTCGGCCTCCGACCACCCCGAGCTGGCTGCGGCTCTGACCAAAGCCTCTGACGCGCTGGACGGTATGGGCAGCATCACCGACGGCATCATGGACAACATCAAGGACTGGGTCGGCAATAACGGCGGCGGCAGCATCAAGGATGGTCTCGACCAGCTGAGCGATGCCGCCGACGAGCTGAGCGACGCCATGGATGACCTGAGCGACTCCCTCGACCTGCTCAAGACCGACGCCGCCCTCACCAGCGCAACTCTGGCACAGACTTCGGTGGCTCTGGGCCAGATGCAGTCCGGCCTCGGCGGCCTGACCGATATGATGGGCCAGACCCGCGACATCCTCCACTGGCTCAACCAGCAGGACCCCATCAAGGTGCCTCGTCCCTCGGCAGAGCTGACCAACACCAAGGATTCTCTCTTTGATGCTGTCAGCGCCATCAACGACAAGATGGACGACATCAACAGCACCATGCGCACCGCCAGCAACCAGCTGACCGACAAGATGCGCGCCGTGACCGCACAGGTCAGCGTCGTGTCCAACCTCATGCTGGATGCTGTGGAAGAGATCAGCGACCCGGGCAGCAAGACCATCTACGAAGATGAGTCGGAAGACCTCATCGCCTCCCAGTCCGACGGCAAAATTGAGAACAGCATCAACCGCGGCAGCATCGACGCCGACATGAACGTGGGCGGCATCGCCGGTACCATGGGTGTCGAGAACCTGCTGGACCCTGAGGAGGACAACAAGGACGAGGGCACTTCGCTGCTGCGCACCTCCTACACCGTCAGCGCTGTCCTCATCGGAAACGTCAACGAGGGCAGCATCACCGCCAAGAAGGATATGGTCGGCGGCATCGTCGGTCAGGAAGAGATGGGCCTTGTGACGGCCTGCGAGTCCTACGGCGACGTCACCGGCGTCAACCAGGTGGGCGGCATTGCCGGTGCGGCCAGCGCCAAGCTCCGCAGCAACTGGGCAAAATGCGCCCTCAGCGGTGAAAAGTACATCGGCGGCATCGTCGGTCAGGGTACCGACAGCGACCTCACCGACGGCAGCCTCATCGCCATCAACAACCGCGCCATCGTCTCTGTCCTGGAAGGCCAGCAGTACGTGGGCGCTGTCTCCGGTGGACAGGACGGCGACTTTTATGGCAACCTCTTCGTCTCCGACGATCTGCAGGGCATCGACCGCCTGAGCCGCGTCGGTCAGGCAGAGCCGGTCACCTATGAGACCCTGCTGGCTCAGGAGAATGTGCCGGACTCCTTCCGCAAGCTGAACCTGACCTTCAAGGCCGACGGCCACATCATCAAGAAGATCAGCTTTGACTACGGTGCGTCCTTCACTCTGGCCGACTACCCCGAGATCCCCCGGAAGGACGGCTACTACGCCGAGTGGAGCGCTCCCGTCCTCGACCAGCTCCACACTGACACCGTGGTCAACGTGGTGTACACGTCCTACATCCCGTCTCTGAGCAGCAGCGTCACCCGCGAGAACGGACGCCCCGTCTTCTTCGTGGACGGCTTCTTCGGCGGTTCCAACGCCGTGCAGGTCACCCAGCAGGACATCACAGCCGATGTCCACGGCGTGACAGAGCAGTGGCTGCTGGAGTTCACCGATGACGGCAACGAGACCCATCAGATCCGTTATCTGACCCCCGGAAAGGCCAAGGGCAAGGTCTACGTCAAGCAGGCCGACGGCAGCTGGCATAAGGTGGAGACGGGCAGCTTCGGCAGCTACACCACCTTCACCACTACCGGTACCGAGGTCGAAGTGGCTTTCGTCCCCGCAAAGCTCCCGGTCTGGGCCTTCTGCGCCGGCGGCGCAGCCCTGCTGATGCTGCTCCTGCTGCTGGCAAAGCGCATCAAGTCGAAGCGCGGCCCCAAGGGCGAAAAGCCCCGCAAGGAGAAGAAGGGTAAACAGCCTGAGACGGCGGACACCCCCGCCGATGAGCTGGATACCCCCATCTCTGAGACGGATATGCAGTAAGTTCTAAGAAAAACAGGAGCTCCATCCGAATGGATGGGGCTCCTGTTTTTTGTCGTATCGTTTACTCCTCCGGCGTCTCCTTCACATCGTTCAGGAACGCCTCTATCTTATCGATCTGGTTCTCAGCCACGGCGCGGCCCGTCTCGTAGACCCGGCGCAGCTGGACGGGGTCGCGCTCCATAGCGCCGATCTCCAGCGGGATGGGCGGGCGGATGACATAGTCCTTGCCCGATGCCTCCTGCATGGCGATGTAGGAGAGGGCCTCGTTGTACCGCTCGTGGCGGTCGGCCATCGCTGCCACGAAGGCCGGGTAGCGCAGATACCGCGCACGGATGGCGGGCAGCATGGGGTTCTTCTTTTTCACAAAGCCTTTGGGCTGGGTCAGAATGATGAGGTTTCGCTTGTAACCCAGGCTCTCGAAGAAGCGGACGGGGATGGAGTCGGCCACGCCGCCGTCCAGCAGGGAGTAGTGGCCGATCCTGACAGCTTTCGCCGCCAGCGGCATGGACGCCGAAGCCTCCATCCAGCGCACGTCCTCGGCGTCGCCGCTGCGGCACTTGTGGTAGATAGGGTCGCCGGTGTGCAGGTCGGTGCAGACGACAAAGAAGTCCATGGGCGAAGCGCGGAACGCCTCCTCATCGAAGGGGTCCAGCTTTTCCGGCACCTCGTGGTAGCAGAAATCCTCGCTGTAGAGGTTGCCGGTGCGCAGCAGATTGCGGAAGCTGGCGTAGCGCTTGTCGTTGCAATATTCGGTGTTATAGCGGATGACGCGGCCGATCTGGTGTGACTTGAAGTTGCAGCCGAACACCGCGCCCGCCGACACGCCGATGGTGCCGTCGGTGGTGAGGCCGTGCTCCATCAGGACATCCAGAACGCCCGCGGTGAACATCCCCCGCATGGCACCGCCCTCTAATACTAACCCTGTCTTCATATACTGACTCCTTTTCCCGCTGCGGCCCTCGTCGGCCGCAGCAAGCCGTTTCCGGTTGCTACCAGTATACTCGATTTTGCGCAGAAAACAAGAGACAACTGCACAAATCGCCCGCCCCGAGACACAGACCATACCGTAAAAGTAGTACTTATAATCGAAAGGGCTGAAAAAAACAGAGAGAACGAGTCAAATTTGGGCAGAAAAAGCCTTGCCAACCGGAAGAGTATCCGGTATACTGATATGAAATATTGACCGTTTTGTGACAGGAAAATTGGGAGGAAGAGACGAACTATGAAAATGCTGGAAGACCGCATCCGCAAAGACGGCATCGTCCGTGAGGGCAACGTGCTCAAGGTGGACAGCTTCATCAACCATCAGATGGACATCCCGCTGTTCCGCGAGATGGCAAAGGAGTGGAAGCGCCTGTTCGACGGCAAGCACATCAACAAGGTGCTCACCATCGAGGCCAGCGGCATCGGCATCGCGGCTGTGGTGGCCAGCGAGTTCAACGTGCCGGTGGTGTTCGCCAAAAAGTCCATGAGCATCAACCTGGACTACGACAACTACGAGACGAAGATCCAGTCCTTCACCCACAAGAAAATTTATAACGTCATCGTCTCCAAGAAGTTCCTCACCCCCGAGGACCACGTCCTCATCATCGACGACTTCCTGGCCAACGGCTGCGCCCTGCTGGGTCTGCTGGAGCTGACCGAGAAGGCTGGCGCCACTGTCGAGGGCATCGGCATCGCCGTCGAGAAGGGCTTCCAGCAGGGCGGCGACCTCATCCGCAGCAAGGGCATCCAGCTGGAGAGCCTCGCCATCGTCGAGTCTATGGACAGCGCCACCGGCGAGATCGTGTTCCGCGACCAGCCGCAGCAGAGCTGAAAAATATCGACCTTCCAAGACCGCCTTGAGCGGTCTTTTCTTTTGCCCATTTTTACACCCCGTCGAAGCTGTCGCCGTCCTCGGGAAGGTCGGCGGAAGTCTCAGCATCGGAAGCAGGCGTATCCGGCACAGCGGCGCGGGGGATACCCTTGTACACCAGCGTCTGCTCGAGGACTTCGGCGCAGACCGGGGCCGAGAGGCTGCCGCCCGCTGTCGTCCAGCTGTGGGGCTCGTCGAGGCAGACGAGGCAGAGAAACTGCGGGTCGTCGATGGGAGCTACGGCCACAAAGCTGGCGATGCGGGCTTTCTCATCAGCGCTGTCCAGCTTCTGGCTGGTGCCGCTCTTGCCGCCTACCCGGTAGCCCGCGATCTGGGCGTTCCGGCCGCCGCCGTAGAGGACCACCGCCTCCATCATCTCCCGCATGGTGCGGGAGGTCTCTTCTTTCAGCACCTGACGCTTGCAGACGGGGGAGATGTGGTCGATGACCTCGCCCTCCGGGCCGAGGATGTCTGAGACGACATAGGGCTGCATCAGCCGCCCGCCGTTGACCACGGCGCAGACCGCCGACGCCATCTCAAGGTAAGAGATCTTGCTGCTCTGCCCGAAGGCGCAGGACGCCAGCTCCACCGGCCCCATCCGGTCGGCGGTGTAGTAGAGGCTCTTTTTCGGCTCGGCGGGCAGGTCGATGCCGGTGGGCGCGCGGAGGCCGAAGGCCGCAAAGTAGTCGCAGAACGCCTCCCTGCCCAGCCTTGCGCCGATTTGGATGAAGCTCTGGTTGCAGGAGTTCTCGAGGGCCTGGGTGACGGTCTGCACCCCGTGGCGCTTGTGGTTGGCGCAGTGGAAGCGGGTGCCGGCCACCGAGATGCTCTCGCCGCAGTAGAAGCTGGAGTTTTTGCTCACAGCCCCGGTGTCCAGCGCCGCCGCACAGGTGATGAGCTTGAAGACGCTGCCCGGCTCGTAGAGGTCGCTGACGGCCTTGTTCCGCCACTGGGTCTGCTGGGCCAGCTGCAATGCCGCCGCCCGCTCGTCGCCGGAAAGCTCCTCTACGGCCTCCCGGGTGGCCTTGTCGGCCAGCACACGGGGCTGGTTGGGGTCGTAGGCCGGGGTGGTGGACATGGCCAGCACAGCCCCGCCTACGCCCCCCATGACGATGCCCACGGCACGGGCTGCGACGTGGTGCTCCTTCACCGCGTAGCCCAGCGCGTTCTCGAGGTAGTGCTGGATGTTGGCGTCGATGGTGAGCCGCAGGCCGTCCCCCTCGGTGGGAAAACGCTCGGTCTCATAGCTCTGCTCGAGGGTGTAGCCCCAGGCGTTCACCGCCGTGAGGACCACGCCGTTCTCGCCGGTGAGCAGGTCGTCATATTTCAGTTCGAGCCCCGAGACGCCCGCGTTGTCCACATTGGTGAACCCCAGCACCGAGGCCAGAAACTCCCCCTGCGGGTACCAGCGCTTCGAGTCCTGATTGATGCGGATGCCGGTGATGCCGTTTGCCTCGCAGAAGTCCCGCACGGCGTCGGCCATGGCCCGGTCTACCCGGTAGCGCAGGAGGCAGTCGTTGGAGCGGCGGTCGCTGAATTTCTCAAGGAGTTTCCCTTCGTCCAGCTCCAGGATGTCCGCCAGCCCCTTGGCCGCGAGGGCAAGTTTATCTTCCGGCATCTCCCGGGGCGAGGCCCGGAGAGTCCAGCAGCTGCTGTTGGCCGCCAGAAGGACGCCGTCGGCGCTGTAGATGCGGCCCCGGTCGGCGGGGACGACGGTGTCCCGCAGCTGCTGGCCCAGAGCGCGGTCGGTGTACCAGCCGCCGCCCAGCACCTGCAAAAATAAAAGCCGCACCGCCAGCCCGCAGCAGACCAGACAGAACACCCCCGCCACCAGCCCTGCCCGGGCGCGGAACGCCCGTTCCGGCAGGGTGCGCAGGGCGTCGGCGGGTTTTGGCGATTCGGACATGAGACAGCACCTCCCTTCCTGCAATCATATGCGCGAGGCCCTGTGACTAGCCGTCCGCCTCGGTGCGTACACTAAAGGGAAGGGGGGAGAGGATGAAGAAGCTTTTGCGCCCGCTGCCCGGCATGGATCTGCCGTTTCTGATCTTGGTGCTTACGCTGGTGGGCTTCGGGCTGGTGATGCTGGCCAGCGCGTCCAGCGCCGTGGCTCTCTACCGGCGGGGCGACGCCTGGGCCTATCTGCGGCCTCAGCTGCTCTATGCGGCGCTGGGGCTCTGCGGGATGTGGCTGGCCAGCCGGGTGGACTACCATATCTTCCACAAGCTGGCGTGGCCGCTGCTGGGGCTGTCACTGATATTGCTGGCGGCGGTTCTGTTTATGCCCGAGTACAACGGCTGCAAGCGGTGGCTGGTCATCCCGGGGCTCGGCACCCTGCAGCCCAGCGAGATCGCAAAGTTTGCGGTGGTGCTGGTGTTTTCCCACATCATCGCACTGAACCACGACCGGATGAAGGATTTCAGCGTGGGCGTCTTGCCCTTTGCGCTGGTGCTGGGGGTGGTGGCGGCCCTGATGCTGCTGGAGCCACACCTGTCCGGCACCGTCCTCATCCTCGGCATCGGCGCGGTGCTGATGTTCGTGCGCGGTACGGGGCTGCGGTGGTTTTT
>ERZ1026876.1096-NODE-1096-length-14252-cov-18.020427_pt1 | contig 14252 bp, 19 predicted proteins | sample MGYA00380168_ERZ1026876 | MGnify/ENA primary metagenome ERZ1026876 (study PRJEB33269, sample SAMEA4719804) | human gut metagenome | biome: human-associated habitat; feature: organic feature; material: feces | place: Cameroon | collected 2013-10 ... | reverse complement strand
ATATAAACCGACAATTTGAAATAATTACAAAAATATTGTTTCACGACGTTTTATACTATATAAACCGACATAATATGTAATAATTTCAGAACTAACACCCCGCACCCCCCAAATGGCACTAAATCAGCACGGTAGTCACCTCTTCTAAAAATTTTTTCTTCCGATTTTTCAGCCTTCTTGTAAAGTTTAATTACTTACCACCAATAAATAATATTTATGCATATTCATTCATCGGTTTATTATTAACATTTGGTAACATAAATTCCCACTTTGCAGACCAAACCATAAATGTATACCTATCCTTCATTTAATGTATACCAAAAATGTATATTTATACCCTTTATTTACTAGGGTTTTACGGGATATTCAGGATATTATGATTATCTTTGTACTGTCCTATTTTTAATGATAGTGGCAAGTTGTAAGGACGAGCTGACACGTGTTATCCGTCAGAAACTCCCTGTTTATCGGGGTTTATCCTACACAATAACGAAAAATTAATATTATTATTGTACATAAATGGAAAATGGTATTGCTATAGACACTTTGCATGCACAACTGCTGGACCTTTCCAGGAGTGACGAGTACGGATTCGATGAGCTCCGTTGTCAGGACTGGGGTAAGGCGAATTCCGAGAAGTACAACAGGATGAAGTCTTTGTTCATCAGGTCCATGAGACGTCTGGCGAAGAAGGCTCCGGTGAAGTACTACGGAGGTTCGTACTACATGTTCAACGGAAAGATATACGAAGCTGTTCCGAAGGTAGTCCTTGAGCAGGCTTACCAGCTGTTGCTCCTTGACCTTGCCATGGCTCCTATGCTCGGAATCAGTACGGTGATGAACAAGTCGTTCATGGAGGTGATAGAGTGCTACAACCTGCTGAGGCCTACCTTTGACATCGTGGCTTTCGCCAACGGAGTAGTTGACTTCGGAAGCGGGGTGAAGTATCCGAACGTGATGCCGTTCTCTCCTGAGTACCATGTCACATACTATCATCCATACGACTACAATCCGAAGGCGAAGTGTGACAGATGGATGAACTTCATCAAGGAGGTCCTTCCAGACAGGACATCGAGGATGATCCTCCAGATGTTCCTCGGTCTCGGTCTCATACAGAGAGGTACTGCGTACAATCCTTACGAGGGGAAGGAGTCATCGAAGATTGAACTCTGCCTTCTGCTTATAGGTACTGGAGCCAACGGAAAGAGCGTCATCTTTGACGTTGCCTGCAATATATTCGGAAAGGACAGGATAAGCAAGATGGACTACGCTGACCTCACTGCCGACGGAGACGAGGGAATGAGGGGAAGGTATCCTATCAGGAACGCCATCTTCAACTGGTCCTCGGATTCAGACCCGAAGAAGTTCGGAAGGAAGAACACCGGAATGTTCAAGAGGCTCGTGAGCGGTGAGCCAGTCCCTATGAGAAAGCTGGGCAGGGATATCCTTGAGGGAAACTCAATCCCCTACCTCATCTTCAACCTCAACGAGCTTCCGTTCCCCGATGATGCATCACTCGGATTCATCAGACGCTTGCAGTATGTGAGCTTCGACGTCACCATTCCTAAGGAGAGGCAGGACCCGGAGCTTGCGAGCAAGATCATCCGTGAGGAACTGAGCGGAGTGTTCAACTGGATATTCCGTGGCGCGATGGAGCTGAGGAGCAGGAAGTACAGGTTCCCGGCAGCGGAGGGCAGCAGGAGACAGCTTCTCATCTCCCTTCTCGGCAGCAATCCTATCTATGCCTGGATAAGGGCGTACGGAATGAGGTACAGTCCTGAGGCTAGGGGTGAGATTTCCGAGTGCATGCTTGCCAAGGAAATGTACGAGAGGTTCGTCGAGTTCTGCAAGGTCAACGATGTCGAAGAGAAGGATATCCCTACAATCCAGAAGTTCGGAAGGGATATGAGCGAGAAGTACCGGTTCTTCAAGAAGAGGTCTCAGGGCGGTATGACCTATCAGGTTTACGGCGCCCAGATGATAGACCTCAAGCAGGAGGTTCTCATCAACGACGTGAAGACTGCCTTGCGTGGAGAAGAGGACGTCAAGCAGCCGGATACATTCATCCAGCCAGACGATTAAGGAACAGGTGGCCGCAGGGCGGTGGGACATGCCTTCGGGTATAAGTCCGGGCAGACTGGAGGTTCGAGTCCCTCCCACGGTCGGCGGCCACCATTAAAACAGATTTCTATGATAGACAAGGAATATATCAAGGAGATTATCTCACGTATTACGAAGAAGAAGTCTGACGGGAACATTGTTCCGGCCACCGCTTCGATGAACGAGATTATGACTGCTGTACGCGATGATGCCCAGGAGTGCATGAGGACCATGTGCAACGATAGGGAGATTGCGGTGAACAGGACGTTGAACAGTGTTTCATTCAAATGTTTGTAGCTTATGGGCGAAGAAGTCATATATTGCATATCAGACGCATTTTTGGATTGTGACAGAATTCGCGGCTCTATTCATAATGTTGTGAGCAAAGCGTTCGAATCCGGTATAAAGATGTCGTCATGCAGGTATAAGAATCACAGCATTACGCTTGATGTGAGCTTTGAACCAGAAGGTGGCTTTGACAAGATGCTGCTCGAAATCCTCTATGGCGACAGAATCAGGAAAACCATTGAACGCCTCAATAACGAGTGGCTGGAGAAAATGTGGAAGGCTTCTGGGGATGATATCTATACATTTCGGAGTATTCAAGTGTATAAATTTCTAAAGGAGAGATGGTCATGAGAAGACATCACAATCCGAACAAGGTTCCTCCGTTCAAGCCGGATCCAGAACATTGGACTAGAAAGGTTCGTTCCTGGAAAGCGAAGGTCGCCTATGAAACAGAGGATGATGCTTGGGAGTTTCTGAATCAGAATCCGAAGTTGAAGGCACTTGGCTGGCATCCTTACTTATGCAAGGTTTGTTCAAAGTGGCATATTGGTAGGTTACATTTAAAATAGTTGAGATATGGAGATTAGGGTTAATATTTTAGGAAAGGTTGCTTACAAAGGAAATGAAAGTAGGTCGGATTTCGAAAAAGCCGAACTATATCCATTTGGAGATGGTGTCTATGCAGTAATGGACGGAGAAAATTTTGTTGAGCTAAGAGTTGTATCTGGCAAAAAGCACAGCGAAGAAAAAGGTGATTATTACGAATGCATAGATAGGTGCTGGGCGCACGGGAAAATCTCACAAGCTGTAACCGTTATAGAGCACGAAGAAAGGTTGAAGGATTGCATAAACAAGCGTTTCGACCGTCTTGAGGCTATTGTTGAAAAAGCCAACGAGGGTATTAGTAGTGTAAGCGAAGAACTTGATGGCTTTATAAGTAATTCTCAGGATGATTTTTGCTCTATCGAGAAATCTCTTGAAAGAATAGAGAAAGATGGTATTTGTAGTGGAAAAGGTATCAGCGAAAAGACTTTGTTGTCTGCCATCGAAATTGTATCAAAACAGAAATAGTTGAGAATATGAGCATTCAAGCACAAAACGATTTAATAATAGGTATCGCTTCCAGCAACCTATATGAGGGATGCCGTAAAAACGGAATTTCGAAAGAAGTAGTTTACGATGTTTTAAAAGGAATGATTGAAAATCCTGTTTGCGATACAAAATGGTGGTTAAATAAATAGTTGAGAATATGAAGAAAAAAGGATATTACGAATACGGAAACGGAATCTACCCTTTGAAACTTTGGGTACACATCGGTAAAGACCTGAAAGAGCTGATAGATTCCTGCTTTGACGGGTGCAATGCTCCAGATAGTGATTACGGCGGCGTTACATATCCCGATGCTGTCTGAAAGAGCGACAAAAGGCGTGGTGTTCTTGTTTCGTTTCAATGCTCGAAGGATATGTCGATGGACTACTGCTGCCACGAGGCTTCTAACGCATGCGATGCCATCGAGGATGCTATTGGTATGGAGCACGGCGATGAGCCTTCTGCCTATCTGATTGGTTGGATTGCATCTTGCATCAATAAAGCTCGTCTGGGTATTGGTGATTTTGTTGAAATTAAAGATAAGGAGGAATAGCTTATGAACAAATATGGTATTAAGGTTGGAGACCGTTTTTTACTCCCATTCAGATATGTCAATGCCATAAACTGTTGTCCTACCGAAAACAATGATTTTGCAATCGTTAAGCAAAGATGTGAAACACGGGTAGAAGTATTTTGCGACCAGAACGAGCAGTTTGTTTACTGCGATTATATTGTCACAGATTACTGTCCGGTGTTTACGGTTGTAGGCTTTCTAAAAAGCGACATATACGAAGATGTTGTTTATGTTAAGTATAAAAATAACTCAGAGACATTTATGTGTCAAATGTTGGCTAAATTTGTATGTAAAAATGGTACTCGTATGAATGAATCTGATTTGAAAGATTATAAAAATAGTTAGCTTATGATTAAGAAAGAAGATATTAAGGTTGGGCTACGATTTTATATCACACGTAATGATTGCTTAAAATGCAATTTTGACCCGATATGTGTTCACAATGATAATATCCCTATTCTATTCGGTATAGATAGAAAGGACGGTGTTACGTGGTTATGCACATCTGTTAGTTTTGACAATAAGCTTTCTGCTTATTTTGCTACAGAAAGCATAATGAGGTATGGTCAAAAGTTCGATATAGTAACGAAAGGTGAAGAAGAAGCCGCAAACAAAAAGACAGAGCAAGTATCTCACCCATCCCATTACGCTTGGTTGAAGGATTTGTGCGGTGTTGAACCTTTGGATATTTGCAGACATCTTAACTTCAATACAGGGAATGCTATCAAGTATCTCCTGCGCAAGGATAAGGTGGATGGCAACAAAACAAAGACCGAGAAACGCATAGAGGACTTGCGTAAGGCGGTGTTCTATATCCAGGACGAGATAAAATTATTAGAACATGGAACAGACTGATTACACTTGCAAGGACTGCTTCTTCTTTGACAACGGTGGGGAGTGTAAAGAAGAACGCTTCGGTAGAGACGTTTCGGGAGATGATTATGCTTGCACAGATTTCGAGTATAAGGAAATAAAAGTTGAACTTTAAAATATTGTTATCATGGCATTACCATTTGGAAAGACTATCAAGACAAGACACTTCACAGTACTGAAGTTCAGCAAGAGCTTGTCGAAGAAAGAAATCGCTTCACTCAGAAAGGATATTCCTGCTGAAATCAAGAAGCATTTACAGAGAGGGTCGCTGCCTTTCATTAAGATTTCGGACATCGCCGGCACGTGGGGAGTTGAATTCTCTATCGGTACATCTATGTACACTGCGCTCGATGAATGTGTTCCTGTAGCCGTAGGAGACCATTATGAGTTCTCCAAGGATGACGGGAACATCATCGAGGCATTTGCCCAGCTTATGTATGCGGATACGTCATTGCCTGGCGATGCGGAATACACGGCAGGTAAGCTGAAGCTTCGTGACGAGTATCTTGCTCGTGAGGCTGCGAAAAGAAACGCTGCTGCTGACGAGGGTAAGACTGAAGAGCAGCTTCGTAAGGAGAGTGATGAGGCTGTACAGGAAGTCATCGACCGCGATAAGCACGCCGAGACTCTTCTTGAGATGGCAGAACAGATTAAGAAGGAAGGAGGCAAGGATGAGCGATAAATTGCTTGAGGTCGTTCAAGACCACACTTCACTGGTACAGGCACTCCAATTCATTTTGGAGGCAGCAGAGACGAAGAAACTGCCATCATACGGCGTTCTTCCTACGTTTAATGACGATCTTCTTAATGATCAGGTGCGAATTGCGCTTGAACTCATCACCGGAGAGAAGTATCCTTAATTGACTTCAAAGTTTTCTTCTACTTATATATTTATTTTAAAAGCGAGGGGCAGTATCTGTGAAGACACTGCCCCTCTTAGTTAACCAAAATTTTTGAATTATGCTCAGCAGAAAGAACCTGTGAACATTTATTCGCATGCAAAGGTACTTGGTTTTGCTGAATTTCTAGTAAAACAAAGTAACTTTAACACGAATTTAACTATTTGCCACCTTTGCAGAGACCATTCTTGAACAAAATGCAGTCGTTCTTGCCGGTAGGATAGTTCACTGGAAGATAAAAATGACAAGTCGTGTCCTCGGTCTGAAGCTCATCCTGCTTAATCTTAGCAAAGTCTCCGATCATCTTTGTGTAGTCAGCCCATTCTTTAGAAGATGTGTTCTTGATTTTGGAGCGTGCGATAACGAGGTCTTTGAGAATCTGTTCCTTTGACGTAGCCTTTGCGAGCTGTTCCGGAGTCAAATCATCACTATGCTCGTTCTCAATTTTCTTACCCTGCACCTCTGCGATTCTCTTCTGAACGGACTCCTGGGCTTCTAGCTTATTCATCTCGTTTTCGAGGAAGGATTTCTCCCATACACCTAGTCCCTCTCCCTGAAATGCGATAGCCCAGCTGTCACGGACGGACATACCTGAACCACGGAGGCTTGCGTAGATGTAATAGCGAGGGTCTTTCATCTTGAGAGCCTTCGCCTTTTTGTACGTATCGACGGATAACGTGTATCCTTTTGTTTCTTCAATCATAATCTTATTTCTTTTTATTATCCTTGAATGCAAATACTGTGTAGCAACAACACGAAACGTGAAATGGCGGATATGGGTCTTTGAAAGAATGGATGCCAGCGTCGGCTTCATTTTGACAGATGTCGCACGGATAACTACTTCCTCTCTTGACGTAGAATCCGATAGCCTTATTCTCCTGTCCATACTCCTGCTCTGCCTGACCCCACGCTAATGCAATTACCTGGGAAGCGTTTCTTACGATGTTCTGATAGGCGTTTCTGTAGTATCCTTTTCCGTAAGAAGGAACATCGATGTTGATGTCCTTTCTCTTCGCTTTGGTGATGACTGATGTGTGGTATGGGTCCTTGTAGCCGGTTCGGATGGAAGACAGGAGCTGCTGGTCAGAATACCCCATCAAGGTTCCTGCCTTTATCATCCTTACGATGTCTTCAGCAAAGTTTCCGAGATAGACGGCGTTTCTTTCGGAGGTTGTCTTTCCGTAGATGTCACTGACGAGAAACGATTCGATGTTCTCGCTGTCAATCCCGAGAATCTTGCATGAAGCCTTGGAGTAGGCAGAGATATAGCTGTTGATACTCTCCTCGGCCCCAGCAGTAACATTCTTGGCGTAAGAGAGCAAGGCTGACTCGTTTGCGAGCCTGCCTGCACCTCTATATCGCTTGCTTGCGGTAATTATCTTCTGTGTCGATTTCCAGAGGATGTCTGCAACATGATTCTCGCAGTTTCGGATTGCCTGCAAGCGCTTCCTGCTGTAATCGACAGAACGTTTTAACTCATCCATAGGCTATTAATGGGTTTGGTTGTAGTGCTTCCAATTATTCTTGTCGTCCACGTCATTGTTGTTATTTTTGTCCCATTTCTTGCCACTGCGATTCGGCCTACCTGCCTTGCGACCACCGCCGGTGTTTATATCGTTACCACCCTGCTGTTTATTAATTCGCGCAGTAGCCCTCTCCTCCTCGATAGCATTCTCTGTCTCATTATCCGCACGCTGAATATCCATGAGGAGGTCCTGCTGATCCTCTTCCTTCTTTTCTCGTAAGATACGTTCCCACTCGGCATTCTTAGGGAAGTCAGGGCAACGCTCTGATGCGGTCTGCTTCGAAAGGAATCCGTTCTGGACGGCAGTTGCAAGATTTGTAAGAAGTTCTGTCTTGTTCTGATGAGTATAAGGCTCAATCCAAGCATTGATGTCGAGACCAACAATAGAAGCGGTTGCATTGTTTTCGTGTCCAATTCCGAACTTGGCAATTTCAACCAGCTTATCGAGGAATGGCTGCAACTTCTGAGAATCGTTCATAGCAACCTCCAATGCAGGAGAGTAGAGAAGCTTGATGGCTACACCTGGGAGGTCACCAGACTTCAACTCAGGTGGTTTTACAGTAAATGACAGCTCATAGATGAGGTCGTACGACTTGTTGAGCTGAGTAGCAAAAGCTTCTGATGCATCGGTTCCATTGAGGAATCCTGCATCGTTATCCTTGCTGTTCATAGCGATAACCTTAGCGGCTCCAGTCATATCGTCGCCCGAAATGGTAATCTCATCACCATCACCCTTTACGTAGAATACAGGGAAAGCGTACGCCTTGTTGTTTTCGCAAAGATACGAGAATGCCTCCTCGTAATCTTCGATGTTCTTCTGAACATTGGACCAGCAAGGCCCCTCATCATTTCTTATGTATGCAACCGGTATTGAATTGAAGTGATGTTCTTTCTTTTCGTCAAGAGCATATCCGTTCATTCCGAACAACCCCTTAATGAGATTCACGGCTTTCTCTTTTACACTCTTTTTGCCTACATCATTTCTAAACCTATAATAATAGGTATCGTCCCAGACCTCAACCCACTCAATCTGAGCGTTTCCGTCTTCATCCAAGTCGTAATACTTGCGGGCAAATACAGAGAGTTCGCCGGTGATCGAGTCATAATGCGGATAGAGGTAGTCGCCATTCTTGAATGACAGAACCTTGACTCCGAACTTTCCTTTGTCGATATAGCCGACTGCTGCGGTTTCTGCAACAATCATATAAGAACTTACGGCTTCGAAGAACGCAATTTCCATGTTGTGCATAAGCCAACCCTTCTTGAAGATGTTGAGATTCTTCTGGGATTCCTCTTCCTTGTCAAGCTCATCTGTGCTGTCGGCAAGCTCAAACTGAATATCATTACCCGTCAGGTGTAAGGTATGCTTTGTTGCGATAACCTGCTGGAAAGCAAATGCGCACCTGGTGATTGGCTGCAAATAATAATGATTTCCGGTAGAAGGATCTTCCGGGTCCCACTCAGGATTTTCCTTAATAATGTCCGGATAAGCGTTCTTATCCCAGATTCGGTGTCCGCTTGTGAAGTACTCACGAAGGAAGTCGGACTGGGTTTTTACTCTCCATACGCAAGGGTCGTAAGGCATGTTCTGTATGCTCCTGTCTCCAACCTTGTCGGAGAAAGTGCCATGACTCATGTATCCGTCAGGCTTAAGCTCGTAGAATGGTTTCTTTACGAGTATTTCTCTAAAATTTAAATTCTCCATAATCCTTTTACCTTTTTATGTTTCTTTTTTGTTAAACTGAATATCATTACGTAGAACCAAGACTCAAAGAAGTCAGGCGAGTGCCCGACATACTTCTTGGCTATCTTCTTAGGTAATAGCTTGAATCCCCTGTCATCGCTGTTTTCGTCGCGCCGGAGCATCTTTCGCTCCTTCTGAAGAATCTGTCTGAGAGGAACCTTGTCGAATCCGTTTCCTGAGTACTTTCTTTCAAGCAGGGATGAGTCAATGGAAATCTGCTTCTCCTTTATCATCTTATAGAATAGCCACGCACACTGGGACTTCAAGTCTTTGTAGAGGTATTTGATGCCTGTTTCTTCTTGATGATTCTGAGGAATAGGCGCTGCCTGGTTGTTGAACGGAATAGCATCCTTAAAGAATCCCTTGAAGTACTGACCGATGCCCTGCATATCGTAGGTAAAGTTGCATTCTTCGACACCCCACTCTCTCAGCTTAGCCTCAACTACAGAGACCAGTGTTTTTGGGTCCAGTCTCAACACAACCAAGTCCTTGCAGTGCCATCCTTCCCATAGCCACATCACGAAGTTATCGCCGCCTGTGAACGCAACATCGGCAGAAGCTCTGCGCTTCCCGTCTCCTGTCTGTTCGGCGTTATCGAATATTTCTTCAAGGTCTTCCATTTTGACCATATCATCCCCAGCAGCTTTCCAATTCCAGTTGGCTTCCAGGTCTCGCATACGCTGTTCTTCGTCCTGCTGGGCAAGGTTGGCGATATATGAAGCATCTGTTGAGATAAGCTTGATGTTCTCTGATACATCGGCACGGATGAACGTTGCTGACTTGATGAACATTTCGAGCTTTGTGTACCCAAGCTCCTCGTAGCTGTCCTTCCAAAGGCTGTCAATAATGCCCTTACACTGTTCGTACACCTCTTCCCTTGTATTACCCCAGTAGATTGAGTCCGGCGTATCTCCATCCATGAAGCAGTATCGGATAACGCCGTCTCGCTCCGGTATGATGTAACCATTCTCGTCAACCCACCAGTCGATGAACTTTCGAACCCAGGATTCCGGGTCAGGGTTACAGGTAATCCAGAAGCGGTTACGGATATGAGCCGCGTTTCGGTTGTTGGTCAAGAGATACTTGAACTTCTTGTATGGGCACTGAGTACCCTCATCGATGCAGACGTATGCATACTGTCGTCCCTGGAATCGAGTCTTGAAGTCCTGGTAGGCTCCTGCGTAGTATGAGAACTTAAGCCATCCTCCGTTATCGAAGTTCCAGGTCATGTCGTTCTGCGACTTATTGTAAGTTCCGAATTGGGAGAACAATTTGTAAGAGTCGGTAACCAATGACTGCAAGTCGTCTTTTTCATTTCGCAAGATAGTTGCGTGGAAATCAGGATTCTTGATATCCTTCAGGACTTCCATAAGGGAAGAGAAGGACTTGGAGTTGTGTGTTACGATGAAGTCCTCGACTACAAACAATGAATCAGAATTCTCGACAGCGATACAACAGCAGTTTCTCTTACCGACAGGCTTGCAGCTAACAATCCTTCTCTTTAATTCTTTCTTTCTGTAATCAAACTTAACCTCCCATTTCTTATTTGACTTCCTCTTCACGTAGCAAACAGAACCGAGGCTATCAACCAAATACTTGAAATCAAATGCTTTCTTTCTTGTCTTAAAAGTCTTCTTCCAGTACTTCCCTGAAAACTTACCCGACGTTTCAATGATGCTTCTTAATGACTCGGTTCGCTCGGCGACAGAAGCCAGACCGAATCTCTCGTCAAACTCCACCGGTTTAACACAAGGAATAGCGATATGGTAGCCTTCGTTGATGTAACTAGCTATCTCACAGGCAAGATGAGGCATGAATCTACTATCACCATCAATGGACACATTCCATATATGGTCATCAGAACACACCACACTTGATCCGTCTGATAGCTCAATTTCATAGCAATCCCTATCCGGATAATCAATTCGCCACAATACTCTGTGTCCCTTACCGTCATGTCCTATTACGGTGTCACCATATTTAAGATTCTTGATTTTTATGAATCCTCTCGTAGTTAGCACTCTTGTGTCTTCGGCTAGCGGGCCACCTCGCGAGCCTCCAACTATCTTAATATCAGCATCAATAGACAGCATACGCTCCTGACCGCCACGCTGAGCTATAATCTTCAGCTTGTCGGGATGCTTCTTATCGGCGTCTCTTAATGATTGGATATACTCTTGAGTATAAATAGGCTCTCCGTTATCCAATTTTAATCCTGAAAATACATCTTTCTGCATAAATATTCATTTAATACTGCAAAAATATACATTTTTTATTGGATTATTGCATATTTATTCATATATTTGCAAAATAAAAGGTATATTTATACGTTTTCGAGGTGGAAGAACCACTTTCAGGATAACATTTTAAATCAAAAAACAACATGACAAGAGAAGAACTCTTAGCATTGGTCAACAAGGAACTCGGTAGTACCAAGTTGACAATTAGCGAGAAAACCATCAATGAAGAACTTGATGATGTACTCGAAGATTTTGGTGACGATGAGGCAGCAAACGCCAAGTTGGTAACCAAGGTTACAAATCGCTTGAAACGCATGGACGGCAATCTCCATTCTGACGTTTCTCAGCAAGTTAAGGAATACAAGAAGAAGGCAAGAGAACGCCAGAAGGCAAAGGAAACTGAGCCTGAGGAGGAAGAGCCAGAAAACAACGATATTCCTGACGAAGAGGATATGCCTGAGTGGGCAAAGAAGCTCATCGGCGAAGTCAAGAAGGAACGTGAGGCGCGAGAGCAGAAGGAAGCAGCTGACGCAAAGAAGGCGTTGGTGAACTCCATCAAGGAAGGTCTTAAGGCTAAGTTTGAGAAAGCCAACATTCCTTTGAATTCGTTTTTCGTTAAGACAGCTTTGGATAAGCTTGAGATTCCAGACGGCGAAGTTGACGTTAAGGATCTTGTCGGTAAGGCAGAGGTTCTTTACAACGCGGACCTCAAGGAAGCAGGCATCAATCCAGACACCAAACCTCGAAGTGGAGGTGGTGGAGCCGGAGGAACCGGAACGGTAGACGAGCACGAGTTCGATGATGTTGCAGCTATCAGGTCTCGACACAAGCCTAAGGACGAACAATAATTAGTATTCAGGATAACAAATTTATTTATTGATTATGGGAACAGTTTCTCCTTATTACAGTGAAAGGATGAATGGTAGCGGCTTCTTGCCAGGTCGTTCCCTCATCCAGGCTCGTGGCGAAATCGGCGGTATCCGCTATGTATTCGTCAAGTTGATTGGCGCCGCAAAGGATGCTTTCCGTACTCCTACAACTGGTGGTAAGTTGCTCAACCCTTTCAAGGGTCCTGCAAAGATTTACGCCGGTGACTTCCTGGAGTATGATCCTGGCATCTATGGCAACGCAGGCGCAACCGTTAAGATTCTTAAGTCTTACCAGTGCGCAAAGAAGACCGGTGCTACTGACACAACTCTCCTTATTGTACGTGATGGCTACAAGCACATTCCGTTCATTGGAGATAATATCATGGTAGCTCCTGACGCTCTCGATGGCACAGGCACAGCAGTTACGGTTACAGGTATTGAGAAGACAACCGAGGCTGGCGCAGACGTATGGAAGCTTACTTTGTCCGCAACACTCGGTGTTGTAGCGAAGGATGCGATACTCGTAGAAGCAGCAGCTGCCGGCGAGACACAGAAGCCTATGGTAACCAACCCTAACGGTTATGCTCAGTGCGACTATGACTTCCTGTTCACTCCAGGTGACGATTTTGAGGATGGTGCTCGCTACTTGATTACTCCATTCCTTGCTAACGACGACACCGTTATGTACATCGACAGGATGTCTCCAATCCCTCCTGCAATCAAGGCTCTCAACAAGAGTCGCGTTAACGGATGGTTCCATCTCTAATTATTAACCTTAAAGATTGATTCAGGATTATGGCAAAATTTGATTTTAATAATTCGCGACTTGCTAAGTTCTTCGGTTCTCAGGAGAATACGGCATATTTGCAGAGTTTCCTTGACAAAAAGGAAATCTTCTTCACTAACTACGGTTGGTACAAGACACAGGGACACAACGCTTCGTTCCTGACTTCTACCGACAATTATGGCTTGGCTACATTTAACGTCAAGGCTCGCAAGCTGAAGGCAGCTCCTATGGCTGACCTCCGCGCTCCTCTCGGTGATTCTAACCAGATGGATAAGAATGGACACAAGTGGTACACCGCTTCTATCCCAGACTTCATCACTCCTGGTTACGTTGAGACCGCAGTTGATCGTTACGCACGCATCAAGCAGTTCGAGGAATTCGGTAACGATGCCGATATCTTGGCAGACTGGTGTGACGAGGTTCAGACACGTATCGACTCTGTTGATGCGACAATGAACTTTATGACAGCTCAGCTGATGTCTACCGGTAAGATCGACTACTCCGGCATTGGTCGTGGTATCTCTACTCCGCTGCACAAGGCTATCGATCCTATCGAGTACGGCGACAACTTCATCAATGGTGGTGCTAAGAAGTGGGAAGACCCTACTGCTACCATCCTCACCTACATGAAGGAGAAGGAGGCTAAGTACCGTGAGGCCCGTGGTGGTTTCGACGGCGCTCTGAAGTGGCAGATGACTCGCAATACATTCTACAATGTATTCTTGAAGAACGCAGAGGTTCGCGAGCTTGTTACCAATTACCGCCAGCTGAACTGCATTGCCTCTACCAAGACAATGCCTATCAGCAAGGAACAGTTCATCCAGGCATTCATTGGCTTCGAGGGCGTATCTCCTATCGAGATTGTGACCGAGAAGGAGCGCAACCTTACTCATACAACCGATGAGTACAAGCAGGGTTGGGCTGACAACATCGTTGTTCTTCGTCCTGCTGGTGATGCTTGTGAGTTTGAGCGCACAGACAGTCTCGATCGTAAGTTGATTGAGTATGCAGGAAACAAGGCTATCTCTACCGTATTCGGTACAACCAACGATGGTCTCGGTCTGCTCATGAACTCAGTAGTTCCTAACGGTAAGTACATGGAGTGGCACACAGACATTATGTTCTCTGCTTGCCCAGCTCTCATCGACTTCCCAGACCATTGCATTATGGACATTACCAAGACTGATTAATTTCTGTCTTGGAACTATTAACGTAACTAGATTGTATGACTATGGATTCGGAGATGAACATTTACACTGTGAAC
>ERZ1026876.1094-NODE-1094-length-14267-cov-20.263791_pt1 | contig 14267 bp, 23 predicted proteins | sample MGYA00380168_ERZ1026876 | MGnify/ENA primary metagenome ERZ1026876 (study PRJEB33269, sample SAMEA4719804) | human gut metagenome | biome: human-associated habitat; feature: organic feature; material: feces | place: Cameroon | collected 2013-10 ... | reverse complement strand
GCCTCTTGTCTCGTGGGCTCGGAGATGTGTATAAGAGACAGGTCATATATATTGTGAATACAATAAAAGAAAATGCACTAAGATTGCAGACAATGTATATGAAACTAAAGAACCAATAACATTAAGAGCATTTGGTGGGGAAAATGTGATACCTACAGGTGCTGGCATAGTTGAAGATTCTTGGGTTGAAAAACTAAATGATTATAATGATTTTACATTCCAATTAAAAACAACTGGTGGTTATTTTAACGGAGATATGCTAACAATAAAAAGATATTGGGATGATATAAATAATAGATAAAGGAAGATATGAAAGATTTTGCAAAATATATAATGAATTAAAAAGGGGATAACTAATATGGAAAACAATATTATTAAACAACAAACAATAGCACTAGAATTATTATTCGATTACTTTAATCACAAATTATTTGGTCGTGAACTACCAGCAGTAGCTTTAACAATTCAATCTCAAGGTAGAAAGAATTGTTATGGATGGTGTTCTGTAGGTGAAAGATGGGTGTGCAAAGAACTAGACTTAGTGGTTAAATGGTACGAAATCAATCTTTCTGCCGAATATATGGATAGAGGTATTGAACAAGTATCAGCAACACTAATTCATGAAATGGTGCATCTATGGAATGGAATTAATGGCATTAATGACTGTAATCCTAAAACTCAAAATCATAACAAGCACTTCAAGGCTAAGGCAGAAGAAGTTGGCTTAATCGTTGAGAAAATGGATAAGAAGGGCTGGGCAGTAACATATCTTTCAGATTCATTAAAAGAACTTATAAAAGAAAGTAAGATAGAAGATGTGTTTAATTGTTCTAGAATGGTTGCTGAGAAAGTTGAAAAGGAAAAGAAACCAGTTAACAAGTACGTTTGTGGTTGTGGAATAGTTATGAAATCTACAAAAGAACTTGATATTATATGTGGTAAATGCATGGAAAGATTTGAAGTGGAGGAATAATAAATGGGTGTAGAATTTTTAGTTTGTAAGAATTGTGAAGAAACATTCTGTGATTGCGGTGATTTTGTATTTTGTGAGGGTTGTGGAGCTTGGTGGTGTAGTGAAGATTGTGCTAATGATGATGGATACACTAAGGGTAAGTGTGGACTAGGCAAATATACTGATGATGGATATCCTGGTGAAGAGTGCGAGTTTGCAGTAGATGGTAAGTGTGATAAGTATGAAGAGGAGTGCAAATACTGGATTGCACAATCATGCAACTTCTGTAGAGGCGAAGATTACGATGATTGCGACTTATTGTTAAAAGCACTTGACCTTCTAGGAATGACTAGAGAAGAGCTAATCAAGAAGATGAAATAATAGATATTTAAGTTGGTGGAATTGCCCGCCAACTTATTTTTTTAAGAGGTGGCTTATGAAGATAATATATGAGGATAGAGTTCAAGAAGATATAGATAATCTCAATAAGATTATTGATAATATAATTGATAAGTGGAATAACAAAATCTTAGATTGCATGAATTACATGGATGCCAATGCGTGCATTGCTAATATGCATAATGAATTGGCACCATATAGAAAGCAATTAAATGAAATATTAACTTGGGCAATGCCAAAGCAAATAATTATAGAAAAGAGGAATAATAATGAATAAAGGAATGGCAATAATAGTAGCTGGAAGTAGAGAATTTAATAATTATGAATTACTTAGAGATGTGTGCGACATGTACACAAAAGATAGAGATGACGTTACAATCATCTCAGGCGGTGCTAGAGGGGCAGATAAACTAGGAGAGGACTATTCTGTTGAACGAGGTTTTAAATTGCTTAGAATTGAAGCTGAGTGGAATGAATACGGTAAGAGTGCTGGCTATAGAAGAAATTGTGATATGGCTATCACAGCTAATAATTATGTTGATAGGATGTGTATTGCTTTCTCTGTTAACGAATCAAGGGGAACTAATCACATGATTAATATATGTAAAAGATACAATGTACCTTGCTTAAAGGTAGAGCTAACAAATGATTCTCCTACCGGGGTAGTGGCAACATATTATGAAAATAAGCCTGAATAATTTTAAAAACATGGCATGTTTTTAGTATAAGCAATTAAAGAAGAAACAAATGAAAGAGGTAAGATAAACATGAATAAAAAAGTAGTATTAAAAGGATTAGAAGTAATAACAATAGGATTAGTAGGAGCATTAGCAGTAACAGCAACAGCGTATAAAATAACAGATAATATGCAGATATTAACAGTGTCAGCAACAACAGGAGTAATGTCAGTAGTAGCATTTGTAACAGGAGTAATAATAGCAGATTAAGTACATATCAAGGGGCTTCGGCCCTTTTTATTTTTTGCCTATTTTCTAGTATAAGACAATAAAGAAATAGGAAAGAGGTAGATGGATATGAAAATGGAAATAATAAATAAATACGCAGAAATGGCAGATTACAATGTATATGAATTAAAAGATGGTAGAGTGATGTTAATTGACACACAAGATAGTACAATGACACAATTAGGACAAATAAATGATGTGATTGAATGGATTGAAGAAACATTAATAGAATGTGGTAATGAAGGATTATCAGATGAAGAGCATGAATTATTAGATATGATAAAAGAAGAAAGAGGCAACTAAGATGAAAAAGAAAACAATGATAACAATAGGAATAATGACTGGAGCAGGATTAGGAGCAGCAATAATAACAGATATGTTAATGAAAAGATCAGCAAGGATAGAGAAGGAAAAACAATTATTAGTAGAAAGCATTAGAAGATTTATGAAAGCTAACAACGTAGGAAGATATGACTATGATACACAGTTATATGTGAAAGGATTATTATTAAATGGTAGAAGTTTAAGTGAGGAGGAAATAAAAGAATTATTTGAAAAAATTAGATGCGGAAACAACTAAAGAATTAAAAGAGTTTTTAAACAACTTAGGTATAACATAAAATGTGGAGCGAAAGCTCCATTTTTTTCAGTATAAGATATTTATAAAAGGGGGAGATAGAAATGAGAAAGAAAACATATTTAAGGTTAAAGAAGAAAAGAAAGATATTAAGGAGGCAACAAAGAAAACCACACGATAGATTATGGACAAATATAAAAGGTCTTACAAAAATAAATAATATAGACAAAGTATCTAATGAATTTGTAGATATATGTGATAAAGCAAATAGGGTAACAAGTAAACTTAGAGCAATGGGATATTATGATAGTGATTTAAAGTCAAAGAGGATAAAGACAATAAAAATAAAAAAGAGAGCTTCATAGCTCTCTTTTTTATTTTCTTTAACAATAAGGGTGTATCTTATACTCATGGTACTTCTAACTAGCAGCCGTTAATTCTTATATGCCCAACGGCAAAAAATGGACTCTGGCGGAAGGTGCAGGATTTGAACCTGCGGCCCCAATCTTAAGGGGACGGCGCGTTAGCAGTGCGCTGGTTTAAGCCACTCACCCAACCTTCCATGATACCACATTATTATATTAATAACGTGGTGGATGCGCGTATAAATAGCAGTAAAAAAATTAAATTTTCAATGGCGGAAAGTCAGGGACTCGAACCCTGAAGGCTTTTACACCCAACGGTTTTCAAGACCGTCCGACTACCAATTATCACAACTTTCCATGAAAAAGCTCAAAAGGAGCCTTATTCGAAAAAGGTAAATAATTTTGATGGTACACAAATCGAAAAAAACTAGACCCCGAACTGGTCTATAGTGGAGTAATCAGGAATTGAACCTGAGACCTCCTGACTTTCGCCAGTTGCGCCACCACTGCGCCATTACTCCATATTGATGAGCGCACCCCAAACTTGCAAAGGGTGGCCCAATCATAAAAGCTCTTGCAAAGCTATTACACTATTGCGCCTCAAAAACCCATTCTAACATAGCGCCAATGTGTCACCCCACACTGTATACATGTGACACGTTTCCAAACAACTAAAAATGCTCAAAACAAATTGCACAAAATAGAAAATGTAAAGAAATTAAAAAAATTAAAGTAGTACCGGGAGAAGGACTTGAACCCCCATTCTCACCATATCAAAATGGTGTGTCCTACCATTAGACCATCCCGGTATATAAATGTACTTCTAAACCCCAACTCCGTACTGATATTCACCCGTCTTGTTCATGCCGAATATCGTTTCCCACCTCTGGTGCAAGCAATCGGATCTGCCCCGATAAGAGTGAGTTACTACCCCACTACGACGAATAACAAAAACCAACAAAAAGTATTCGTCGTTCACCTCCCTATATAGTGAACTGTGCTTGCATGTCTAGCCATCTTATAGTGGTAAGAACTAAAGATTTGGCTAGAGGCTTTTCGTATATAGCAGTACCCATGTCGATTAAAAAGAGTCTACATTATTCGTAAGCTCGTCCTAACAGGTACATTTATGAGTATAGCAAAACATATTTAATATTGTCAATAATTATTTTTTTATTCCTATAACTTCTAAATATACTATTGTGTCATCTTTTGCATCAACAATGCTTTTAATTGTAGTATCGGTTTCCAGTTCTATCGAAGTTCCAGTCGATACTTTTACCGTAACAGTATTACCTTCAACACTTGATATTTCAGAGAATGATGAGAATAAAACACCTGACGCTGATTTTCTGCAAGATGTGTGCATGTAGCATTCCTCTAAATCTGCAAATACACTATTACCATTTGCAGTACCATCATCAGTTATGTAGAAAGTAGCAGTACCATTAATAGCTATTGCCTTAGTGCAGTATCTTGCTTTGTCGCCAGAACTTGATTCTCTAGATTGAGGTATTATTATATCAATATCTTTACCTGGCTCTCCCTGAATACCTGGCTCTCCCTGAATACCTGGCTCTCCCTGAATACCTTGCTCTCCTTGTTCTCCTTGTGGTCCTATTGGTCCTCTTTCTCCTTGTGCTCCTTGTGGTCCTATTGGTCCTTGAATACCTCTTTCTCCCTGTGGTCCTGTTGCTCCAGTTGCTCCTCTTTCTCCTTGTGGCCCTTGTGGTCCTTGAATTCCTTGCGCTCCAGATAAATCTGTTATAAATTCATAACACGTATCTCCCTTAAGGAAAAGTTTCGCATTATCCTCATCTTCAACATTACCAGTTGTTATGATTACAAACTCACCAACATTAACTTCATCAGTACTAAAACTGTCATTCATCTGTTTTATTGATGGGTATGTTTTTCTTACCATAAAAGGTTTTCCTATATCACCTTGTGGTCCTTGTGGTCCCTGAGGTCCTTGCTCTCCCCTTAAATCACCAGAACTTACTAACTCATTAAGCCTATCTGTCGTTACTAGCGAATTAGGATTATTTGAATTAAACATATCATCAATGTACTTCTTTGATACATTTTGGTGCATTTCAAACCAACCCTCATCGCAAGCCTTTAGTAGTTTAGCATATACATTTCTATCTACTGTTGCTTCCGTGGGTTTGTTTTGTCTAAATAAAACTCCACCAATCACTATACCTCTAGTATCATTACCGATATATCTACCGAATATTGCTATTTTTCCATTAGCATTCATAAAGATGTCTCCTTTCCTTTTTCATATCTCTTATTATAAATGACACCATATATCATTTCAAAATAAGTAAGTATAAGATATTAAAGAGAGGAGATGATTAAAATTTTTACAATGATATTAGCCGCAATAGGAGGAATGATATTTGCAAACATAGTAACCTATGCAGATGAGAGAAGATATGAGCAAAAAAGAAGGCAAAGAGAGAAACGAAAGAAATTAGGTAAGAAATGGTATGAAGATTAGGAGTTTTAAAAAACTCCTAATTTCTAGTATAAGACATTAAAGTAAAAGAAAGAAAGAGGTAGTTAAGATGAACAAATTTTTATCAAACGTAGCAACAGGAGTAATGAGCACAGTAGTAATAGTAATAGGAACAAAAATAATATATAATGAGTTACCAGAAGGAACAAAAAATAAATTAGAGAAGAAAGCAAAGAAGGTTTATAGAGCAACAAAAGACGCATTAAAAGGAACAATGGAACCAGTATAAAAAAGAGGGCGAAAGCCCTCTCTATTTATTTGCCTCTAATAATTCAACTCTTTCTATTAGATCTGCTATTTCGTTTTTTATTTCGGTATCATCGTAGTTCAGTTCAGTTAATGATATTAGTTCATTCCAAGGAACAAACTCATTACCTACTGGTTTTATTCTCCATAACAGATGAGTTTCATTCTTTGATAATTCAATCTCTCTAGGTGCTTCTGGAAGTGGAAGAGGTATTGTTTTTAATATCTCTTCACCAGAGTAGAACTCTAGGTTACTATCTGAATATTTAACATCATCAAATTTAGCTTCTAATTCAATGCCCATATCTAATACTGTATCAGTAATGGTCTCAACTGCAGAAGCTACAGTATCTAAGCTATTAATTACATCATTTACTTTTTCAACTGAAGCATATGTAAATAAGTCAAAGATACCTTGAGTGCATAACTCAAGCAGTTCATTATACATACTTTCATTAACACTACATTCAACGCTACATCCTGGTGAAAATGTAATATTGCCTATCGTAATTCCACCTTTATCAGTACCAATATATCTGCCTATAATTTTCTTTAACAACATAGTATCACCCTAGCCTATATGTTTAAACACTTCATCAACTATTTCGCTAGCCGTTTTATTGTATTTAGCACTATCAAAACTTTGATTAACTATATCAGAAGCAGTTCTCTCCTCCAGCTTCCTGTTGTGCATAACATTCTTAGCTATCGATGTTGCGCCTGCAAGACCTACTCCTATTGCAGACCCTATTTGTCTACTGCGCTTATTTCCAATACCTCCTGTTGCAATATCTGAAGCAATACCACCTCCGATTGCTCCTAGTGCTCCAGAGCCTATCGCCCTAGTTGTTACATTTTTCTTCTTTTGCTCCTTAGCTATCTTTTCAAATGTACAACTAATTAAATTTATGGCTTCTTGTTTCATTTTTATCCTACTCCTCTCTTGTTTCATATTTAAAGTATAAGATATTAAAGAGGATAATGAAAGAGAGGTGAATAAAATGGGTGTATTTGATAAGAAAAAGGAAATAGCAAGATTGAAAAAGAGAGTAAGTGAACTAGAGGAAGAGAATAAAGAATTAAGTGAGGTAATAAAGCAATTAAAGGAAAATCATGCGGTGCATGTATCTCAATTAAAGGATAAGATAAAGGAGAGTAGAGAGGCTTATGAAAAAGAATTAGATGATGTAAGGGTTGAGTATTCTAAATGGATAGAAACACATAAAGGATATAATGAGACATTACGACAGATAAATGAGAGTCTTATGGTTAAGGATATAGAGTTAAATGATATAATGAATAAAATTATTCTAAAAAAATAAAATATAGTATAAGATATTAAAGGGGGAAATATGGCTCCCTTTAATATTTTTATGAAATGAGGAATATAGAATGAAAGAATTAACAATTATGGCAAATGAGTTATTTGGAGAGGTAAGATTTACAGAGATTGACGGTAAGCCTTATGCAGTTGGTAAAGATATTGCTACAGCATTAGGGTATTCAAATCCTACAAAGGCTGTATCTATGCATTGTAAAGGGGTGTCCAAAATGGGAATACCTACATCAGGAGGTATTCAAGAGATGTCAATGATTTCTGAAGGAGACATTTATAGACTTATCATAAGAAGTAAGTTACCTGGAGCTGATAAGTTTGAGAGATGGGTATTTGATGAAGTAATACCTCAAATAAGAAAGACTGGTGGATATATCCCAGTAACACAAGAGATGTCTGATGCAGAGATTATGGCAAGGGCTCTAGAAATATCTCAAAGAACTATTAAGCAAAAGAATGCAATAATCAAGGAACAAGAAGAGAGGATTGAATACCTTGAAGATAAGCTAACACTAACTCAAGGTCAAACCAATATGATAGTGAGTGCACTTAAAGCTAAGTTCTATCGAATCTATGGAACTTTTGGCTGGGCTTCAGATAAGAGATTTATAGATATGAAAAGCGATATTTTAAATCATTTTAATGTTAATAAGTGGGCAGAGATAAATCAAAGAGATATTGATAATGTATTAATTTATATAAGTAAAATGGAGAGATAAAACAGGGTTTGTAGGAGGAATAGTAATGAAAAGAGAAGTGTCATTTGGGGAAGCTATGAAGTTTTTAGATAATAATGATTATTATACAACAGTAACTTTTAAGCTTGGAAACAAAACTTACTCTTACCAAAAGAGGGAAAACAAGTTAGTATATTTTAATGAGAATACAATGAAAAGAGAAGTGTCGTCATTAACAATAAATGATGCATTTCAAGGAAAATGGTTTATAGGGGGTGAGTAATATGGAAAGACACCTTAAAATTGTATTAGTAATACTTTTTATATTGCTAAGTGAGCAGAGATAAAACAGATTTGTAGGGGGTGAATAATATGGAAAAACACTTTAAAATTGTATTAATAATACTTTTCATGTTAGGTTTTGTATTTGGCTACGCCATGGGACATATAACGGCAAATACTATGTACTTAGAAGGCAAAGAATCAGTAGCATACAATCTATTAGAAAGGACTAGATAATATGGAACTTATAAAAATAACTAGAAGATTAGAATGTCTTAAAAATGACTACGGTAGAGTTGCTAGAATGATAGGTAGTGAATACAAGGAAGTATCTAGGTTAGCACACATTCAACTTAGAGAGTTAAAACATGAAATTAGTAGATTAGAAGAGAAGCTTAAAGAGTTATCGTAAAAATAATATAGAGGGGGCATTGCCCCCTCTATTGTTTTCTTGATAAAAGCCTTTGTATAAGTGGAAGTATCCCAAAGCTTATAGTTATTCCATCTTCAGTTCTCTCTATTCTCATAGTTAACAGTATTATAAGTAACAGTATAACTATCAACATCTTTTTGGTATCATTCATGCTACTAACCTCTTATAGCCATCTTTTCTATCATTAACTCATGATGTGCTTGGCTTGCAGTCTTTTCTTCTTTCTCTTTTTGCTTTAAGAAGTCTCTCTTCTTCTTCGCATCATTAATAGCTTTATATGCATTATATCCAACTAGACCTGCTGTTGCTAATCCACCAGTTGCTAAAAGCATATTCTTTCTAAACACTTCATTCTTAGCAAGTTCTCTTACTTTGCTTGGAAGTTGGTGCTTAGCATTGATTGCTGACATATCTATTGCCTCTCCTGGTTTAGCGGAAAGTACCTCATTAGCTCTTCTTTTAAGCGCCTTTCTATCTAATTGCTTTACTCTTTTAGCTGAAGCATAGCCATCCTGTGGCCCATTTGCTATATTTCTTGCATATCTATCAGCTAAAGAACCTGGTTTGTTTTTAATAAATTCCCATGCATCCTGGTCAAATTTATCACCCTTACCTATTCTATGCTTTGAGTAAGTTGCTACTGTTGACTTATCCATATTCTTTCTATTGTAGGTAAATACTCTTTCATATTCAGGGTGACGATTAAGGTCAACTACTTGATTCCATCCCTTCACTTTACCTATCTGCTTTTCATTCATAAATCTTGTATCTTTAGCTAAGTGAGGATGGTCTATTGGTGAAGCCCCAGCCAGCATAGCTTCATTTGGTTTAAATGCTAAAACAGTATCTCCATAAGTTGTTGATACCTCTGGAAGTTTTGATGCCCAGATAGGAATACCTTTTTTAGGCGCAGTTGGGTTTCCTGTAAAATTTCTTTTTATATGAGTTCCATCAAACCCAGCTAAGTCAAATGGCTTGCTTTCAGAGTGAGTCTTAAAGTAAACCCCATCAGCTTTTAAGTCTTGAGTTGAGTATCTTTTCTGATTATGTCTTCCTGACTCTAATTGTTTTGCAAGATTAGAGTCGTTACCATGGACATTAGATCTAGTAAACCATTTAACATATTGTTCTTTGGACTCTGTTCCCTTCTTTATATTCTTTAATCTTTGCTCCGGTGTTGTTGGTACTTGCGATGGCTTTCTAAGTTGACGACCAACAAAATCTGGATGATTATTAAGTATATTCTCTTTTAGAGGATCTCCAATGCTTGGTGAGCCTATATTTAAGTTACCATTGCTATGCTTATCAACTATTCTTTTATTTATAAATGATTTTGTAGACTCTGGAACTGAGATATTCTTGCTAGATTCACCTCTTTCAATACTTAATCTAGCCATCTTCTTTTTAGTTTCCCAGTCTTGCTTTCTGTCGGAACTATTTAAGAATGATTCGATAGCATCACCGTATTGAGCCATTTCTTTTTGGTATTTCTTAACCTCTTCTGGTGAAGTGGCAGTCGTTAGCCTTGGGCTTGTAGCTTTTGCTTCCGCTCTAGCTATTCTTAAGTCTCTTTTATATCCAGCTTCCTTCTCCATACCCTTAGCATTTTTATATGACATATTGTATGCTAGGTTTTTTCTTACCGAATGTGTTGCTGCAAGACCAGCACCTATAGCTGCTCCAACACCTACTTTTCCCCAATGACCTTTAAGTAAATCACTTGCATTACTTGGCATAGCTCCTCCATTGTTTAGTATAGACTTTGCCTCTTTAGCCGCGTACATTGGTGCTATTGTATTGCTTGCAATGAGAGCACCAGGTATTGCTGCACCCACAGCTCTTAGGGGTATATTTCTTTTCTTTTCTTTAGCTTTCTTCTCTATCATAGCTGATTCATCAGCTGCTAGTTTGTTTTCAAGAGCTTCAAATGTGGAATTATTGGCTATTCTCTTAATTGTTTCTTTGTTTCTCATATACTTATCTAGGTCATATGAGATATCGTTAAGTGCTTGGTCTCTCTTTTTACCAACAACCTTATCCCTGTGCATACCATTTAACTTACCAGCTAAAGCTGCCCCTCCTAAAAGCCCTGCACCAGCCCCAATTAAAGGAACTGAATATTTACTTGTAAATGAGTTTATATCAGTTACTTTTTCTGGTGTTATCATAGCTTTAGCACCTTTCATGGCACTATTTAATATTTGACCTTTCTTAGCTTTTACAGCTTCTAAAGCTCCTGCTCCTGCCATTGGAAGTGCCGCACCTATTGCTGCTCCTGCTGGCATTAAACCTAATAATGCTGGTTTATTAGCTTTTCTTCTCTTTTCGTTAAAAGCTATTTCTTCCTTTATTTCATTTGCTTTCTCGTGGTTATTTATAAAATCATCAATCTCATATTGAGTAGCCATACCTGATGTTAAGAATCCCGGAGATTTCTTTTCCTTTAATCTCTCAAACATAGCTCTACTACTAACATCTTGAAGTGTATTAACAGCTCCTGGATATGTTAATCTACCATTTTCTTTATTGTGCTGAATTTCAAGCCCACTCATTAGTGTGCCAGAAACACTATTTGTACCTCTTATTTTTTTCTGCATTTTCATCCCTCCATACAATAAAATAGAGAGGGGTCTAGACCCCCTCTCTTACCGGGCTCTTTCGTCCCTAACCTAGTCGGGCTCTTTCGTCCCTAATCTATAATTAATTATATCATAGGTAGTTTTCTCATTTCCACCTACAGACTTAATTAAGTCTTTATATTTATTAATTTTATCCATAACGTTCTCTTATTTGAACGACAAATTATCTTTAGTTATCGCATTATCTATTCCGTAAGCCATCTTGTATAATGTGTCCATGTTTTCTATAGCACCTCTGATTACATTGTTTGGCACCATTTCAGCTTTATGCATTGACTGATTTACCTTAAGTGCAGTTAAATCATATGCAAACTTTTCAAATACTGGTTTTGCCATAACTATCTCGTGCGCTACATCTTTAAGACTTGGATATACATTGTCGTAGTCCTCTAAAGCAGTTGCTACTTTATCTGAGAAATGACCAGATAATGCAAGTACTCTAGCATAATCTAAGAAATCTTCACTTTCATATTCTTGAGCGGCTTTCTCAAATGCTCCTGAAAGTTCAGCACTTTCACTAAAGAACTTAGCAAATCCACCTAGCTTTGAAGCAACACTTGGAGATACTGGATTTTTAGCTAGTATCTGACCAACTCCATCAGTAACTAATCCAGAAGCAGTAGCTATTGCTAACCCTTTAGCTATGCTAAGTGGGTTGATGTATTTTTCAACGCTTGCTTTTACAGCTTCCTTAGATACATTATGAACATCTCCACCTTGTAATTCTTGTATATCTTTCATAGTACAAGAAGTAGGGATTGGATATTCAGCCTTTTGCTCATTCTTTGCTTTGAAGATTATTTCACTTATTGTATTTCCTTCAAACTTTAATATTCTTAAGATTGCTTTTAGCTTTCCTTTGGATACTCTATTAAAGATTTGTTTTCTTAAATTCATAAATCTTTCTTCAGTATCTTTGTATTCAACCGTGATATTGAATATGTTTTGCTTTCTGTCTACACAGTATACTGTAACAGTATTAACTGTAAATGCAGTCTTTTCAACATCATATCCAGCTTCATGTAATCTACTCTTAGTATCATACTCTTCTTGAGTTTTGAAGTTAGTAGTGATTACACCTTTTACTTTGATTACCGGTGATTGAATATCTGTAGTTAAAAGCTTGCCACCATTGTCTTCTAAGTAAAGTGCCCATCTTGGCATTACTGCATTAATCTTATCTTGAGTTAACCCAGTTTCTTTTGATTTCGCCTCTAAGAACTCATGCATTGTAGTGTTTTCAAACTTCTTGCCATCCATAGTTACTACAGAGAACCTACCTCTTCTCCAGGCATCTCTGCTATCACCTCTTGGTGTTGATGGTGAGAAGTAAATATCTTTTTTATTTTCAGCACAATCTATTGTACTACACTCAAAGATATTACATATCTTATTGATTGAATTTTCATCATATCTGTTGAGGTCTCCTATTCTTGGAGCAGTTATACTTAAAACTGCTGATGGAGCAATTACCTTGTTGCCCTTTAATGCAAAGAAGGTATCTCCCTCTTTTAATGAACCAATTCCAGTTGTTGGTAATCTAAATGCCTTATCTTCTGCTTTTGCACATAAGAACTTTTCACCATCTAGAACTTTGATTCTTCCATCTACTGAGCATACAAACTTAAATGATTTACCTTTAACATCAGCTATTGTGTCATCTAAATCAGATAAAACAACTGCTGGAGTTAATGATACTTCACTTCCATCTATTTCTGGGAATACAATGAAGTCTCCATATTTCATTGAAGAGGCATCAGTAAACTTAAAGCTAGCCTTCTTTTCAATTAATTCCATTTCTCTTCTTGTTGGCTCTTCTACTTCGCTTGCTATCTTATCAAGTTTTGCCACATGTTCTTCGTGAGCTTTCTTTGATAATACAAATGCGATTGCTTCCATTTCTTCTTCAGTCATTGGAGCAATGCTTGCAGCCTTTTCAAGTAAAGCATTTAAATCTGTGATGATTTCTGCTTTCTTATCAAATCTTTCTTCTTCTTTTTCTTTTTCAACAGTTCCTTTTGGTGCTTTCGTTGTTGGTTTTTCAGATTCAACCTTTGCAACTGCTTTCTCGAACTGGTGTTCTAAGCTTCCTCTATTTCTTTCAGAGAATGGATATAATTTGTTCTCTGCTTCTGATGATTCTTTCTTGAATCCGTAGTCGTAATCTCCTGCAGTTACATACATTCCTGCTCCACGTCTAAGAGATTGAGAGTCTCTAATTGCAAGAACATCTCCCATGAATCCTGGTGTTGTTGCTGCATTGTTGTAATCTTCAAGTCCTTGATATGGAGATTCTACTCCACCTGCTGTTACTGCTTGTTGCTCTTGCTCTATTTGTCTATCAAGATTTAATATAATTTTTTGGAAATTCTCTCTTGAATATGGTGCTCTTTGTCCATCCATTTGAATTACATCAAAAGGGTCAAGTTCTCCATCCCTTACTAAAAATGGAAGTTCAACAACTTTATGATGAACTTTAATCCCAACGACACCTGTTCCTTCTGAAACGTGGTCTGGTTGGGATTTGCTAAATGTTGAGGGTATAAAATCGACAATCACTTCCAATATTCTTGGAAAAAATGTAAGTTCATTATACATATATTTTCTGATAAAGTCTTCTATATTTTCCTGTGTTGGGTTGTTGATAAATATTCCAGCATACTTCTCAATCACAGATTTTCCGATGTTGCTAGCTACTTTATTGATTTTATTTGTATCAACATTTTCGTACTCAGAAACTAATCCTAATGATGACATCATTGCTTCATCAATATTAATTCTTCTTTTCATGGCTATTACCTCCTAAATAATTCTAACTCTATTTTATGTTAAATCTAGTGATGTTACAAGTACAGTATAAGATATTAAAAGG
>ERZ1026876.1090-NODE-1090-length-14295-cov-6.389045_pt1 | contig 14295 bp, 11 predicted proteins | sample MGYA00380168_ERZ1026876 | MGnify/ENA primary metagenome ERZ1026876 (study PRJEB33269, sample SAMEA4719804) | human gut metagenome | biome: human-associated habitat; feature: organic feature; material: feces | place: Cameroon | collected 2013-10 ... | reverse complement strand
GTTTATTATTTGTTCTTAGTTCCTCATTTTTAATAATAAGAAAAGTGCTGCAAAGTTACGCTTTTATTCGCAAAAACAATGCTTTTTCGGGAATTTTTGTGTTAAACTTCGCAAAAAGTAACAATATGAAAGGTAATGGCAAGAAAAATGGCGGCTACCCACATAGAGTAACCACCATATTTATTAGTTCCACACCATGCGGACGTGCCAAGTCTTGCCGTCGAAAAGGATAAAGTTCCATTGTCCTCTTGTGCCGCAATATAATTCACCTTGACACAAAATAGATGTAACGGCTCCAACTTCACCGCCAAAATTTATCCTACTGCTTGTACCTGCAATAACAATGAACATCTGACCTGCCTTTATGCCTTTCTTCGGAAATGTTATCTTAATCTCCTTAGTATTGTTGCATACGATGATGCTATCTGTAGATTTCAGAGTGTAATTATCTGTAACATTATTGCTATTATTGCCTTTATTGACGTTACCGCAGAAAGCACCGATAAACGCACCACCCTGAACTCGTATATCTCCACTCCCAGCATCAACCGCATAGTTCTCCATACCTCCATAAGCACTAACTTCGAGTGCCCTTGATATTCCATCTTTATTGCCAGATGCGGTAAATCTGCCTGCCGTAGAGTGTTGCATGGTAGCGGAATTATCCGTATGAGATTCAACCGTGAGAAATGCACCTACAGAAAATTCCTTCTGTCCTCCTACCATTGTTATCTCACTTTGCGAATAACCAGCAATAAGAACACCTCCAAATCTGTTATTACCATATCCTACATATATATATCTATCATTTAAATTGATAGAGTGGTTGGGCATATATCCATCATATTTCATATTCTGATACATAAGCCCTTTATAGTTGAAGGTCTGTCCTCCGAACTGGTATGTATCATTATATATTTCGAGACCTCCGATATTACCGCTTGTTGCAGTTACTTTTCCTTTGAAGATACCATTGCCATCTGCGTCTGCACTAAATACCTCGTCTCCGTTATTATTATAGAGTTTGAATTTGTTGGCAGTCATGGTAATACTACCATCGGTGATATTGATTCCTGTACGTTCCAAACCATCATTGATGTTTCCTACGCTGACATCTATTTTGTTATATTGAACCTTTATTTCGGAATACTGAGTCTCTAACCCATCTGTTCTTTTTGCCGTCAACGTTATGTTTTTTGCATTCTGATTGATTTGAGTCTCCATTTGCTTCAATCGTCCATTTTCACCGACAAGCTCTCCGTATGTAGATGATAACGCTTCCGTGTCATAAGCTAATCCGCCATACATCTTTACGAAAGACACCTCTATTGATAGCTCCTTGAAATAAGTGATTCCATTGTATTGTACGGCAATTTTTATTGAGCAGCTACTTGCAGGATAACTTACGTAAGAAGTTCCATCATCATAAGTGTAATTATATAAAGTAACGCCACTTGAAAAGCAGTTCAGCGTATAATAATTATCTTGTTTTGTTATCGTAAGCTTGTTGCCTGTACTAATATCAAAGTTCTGGGCAGCTAATATTTTTACGCTATATTCTGATGGTTTGATAATATTTCCACCCTGCCTTACAAGGAGAGTGATAGTTTTATTTTGCTGTTCAAAATTACCTTCATAGTAGCTGAAAAGAATCTTCTCAACAGACAGCTCGATATTCAGAGCATCCTCGCCATCATCGCCTTTCGGTCCTTGCACGCTTCCGAAATCATGCCACATCTTGCCATCATGCACCCAAAGTGTGCCACCGATATTGTAGGCATCACCCTCTGCTGCTACGTCAGACATGAACGTTGTCGTGTTCTTGTAGTAGCATACGCAAGGGGTATTCTTTGCAGGTGTTGATTTATCATCTACATCTACAAGATACCTGCGGTTGACTGTAGCTATAGATGGAGTAGGTAACTCGCTAGCCTTAGAATAGTGTGCATAGGCTGTTCCTTTCGGAGTAAACTTTGTTCCGTTAGTTCCATCTGTCGGGAAGTAGTTCACGCAACGAATATTGAGATAATCTATGCTACCACCGCTATAAGTCACCTTTACGCAACTCCACAGATACTTGCCCTTGACTACCTTGTAGGATGAAGCGAAATTTTCCACGCTTGGCGGATTGGTAGAGCTATCACTCAATGCATACAATTCCTCTACCTGTGCAAAGTCATAGCACTCGCCAAGGCAGTATACTCCTGTATAGATAGGTGTACTACTACTTGTCAGAATAGTCTTTGTGCAAGTCCATACATACTTTCCCTTTTCAAGAGTAAGCTCGCTGAAATTGGTAATCCAAGATGATGGTTGTTGCGTCTTAGTACCAATGCCAAACACAACGTCAGATGATTTCACGCTAACACCATCATCACCGAAATAACCAGCGCAAGTAGGGGTAGAGTATACCCAATTAGAGTTTTCCGCCGCACCACTTGCAGCCTTGAATCGGTAACGTATGCAAGTCCACAGATACTTGCCTTTTTCGGGCTTGAAGCTTGATTGGAACGTTACGCCTGTCGGAATCTTGTCACCACTATCAGAGAGGTAATACAATTCTTCTATATCGGTATAATCTCGTGTGCTGCCGATGCAATACTTACCTGTAATTGCAGTTTTTTTATTAGAGTAGACTATCTTAGTACCACTCCAAAGGTAGCCATCGACCAATGTCAGTTCCTTGACATTTGTTTTCCACACATCGGTATCAGCAGGTGGATTCGTGTTGCTCTTGGATTGAGCAAACACTACGTCGGCACTGGTGATGCCTACACCATCAGTGCCGTCTTTAGCCTTTCTATGTAATGTTATTGATGCTGTTAACATAAGCACATAGTTTTAAAATTACGCCTTATAGCTAATAAAGTCTCTTACGTCCTCGTTATCATTAGTTATCTTGCCCCAAATATCCGTACCAACTTCTACCGATACGCCTGTCTTAGTGCCAAGGTCTGTGTTATTCAGGGAGCTGGCGAAAGTATGGGTGAAAGTGCCAGTTAGTGTTTTGGTAATTTCCTCACCCTTTTCACCTGCCACAAATCGGTATACATGAGCGGTTACTATCTGTTTGTTTGTACCATCCCAATCCTTATCGACCGATGCTTCAAGCTCATACTCATCGCCAATATCGGTAATCTTATGAAAGTCTGTTGCAAGAGGTGTCTTATCGCCGTCGCCTGTCTTGTATGCCGAGCAGTAGATGCCGCCGATACCATCAACCATATCACGGGTAGCCGTGAACTCTCTTGATGTGCTATCCTGCAAAGTCTTATTGTTCTCGTTGTAGAATCGGTATGAATATCCACTTGTGATTTCCGCACCATCAATGAAGAAACGAGCTTTAAGATTAGTTGAAGCATTCGCCAAAGATAAGGTACAACCGCCCTCAATATACAGAGCTGCCGCACTACTACCGACTATCTGCAAGTGAAGCTCTGCCGTAGCTTCCGATTCGTAACTTGTGCTAGCGGCTTCTCCCGAGCACTTGAACGTGAACATATCGTTGCTAGTATTGCTAGCTGATGCGATATTATCAATGATTCTCAACTTATAGTTGGATGGATTGATAGCAAATCGAGTATCGCTGCACTTGTAGAAGCCTTCCGATGTTGCCGTAGTGGTAACTACCAACATCGTGTTATTGTAATACCATGTTCCGTTTGTGATGCTTGCAGTCTGTCCGTTTGTAGCTGCAGCCTTAGGAACGAGAATAGGCTGATTTTCTGCCGTCTGAAAGTTAGGAACAGGGATTGATGTCTTATCGTTCCAACCTTGATAGAGAGCCGCATTCTCAGTCTCTATGCTCAATACTACGTTCACACCCTTCTTCAATCTCTTAAGTGTGATACTTCCTGATAATGTTCCTTCCATATAATTTAACTTTTAAAATTCATCAAATACTCTTCCAACTCTCTTGCGCTGCCAAACATAGTGCCTTTGAGTTGCTTCAATCTCTTGCTCTCATCACCGACAAGCAATGATGTGTCCATCATTCCCTTCTCCGTGATAACCATCTTACTTTCTCCTTCAATGTCAATGACGTTGTGCGTTATCACATCAAAGCCAGCCAAGATAGCCTTTTCTTTATCTGCTAATACGTATCTCATACCATTCTAGTTAAAGATAAACGGATTGCCGTTCTCATCTGTGTATACGTTTCCGCTTGCATCGGTAGCAACCTTATACTCTTCCTTGTAGTCGTAGTCAAAGCAGGTTTCAACGTAATTATCCTTCTGCGTATCGCCCATAGTGAGGTCAGACAAACGGAAAAACAATCCTCTTCCTTCTCCGAGATTTACATCAGATTCATAAGCGGTTGTACCAAGCAGCACCATCTTAACCACGTTCTCAGCGCAAGGTACATCATGGTCTTTACACTTGACGATGGCTTCCTGATACATGATGTCTGTATCTGGATAGATGTCGCTCTCAACGCTAGGCTTTACCGATATTGCCCTATGCAATCTGTTGACTGTACAGATGGTCTTCAAGCATACTACCTTGCCGCCAACGAGCACCTTCAGAAGATAGATAGCTCCGTTTGGCACAAGGCGCAAATCAAGGGTCATGCTAGTAAGGGATAATGCCTGTACCTCATATCCAACACTCATCTTCACCTCGCTTCCACTATCAGTGCGGTAGAGTTCGAGCGTGTAGCCGTTAGTCTGTATTTCCTTTCCCTTGCGTACTCGGATTGCTGCTGTGCGAAGATACTGCTCTCCGTCGTTAATCTGCTGCGATGATAGTGATGATGCAATTCCGTGGCTTATCTGATAGTCATGTAAGAGCATATTATCATCAATGCAGGAATACATGAGGTTAAGCGGATAGTCCGTTTCCACACTCCATGAATCCTGTGCGGCTTGAACTGTATAAAGCGTCTTCTCGTCACTCTTGATAGGTACAAGCTCATTATTGCGAAAGTCGAGCAACTGACCCTCAAAGCGCAACTTGATACGCTCGTTCAGACCGATATTACGCTTGATGATAAGCATTCCCTTATTATCACCATTAGTAATGATGGAATACTTTCCGTTCCAGCTTGCTACACTCTCAATCTTCTGTCCGTCCACATACCATTGCATCTGTGACAGATGGGCGTTGCTTCGGGTGTTGCCCTGCCAACTGCCATCCCTTGCCGATGCGCTGACGATAGGGCAGATTCCGCAAGGAACTGCTGCCGTTCCCTCTCGGTTAGGTTGCCATTCGCCACCACTATAAAGCTGAGTAAGTGGTGATTCGGGTGTAGTGCAGGTCAATGAGCAACCAGTAACCAATGGCGCATATCTACGCCGCATGAATTTCTTTTCCGTTCTCATAGCTTATCTGTTTATAAGTATTGAACAATAATATTACTCAATTCCGAGTGTCTTGCAATCAGTATCAACGATAGCCTTCAATCGTGCTCGCTCTACTAGAAACTCCTTATAAGCAGCGGTCTTGATGGCTATCTCTGCCTTATCAGTAGTGATGCCAAGCTGAATAGCATTATACTCGTTAATGAGCTTCTGCTCCTGATTGCCATCCCACTTATCTGCAATGACCGCTTCGGTAATCTTATTAGATGTGATAGGCTCCCATACAATCACTTCCTGGCACTCGTACTGAGTTTTTGATTCTGTACCCGAAGACTTTTCTGTTGATTCTGCCTTCACCGCCTTGATGTCGTAGTGATAACGGTGACTACCATTTCCTACTGCCTCCAATACAGAAGGCTCATTGTCGTAAATTACTTTCATATCGCAATCTTTTTAAAATTATAATTCTGTATATCGTGGAACGCACCTATCTTCTCCAACAGATGTCTGCTATCGCTGTGAGCCGTCCACCCTAGCCAAGGGCTTATTCTCATCTTCAGTGCATCCTCCTTAATTCCTTTCTTTCTTGCGGCTTTCATTTCCCTACATAGGTTCTGTTTCGTTCTCTTACGCATAAGCTTCTGCTTGCGGAAGAACTGATAGCCTACATAGTCCAATGCACGACCGCTCTTGTCGTATCTGTTCATGCCGATTTTGAATATCTGCCAATTTCCTTTAATCTTTAGCTTCAATTCTCCTTCGAGCTTGCCTTTGATGGCTTTGCGAACTTTATGCAATACTTCTTTATTTTCCGCAAAGAATGTTATATCATCGGCATATTCTGCACTCTCGACTTTCAGCACTTCGTTCACCCAGTGCATGAAGTAAGCAAGATAAAGATTAGCCAAATACTGACTTGAATAGTTACCTATCGGCAATCCATCTGTAGAATCTATAATCTCGTCAAGGAGATTCAGCACATTAGCGTCCTTTATCTTCCGTCTGATAATTCTCTTCATAACCTCATGGTCAATGCTAGGGTAGTACTTTACGATGTCTATCTTCAAGCAATACAGAGGTCTGTCAATAGGGTGTCTTCTTATAATCTCTCCAACTCTTCTTGCGCATCCTTCTATTCCTCTTCCCTTGATGCAGCTATACGTGTTGTATGTGAATATGCTGCGCCATATAGGTTCAAGGATATTCAGTATCGCATGATGAAGGATTCTGTCGGGGAAGTAGGGTAATCTGTATATTACTCTTTCCTTTGGCTCATAGATGGTGAATACGTCATACTTTGATGTTCTGAACGTTTTGTTTTTCAGCATCTCATGCAGCTTCAACAGATTCTCCTCTCTATTCCTATCGAACACCCTAACGCCATAAGTATTCTTCTTTCCCTTCCTAGCCTTTTCATCAGCTAATCTGAGATTATCCATTGATATGATTTTCTCGTAGAGATAACCAATCCTTTTCATCTTCTTTTCTTTTACGTTGACTTTGCTTCCTTACTCCGAGCCTTCGACTATCAGCGATGTTGCCGATACCTACCAACACGTTTCTGAGTTCCTAAATTTTTCACCAAGAGGTGCGGTTATGATTCCCATATAAAATATTTTTAACCTTAGAAGTATAGGTGAGAGGCGATATTCGCATTCGTGTCCGATGGAACGTTATTCGAGTTCGAGTAGACGAAGCCGCAGTTCGAACCGTTATTCGCATTACCGCCAAAGTGAACGCCACGTTAGGAATCATCAACCTTAATATCTTTTACTCTACGAAATATCGGTTTCCGTTACCTCGCATCGTCACCTTGCGAGGAAAAGCATCACGCTTTTTGATTTCCTGCAAGATATACAGAATATCCTGTGAGCCTGTAAAGAACTTCATTGCTTCACTCTCTGGGTCTTCAAGATTTTGCTTCACAAGCACCAAGGTCTGACCTTTCGTGCCTTTCTGTTTTGAAAATCTTGTCGGAATATCCTCCATGAAATCAATCAGCCAAAATGATGTATTCACCAACTTGCTCTGACTTACTTCCTTGCAGTTGAATGAACGGCTGTTCTCATTGCGAGGAATGTTCAAGAATGCAAGACTTCCATCATCTTGCTTTGTATTATTATCTGCCATATTTCTATTATCTTAATGTTAAACTTAAATTTTAATGCACCCTATGCCGCCATAAATGGCGGGCGGCATAGGGCGTGTGTACGTGCCGTGTCGCTTCGATTATGCAGCAGGAAGGAAGCAAAGGCGAGAGGCGACATACGCACCCGAGTCCGATGGAACGAAATTCGAGCTCGAGCAGACGAAGCCGCAGATCGAACCGTAATCCGCTCTACCGCCACAGAGAACGCCACGGAGATCAGTAGCAGTAGGTATGTTAGTGTAATGATAGTCGCCATGATAGCTACTATCGCTACCGCCAACAGCCTTCGCTGTAATGTCACCATATTCGCCAAAGGTAATCTGTGTAACAAAACCTTCCGTTCTCGCTTCGTTGCCGATATAGGTATATCCGTTATATCCTGTATCAGAGAACTTCTTAGGGTCACGGCATACATATACCTTGCTGACACCGCTATCACCTGCCTGTTTCTCAATATTGATTCCGTCAATCCACTGCCAAACGTGAGCAAATGGACACTCGATACCACGGTATCTGTTGACGCTAACCTTGCCGAGAGTGACACCATTCTTTGTACCTGTGTCGTAAGTAACAACACCACTTCGGTTGCCAAGGCTGTCTGTTGTACCACAAGGAACGAATGGGTTGTATCCGTTATAGGTATTCCACTTATTTCCATCACAAAGAACACCACTGCCAAGACCGCCCTGATGATAACCTTCGGTAGTAAGAGCTGCATTGTAATTTGTCTGACAAGACAACTGAGCATACTCGATAGCGAAGAGCCAATAGAGTTCTCTCTGAATGTCGTATACGTGGCAGTTCCATTCAGCACTACCCGTCTTTCTCGCTCTTGCCGCATTACGGAATCCTGTACGGCTGATATTAGATGATGCCAACACACTAGCGATAGAGCAGAGTTTGTTATCCTTGACGTATGCTTGATAGGCACTCACGTAACGCTTTGGAACTTTACGGAAACCTGCCAAAGGTTCAAGGCTCATCCATGCTCTGCGCTTGTTGCCGTCCGTTTCAAACTTCTCATAATACTCTGGTAGCTCAACCATCACCTGACCTCGGCTTCCGTCACGTGTAGACTTAGTCCAATCTTGCGGGTCGAGATAGTCAACCACGTTACCATCATCATCGAGCAAGCATCCCTTCATTAAGGTCTGCACTGGCAAGGTTCTATGCATGCTCATGTTGCCGATTCTCGTTGCATCTGTAGAGCTTACCGTTACATCGAACTCAATGCCGTATGCATACACCTCTGGCGAAGTGATGGAAAGGTTGAGACTTCTTGATAAATCCTTCACCTTCAATCTTCTGACAGCACCGCCAACCTCTGCCAATACGCTGTCCGTCTGTTGAACGGATGCCACGGAATCTGCCGTTCCTAAGTTCTTATTCATCTTATTCATAACTTCCAATTATTTTAAAATTCGTAAATCATTTTATTACACACTCAATGTTGCCGAAACTTCTTTAGCTTTGTTACCGATTTGCCAAGCCTTGAAGGTGAATACAACACCGAAAGTATTCTTATTCTCAGCTCCAAGGTCATTCTCATTCTCGGTAAATGCGATATTGATAGAACCTTTGAAGTTCTGAGCCTTAGAAGCAGCGTTCCATGCCGCATCTTCCTGTTTGTTTCCGCTATCTCTTTCAACGCTCCAATCCCAAACGCTAGACGTATCAACAACTTCTTCACCACGGACAACAGAGCAGACAACATCAATAGTTTCTCCCCAATCAAGGGTATCTTGTCCACGCAAATCAATCAGTAGCTTATTCCGTTGTATTGCGGTCGTTGCCTTCCAATAAGCCGAATCCTCAGATGGTTCAGCGGTTGTAGTCTGACCTTCGGAAACGATGCAGAGCCACCTTGTGCCCATCCATGTAACTTCATCGTAGTAGCTGTATGCCGTACCTTCCTTCCAGTCGCCGAGATAGATGGGAGTCCAAATTTTCTCTCCGTCAACGGTTGTCATGTGGTAGTACTTCGACACGATATTGATGCCATCGAAGCCTACATCGAAGATGGATTTGCTTTCGAGGGAATAGGAGTTGATGCCACGATACATCGTGAACTTAGGTGCGGAATCGCCCTCGGTCTCCATCATCAGAAGGTGTTGTCGGCTCTTTTGACTTTCATCCTTGTTACCCATGAGGACGATGGTGTCACCTGCGGCAGGGTTGTCCGAGCCTTCCATGCAGTTGTCCTTCGCAATCTGAATCCAAGCGAACTTCTTGCCGTCATAGAGTTCGTGCCCTTCGGAATCGGTTATTACCTCGTTCTCTGTTGATACCTTAGTGATAAGTCTCCAATAGTCCTTGTTGCTAACGTTCTCGTAGACACCAGCCTTGATGTTGAACGTCTTGCAGCGCACTTGGTCATCCACCTTGAATGAATTGATTGTTGCGGTCGTTCCATCATCTGCTAAGAGGTAGCACTTCCAGCCAATCAGCTCATTCGTTGTCTCGCTGTAGACTTCCTTGATGTAGCTTATCTTGCCAGCAGCAGGGGAGAGGACGATGTTACCGCCTACGTAGGACAATTCTCGGATGAGCAATGTGTTGAATATCGCCTTTCCCCAAACGATTAAATCCGTGAGCAACATTTGAAATTTACCATCGCTTCGTTGCTTAATAGCAAAACCGCTCTGCTCTGCTTCGTTAAAGTCGAGTGACTTCAAAAGATTCACTATCACACTAGATAGAATAGCGTTTCCGCTTCCGTCTATGCTGAATTCATTTGAGTGACCTAGGAAGAAGCCTTGCATTAGTCTCTGTACCTTCTCCCAAGTGATAGTTCCCTTGGCGGTGTCATCCTTAAGTTTGTTTAATCTTTGCTCGTCAACAGCCTTTGCGGAATACACATTGTAATCAGTAGGTGCAGTCTTGTCGTAACTTTTAATAATGTAAATTGATTTTCCACCGCCTCCATTGCCATTAAGATAACTCTGTCCGTTATAAACAAGTTCCTCAATTTTAGACTCCATTGCATTGAGCCGTGAATATGACGGTTTTTCTCCGACATAATATTTTGCTCCATCATAAGGAATATCCAAATTAAGTTCATAGCCGATAATTCTTGAAGACCTATAGCTGTCATCATAACCCTTATTGTAAAGGTTAACCCTGTCTCCTACCCCATGAAAGTTGCCACGACCTTGACTGAATGAATAATTAGCCTCAGCGGTACATGTATATGTCGTAGGGTCTATCATAGACTTCTTCAAATTTTTAATAGCGTCCGTCAACAACTCATTCGAAGCAGCAGAAACCAAAGTATCGCCCAATTTGGTAGAATCCCAATTATAGAGAACAAAAGTATCTCCATCTTTTGGGTGTAATGCCGTGTCCGGCAAAAAACGACCATAATCCTCATTAGCAACAATCTCAAAGACCTGTGATTTTGGATTTATCTGTTCCTTTCCATCCTTTAAAATCGGATTGCCATCATTATCTCTAAGTATTTCCGAAACTCCATCTGGATTAAACTCACACTCGAAGTCCATACCATTAAGTGAACCGCTTTGGAACACTATATGTAAATTCTTACCACTAAGAATATACGCCTTTCGGAAAGCCATATCACCTGTTTTTTCGCCATCATCATTGACAATAGCAAGCGAATTTACACGATAGAAAGTCCGTTTGATATAATCACCCTCTTCGGGCGTACTTTCATCCTCTACATCTTTTTCGTATGATGTCACCTTTGACGTTTTGATAAGGTTTCTTGGATAAATATCATCATTTGTTGTTACTCCCTCGACATACTGGTCTTCATGGAGTCCACCGACTTGTATATATCCGTTTTCCAGCTCAAAGCCATTCTCTGCTAACAATTGCTTGTTTTTGTCAGAGCATTCTGCTGAAGTAGGAAGCATGAGACGTTTTTCTACAACACCATCCTTTGTTAAGTCCGCATCTGCATCATTCTTATATCCACTAGGCAAGTTCCTTGCAGCTCCAAAAGCATATACCCTGTTTGCATAAGTAGACTGGCTTTGCGAACTTGACATAGAAACGATGTTGTCGTTTAGTCTGAAATCAACAATCGCATTTGTATTCTCGCAAGTACCAAAATGTAGAATATTGCCTTCAAACCACCATTCACATTCAAACGTCTGAGCAATATTTGCAATAGCATCCAACATACTTGTGTTTGAGTAGGTTATAAGCTTTGCAGCATTTGCGTCTACGCTCGCATCAATAACATAAGTATAGTCCGTTCCTTCGCCTTCAAACTTAGGGTCGTAAAGATAAGACTTGTCTAACTTCGCATAATAAGCTAAACTTTTCATAATCACCTCTACATGGGTGCTTATTTTTGAAGTAAGAGAGAATGTCGCTTCTTGTGAACCTGTATTAGGGCGATACTTCAAGATCTTATTCTTTAACTTACGATAATATGCATCAAATTGTATCTCATAGGAATATCCAATAGTATCATTATCCTTGGCCTTAATTAAGTCTATTAGTTCAAATCGTCCATATGGTGTATCTATAAAATCACCAAGTAAGAAATATGTAGGCTTAGTAAGCTTAAAGGAAAGCTTACAATAGTGGGACTGCATTAATTCATAGTGAACCAATGCGTCCTGTGTGACGGGAACAGAACATCTTACCTGTATGTTTCCGTCATTATCGTAATACTTTATGTCAATTTCATTATAAGTTTTCATAATTATTCTATATCTTCAAATTCTTTTAAAGTGAATTTTTCTCTATCCGAATCCGTCAACACTCCCCTGTTCGTTGGATTATATTCTATGAACTTTAAGCTCTTCTTACCGATAGCACCACCTTTTCCCCTTGAATAAGTAGGAGATTTTCTCGCACAATACAAACGATATACATCATCTTTCGACTTCGGAACCTGTATCGTGACAAAACCATTATCCATAAGCGCATCAAAGGCTTTAACCCTTTTATTATAGTCGCTATGGTCTCTGCCGACAATAACAAACTCCAAGGTAATGCTTCTTTCTGCCTTTTTGGGACGGATAGGAACAACCCTAGTTCCATTCTCTGTCCTTACTTCATTGGTAATATAGCTTTTATTGTCTGCATCAGCCTCTAACGCATCCAAAAAACCATTACCCATCTTAACACGATAGGTAGACCAAGCATCTTTTCCGTTTATGATAAGTTCATTCATGTTCATGCCAACAAAGTTAAAAACAAAATGCGGAATAATATTATATTTTTACTATTACGCTTTCACTTAAAATTTAAGTGCAAAAAGGGCGCAAATCCTATTAGGAAATGCGCCCAAAAACAATAAGCTTTTGATATTATGAAGTTGTATTTTCATTTCCTCTTACTTTAGCAGCTAATGCGACTTTATCTTCGGCATCCTTGCGTATCTTTTCAATTTCTTCGGCAGGAGCGTCAGTAAGAGCCAGCATTTGTACAGCAGTCTCAAGAGACAGAACGCCTTGATTATATAGTTCCGCAATTACTTTCCACTTATCCTTTTTGTCATCTTCGAAAGGTTCGGCAAAATCGAATTCAACCTCCAACTTATCCAATTTGCTTCTCTTCTCTGGATATAGTTCCTTCAAAACGGCAATAATCACATGAGACAATCTGCCAACAAGCTCTTCATAGATTTCCATACGGTTTGCTCTCTTGATGTAACCCAATACCAATGCACGCTTTATACCAACACTGGTAAGTGTACTCATAGCTTTCATTAATTCCGGTGACATATCCGGTGTAAATGTATCAAACAATATAGATTGAGCCAAGTCCTCTTTCTCTGCCTTGCGAATTTCCGAGTTCTGAGGAGGATTGATATATTCAAACCTAGAATTCTTTCCTGTCAATTGTATCAGCTTGCCTGGCTTGTTCCGCTTAGGGATTGATTGTATCACGTCAGCAGTTGCCGCAGCTATAGGGTCGGCAAAGTAGTTGTTCGTATCTCCTATCTTGGAGTCTAACATTTCTTCACGTTCCATTCTTGGCTCTGCTCCTTCCCACGCTTTAGGCTGGCGAAAATAGATACCATTAATTTTTCCTGTCGGATTAGGATACTTATAAACTTTCCACCCAAAGCCACCACGTTCGCAATGATAATTAAAGACAGATGTTAGTATATCCCAACATTCAACGGTTCTTGTCTCTCGCTTTAAGGAATAACCTATCGCAAAAGCAAGCATATTTCCATATTGGTCAAACAATTCTCTCATCTTATGTCCTTTGGAACGTGCTGCTACGTATACATCAACATGCATTTCTCCGTCTTTTTGCGAGAAATTAAAGACAAGTCCGCTTTCGGTTTCCGCTCCGGCAAGACGTTTACATTGGCGTAACTTGGTATTGAAGTATATATTCTTCAAGTATTTTTTGTATAACTCAAAGGCTTCATCGTCACCTTCTACTTTCTTCCACATAATGGGATTACCTAATAAGAAGAACAACTCTACCTCGTTAATGTATCTCTGTCTTGTTCTAGCCAACTTCTCCGTCCTGTATGGTTTCTCTCCCTTTACCCATTTATCCTCACGGCTCATCACCTTGTGAGTTTGCGGATTATATTCCGAAATGGCATTATCCACATCGAAATCATGCTGTTCCATCATATTCACGACAGCATCAACATCGTTATCATCCAAACGTTCGAAGATGCTTCGCTCCACACCCAATGCATTGAGCGTGAGGTTTCGAAAATATGTCTTTATCTGAATAATTGAATCTACAAACATCCTTATAACTTTTTGAAGCAAAGGTAATAATAAACATGGTTTCTACACGCTTTAATCTACGTATGCCTTTCACTTAGTTTTTAAGTGAATAAAAAAGACTATTTACTAAAGAATCTATCTTTATTTAGTAAACAATCTTTTTTATTTA
>ERZ1026876.1089-NODE-1089-length-14317-cov-5.940261_pt1 | contig 14317 bp, 15 predicted proteins | sample MGYA00380168_ERZ1026876 | MGnify/ENA primary metagenome ERZ1026876 (study PRJEB33269, sample SAMEA4719804) | human gut metagenome | biome: human-associated habitat; feature: organic feature; material: feces | place: Cameroon | collected 2013-10 ... | reverse complement strand
CGATGAACTCCGGATGCGCACGAAGCACATCCACGAGCTTCTCGCCCGCAAATGCACCACTCGCCACCCGCGATGGCCCATCCGGATGCGTCGAGCACTCCCAGGTCTCCGCCAGCGGCGTCACATCTATATGTTTATTATACTCCTCGCGCAGCCGCGTACCGCCCCAGATATAATCTTTGGCCGCCGGCGACAGGAGGAAAGGTCTGTTTTTCACTTGCATACTACAAAAAATGAGAGCCATGCTGTACGCACGGCTCTAATAAATATTTATCAATTTCACGTGTGGGATTATAGTAACACATCTCGGATAATTGTCAATCTTCGGGTGAAGTGGAGCGCCTAAGCATTTTCAACCTCGCACTTGCGTCGTTTGCGTCGCAACTTTCATGTACAGCATGCTAAGTCATCAAGATTCTGCGATCAGCTTTCGCTCTTTTGCAAGCTCTTCATTCAGCACTACTATCTGCACACGCCAAATCTTTCGGATTTTAAACAGCCTTGCGTTTAGTTCTGCCATAGGCCCTGCCAGCCATTCGATTTTCGCATTTTTAATAACTAAGCAGAATTTAAGTTCCATGTCCTGCAGTCCATTCGCCGGCATCAGCTCGTTCCCGATTTCCGATATATCCTGAAATCTACCCACCATAGCAGCGATATATAGATGTAATGATGACACGAATTTTTCCGTTAGTGCCGTATAGTATTCTTCGAACTTAGCCGTCTTATCCGTCGATTCATTTTTATTTGATTCGTTCGGGCAGGTTTTCTTGGCTTCGAGGAACAGTATGGCATCTTTCTTATATTTCAGAATAAATTCCACTGTTTTGATTCCGGTACCAAGTTCTTTATAGATTCTTGATTTTTCAATATGGAATATATTCGTCTCGTCGAAATCACCGAAATTCATTTCCGATTCTGATATAGCAATCACTTCAGCATAACTCCTATTTCTTCTCTATAAAGCTGCCTAAACGTATCCATGATCGTATTATGTTCCAGTAATTCAAATCTTTCAGCTATTTCACACTGCACCTTATGCTCTTCATTCTTATAAAAAGAAATGTATCGCACAGCACTATCCTGATTCCGCTTTACTTCGATGTATTTGGATAAGAAGTAGTCATGTGTTGCGACAAATATCTGTACACCTTCGTGCTCTAACATGATAAGAAGCTCTGCTAATACAGGAATATATTTCGGATTAATATTCGCTTCAGGCTCATCCCAGAAAAGTATCGACCCCTTTTCAAGCGTCCCGTTTTTTACCAGCTGCCACAGCAAAGCTATCTTACGTAATCCCTCCGCAACTAAATTAAACTCAATTTTAGCCTGGGTACCCGGCTTAAGATAAAATCTGTCATCCAGTAATGTAACTTTACCTGTGCTGATTTTCTGCAGAATTTCCAAATATCTTTTTCTTTCTGCAGAGTCTGCGCCTCTGGATATGTCGATTTTAGCAGCCGCAATAATGTCCAGATATGTATCATCAAATTCTACATTTCCCATCTTAACTGCAGCTTCTAGATTCCACGCATTGGACAGAATCTCTTTAGCCGGAATAAAGACACTGGTCAGGTCCTGCTTTTCCCACTTTTCTTTTCCCCTAACCTCTGCATCCCATTTTTTCGTGCGAGTAGTAAATACCATACCCAGTTTCGCCCGGTCAGAATCTACAGAAACATGTGCAGTATTATTACTGTTCTTTCTTCTGTTTACTAATCGACCGATATTTGACTGATCCGGTCGAAAAAGCATCGTTGATTTCTGAGAAAAAGACACATCATGTTTAGACGCCCAGCACGCCGCATACAGCAGCTTCATTATGTGCGTTTTTCCCATCCCATTTTCGCCTATAAATACATTCAGTCCTTTACAAAAATCAATACTTATATCCTCGAATACAGTAAAGTTGGCTGCTTCAATTCTTTTTAATGGCATTTTCATCACTCCGATTTCAGTATACTATGCTAATTTCAATCTTACCACATAATAGAAGTCACAAGAACCCCCAAAAATGGCACCTTAACCTTGCGTCGTTTGCGATGCTAATACGACGTCATGGATGCTTCGTTTGTCAGAAGCCGAAATCGTCAGTAGTTCGCAATAATGCGACCACGACAATTTAGCAAACACCGTCTGTTGAATTTGATAACTCCGATAGAAACGTCGTTCTTTTCGAGGCCTGGCCCCGCCAGACCTTATATCCATAATTTTAAGACTCCTCTCAATCTACTTTTTCTCCATTCTGATCAAAAGTAAATTTCCGCTCGTACTCACCCTCATTTTTACAAGCTATTACAATGCTTCTCTGTCCAATCGTCATGGCTCCATCATTCCAGTCACCGAAGTAGTAAGTAGCGTATTCCCATGCGTAAGGATCGCTGTCCAGAAGTTTTGAACTACCTTTGTTTATCCAGCCGTAAAGCATATGGCCATTTTCGTCAAACGCGTACTTTTTTCCTTTAATATCTCTTATGACATATTTTCCACTTAGCTTACACTTGTAAGCTTTTCCATCGCCCCCAAAGTACATCCACCAATAATCGGCATCTTTGACCAGATCCTCATCACTTTCTTCAAGTGCCACAGCCTTCCATGTCTCTGTCACCATCGCACCATACTTGTCCACATAATAAATAGGTCCATTTGTATCTTCGATCAATTTATCTGTCACCATATTTCCATTGATGTCCAGATAAAACCATTTTCCGTTGGCAGTTTTCCATTCATCTGTAATCGGATTACCATCTACCAAATATCGCCATTTTCCTGTGGTATTATCCCATCCATTTCCAACATTTTTAGACTTTTCCCTGTTAAGCTTATCTTTATTCAGGTCAACATCTTTTTGCGATAATCTAATCGGCTGCGAAGTGGCAACATCATCTTTGTATAAACCAGAATAATTACTATCTTCTATATCCTTCTGGCTATGCTGCATAGCTTCTTCTATCAAGCCAAAAATACTCATCTGATAGGAATAATCATCCTCGTTTTTAGTATAGATACGCCAGTTTGATACTCCCTCATCATTTTGATTTGCGATTTTAGATTTCAACCTTCTATTTTCAATTATTCTTGTGAGAATTTGTAAATCCCGACCTGAATAATTATTGTCTATTTTAAAGGTATGTTCCAACAGTTTACAGTTTTTTCCAATCATTTCATCGGACCGCGCCGGAAACACATAATTTACGTAGGTATGCCAATCATCCATCAACTGATTTTCACATACTGTCGCAGCTTTAATTGAAATATACTTTACACCCACAATAGCTTCAGCTTCCTGGTTTTTCTGTATATACTCCAAGAGAAACTGCGGGAAAATATATTCCGGCTTAAAGCTGCCGGATTCATTCCTTACTTTAATCGAACACAGAGCAAGTAGAGGCCAATACAGAAGATATTCCTCGGAAGTAAACTTCAACTCTTTTTTTAAGTACGGCAGTCTCTGTGGGATATTACTCATATCAACAATTGAATAACCATCCGCTCCTGGTGTCGTAGCTATCGCTGCTACTTGAAAGTCTTCAAAGGCCGGACGATTGAGTTCCACCCAACACGTATACACAGAGGCCCCCAGATATAAACACGGAAGTCCGGGAAAGCTATATCTCTGTGTCGAGATGATCCTACGACTGTCCAGTGGAATATGGAACATCTCTTCATCTTTATAGTCCTTAGCCATGACGTCTCCACTTCTGTTCTCTCTTGCACGATACATTAAGGCATCTGGAGGGATAGATGCTTTTAACAGTTCAGACTTCGAAATATTCAGTGCATTCACTGCCTTTTCAAAATTTTTATACGCATTCGAATGAATCCCTTTCAGGTAATTCTTCAGTGATTGTCCGCATAATCTCCGAAATTTCTTAATACGCCCCAGAGCAGCTTGTGATACTCCTTTATCCTCTAACGCACGAATATATGCTTTCAGCAAATTATCAACTTCTGTTTCAAAATCATCACTTTCGAATTCTACTGGTATTTTCAATTTCGGATCACTAAAAATGCTCTCTAACAAATCCATACCGGATTCCCCTCATCATGTTTTATGCTATATAAACTTAACGATAATTGAAGTTTCTTAAAATCGTAGACTCCATCTCCACACTTCATACCGTAATTTTACTCTACCCGCGCCAGCGCATCAATCAAATCTAACGTAACGCGCCCACAACCAATTTCATCCCTTCCTTTCATCCAATGCAGATTTCCTCCACAATTTCTTCCACCCCTCTGATCATCCATGCTACTTATTTTCGTCTTTATCTATATTTCTGAGCAATCACCTCACGGCCGGAGCCATTTTACAAGTATCCGGAACTCATGCTCCGTATCCACAAAGTGATATAGTGCATATTTCCAATAGGCCGTTGGCCGGCTGATCGTTACCAGCTGTACGCCCTGATACCCAACCGCCTGATTCAGTTCCCTTTTTAATTCTACCAAATGCTTTCCATGCGTTGTTTTCAAAGCAACACTCAACAAGATCAACAACCCTCAAAAAGTTTGATTATCTGCAAAGAAAAACAGAGCTAACATCATACGAGTACAATGCCGCTCTGTAAAAGTTAAACTTTTTCTATGTAGTGCTAATTCTACTCATTTGGGAACCAACTGTCAACCACCATTTTCAGGAAATCAAACGTATTCTTCACCTCCGGATTCCCTTTATAATAGTCTATATGTTTATATATGCGAGTCATAACCTTGTGTAGTTCTTCACTCTCCGAAGTTTTGACTCCTGAGCTTGTTACCACTGTTTTATGCATAAAAAGCAGCGTCACAACTTGTTGTATTCTGGCATTACTCATCCGATTCTTACGGAAATTTTTGCTCATCCCTTCTATTTCCATTAGTGCTTTAGTAACATCCGCATTCGTATCATGTGCTGCTGTCCTTGCGCGAAGATCATTCAGAATGCAATTACTATGGGCCGATGCATTTCTGATTTCTTTGCAAGTCAAAAGCCGATAGAAATTATTTTTCATGTTCTTATCAGAGAACCGGTCCGCACAGAAGCCATAAAATGCAACCAGTCGACCAAATGGAATAACCTCAATAAATGCCCACACCGGGTAAGCTCCATCATATTTATCTATGATGTTACCGCAATATATATTTCCTTTATTACGATTGATTTCGCTGTCAAAAATCTTCTTTTGCTTTTCGTTTAAAGAATCAATATAATCCTGAACAATCTGATATCCATCTTCGCAATTCTCTTCAACCTTGCGAAGAAGCTGTAATATGGTGTGATGCTCAACATCCAAAGCCATATGTACGATTCGATATCTGAACTTCATATCGATTATTGCCAAATCAACCAGATACGCAAAATCGAGATCAATATACTTATTTTTATTCTTACCGTCCGGATGCTTAGGATAATTCTTTCTATACGCTGTAAGTTTGAAGTAATTATTATGTTCAAGCAGATACTCCTTAGCAGCATCCTCATCCATAATATCGAAACGAACCCCTTTATCCTTAAGATGTTTCACCTGTCCATCCAGATCAAGTATAGGTTTAGTTATCTCCATATCGCAGTAAACCCTCGTATCTGCCATTTATAATAAGTATTATTTTACCATACAAAGGAGCTTACCTCAAAGCGATATTGGAGATCATCCAACACCCAAAGAATTACGGTTCGGAATGTGTATCAACGGATAATCTGCCCTTCAGCTACCAGTTCTACTTTCTCTTCCGGCCAACGCAAACGACCTCCGCTCCATATTTTCAATTTCCTTATCCTCTACGCCATGTATTATTTCCGTCTTTATCTATAAATCGCACTCAAAAACCGGCGAAACCCCGCCAGGGGCTCCGCTCACCCGATTTTTTTCACTTCCTTATTACTTTCCGAAATGATGTAATGCGGTCGTTTCTTCGCTTCATTATAGGTCTTCGCGAGGTACTGCCCCATGATGCCGATGCAGAACAGCTGAATCGCGCCGATGAAGACGATCACACACATGGTGGATGCCCAGCCGGCGACCGGATCGCCGAAACACAGGCGGCGGACAATGATGACGACCAGCATGATCGATGCCACGAATGCCATCCCGATCCCCGACCAGGATGCGATGCTGAGCGGCACCTCCGAGAAATTGATGATGCCGTCAAATGCATACTTCAGCAGCTTCCAGAAGTCCGGCACACCGTACTCCTTAATGTATGTTCTGTTTGCCTTTAGAAACAACTCCCCCAACCCATTCTGTACTTTATTCTTCCCGGGGCTTGGCCCCTCCAGTCCGCGGGGCGTCGGCGTATTTACAGCCTCCCCCGGAATAGGAAAGGCCTACGGTATCCGATGCTTCCAGAAAGAACTGAATGAGAACCTCTATAAGGGTGTGTACCTCTGTCTGACGACCATTTCCGTCGCAGAGTTCTACAGACAGATCTGCGACTCTCTCGTACTGGTTATCCGAGGGGAGAGAAAGACCGTAATGTTCAAGGTAATACACAGGAGCATATATACTACCTCTATAAAGAGAAACATCAGCCGCTCGTATTGATCCTCGATGAAGCACAGTACCTCACCCCCAAAATCCTTCGGAATCTCAAGATGCTGATGAACTTCGAGTATGATTCCATGAACTGCTCCACGCTGATCCTCAGCGTAGAACCATACTTCAACAAGGCTCTGGAAAAGCCCGTGAATGAAGCGCTGCGCCAGCAGATCGTCGTCCACTATAACTTCGCCGGCCTGGATCCAAATGAGCTTAATGCCTACGTGACCCACAAGATCAAGTTCGCCGGAGGCACCCAAATCCATCATCGGTGCCGATGCGCTTACCACACTGAATGGTTACTGCGGCGGAAACATCAGAACGGTTGATAACGTAATATCTACCGCACTGACACTGGGTGCCCAGATCGAACACCAGACTATCGATGCCGAGATCATCATGGCTACAATCAATGAGATCACACTCGACTGATCGTATATTTACTTTTCAATGTCCAGATAGGCTGGTGCTTTCAAAATTATTGAGGGGCTTGACCTTTTTATGTTGCTTCATCTGGCACTATCTTTTTAATTATAGCGTTTGCTTCCGATTTAAAATCGAAATCTGGTTGACCTTGCCGTGCATAATATGCAGAAAAGCGATTTAGAATATTTTTCACAAAATACTCTTGGACTTTTACTTTAGGCTGGCCATATTCTTCGACAAATGCCTCAGGGGGATATGTCATCACCTTTCGGAAGTTTATGTACCCGCCTTCAAAAAGGGTGTTTTGCGGTAACCAATGATAGTAGTCGGTATAATTATTTTTTATTGCGTTTTGTATGTCTGTCTTCTTGTCTTTCATTTTTGACGCTTTGCTTGCAATAGCAGTATTTACAGTATCGTGGTTGTCGATTTCACAAATAAGAATTTGATCCGTCTTAAATTTCCCACCGTGTTTTGCTAAGTCACAAGGAGGCGATAACACAATACAGACTAAACCATCCTTTGAAGATTGAAAAATTGAACCAGTTTTTATATCATGTGAAATTGGCGGTTTTATATACATTTCTTCTGTAACGTATGCAGGAATTTCAGCGTCAATAAGCTCTTGAATGTGAGAAACTGCATATCGAAGTAGCACTTTTTCAGTTTCAATTCCCTGTGCCTTTTTTTCTTTCCAAAGACTGATTTGAGGATAGAGATTTTTCCAAAAAATCTGCGTCATTACATTCTCTATGATACCAGTCCCGCCAAGCACATTAAACAGCCCTGTATCCGAAACAGCACATAATTCTTGGAGAATCTCTTCGTGGCTCGCTTCTCCCTTTTTGTACACTTGAATTGGAGAACCATCGTCCAGCTCAGTGTCCGGTGTGCCTGTAAATACAGCTACAGGCACGCGGAATTTGTCTACTATTTCTCTAATAATCTCATTACCGCTATGATCTCCATCCAATTTGATATCTACAATAATACCATTCAGCTTTTCAGAAACTTTTTCCATACCGGCTGTATATGTCTCTGCAACTTCTAAATGATAAAGTTCTTCATCAGCTGCGATGTTTAACCGCTTTACAGTATCCTGGAAAGAGCCAGAGTCATCAGCCGAGTCTTCAATGAGCAAAAAATTGTACATCCTTATAACCTCACTCGTCGGTTCTCAAAATAAAATGAGCACCGTTATCTCTTTGTACGGCAGTAAGTGTCAGGCTATTTCTTGTTGCAGCTTCCCCCGCAATCGACAGCCCCAATCCAGTTCCATGAGGTTTAGTTGTAAATTCTGGATCAAAAATCACTCCACTTTCCAGAAGTTCGTCACTAATACCAGGTCCTGAATCGGTATAGTCAAGAGTAAAACCTGCATCTGTTTTGCTTACTACGATGTTTATTCTGCGTTTATCACACTCTTTTTCAACAATCCAAAATAGACTGTTATCAAGCAGATTTACTATAATGGTGTAGATATCTTGTTTCCAACCGATAAGTTTGATATCGCTGGGACAATCAAGACCAATTTGAATTCCTTTATCTTCGCATTCTTTGTCAAATACGGCCACAGCGCCGCATAAGGCATCATGAAGTGAAAACTCTGTTTTAGTCTCACGCCGTTTTGCAGAAAGAGGATCCAATCGTCCAAACAAATTTACAAAAATCCCAGCATTGTCTGATATACCATTTGTAAGGTGGACAATCTCACTATAAGAATTTTCATCCTTCTTCTGCGTAAATCGCTCTCCATAGAAGCGAAGATTTGGAATTTGATTCTTGAAGTAATTAAGCGGACGACGGCCTTCGTGTAGGATAATGTTTATAATTTTACCAAGAGTCGCTTGACCTTGATAGACTGCTACTGCACGCTTGATTTCTTCAATAGCCTCATTCTTCTTATTTTCTTCTTTGGAAATAATATCTGTGATCTCTTCAATAACAGGAACAGGCATACCCGCTTTTTCAAGTGTTATCGACACAGATTTTTTCAAAGGAGCATAATCATATAACCCCTCTAATTGTCGCTCCATCTTTTTGGCAGGATTCGATAACCCCAACTTTCTTCTAAATATATAGCGTCGTTGTTCGAGTTCCATAATGACTGCACAGGTTATTCTTTTCAATGCTTCATATGCGGTATTATTCTTTAAACCATCTCGAGCACTTTTTTGCTCAAGACCAGAAACCTCTTCGGATTCAACGTGTACATAACCAACTACTTGATTGCTGCCAATTTTCATGGATGGATTTTGAACACGTTGCTCATTTAACTTGAGCCAGTCAAAATCTGCGTCTCCTAATGGACGAATTCTAAAACCATTTCTGTATACACCAATACCGTTAACATCATTAAGTAATTGACGTGCTTGCTGCTTTGTTACATAATCTCCACTTTCATCTTGGAGCCCTCTTGAAATTAACTGATCAATTGCGTCTTTATCACGATCATAAACGCGGATGTCAATCGTAAGCGCGCCGCAACCTGTAGCACCGTAAGCAAACGAAATGTGCTCGACTGCACCATTTTTGATTTTTTTGTTTTCGTATCTCAGCGTGCCAGAGCCATCAGCGGAAATATCTCCACTGATGCGATAATCATAAAAATCTAAAATGGGATAAGGCTTAATGGTTTCGCTTACATTATCATCTTCGTTTGAAAAGAAGTTATCAAATGTGAGAGTTATTTCAAAGCCACTATCAAATGTACCATCTGCCTTGGGAGGAATTAGTTTTTTTAATTCAAATCGTAGTTTGCTAAAAGCCTTCTCCGTCCAATAGTCGTTTTCACTCAACCGAGAATGCATAGTCAATATAGTTCCTGGTTTCTTGTCGGTTTGCTTCGTTTCGATAGGAACTTGAATTTGATCTAAATATTGATGTTGTGCTAGCTGATTCCACTTGAGGTACAGAATAGTTTCAATACCGGATGCATCTACCGTTTGCAGCTTTAAATCGTCACCTAAGATGCTCGCCGCGTATCGACCGATGCCTTTACGTCCTTGCATAGTGCGGCCAAGAGGGCTCTTGCGTGAACCCAGCTTATAAGCCGTCGAAGGAACAAGCCATTTATTGATAATATCTTTTGTAGACATACCATGGCCGTGATCTTCAACCCGTATTTCTAGGCAATCCTCTTCTGGAATACCGCGAAAAATAATCTCTGCATTCGGAGAGTCGGCATCATAACAATTCTTAACAAGCTCAACAATGGCGGCATATTGATCCTGAATAAGGTCTTCACCAATCGTGAGAACATGCCGACCGGCAGGGCGAATTTCATAAGAGCTCAGATAAACTCCTTCCATTTCAGAAGCAGCTTGCAGCAATTCTTCCTTTTCAGCCCGTATCTCTTCAAGGCGCTTTTCGATTTCAGTAATGCTTGTTTTTTTCTGAGTTTCCATTACCAGACCTCCAATAAAGCAGTAGCGATTTTTTCAGCCAAAAGAACAGGTACTGCATTTCCAATTTGTTTAAACGCGGTGGTTCGTGAAGGACGCCCGGATACAGACTCGAAGTAGTAGTTGTCAGGAAAGGTTTGTAATCTTGCAACCTCTCTAGGAGTAAGAGAGCGGTTTTGCTTAATGTCAGGATGAATAAAATAATGGCCATCTTTGGCGATGTGAGCAACAACAGTCTGTGAGTAAGGCAAATCTGAAGCAACCACTTTGAAGCGATCCAAGAATGAATCTGTATTTTTTTGGGATTGCAGCTTCTTGGGCAAATCGGTGTAACTGAGTCGCTTTTTTTCTTTGTTCCACAGCTGAACAACTTTTTTGTATATTTTTAAATCCTGAGCTGTATGTGGGCGTGCACAATGTAAAGTAACTGACGCTAAATCCTGTTCTTTGATTTTTGCATCAAACAAGTATGTACCATTATAGTGCAGCGTCGGCACTAAACCATATGTTCCCTTGCCTGCTTTAATTTTAGGTAAGTCTTTAAAAATTTCTTCTACTGTGCAGCTGTTCGTAACTTTAGGTATATTGGGATAGAATCCTTCATGCTGCCCATATTTTCCGATGAGTATAATTCTTGATCTGTTTTGAAGAATTCCATAATCCTTAGCGTTTAATTGTCTATATTCAATAGAGTAACCACATTCTCTAAACAACCGACGCATTTTATTAAAGTAAAGCTCACCATCAGTATCTTTTGCAGAAAGAAGACCGGTAACATTTTCGAAAACGAAATACCTGGGATGATATTTTCGCAAAAATTCTGCGTACAAAATATATAAATAGTTTCTTGAATCTCCGACCATTCCGTTTTCATCACGAGCTCGCCCGACCAAAGAGTATGCTTGGCAAGGAGGACCGCCCACGATTAAGTCTAGGGCTTCCCCGCTAAGGAGTTGATCGACCTTTTGGAAAATCTCTTCCAAATTATCTTTGGAAATCTCATAGTTTAATACACTTTTTAGCAGTTCTTCAGGAACGGTCGCATATAATTCTTTTCGAGTTATTTCTCTCTTCAAATATCGTGTGTATGTTGCGGATTCTTGGTGTTCTGATAACCATTTATACGCCAATCTTGTTTTTATTGTATAGCAAGCCGCTTTATCCATTTCAATATGTGCTATAGGTTCATAGCCGGCTCGTATAAATCCTTCCGATAGCCCACCAGCTCCAGCAAAAATGTCCAGATAGTTAGGCATGGTTGTTCCTCCTAACAATCTGGTATTTTTGTTGTCCAGATGATGTTTTTGCACTTGCAGCAATTTCAAGATTCTCGCTACTTATTTTGTTTAAGAACAAGGTACCCAATAGTAAACGGTTACTTCTTGATATACGATTCCACTCATACCCCTTAAAAAGATCGCGGAGCAAAAAAACTTCTCCATCGCTTAGTTCTGCCGTCTCATTTACAGCCTTTTCTAGCAAAACATTTATATCAGACATGATCGCATCCCCCAAGTTGCCAACTGCAATAATGATATTGATATTATCATATATAATCCTGTCTACAATTGCAACAGGATTAAAAGTAAGCGCTCATTGTCAGTGCGGCTAGTTTGAAACTTTTGAAAGTGCCATAATCATGGGAAAACGAGAATATTTTAGTCTCAGTCTTCCCACTGATGCCGTCGAGGATCTTGAATTTATAAGGAGTGACCGCTCTGGCGATATTAAATTGTGATAATACTGTAAACTATAAATCTACAGATTCTCAAAAAGAATGCTGCGCAGTAATTGCGATGCGCGGAGCTGTAGAAACTCTTGCTGCACAAGAAAAAATTTCTTACGAGGAAGCTCTTCTCCGATTCACATGTTCTCGTGCATATGAGGCCCTCTTTGATTTTGACACGAAAATTTGGAAAGAAGGCTCTGATTATCTGTTGAATCTCTATGACTACTGCACTGCCCAAAAGACTGTATAATAAACAAACACAACAGAAGGTGACTTATATCCATAGTTTTCAGGCTCCTCCCTCCTGTCTATCCCGATCAGACTCACGCCCGGCCGTTCTCACTCCCCACCCTTCGGCCAATACAGGCTACCACCACTCTATACTTTCAATTTCATTTTTGCTCGTTATTTAATTCTGTCTTTATCTATATGTTAAAACAACCGGCTCACGGTCGGAGCCCTTTTATGTGAACTTCCAGAGATTTTGCAACTAAAGCTCCTCTAGCGAGCATGTTTTGCTGTCTCTGGAAGTTTTTTGCCTCATTTTCAGCCTTCGCCTTCTGATGTCTCGCCCTTGATGTACCGGAGGATGTCCTCGTAGCTTCGTGAGCTATCGTTGATTGCCTTCATCAGTTCTTCGCTCTGCATCGCCTTCTGTTTATCCAGCAGCTCTTTCAGTTCCTTCGTCAGCTGATCATACTGCTGTCTGTTCTTGCTGATCGCTGTTTCGAGCTTATTGATCTTTTGCTCCAGTGTGTCTTTGCTGATCGTTCTTGCCATTACCTTGTTTCCTCCCGCAGCGTTTCACTGATAAAGGCTGCCTTATACTTCACCTGAGCTCCTTCGATGCCGAACGCGCTCAGGATTTCCCTCTGTGCCTTCGTCACTGCGTGATCCATCCGATACACGTTATCCAGATTCCTGCACAGTTCGATTTTCTCGAGTTCACGGATAGCGACCGGAACCGTGAAATAATTCGGCTTTTTAATCATCGTGCTGGCTTTGTCTTTCAGCGCAGTATAGATTCTGCAACGTATGATCAGCGCGATAAATCCGATGAAGATCTTGTTGTCTGCAGCTTCCTGCGATGCCACGCGAAGCACTCCGTTACCGAGGAAGGACTTGTCCGCGCGAAACAACTTTTCTGCTGTCGGATCTGATCGTGAATGAAGCCCTTCATGCTTAGTGTGAATAGTGGATGGTTGTACGCATAGTCCGGATAGTACTGCGCTGCATTGTTTTCCGTGATGATGGAATACGCCGCCAAATCCAGAATCAATCCGCTGCTTCTGGTGCCGAAAACTGTCTCCAGTTTCGCATCCAGGCTCATGAGAGCAGTTCCATGACAGCTCATGAAATCAGCAACATGCAAGACCTAATTCGGTTAAATTTTAGAAATTAAATTTTTCAAATGGTTCAGAATTTGCTTTGAGTTCATTCCAGTTAAAGTCATAGAGTTCTGCTTCATTCCAATCTGTTATTTGAGGAGGATTTATTTCAAAAATAACATCTGCGTCAAAATAATCATCATAGTCCTCATCCAAATCTATAAAACTAACTCCGCTACTTCCATATGTTTCAATGCATTGAGATCCGAACTGAGAATAAAGAAGAACTAAAATACCTGCTACTGCATTCATACAATTTTCTAAATTGGCTTTTTCCAGATTTTCTTCTCTATTATGCTTCACCTGATTGTACGCCCTATACCAATCCGGTGACTTAGCTATTGCTGTATCAAAATTTGCAAACGGACGAAACTCTTTTTTTACGTATTCTACTTTACTAGTTAAAGAGTTTTTTTGTCTCCAATTTGAGAAAACGACGGTATATTTTGACAGTAAAGATGACTTCTCTAATTTCATATAATCGTCCATTGTAAAAAATTGTCCTTGCGGTGAGACTCCGTTGGCCTCAAGAATTTCTTTACAATTCAACTCTACTTCTGTGCAAGCCCTTAGCAAAAGCGTATATAACTCAAAAGAAAATGTATTTTTATTTGCTTCATCTGGTTCAACGTGATTAAAAATATCCCGTAGCTGCTTTTCGATATTTACATAGGCTCGGCTTAGCTGTAATCGGTCAAAAGCATATCTATCATCGGTTACATAATTTGGTATATATGCTTTTGGGCGTGCAATTCGATAATATGGTTTAAAAAGTCCCATCTTTATTCCATCTCCCTTCCTATAATTTCAAGCCCTAAATCCTTGATTTTTCGAGCTTTTCATTAAAAG
>ERZ1026876.1087-NODE-1087-length-14329-cov-7.963640_pt1 | contig 14329 bp, 9 predicted proteins | sample MGYA00380168_ERZ1026876 | MGnify/ENA primary metagenome ERZ1026876 (study PRJEB33269, sample SAMEA4719804) | human gut metagenome | biome: human-associated habitat; feature: organic feature; material: feces | place: Cameroon | collected 2013-10 ... | reverse complement strand
ACGCATTTTCAACAAATGTTTCCGAATTGTTAAGACGCAAAAATAAGTAGAGGTGATGCTGCTCATGTAAGGGAGTCACCGTTTGCTCCGAACGAAGTTCCTGCCCCTGTTTGTACAGCGGCGTTGACGAAAAGTCGGTATCACGTCCGGTCGGCTCATGAAATTTTCAAGGTGCGTTTCCCATAAAAGAAAAATACCGCCCACGCAGCGCAGCGATGATTTTGTCGGGTGAATCGGCGGCAAAATGAATCGGGTGTGTTGCGGGCGGTACGTTCTTTCTGGGCAATCGTCCACTGAAAGTGGTGGTTATCACGGTGAGAACCACCACTTTTGTCAGCAGGATTTGGAATAAAGGGTATCATGAAAGTGTAGGTGCGTCAATATTGTTTTGCGAAATTTATTGCGGTAAAGCGGTAGAAGTATCACTAATATCTTCCGAAACGGCCAGATTTTCCTGCTTCAGTACAATTTTGACCGTCGTGCCGGATTCATCACTGTCAAAATCAAACCCAAAGGCCTTGTAAAGCATAGACAGCCGCTCGTAGATGTTTTTCAAGCCAATGCCGTGGCCCTGTGGTTTGACGGTAAAAGTGCGAATCTCGGCCAGCCGCTCTGGGGAGATGGGCGCACCGGTATTGTGGACGATGAGGGTCAGAGTGTCGCTGTCCGCCTGTGCGGTCACATTGATCTCGCACACTTCATCGCTGTCCTCCACGCCGTAGTGGATGGCATTTTCCACGAGCGGCTGCAAGGTGAAGTGGGGCAGATACCATTGCTCCAGTTCGCCGGAAGAAGTGAGCATAAAGTGCGCACGGCTCTTGTAGCGCAGCTGCTGAATCGCAATGTAGCTGTTCGCCAGCTGCACATCGGCAGCGGCGGTGGAGTTCTGGCGCGGGCTGAGAGCGGCGCGGAGAATATCACCCAGACTGACGATCATCTTGCAGGCATCCTCCCGATTGCCAGCCTTGACCAGCCAGTTCAGCGTGCCCAGCGTGTTGTACAGAAAATGCGGGTTGATCTGCGCTTGCAGCATTTTGTAGCGCGTTTCCTGCAAGAGAATCTGCTTCTCATAGTTCTCGTGAATCAGCGTATCGATCTTGCCCAGCATGGAATCAAACTCACGGGTCAAAGTGCCGATTTCATCTGCCGCCGGGTCTGCGGGCAGCATAGCGCGGGCAGCGGCAAAGTTGCCCTCTTGCTGGTCTACGGTCTGCACCGCTTCGCTCAGGGCATGGATGGGCTTTGTAACGAGCCGTGCCATGTGCAGCAGTACCCATGCAAACAGTAACAGGATGGCACACTCGCCAAAAATCAGGGCGTTGCGGGCGGTGTTGATCTGACCGTAGATCTGGTGGTAGTCGAACACGCTGCACAGCCGCAGCCCGGTGAGCGGGCTTGTCAGCCAGCAGATGTAGTATTTGTTCCCGCCGATGGTGCTGATCTGGTAGCCGTGGGCGCTCTCTTCCGGCGGCAGGACGGCGGCTTTGCCCGCGCCGCTGTGGTAGATCAGCTGGGTGCCGTTATAGAGATACAGCTCCGAGGGTCGGCTGGAAAGGCTGTGGATCTCGTTATCCAGCAGCTTGCCCACATCCAGCGCCACCACGATGGTGCCCAGCTTTTTCAAGCTCATGTCCTGACTGCGCAGGATGCGCCGCCCGCACAGAATGTACGGGAAATCCGCGCTGTCGGAGGTCTGTATCACAAAGCCGCCGGGGGTGGCGTTCAGCGCCATTTCCAGGGCGGTCTGCCGCCCGGTACCGGGGTCGGGCATATCCTGCCCGATGGTCAGGGTGTGGCCATTCAGGTCGGTGTATTGCAGGCTGTTGATCTGCCGGTCCTGATAGATCTTTTCCAGCAGCAGCGGGCGCACGCCGGTGAGCAGATAGTAGTAATTGGCGGTCTGCGGGTCTGCCTGCGCCAAGGCGTTCAGCTGCTCCTGAATGTTGGAGTCCACCGCAATGCTGCGGGTCAATGTGTCGATATCCTGAATATCGTCGTCCACCCGCTGCACAAAAAAGTCCAGCTCCTGCAAGGACTTCTCGTAGAACTTTTCCTCAAACACCGAAAGCCCCAGATGCAGCGCACCAATCATCAGCGCACCGCTAAGCAGGGTGAGCACCACAAAAATGCCCACAAATTTCTGTGCCAGAGGTAAATCAAGAAATCTGCGTTTACAGCGGCGGAACATAGGCTCTCCTTACTCGCCCCAGCGCTGCTCCATCAGCCGCCAGAGCGTGTCGTCATCCGGGTGGTTGTCCGTGTTCAAGATCAGCATGATGCGGCGGTCTGCCTCGCAGTCGCCGAACTCCCGCATCCACGCATAGTAGTGCGGGCCTTCGCCCAAGGTGCGGGCAAAGCTCATCAGATAGCCGCACACCTGTGCGGACTGTTTAACATCAGTTTGACACTCGTTGGCGTAAAAGTCAATCCATTTTCCATGTTCCCGGTTCCGCATGGCAGCATTTGCGGCAGTGTAGGCATTTTTTGCCCGGCCTGCCTGATAGAAGCAATGCTTCCAGTCGCCCACGAAACCGGCCTCCAGTGCTGCGTATACGTCCTCGCCGCCCTCTGCCCAGAATGTGTAGAGCTGTGCCTGCATCAAAAGCGTATCCTGAAAAAGTGTCCGTGTGGCACCAGTCAGAGTGGCAGCAGTAGCTTCGCATTGGCGAAGATACTGCTCATAGTTTTGCATGGCTTCTCGGAATTTTTCACCGCACCATGCTGCCTGCCCACTCAGAGCCGGACGGTCACATAGCCAGTTCAGGTCCTCGCTGGGCTGGGTGCGGTCACGGAGGAACTGGGTAATAAGCATCCTGGGTACATGGTTGTAAAATTGATCACCTGCATGGTCGTCCGGGTGTTCCCCGTACGATACGGCATGGTCCGCATATCCGGCAAGGCATTTTGCCACGGGCAGGGCGTTAGCTTTGCCGTAGTAAGCCTGCGCATAAGCGATGCGGTGACCCTCCGGGTCGGCGGTGCCTCCCTGCCAGAGCTGGGCGATATAATCCAGCAGATACGCATGGGGCTTGACATTGGAGCAGTTGATGAGCCAGTAATCGTCTACGTCGTGACGGAGAGCATCGGTCAGCTCCTCGCAGACAAACTCCGTGCTGTTGGGCAGCATCGTGATGTGGCTCGCGGCCTGCAAATCATAAAACGATGCGTGATAATACAGACCGTGTGCGCCGGTATCGCCCTGCGGTGGCAGTGCCTTCACACGTGGATTGCTGTCGCCCTGCCGACGGCTGACCATCTTGCCGAAGCCATTATCTGCCCAGATTTTGATCACCTCGTCCGGCAGATCAAGGCAGCCCTGCTGGTACAGTTCCGTAGTCTCCCCATACAGATTGGTGCAGCAGACGGCATGCGGGTCGCTGTGCTTGACCAGATCATACTGTTCCCGGATGAGGGAAGAAATCAGCTCACCCCGCTTTTCCGGGGTGTCGTACTGGGGGTCATCCTCCCAGAACGGTTTATCGCCCTGCCCTCGGAAGCCGATGTTCCAGATGGTCGGCGTGGCTTTCTGGGCGTTGATGGCGTCCTGCCAGAGGGTGCGGAACTTTTCCGGGTACAGGCTGAACTTGGGTTCCAGTTCCGGGTACGCCTGTACGAACATCTTGGCTCCCAGCGGTTCGGCGTGGTGGTGAGTGATAATAAGGCCCATGTCGGCGGCGAGGTCGTGGTAGCGGTGGCCATTTTCACCGGTGCCTGGAATTACCAGATTGCCGCCCAGACGCAGCAGCGTTTCAAACACCATCACAAAGGGCATCTCACTGCGGCGTTCCACTTTCCAGTGGGAAATGAGCGTTTCATCGTTGACGAACCAGCCGCGGTACCGCACCCGCGCGGGTTTGCTCTCGTAGGTGAAGTTCTGCGGTATGGTCACGCCCTCGGTTCGGGTGAACTTCTGATCGTTCCAAAACCAGAACGGCTGAACCCCTAAGAACCACTTGCTGATCTCAAACAGGCCGTACACAAAGCCCAGTGTATCGGCGGCGGTGAGCAGAAGTTCATTGTCGTGTACCTGCAAACAGAAGCACTCCGGCAGAAGGTCGCTGTCTTTGGCAAGGCGGATGTTATCACCGGGCGTTTCAGTTTCAAAAATCACTGCTTTCATGTCGCGCTGGAGGGCAGAAACGGCATATTGAATCGGTTTTACCGGGTCGGAAACGAGAATCTGACTGTTGCGATTGAGAATCATACAGAGTACCCCTCTTTTGAAAAAAGGCACTGTACGCGCCGCACAGTGCCTTGATAAAGTTTGATTTAGCCTTTGATACCGTCGGTGGCAATGCCCTCAACGATGTACTTCTGGAACGCAATGAACACGATGATAACCGGCAGCAGCGAAACCACAGACATGGCGAACAGACCGCCGAAGTTGTTGTAGCTGTTGGGGTCGGTGTAGAGCTTCAGTGCCAGCGGAATGGTGTAATTCTTCGGGCTGGACACGAAGATCAGCGGCTGGAAGAAGTCCTGCCAGATCCAGTAGAAGGCGAAGATGGCTGCCGTGACGATGGCAGGCTTCACGATGGGGATCATGATCTTGAACAGGATGCCGGGCTTGGAGCAGCCGTCCAGCATGGCGGCTTCGTCCAGGTCACGAGGGATACCTCGCATATACTGAGCAATGAGGAAGATGAAGAAGCCGTAGCCGAAGACCCAGGGCAGGGTCATGGAGACCAGCGTATCCGAGAGACCCAGCTTTTTCAGGATGATGTACTGGGGCACCACCATGACCTGGGAGGGAATCATCATGGTCATGACGATGCAGCCGAACCAGAAGTTGGCGCCCTTGAACTTCAGCCGGGAGACCGCATAGGCCGCCAGCAGGGAGCAGAAGATGGTGCCCACCACCGACACACTGGTGACGATGACGCTGTTCAGGGTGAACCGCCAGAAGGGAACACCTGCAACGCCCTGAAGGCCGGAGGTGTAGTTTTTGAGGGCGTCCCACTTTTCCGGGATCAGGGACCAGGCGTTGTGGAACATGGTGTCGTTGGACTTAAAGGAGCTCATGAACAGCCACAGCAATGGGTACACCATGAAGAAACCCAGCAGGCAGGAAAAGAAGTGGAAGAGCACCGACTGTAATTTGGAACTTTTCTGACCAACCATTGTTTATCCTCCTTACCCTTCGTAATGGACCCAGCTCTTCTGGCTTTTGAACAGGATGACAGTCATCACACCGATGAGAGCCACCAGGATCCAAGCCAGTGCGCAGGAATAGCCCATGTGGAAGTTTGCAAATGCCGAGCGGTACAGATACAGCACATAGGTCAGGGTGCTGTTCATGGGGCCGCCGTTGGTGATGACGTAGCTTTCGGTAAAGACCCGGAAGCCGTTGATGATCTGCTGGATCAGGTTGAAGAAGATGGTGGGGGTCAGCATGGGCATGGTGATCTTCCAGAACTGCTGCAGCTTGGAAGCACCATCCAAAGAAGCGGACTCGTACAGCGAGTTCGGAATCTGTTTCAGGCCGGAGAGGAACACCAGCATACAGGAGCCGAACTGCCACACGCCCATCAGCACGATGACGTAAAGGGCAGTCTTGGGGTTGCCCAGCAGGGAATACTTCTGTTCAATGCCCAGTGCGGACAGCAGGCTCATGAGGACGCCCTTGTTGCCGAAGACCTGCTTCCACACCACGGAAACGGCAATGGAGCCACCCACGATGGAGGGGATGTAGTACAGAACCCGGTAGAATGCCATGCCCATGTGCTTTTTGTTCAGCAGGTTGGCCACGAACAGGGCAAAGGCCAGCCGCAGGGGCACCATGATAAAGACGTAAAGAAAGGTGACACCCAACGCCTTGCGGAACATCTTATCGGCGGTGAAGATGGTGATGTAGTTCTGCAGACCCACCCATTGGGGGGCAGACAGCAGGTTGTAATCGGTGAAGGAATAGTAGATGGACATGGCGGCCGGGACCACATACATGAAGATGAACCCGAACAGCCAGGGGGCCAGCAGCAGATAGCCGACCTTGGTATCATCACTGAACTTGTTTTTTTTCAGCGCAGCAGCTTTTGAATTGGACACGGCGAAACCTCCTCGTATCAATGATTTTTCTCTGAAACCTCGCCTTTTGGGAGAGGTGTCCGTGCGTCAGCACGGACGGAGAGGGCTATTTTCCCAATAAAAATGGGAGAGGTCTGGGACGACCCCTCCCACATGGTTCAATTAGTTGTTGGCAGCCAGGATACTGTTGGCAGCGTCATAGAACTGCTGTGCGGCCTCGGCGGGAGTAGTCTGGTCATAGTACAGGCTGTAAGCGATGTCTCTGAACTGGTTGTTGACCTCAGAGATGCCAGAGGGGTCCGGAGCCGGGGTGTCGCCGCAGAAATCAGCAGCCTCGGTGGGATAGTTGAACATATCCTGCTGCTGTGCGCTCAGCATACCGGAAGCGATCAGGTGATCACGGGTGGTGCTGACGGAGGGCGTTCCACGCTCGCCCATCATAATATCGTTGGCCTCGTCGCTGTTCAGGAACCAGCTAATGAAGGCAGCGGCAGCCTCCTTGACCTTGGAGGTCTCGGCCACGCAGAAGAACATACCAGGCTTGTACCACAGAGCCTTGTCGCCAGCTTTCTTCACCGGAGGCACGACCATTTTCAGGGTCTTGTTGCCAGCGTTGGCGGCGATGACGGTGATGTTGCTCCAGGAGTAATCAAAGGCGGAGCCGTTGGTGATGACGGGGCTTGCCTCGGTGCCCAGGGTCTTGATCTGCTCGTACTCGTCGGGGTTGGGGGCTGCACCGGCATCAATGAGGTCTTTCCACATTTCCAGATAGTCGGTGAGGATCTGGACATCGTCAAAGCCAAGGCTCTTGTTGTCCTCAGCAAAGAGGGGGACGCCGTACTGACGGACCCAGTGGTTCAGCAGGTTGGTATCGTAGCAGGAAGAGCCGCAGAAGCCGTACTTGCCGGTCTTCTCCTTCACGGTCTTGCAGATGGAAACAAAGTCATCCCAAGTCCAGCCAGCCTGCGGAGCAGCCACACCGGCCTCTTCCAGAACGCTGGGGTTGTAGACGAAAGTGATCAGCGAGGTGGCCAGGGGCAGACCCACCAGCTTGCCGCCGATGGTGCCAGCCTCAGCCAGAGCCTCGTCCATGTTGGTGATGTCCAGAGTGCCGTCGGAGGCATAGGAGGTCAGGTCGGCCAGAGAACCGTTCTTTGCATAGGTGGAGATGAACATATAGTCCATCTGGACGATGTCGGCCATGCCGCCGGTAGCGGTGTCGGTAGCCAGCTTCTCAAAGTAGCCGTCCCAGCCGGAGGGCGTGGCCTCAAAGTGGACGTGGGGGTTCAGCTCGGTGTACTTGTCCAGCACTTTCTGGGTCAGGTCGTGACGGGTCTGGCCGCCCCACCAGGTGATGCGGATGGTCACATCACCGTCCGCAGCAGAAGCGGCGGTGCTGCCGGATGCAGCAGAAGAAGCAACGGTGGAGCTGGAAGAGCCGCCGCAAGCGGCCAGAGCACCTGCCATGCCGGCCACACCAGCAGTCTTCAGAAAGTTTCTGCGAGAGATCTTCATAAGGGATTTCCTCCATTTTTTCCTTCGTGTTTTTGCGAGGGAAGCCGTCGCTCCCTGTGTGGTACGCACCCTTTTGTTGTCTTTATTGTATCGCTTTTTTTCAAAAACAAAATGGAAAATGCCGGTCTTTCTCTTGGAAAAAACCGACATTTGAAAACCCTCTCAGTCTCGCTGCGCTCGCCAGCTCCCCCGAAAGGGGGAGCTTTGGTGCTGATGAGAAAGTACAGCACAAAACCTCGCCCTTCGGGAGAGGTGGCAGTGCGTCAGCACTGACGGAGAGGGTTTGTTCTTAACACTTGTTTCTATATTCCGTGGGTGTTACGCCGCAAAGTTTGCGGAATACCTTGGAAAAATACTGTCCGTCCAGCGGGTAGCCCACCAGCTCTGCCAAGCGGCTGATCTTCATATCCGGCTGAAATTCCAAAAGCCGCTGCGCCTGCGTGATGCGGGCGTGCTCCAGATAGGCCGAAAAACGCTCGCCGGTCATCTGGGAGAAGATGCGCCGCAAGTGGTCCTCGCTCATGAACAGCCGCTGCTGCGCAATGGTCTGCATGCTGAACTCCGGGTCAGAGAGGTTTTCGTAAATGGCAAGGAAGATCTCCCGGCAGCGGGCATCCGGCTGCGGCAGGCTCCATGCGGCGGTCAGGGCATCGGCCCACGCCGCCAGTGAATCCTCCGGCGGGGTCTTGCCCTCAAACAGCAGCTTCCATGCCAGCTCGCACAGCTGCTGCCGCTGCCGGGGACGGTAGTTTTTTGCTTCCATCCGGGCAAAGGCAAGGGCCAATTCCCGCAGCAGCTCCTCGTAGCTGCCAGCCTGCCGCAGGGCGCGGATATCAAAAATTTCATTGACGGTTTCGGGCAGTGCGGCGTTCTGGCTGGGGCGCAGCAGGGCTGTCTCGTTCTCGTCCGGGTTCAGCTGCAAAAGCTCCTGCACCTGCTGGAACAGGGTGGCAAGCTCTTCCAGTGTGCCGGTGCGGCTGGCAGCCGAGAGCATATTCACGGTCTCGAACCGCTTGAACTCCTTTTTCAGCATCTGCACCGCGCTTTCAAGGCTGGGTTCTGCGGCGGCATCGGCCAGCACCAGCACATCCCGGTCGATGCCGGTGGTCATCAGCAGGGTGCCGTCCGGCAAAAGGTCTCCCAGCATATTGCCCACCACATACCGCTCCAGCGAGTCAAACCCGCACTTGAGCCGGAAGTCCAGCAGCAAAACGCTGCGCGCCTCGCCGCCCAGCTCGTCCAGCAGCTGCCGGGTGCTGCTGCCCTGCGGCAGCGCACGTCCCTGCAACAGGTCGCGGAACAGCTGCTCTCGTGCGTAGGGCTTGAGCAGCCGGGCTTCCGCTTCCACTTTTTCGGAGCGGGCGTTCTGGGCACGGGTCTCTTCCAGCTCGGCAATCGCCTTGTTCAGCACCGGAATCATCTTGCCCTCATCGCAGGGCTTCAGGATATAGTGCCGCACGCCCAGCTCCATGGCCTGACTGGTAAACTCGTAATCGCCGTAGCCGGACAGCACCACAAAGGTCATGTCCGGGTACTGCTCCTTTGCCTTGCGGATCATCTCAATGCCGTTCATCACCGGCATCTTGATATCCACAATAGCAAGATCAGGCTTGTATTTTGCAATTTTTTCCAGACCCTCGGCACCGTTGCGCGCTGTGCCCACTACTTTCATCTCATAGGTATCCCACGGGATGAACTGCGCCATACCCTCGCGCTCGATCTCCTCATCGTCCACGATCAACAGTGTATACAAGTTGCTCTCTCCTTCACCATTTTCTCCTGCCTATAAAATAATATACTTTATTATAATTTGCAAGATTTGCCCGCAGAATGTCGCTCCGGTTCAAGAAGAATGCCGGATTTGTACAGGCAGAACCGGGCAGAATGTGATATTCTGAAGCCACAGGAAATCCGCATCGTGCAACCTGCATCCATTGATTGCCACCGGCATCTGCCGCCGATGGAGGTGGGAGCGGTATTCATCCCAAGACTTTTTGCTTGGTTTTCTCCTTCTTCATCATTTTCACAGCATAGAAGCAGCCGTTCGTGAATGTCGGCTGCTTTTGTGCTATACTGAGTTAAAAAACACGCAGGAGGCGTTTTGTTATGGCATTATGGATCAACGATGGGCTGCATGAAGCGGCAGCAGATATCCATTCTTTTCTGCTGGTGGGGCAGTCTAACATGGCCGGGCGCGGCGACCTGACAAAGGAAAACGCCATCACTGCACCGGACTGCTTTATGCTGCGGATGGGCCGCTGGCAGGAGATGAGCGAACCAATCAATGTGGACCGGGCCGTGGTGGAAGGGGCAGTTCCCCGCAGCGGGGCAAACCTTGCAGCCAGCTTTGCGGCGCAGCTGCAAAAAGAGACCGGAGCAAAAATCGGCCTGATTCCATGTGCAGACGGCGGCACCCGCATTTCCCAGTGGCAGCCGGGCGAGGTGCTGTTTGACCATGCCGTGTTTCAGGCAAGGCTGGCACAGCGTACTTCTGCGCTTACGGCGATTTTATGGCATCAGGGTGAGAGCGACTGCCTTGCACCGGAACAGCTGGAAGCCTACCCCGAACAGTTTCAGCGCACGATGCAGGCGTTCCGGAAAGAACTCGGCGATCTGCCCATCGTGGTGGGCGAACTGGGCTGGCCGGAAAACGGCTTTCACGGAACACCCGCAGAACTGCTGCACGAATTCAACCGTCGTCTGCCGGAGTGGGCAGCGCAGCTGCCCCGGTGTGCCGTAGTCTCGGCAAAAGGCCTGACAGCACGCCCGGATGGACTGCACTTTACCACCGAAGCCCTGCGCACATTGGGGCTGCGGTATCTGGAAGCTTATCAGAGTCTGTTATAAGGAGAGCTTTTATGCCGAACCATTTCTTTTCACAGAACGGCCTGACCGCCTGCTGCACCGATACAAGCATTACCTTGTTCTGGGATAAGCCCGCCGCTGCCGGTGCGGTCGAAACCTATACCGTCCTGCTGGACGATGCCGCTGCTGCTCATACCCAAAAGACCCACTGTACATTGGAGAATCTGCGTCCGGAAACGACCTATTCGCTGTTCGTTCAGTGGCGGAGCGGCAGCATTGGGAAATTGACTATCCGGACAACACCGACCAAACGCTGTTTGGATGTGACTGCATCTCCTTATTCTGCTGTGGGCGATGGAAAGGCCATGAATACTGCCGCCCTGCAAAAAGCCATCGACGACTGCGGCGAGCGTGAACAAATCTATTTTCCGGCAGGTGTTTACTGCACAGGCACATTGCGTCTGCACAGCAATATGGAACTTTACCTTGAAGAAGGAGCTGTGCTGCAAGGCACAGCAGACCCAGAGGATTATCTGCCGCGCATTTCCAGCCGCTTTGAGGGCACTGAGATGGAGTGCTACAGCAGCCTGTTGAACCTCGGTACGCTTGACCATACTGCCGGGCCAAACTGTGAAAACGTAATTCTGCGCGGCAAGGGAACGATTGCATCCGGCGGAAAACTGCTGGCAGAGCGCATCATTGCAAGCGAGCGGGAAAGGCTGAAGGACTACCTTGCCCAAAATGCCACTCTTGTTTCTACCTGCGAAAATGCCGATACGATTCCGGGGCGCGTCCGGCCGAGACTTGTCAACATGAGCAACTGCCGGAACATCTGGATGGAAGGGCTGACATTTGCAAACGGCGCAAGCTGGAATCTGCATATGGTCTACTCCGACCAAATCGTGACCGACCACTGTACCATCCGGTCGGATAGTGTCTGGAACGGGGACGGCTGGGACCCGGATTCTTCCACAAACTGTACGATCTTCGCCTGCGAGTTTTTTACCGGAGACGATGCCGTTGCCATCAAGTCCGGCAAGAACCCGGAGGGGAATATCATCGACCGCCCGACGAAACACATCCGCGTGTTCGACTGCCACAGCGGTTTCGGACACGGTATCTGCATCGGAAGCGAGATGAGCGGCGGTGTGGAGGATGTGAAGATCTGGGACTGTGATATGGCAGTATCCACCTCCGGGCTGGAGATCAAGGTTACAAAAAAGCGGGGCGGCTATGTCCGGAATGTGGAAGTACGGGACTGCACCCTCTCTCATGTCATGGTGCATTCGGTCGGGTACAACGATGACGGCATCGGTGCACCTGTGCCGCCTGTGCTGGAAGATTTCCGCTATAATCGGGTGACGCTGCTTGGACGATACATTGACCACGACCATGTATGGCACACCTGTCCTGCCATCGAGCTGAAGGGCTTTGATGTGCCGGGCTATGAGGTGAAGAACATTTGCTTCAAGGATGTGGTGTTAGAGGACAACGGCGGCCCGGAGCAAAACATCCGGATGCAGTACTGCCGGAATGTCAGTTTTGAAAATATTACCGTCCGGTCAGGGGTGCAGCCGGAATGATGCCGTTTTTCTCCAAAAAAGCAGCCTCTTTTCTACAACCCGTTTTCTCTCTGACTGTGGTACAATAAAACTGTAAAACGAACCGCAATGGAGGAAGCAGAATGATGTTTGAACAGAACTTTATGCCGGAAGGTGCAGAAATCAACCCGGATACGCCCCGCAAAAAAGGGCTGGCGCGGTTGTTTGAAATTCTGAGCCGGGATCTGGACGGCATTTTCCTGTCCGGGGCACTGGCGATGTTAGTCTGCGTCCCGGCAGCAATTCTGGCAGGCATTGCCCTCTGGCTGGGCAGCCTGCCGCTGTGCCTGCTGGCGGCGGTCGCCGCCGGGTGGCTGGTGGGTCCGGCTCTGACCGGACTGTACGATACCATCCTGCGTGCCTTGCGGGATGAGCCGGGATTCTGGTGGCACACCTACAAGCGGGCATGGAAGCAGAACTTCCGAAGCAGTCTTGTTCCCGGCATCGTGTTTACCGTGTTGTGGGCACTGCTTGCATGGTCGGCATTCGTGCTGCCGCAGATGACAGAAATCTCCCTGAGCTTTGCGCTGATTCTGCTGCTGGATGCCGTTCTTCTCTTGACGCTGGGCAACTACTTCTGGATGCAGAACGCACTGTTTTATGGCTCGATTTTTCAAAAGTCGTCCAATTGCATCCGGATGTTCTTCGGCTTCCTACCGCAGACTGCCCTCTCTGCAATCGTGCAGGTTGGATACTGGCTGCTGATAGCATTCTTGATTCCACGATGTGCGTTTATGTTTCTGCTCACTGGATTATGGGTCCCCAGTCTGTTAGCAGCATTCTCTGTGTATTCCACAATGGAAAAGAATCTGCATCTGGAAGAACGGATTCAGGATATCAAAAATTATTGAATATTTTCCCGCAGCGTAACTCAAGGTTCGTCTGTGTCATTTTCTCCCTTGGAGGTAACATATCATGCCATTGAATCATCCTATGATCCCGGCACTGTTGGCTGACCCGGAGATCTTCCAGCAGAATCGCCTGCCGCCCCATGCGTATTTTTCCGACCAGACCAGCCCGGCCATGCCGTTGACGGTCAGTTTGAATGGTGAGTGGGCGTTCCGCTACGCAGAGAATCTGACAGCACCTTTTTCAAACTGGGATGCCCTGACCGTGCCGGGGATTATCCAGATGCAGAGCCTGCAAAAGCCGGGCCGGCCCTACGGCACGCCCCATTATGTCAACACCCAGTACCCCTGGGACGGCCACGAAAAACTGCACCCCGGGCAGATCCCGCAGGAGTATAACCCCATCGGGGAATACAAGCGCAGCTTCACCCTGCCGGAAGAGTGGGCAAACTGCTATCTGCGCCTGAACGGGGCTGACAGTGCCGCCGCTGTCTGGTGCAACGGGGTCTATATCGGCTATACCGAGGATACCTTTACCCCGGCAGAATTTGATATGACGGAAGCCGTCCAGCCCGGCGAAAATGAGGTGACGATTCAGGTTTACCGTTTCTGCTCCGGCAGCTGGCTGGAAGATCAGGATTTCTGGCGGATGAGCGGTCTGTTCCGCTCGGTGGAGTTGTTCACAAAACCTGAGATTCATCTGGAAGATGTGTTCGTCAGGCAGAACTTTGCGCCGGACTTTTCCAGCGTGAAAGTGACGTTCGACTGCAAGGTCAGCGGCGCGGGCCGGGTGTCGGTGGTGTTCAACGGGCAACAGCAGTCCGCTGAGGTGGGCGAGCCGGTCGAATACGGCAGCGGCGTGGTCTTTGGCAAGGGCGAAGCCGACCCGGATGTGGAACCGGACGTGCAGGATGTTTCCTTTGCCTTTAAGGTAGAACAACCGGAATTGTGGAGCGCAGAACAGCCGACCCTTTATGAGGCAGAGATCGCCCTATTGAATGGGAAAACACTGGTGGAGCGCACCGGACTGAAAGTCGGTCTGCGCAGGTTTGAACTGAAAGACCGCCAGATACTGCTGAACGGCAAGCGCATCGTGTTCAAAGGGGTCAACCGCCACGAGTGGAGCTGCAAGACCGGCCGCACTGTCAGCCGGGAAGAAATGCTCTGGGATGTGAAAAATCTCAAGGCGCACAACGTCAACGCTGTGCGCACCAGCCATTACCCCAACGATTCGTATTTCCTCTCTTTGTGCGATGAGTACGGCCTGTATGTCATCGAGGAAACGAATCTGGAAACGCATGGTACCTGGCAGAAGCTGGGGGCCGACGGCTCGGACGAATGGACTTTGCCCGGCGACCGCCCGGAGTGGCGGGAAAATGTGCTTGCCCGTGCCGAAGCCATGCTGGAACGGGACAAAAATCACCCGGCCATCCTGATCTGGTCCTGCGGCAACGAGAGCCACGGCGGGAAAACGCTGTGGGAGATGAGCGAGTATTTTCGCCGCACCGACCCCGGCCGCCTTGTGCACTACGAGGG
>ERZ1026876.1085-NODE-1085-length-14341-cov-4.761375_pt1 | contig 14341 bp, 10 predicted proteins | sample MGYA00380168_ERZ1026876 | MGnify/ENA primary metagenome ERZ1026876 (study PRJEB33269, sample SAMEA4719804) | human gut metagenome | biome: human-associated habitat; feature: organic feature; material: feces | place: Cameroon | collected 2013-10 ... | reverse complement strand
ATTAGCTAAATCAGAACTTAAACTTGCAAACTGGAAGCTCGGATTCCAATTCAGCTATAAGCGGTAGTATCACATTATCGGGGTCATCCCGATACCCTCTAACAATCCTGGACAGCAAAGAAAAAGTGAGCTCAAATGGCGCACTTCTAGGCCTGACGGTTGAGAAAGGTGCGAAGCTGACGCTGACGGATGGCGGCTATATTAGTCCATTGACCGTGGAAGATGGTGCAGAAGATGGTATTCAACTTATGGGCGGCAAGGTGGCAGAACTGACATGCAAGGCCCCCGTCTACCATCTGCTTCCGGAAGGTTATGCCCTGATGAATGGCAATCTTACGGTAGATCCTACAACGGTGATAAATGAGAGGACAGCCGCATTCATGGTGAAGGATGCCCAAATTACTAAGGTCACCGGCGACAGAACCGGCAGTGTTGCATACGGCGAGCATAAAATCCCCTTTGCCATCTCTGTGACAACCAATGACAGCAAAATCGGGCGAATGGCATTTGAGTGGTATCTTGTGAAGGAGAATGGCACGACAGCACCGCTGGCAATGAGCGGTGATACATGGAGTAGGAACGGTGCTTACAGTTATGATGTTACGATCGACGGCAGTGCCAATGAAGGATGGAAGGACTTAGAGATTAATAAACCCTACAACATCATTTGTGTGAGCATTGGCAAGGAGAAAGACGGAGCCTACCAGTGGCAGACGCCTTTAAAGGGCTTTCAGCTTACTATCACCCCGGCAGGCTTGAACAGTAAAAATACAAATGTGGAGATCACAAACGCAAACAACCTTGTGTACACCGGCAATCCGCTGACAGCGGCGGTCAAAGTGACCTACAACGGGACAGAACTGACAGAGGGCAAGGACTACACAGTCAGCAGCAACACCGGCACAAATGCAAGAACATATACGCTGACCATCACAGGACAGGGCAATTACGGAGGAAGCGTAGAAAAAGTATTTACCATAGCACCGACAGACAAGCTGACGGTAGAGGGTACGGCAGAAGCCGGAGCGGTTTACGGTACGAGGATTTCGGATATCGCCATCAGCGGTTTGACAGTCAGGTCGAATAATACCGTAGTGGATGGTTCTTGGAAGTTCACCGGACGGGAGATTCCGGCTGCAGGCACGACCACAGCGTATACCGCTGTTTTTACTCCTGAGAGCAGTAATTATAAGCAGATCAAGCGGCAGATCAAACCGAACATCCGCAAAGCGGCTGCCTGTACGCTGGCAGATATCCCAGTCAGTGTGAAGTATAACGTGACCGCAGGCGAGACATCGATTGGTAATGCCGGTATGCCCGCTGACGCAGGCATGCTGGTCTTTGCAAAAGGCGGTACAGCAGGTAAGACCGGTTCCGTGACGATTACGGATTGGAACATAGATACAGACACCGGTAAGGTGACCTACACACTGGAAGGTGGTGCTGCGGGCGATACAGTGACTCTGCCCGTGACTGTTACATCTGCCAATTATGAGACGACCACCGTCAATGTAAAGATTACGCTGACGGACAAAGAAACGCAGGCGGCGCTGGCCGTTACCGGTGGAACCACTGTGGAATATGGTCAGACCCTGCAGCTTGGCATCAATGGCGGCTCCGGCACAGGAAATGTGACCTATACGGTAACCAATGGGGATGGTCAGGCAGGCATTGATGCCACTGGCAGACTGATTCCCACAAAAGTGGGAACTGTTATCGTTACGGCGACCAAGGCCGGGGACGATGATTACAATGCGATCACCAGCGGACCGGTGACCATTACCATCACAAAAGCAGCTTCCACCGGCACTCCCGGATATACCGGCATCACCACTGACGGCCAGACCTTAAGGGATGCAGATCTGAGAATTAGTGGAGGCTCCCTGCATCCCACAGCCGGACGACTGGAGTGGATTGATGATGCGGGCAATGTCCTGCCGGATACCACAGTGGTGGAAGCCAATAAGACCTATTTGTGGCGTTATACTCCTGAGGATACCAACTATGCGCCTCTGACCGGTTCCGTTGTGTTGTATCCTGTATCTAATCGTGGGGATAGCTCCGATGTCCCGGATACTCCATCCTATACGCCGGCCCCTGCGGTACCCGATACCGGTGACAGCAGTTCGGATGACGATGATGATGACGATACCCCTGCTGTTTCCAACAGCAGTAACAGCACTACCGTAGGGCAGCCATCTGCAGGCCCGGCAGCCTTGGACTACGCCATCAAACGTGGTGATACCCTTGGAGCGATCGCAAGAAAATATGGATGCACCGTTGCCGAGCTCGTAGCAGCCAACAGCGATCTGATCAAGAATCCGAACCGGATCCATATAGGCTGGAAACTGAAGATTCCGCAGCACAGGACTACAGGTACAACGGCAGCTCCGGCGGACAATAACAATTCAGACGCTTATATTATCAAGCCCGGCGATACCCTCTGGGCAATCGCCAGAAGATATGGCTGCACCATCGCAGACATAATCAAATGGAATAACAAGCTGATCACCGTACCGGATCGGATCCGTGTAGGCTGGCAGCTGAAAATACCAGTAAAGTAATAAATACACCGCTCCTGCCAACAGATTTGTAATCTGATGCCGGGAGCGGTTGCATTTTCCACATAAAAATGCGAAAATATAGGATAGTGCATTGATTGCAAGGAAGTAAGGAGAAAGCTATGTATATTATCGCAGGACTGGGAAATCCCGGCAAAGAATATGAAAATACCAGACATAATATCGGGTTTGATGTCATAGACAGATTAGCAGAGGAAGAAAATATCGCCGTCATGGAGAGTAAGCATAAGGCGCTGATCGGCAAGGGCTATGTGGCCGGACAGAAGGTGATCCTGGCGAAGCCCCAGACTTTCATGAATCTAAGCGGTGAGAGCATCCGGGAGATCGTGGATTATTACAAGGTGGATGACACCGCGGAACTGATCGTGATCTCCGACGATATCAGTCTGGATGTGGGACAGATCCGTATCCGCAAAAAAGGCAGCGCCGGTGGCCATAACGGCCTCAAGAATATCATCAAAATGTTAGGGCATGATACTTTTATCCGCGTGCGTATGGGCGTGGGAGAGAAGCCGAAGAATTTCGATCTGGCAGACTACGTGCTGGGACATTTTCCAGCGGAGGAACGAAGCATCATGGACGAAGCGGCGAAGACCGCAGCAGAAGCTATCCGTATGATCATCACTGAGAATGCGGATGCAGCCATGAACCATTTTAACAGTAAGAAAGCGTAACGGTTGTATAGTAAGAGGAAAAAGCGATGCAGGCACTGATTGCGCCACTGAAAGAACTGGCGGAATATGACGAGATCCGTAAAGCCGTAAGACAGGGAAAAGGAACCGTAGCTCTGTCCGGCTGTGTGGACTCCCAGAAACTTCATATGATCTACGGACTCAGCGATGGCCTGAAATACAAGGTCATCGTTACTTATAGTGACTTAAAGGCCAAAGAGATCTACGAGGAATACCGCTTTTATGACAGAAATGTCATGCTGTATCCGGCGAAGGACCTGATCTTTTTCCAGGCGGATATCCACGGCAATCAGCTGGTGCAGGAGCGGATCAAGACCCTGCGCAGAGTCGTGGAGGGTAAGCCGGTCACCATTGTTACCACCTATGCGGCACTGATGACACCGCAGGTATTGTGGGAGGAGAAAGACATCATCCGCACCGAGCGGGGCGGCAGTCTGGACGAGAGCAGACTGGCATCCAGACTGGTGGCTATGGGATATGAGAAAGCCTATCAGGTGGAAAGCCCGGGGCAGTTCTCCATCCGTGGCGGCATTGTGGATATCTTTGATCTGACGGAGGAAAACCCCTATCGTATCGAACTGTGGGGAGATGAGGTGGAGTCCATCCGTAGCTTCGACATCCTGAGCCAGCGTTCCATTGAGAAGCTGGAAAGCATCACTGTCTACCCGGCCACAGAGTTTGTACTGTCGGAAGAGCAGATCCGCAAGGGCATCAGTAAGCTTGAAAAAGAAGCAGACAAACAGGAAAAAATCTTCCGGGATGCCCACCAGCCGGAGGAAGCCCACAGGATTGCCACACAGGTCAGCGAATTGAAAGAGCAGCTGCTGGAGTTCCAGAGTAAGATCAATCTGGAAGGCTACATCCGTTATTTTTATGAAAATACGGTAACCATGCCGGAATTGCTGGCCGATATGGCGGGGCGTTCTCTTGTCTTCTACATCGATGAACCGGCGAGAGTGAAGGAACAGGCGGATGCCATCGAACTGGAATTCCGGGAGAGCATGGAACAACGTGCCAGAAAAGGATATGTGCTGCCGGGACAGATGAACATTCTCTACAGTGGGGAACAGGTAGCGGCTACTTTAGAGAAAAATGCCGTGGTGACCCTGGCTACCATGGAGACCAAGTACGGATATTTCAAGAAAGAAATGCATGTGGATATTGCTGCCCGCAACATCGCCCCTTATAACAACAGCTTTGAAGCACTGGTCAAGGATCTGAAAAAATATAAAAAGAACGGCTACCGGGTGCTGCTGTTGTCCGGTTCCCGTACCAGAGCCAGACGTCTGGCGGAGGATCTGCGGAACACCGAGGATGCCGGACTGACAGCAGTATACACAGAAGACCCCATGAGGGAAGTACAGCCCGGAGAGATCCTGACCTATTACGGGCATGTGAACAAGGGCTTTGAGTATCCCTGGTTGAAATTCGTGGTGCTGTCCGAGAGTGATATTTTCGGAGCGGAGAAGCGTAAGAAAAAGAAGAAAAAGCTCTATCAGGGGCAGAAGATCAATGATTTCAACGACCTGAAGATCGGGGATTATGTGGTACATGAGACCCACGGACTGGGCATCTATAAGGGCATCGAGAAGGTAGAGGTAGACAAGGTCGTCAAGGATTACCTCAAGATCGAATACCGGGACGGCGGCAATCTGTACATTCTGGCCACCGGACTGGATGTGATTCAGAAGTACGCCTCCGCCGATGCAGCGAAGAAGCCGAAGCTGAACAAACTGGGCGGCAAGGAATGGGAACACACCAAGACGAAGGTACGCAGTGCCGTCAGCGCCGTGGCGAAGGATCTGGTGGAATTATACGCTGTCCGACAGCAGAGCGAGGGCTATGCTTTTGGAAAAGATACGGTGTGGCAGCGGGAGTTCGAGGAAATGTTCCCCTTTGAAGAGACAGAGGATCAGCTGAATGCCATCGCGGACACCAAGGCGGATATGGAAAGCCATCGGATCATGGACCGCCTGATCTGCGGAGATGTGGGCTACGGCAAGACCGAGATCGCCATCCGGGCCGCTTTCAAGGCTGTGCAGGAGGGAAAACAGGTGGTCTATCTGGTGCCCACCACCATTCTGGCACAGCAGCATTACAACACCTTTGTGCAGAGAATGAAGGATTTTCCCATCAACATCGCATTGATGAGCCGCTTCCGTACGCCATCGGAGATCAAAAAGACGGTGAAGGATCTGGAAAAGGGCATGGTGGATATCGTGATCGGTACCCACAGAGTATTATCTGCGGATGTGAAGTTCAAGGATCTGGGTCTGCTGATCATTGACGAGGAACAGCGTTTCGGTGTGGCCCATAAGGAGAAGATCAAGAAATTAAAAGAAAACGTGGACGTGCTGACCCTGACGGCAACCCCCATTCCCCGGACACTGCATATGAGCCTGATCGGTATCCGGGATATGAGCGTGCTGGAGGAGGCCCCCAATGACCGACTGCCGATCCAGACTTTTGTCTGCGAATACAATGACGAACTGGTGAGAGAGGCCATTGTCCGAGAAATGGCCCGGGGCGGACAGGTCTACTATGTCTACAACCGGGTGAACAATATTGCGGATATCGCGGCACAGATCGCAAAGCTTGTGCCGGAAGCCAACGTGGCATACGCCCATGGACAGATGAAGGAACACGAACTGGAGCGGATCATGTTTGATTTCATTAACGGAGAGATCGATGTGCTGGTGTCCACCACCATCATAGAGACCGGACTGGATATCTCCAATGTCAACACCATGATCATCCACGATTCGGACAATCTGGGATTGTCCCAGCTGTATCAGCTCAGAGGCCGTGTGGGTCGTTCCAACCGGAATGCCTATGCTTTTCTGATGTACAAGCGGGATAAGATGTTAAAAGAAGTGGCGGAAAAGCGGCTGGCGGCCATCAAGGAATTTACGGATCTGGGCAGCGGCTTCAAGATCGCCATGCGTGATCTGGAGATCCGCGGCGCCGGTAATCTGCTGGGATTAAGTCAGCACGGACATATGGAGGCCGTGGGATATGACCTGTACTGCAAGATGCTGAACGAAGCGGTGCAGAACCTGAAGGGCATTCATACGGCAGTGGATTTCGCTACGGTGATCGATCTGGATGTGGATGCTTACATTCCGGCGGAATACATTGTCAACGAGACACAGAAGCTGGATATTTACAAACGGATCGCCGGCATCGAGACGATAAAAGAGCGGGATGAAATGAAGGATGAACTGTTAGACCGCTTCGGCAACATCCCCAAGGCAGTGGACAATCTGCTGCGGATCGCCCTGATCCGTATGGCGGCCCACGGTCTGGACATGACGGAGATCAAGGGCAAGAACGAACGCATTACCTTCAACTTCCGGCCGGATGCGAAGATCGATCCCCGCAAGATTCCGGATTTCCTGAAAAAGCATAAGGATGAATTAAGCTTTACCGCTTACGGCAATCCGTTTTTTACCTATAAGTATAAAAAGACGGGACTGGTGGAGACCGATGCGGAGCTTTTGATGGGCAGAACCGAGGAATTATTGGAAGAAATGAAAGAATTGGTGCTGGAAACAGAGCCGGTTCAGAATAATTAAGAGAGTTTTATGGGACTTTAAAAATGATACCTTTTTATCAGAACAGGGAACGAAAGGATTCTGATAAGGAGGTATTTTTTATGAAAGGATATGTGACTGCCAGCGGATATATGGGATATGTGGAGAATGAATATATCTTATTTGCCAGCGAGGATGATTATTTTGAATATTTGGATTCGTTAAATTTTTAATTAATGTCCAGTGTCTTTACCGGGGCTGTGTATATGTGATATAGTACAAATGTAAAGAAAAAATGTAAGGGGTTTCAACGCTGCGCTGTAAGGAGTAACGGTGAAATTCTGATAAAGCATTTGGCAAAATATGCAGATGGGAGTTTATATTATGGAACTGACTGAGAAGAAGGAATTCGACCTGCTCTCCCTGGGAGAGATCATGCTGAGATTATCACCGCCCGACAATGAGCGTATTACCAGAGGCGACAGCTTCAGCAAGCAGGCAGGAGGCGCAGAACTGAATGCCATTACCGGTGCGGCAATGCTGGGATTGCGCTGCGGTATCATTTCCAAGCTTCCGGCCAATGACCTGGGTGTATATATCAAGAACCGTGTACGTCTCTGCGGTGTCAGCGATGACTATCTGGTATACGATGATGACAAGGATGCCAGATTGGGCGTGTACTACTATGAGAATGGTGCTTACCCCAGAAAGCCCCGTATTGTATATGACCGTAAGAATACCTCTATCAACAAGCTGACCGTTGATGACTATGATGACAAGATCTACAGCGATACCCGCTGCTTCCATACCAGCGGCATCACACTGGCTCTCAGCCCGGAACTGAGAGCTACCGCTGTTGAGATGATCAAGCGCTTTAAAGCACAGGGGGCCATCATCTCCTTCGATGTGAACTTCCGTGGGAACTTGTGGACCGGCGCCGAGGCGAAGGAATGCATCGAATCCATTCTGCCTTATGTGGACATCTTCTTCTGCTCCGAGGACACGGCGCGTTTGACCTTCCTGAAGGAAGGCGATGCCAAGAGCATTATGAAGAGCTTCACGGAGGAGTATCCAATCTCCATCGTGGCATCCACACAGCGTATCGTACATAGCCCGAAGCGTCATACCTTCGGCTCCATTATCTACAGTGCCAAGGATGATACCTATTATGAGGAAGCACCTTACACCGATATCGAAGTCGTAGACCGCATCGGAAGCGGTGACGCTTATATCTCCGGTGTCCTGTACGGACTGTTGGCACATCCCGGTGAGTATCAGAGAGCACTGGAATATGGCAATGCCATCAGCGCACTTAAGAACACCATCCCCGGTGACCTGCTGTGCACCGACTTAAAGGAGATCCAGGGGATCATCAAGGAGCACAAGTCCACCGGACGTATTGCGGAGATGGACCGCTAAAGCATTTACCCTTCTTATCTGATCGAACAAATAGAAAACACAAAGCTCTGCCATGCTAATTTAAGTGCATGGCAGGGCTTTTTCTGTTTATTTTTAACAAAATTGAGCCTAAAATATATTAAAAAGTCTGCTATACAAGATTAAATTAGTTTGATATACTAAAGACTGATATATTACTAAAAGCAGGATATTATCAGACGGAAGATTTGAGAAACGGAAGGGAGACAGCAACTTGGAAAAGGAAGATCGTATCCGGCAGAAAGAGCAACGGAAAGAACTGTCTCCTGCCGAGAAATGGCAGTATTTTATAGATTATTACCTGTGGATCACCATAGGTGTGGCAGCGGGGATTGCTGTTGTTATTTTCCTGATCGTACATTTTGCCACCAAGACCAGTTTCGTTATGGGTGTCATGGCGGTGAATACGGACGGGGAACAGATCGAGGCCACCAGCTCGGATTATTTTACGGATTTCCTGCGGGAGCACGGTGTGACTTCCAAACGGGATGTGGTCAATTTAAACTATACGATCTGGATCGATCCCAACTCGGATTCCGATGTGGATTCCACGAATCTCAGCACGATCCAGGTATTGTTCATGACCCGGTCGGTGGATGTGTTTTTTTCTGACGAAGAGTTTTTGAAGCTCATGGGCGGCACGGATTATCTGGCGGATTTAAGGGATTATCTGCCTAAGGAACTATTGGACAGATATGAAGATCAGCAGATCATGGTGTTAAATACCATGACGGGAGAAACGATTGTGGCGGGGATCCGGCTGGAGAACAACGAATGGGTAAGGAAGACCGGATGGTATCAGGAGACCGCAGCCGTGGGGCTGGCGGATGGCATGAAGAATCCGGAGCTGGCAGTGGCACTGTTGGAGGAGATCCTACAGTAGTTCCGTCACGGCTGCCTGCGCCTGCGGCAGATGATGCGCTGTGGGAACGTGGATGACAGAGCACGATGGGAACAGAAAGACATGGAGTATAAATAGGGCATGGAAAACATGGACGCAAAAGGAAATGACAGAATACACTATCGGGGAATCGAGAAACAGACGGATAATCCGTTTTTGAACCTGTATCACATTGATGCCCTGGGACGGGACGGAACGCCGTTTCATTATTATTTTGCGTCCCGAAATGATGAAAACAATATCAAACACAAGACCCACAGTATGCGCCCCGAGGGCATGGCGGTCTACGCAGTGACAGAGGACGGAGAGAAACTGGTGCTGGTGCGTCAGTACCGGTATCCCGTGAATGATTATCTGTATGAATTGCCGGCGGGACTGATCGAGCCGGAGGAGACCGCTTCGGAGGCCGCCTGTCGGGAAATGATCGAGGAGACCGGCTGGAAACTGGAAGTCTACGAAGGCGGAGAACCGGCTTTCCGAAGAGGATTTTTCCTGGCACAGGGGCTGACAGACGAGAGCGGCAGCATGATCTTCGGAACCGTGACAGAGAATGTGGGACAGCAGATGGAAAATACCGAGGATATTCAGGTGATCCTGGCAGACAGACAGGAAGTACTTCGTATCCTGCGGGAAGAACGGGTGTCCATGCGCTGTGGACTGATGCTGATGCAGTTTTTGACGGCAGAACCGGAAGCACCATTTGCTTTTTTATATCTGTGACAGAACCCTTGGGCGATTTATTATTCGGAAATGCCCGGAAGAACCGATATTGTGAAAACGGCTATTGGTTATTAATTTTTATAAAGGAAGAGGTAAATTATGGCAATCAGATACATCGAACAGGACAGAACCTTCTGGTTGGACACGGAACACACCAGCTATCTTCTGGCAATTGTAGATCAGGAGAATTTTGTGGGACACGTATATTACGGTCAGAAATTGCAGTATACCGAGAATACACCGGCACCGGTATATTTGCTGCGTACGGGAGAAGCACCCTTTGTTCCGTCACAGAATAACAGAGAGCGTGTGTCATTTCTGGATTCTTTCCCCATGGAATATCCAGGAAACGGTCTGGGAGATTACAGAGAAAGCGCCATTTCCGTGCGGACAGCACAGGGACATGTAGGAGTGCAGTTACAGTATGTCTCTCATGAGAGCGTAAAGGAGAAGCCGGCACTGCCGGGACTTCCTTCCACATTTCCGGGGGATGAGGACTGCGATACCCTGATCCTACATCTGGCGGATCCGGTCATCGGTCTGGCTGCAGACCTGATCTATACTACATTTGAAGAGGAAGATGTGATCACCCGCAGTGTGATCCTGAAAAATACGGCAGGGCAGCCTATTTATGTGACAAAAGTTATGTCTGCCTGCCTGGATCTGGACTGCACGGATGAAAAGTATGACATTCTTACGCTGCACGGATCCTGGGCGAGAGAGCGCCAGATGGAGAGAAGAAGTCTGATGCACGGCAAACAGAGTGTTGGCTCCGTGCGGGGAGAATCTTCCCATCAGGAGCATCCCTTTATCGCACTGCTTTCTGCGGATGCCACGCAGGATGCCGGTGAAGTCTACGGTATGCACTTTGTATACTCCGGCAATTTCCTGGCGCAGGCGGAGCTTTCCCAGTTCGATTCCATCCGCATGACTATGGGCATTCATCCGGAGAACTTTGTCTGGAAACTGGAGCAGGGCGAGAGCTTTGCGGCTCCGGAAGTCGTTATGACCTATTCTGCGGAAGGTCTGGGAGGCATGACCCGCCATTACCACGATATGTACCGCAATCATCTGATCCGCGGCGAGTACCGTGATAAAAAGAGACCAATCCTGATCAATAACTGGGAAGCTACCTATTTTGATTTTAACACGGAAAAACTACTGAAGATCGCAGAACAGGCATCAAAGCTCGGCATTGAGATGCTGGTCATGGATGACGGCTGGTTCGGACACCGTAACGATGACAGTACCAGCTTAGGTGACTGGAAGGTCAATGAGCAGAAACTGCCGGGGGGCTTAAAATCTCTGGTGGAGCAGGTCAATGCACTGGGAATGAAGTTTGGTATCTGGTTTGAGCCGGAGATGATCTCCCCGGATTCAGAGCTGTACAGAGAGCATCCCGACTGGGCCATCGCTATTCCGGGACGGGCCGGCAGCTTATGCCGGAACCAGTATGTGCTGGATCTGTCCCGCAAGGAAGTCAGGGATCATGCATTTGAAAGCGTGGCGGCAGTTCTGCACAGTGCCAACATCGAATATGTAAAATGGGATATGAACCGGCAGCTGTCGGATCTGGGAAGCGTGGAACTGCCCGCAGACCGTCAGGGAGAGCTCTATCACAGATATGTGTTGGGTGTGTATGAACTGCAGGACAGACTGTTGCAGGAATTCCCGCATCTGCTTCTGGAGAACTGCTCCGGCGGCGGAGCGAGATTTGATCCGGGTATGTTATATTACAGCCCGCAGATCTGGTGCTCCGATGATACGGATGCCATTGAGCGATTGAAAATTCAGGAGGGCACGATGTTATTGTATCCGCTGTCCACCATGGGTGCCCATGTATCGGACTGCCCCAACCACACGGTGGGAAGAGTCACACCCTTCGAGACCAGAGGCCATGTGGCACTGGCGGGCACCTTCGGCTACGAACTGGATATCACGAAGATCCCGGAGGAAGACCGACAGCAGATCCCCGCACAGACCGCCATGTATCACAAATACAACGATCTGATCCGCAGAGGGGATTATTCCCGGATTGCATCATTTTTGGAAAACGGTAATTATGACTGCTATCAGGTGACATCCAAGGATCAGAAAGAAGCGTTGGTAACCTATGTACAGGTACTTTCCCGACCGAACTTCCACAGTAGGAGAGTACGTCTGAAAGGCCTGGCACCGGAGAAACAGTATCGCATCGAGGAGACCGGGGAAATCTTTGGCGGCGACGTGCTGATGCAGGCAGGACTGCTGGTGACACCTCTGTGGGGAGACTACCGCAGCAGGCTGATCCACCTGACCGAGGTGTAAAATTAAGGCAGTGACATGCCTTGACAAACGATTTTTAGAAATCCAATATGGAAGTATAATTGACGATTTATCGGGAAATGTGTAGAAAAATAGCGATAAGGAGTACAAGATTATGGCAAAAGCAGTAAAATTAGCAGATATCGCAGAGAGAGTTGGAGTCAGCACAGTAACAGTGTCCAAGGCACTGTCCGGACAAAAAGGCGTCAGCGAGGAAGTCCGGGAGAAGATCCGCAGCATTGCGGAGGAACTGGGTTATCAGCAGCCGTCAGCGGCAAAAAAAAGTCAGAACCAGAAGAGCTACAATATCGGTATTCTGATCTCTGAGAGATTCCTTGATAAATATGAATCGTTTTACTGGCAGATGTACCAGGCGGTAGCTACCAGAGCCACGGCAAAGGAATGCTTTACCATGCTGGAGGTCATCGGAATGTCAGAGGAAGAGAACGGCAGAATGCCGAAGCTGGTACAGGAACGCAAGGTGGATGGCATTATCGTTATCGGTAAGATGATGGATACTTACCTGCAGCATCTGAATACAGAAGCCGGGATCCCGGTGATCTATCTGGATTATTATAACGGAAGGGAAGCCAGTGATTCTGTGATCTCCAACAGCTACTACGGAACCTATGAGCTGACCTACTATCTGTATCGGATGGGACATCGCAGGATTGCTTATGTGGGAACTTTACTTGCCACCGAGAGTATTACAGATCGTTATTTCGGTTACCAGAAAGCATTGCTGGAACTGGGGCTGGAACAGAAGAAGGAATGGGTGCTGGATGACCGTCATATTGAGACCGGCAAGATCGATACCGTGAACATGCTGCAGATTCCCAAGGATATGCCCACGGCCTTCGTATGCAACTGCGATCTGACCGCCAGCTTACTCATCAAGAAGCTGAGAGAGAACGGATACCGTGTGCCGGAGGATATTTCCGTGGTAGGTTTTGATAACTACCTGTATCCCGGACTCAGTGATATCCGTATTACTACTTATGAAGTAGATATGGGAGAGATGGCGAGAAGAGCTATTCATAATATGATCAAGAAGATCACCAGTGATAATTTCAAAGGGGGAGTCACCGTGGTGGAAGGCCGTCTGGTACTGAAGGACAGCGTGTCTCACGTATAGACTGCGGCGCATTTTGCCGGTAGACAAAGGGCGTGACACCGGTGTGCTTTTTAAACAGGTGGATGAAATGGTTGGTGTTGTCAATGCCTACCGCAGAGCCCACCTCATGAATCGGATCATCCGTAGATAGGAGCAGCGATATGGCTGCTTCTATTTTTTTCCCTTGAAGATATTGCAGCGGGGAAGTATGGAATGTAGCGGAAAATTCCCGACACAGACGGTAGCGGCTGATGCCCAAAGTCTGCTCAAAGTATTCTAAAGAGTGATTTTCAGCATAGTTTTCCTCAAAATCCGCTTTCATGGACAGCAGATAAGCAGGAATGGGCTTCACATCCCGGGAGACAGACAGGGCGGACAGCATCAGTTCTGCGAACATGTCGGTCAGCTCCCGGTGAAGCTGTATCTGCTCTGCAGGAGTCGGGATGAATGAAAATTTGGTCAGCTGCTGCATCCGCTGTGAAACGCAGGAGCCGATGGGAATCGGGTAACAACAGGTAAAAGCAGCCTGAAATATGCTATAATAAGAAGAAAGCTCCGCTCCACTTAAGAAAAACATTTGAAAACGCCACTTTCCCTGCAACAGCCGGAGGGAGAAGCCCTGACTGCAATCTAAGAACAACAGATGCTCGTGATCCAGGACCACCTCACTGTCCCGGGTGGTAAGGAGAGCACTACCCTCTAAGGTGTAGAGCAGCAGATAAGAAGGAAATGGGTTCCATTCATAATAAAAGGGATCTGACAGGAGGAATTCTCCACCGGCCAGAGGCAGTAAAAAGCCTTTTTCTTCCAGGGATACTTTGTAGATCTGTCCCAGGAGGATCTCCGGGGAACGCTGCCCCTCCACACCGGAGGAAGTGTGCTTCAATGCATTGAGAAAAGTGGTGGAAATGTTCATACAAAAACCTTACCTTTCCGCAATCTTCAAACTTCGGCTGCTTTAGCAGCTTGTGCAGGAACAAAACTTCATGTGAAAAATTTATTTTTCACACTAGAAACATGCTTTTTGAAAAAAAAATTAAGCTTAAATACATTATAAG
>ERZ1026876.1083-NODE-1083-length-14352-cov-6.761209_pt1 | contig 14352 bp, 8 predicted proteins | sample MGYA00380168_ERZ1026876 | MGnify/ENA primary metagenome ERZ1026876 (study PRJEB33269, sample SAMEA4719804) | human gut metagenome | biome: human-associated habitat; feature: organic feature; material: feces | place: Cameroon | collected 2013-10 ... | reverse complement strand
GTGCAGGTCTCAAGCGCGGAAAGCATTATGCATTCAAAAGCCGTTCCATATCCCCAATATCCATATCCCTCCGGATAGTTTCCGTCCGGATTATAGATTGTTTCCATCACTTTGGCGTTGCTCTCGATGGCTTTGTCTATGATTTTCTGAGCGTCTGTCTTGCAGGCCTCATAGACAGCCACCGCAGCGGTGACAAGTCCACCATTGCAGACTTGGTTCCAGTTTGAGGCCGTCGTGTAGAAATTAAGGTTCCATTTGCTGTTCAGAGCGCAGTAGAACGCATAGTTCTGGATGGCTTTCTCCGCCTTGTTCCGAGTCTCCTTGCTCAGCTCATTGTAGAGCCAGTCGTATCCGATTCCGACTCCGTGCGCCATTTCGGCTCCGTCGAGAAAGTGGGTCGGGGCGTTCCAGTCCTTGAAATCGCAGACTGTGTTGATGTCCTTCTCCGCTTTCGTGAGGTATTTTCCGTCACCTGTCATCCTGTAGGCGTACGAACAGGCGATGATCCTGTTCGCCGCCTCCACGGAGACATCCAGTAGCCGCTTGCCGACTTTCTGGTACGTAAGATCCCTCTTGTTAAGGACGGAGTTCGCATAGTCTATCATCAACTTGTGGAGCATCGTGACGTTCTCATCGCTTCCTGATTCGATCTTGGCCTTTATAGATGCCTCAGCGTCTTTTGTCAGTATCACCCTCGGGTGGTTGGACGCAGTCAGCTTCGAGTAGTCCGGCTTGCTGGTGGACGGTTTGTCCGTGCCTCCTCCGCCTGGTTTTGACCCGCCCCCCGGCTTGTATGTTTCCGGTTCTTTGGAGCAGGCCAAGCAAACTATGGCGGCGGATACCATCAGTGCCAGTGTCTTAAGGTATCGCTTCATTTTTTTATCGATTATCTGTTCTCAGTGTCTTTCATACACCTTACACTCTGTCCTGACGCGCGTGTTCCGGTGGAAGCCCATTGGCTGCTTTTGAACCTGAACCAGAGTTGGTAGGCTTTGTGATCGGTGCTGTTGTAGCCGCCGGAAGGGGAGTTGGACCAGCAGGAGACAATGTCGTTCATCTGATTGGTTGGGTTTCCGGCCGTGTTCCCCCATTTCACTCCGGAGAACGGCCAGTAGGCTTCGTGCTCTCCGTCGTACTTGTAGACGAGCCATTTCATCTTGCTTCCGTTCTTGAAATCCTGTTCTCTACCATCAATGACTTCCTTGATGATGGCAGGGGAGACGACCATCCAACCGGCAGGACAAGGGTCGAAAATCGTCTTTTCGCCGTTCTCCACCGAGCCCTCGGAATCACCATTGTTAGGGTTCCCCCAGAAGTCATCCTTGCGGTCTGATCTGCTGCCAGTCTGTGATCCGAGGTACCAGTCACCAAGATGGTTGTCCGCTCCGTCAGTGTAGAAGAACACATCTGGATTCTTCGCCGAAACCTTGAGATTTGTGACATTTGTGGATGCTTTCTTGTAGGTTTGGCTTCCCCAACTGAAACCGAATGGACGGCCCCATTGGCAGTAAATACCTACTCCGTGCCAGTTGTCGTAGTCCGGAGCGTAGCCGTTTCCGAGGTTCCTGTCCATCACGACACCGTTCTTGTACTGATGCTCCTGAACGCCCTGCGGCACGTACCAGATGTTGAATGACCAGATATATTCCTTCTTGGCGTTGCAGATTCCCACTTTGCCGACATAACCGGTATAGCCATCCTTGTTCGCCCTGATGGTAAGGGTGTAGTCAGGATTGATCTCCACGAACTCGGCGTAGTCATCAGGTGACTTAGGGTTGTTCCTCTTGCCGTTTATGACGATCGGATAGTTGCTTCCGTTAAGGTTGTGGGCATAGATGATCTTTGCGTACTTAGGCTCCTCGCAACCGTTGAAGAAACCGCGAGCCTTGACATCAATTGTGAATTCATTGTTGCCCTCTGTGGCCATAAACGTGTTCTGCGGTCCGTAGGCCCAGCCTTCGGCCAGCATTCTGGTCTCCTCCGGCTCGTACCAGGCGAACTTGTTGTCGGACTTGCTGACGTTCTTGATGGTGATGGTGTTGACCGTGTTGGCGAGGATCTTTCCGCCGTTGACCTTGACCGGGATCGTCACATTCTTCTTTCCGTCGGTCATTGAGACTGAGACATAAACATCCTTTCCGGTGAGGTCTACAGGCAGGGTGACAAGCCACAATGTCTGCTCAGACCTGAGAGCGGAAGGCTCGTCAACAGTGACAGTGACGTAGTCGCAAGGATTGGTCACCTTAAGATTTCCGGTCCTGACGTTGACATCCATCTTGCCGACGATCTCGGCTCCTTCTGACCAAAGGGAGGCTCCGGCAAGCTTGTAGGACGCATATTCACTGGAAGAGATCACGAGTTTCACGTATGCCGTGGCGTGCTTGAGTGAGAATGTCACAGGCGGCTGGTACGATGATTCGTCTGAAACGACCGTCGCGGGGATATTCCTGACATCGTAGGCAAGGCTGTATCTTCCGGTGCCGTCGCTTGCATTGGCCGCGCTCTGTCTCTGCTCCATCGGAACCCAAGACTTCAGAACGTCTCCCTCGAAAGTTGTGGCTTCGCTGAAAGGATAGTAGATCACGGCTTCCGTCTCGACCGGAATCTCTGTCTCGTTGTCCAGGATGAACACTCCGCTGTTCTTGCCGGAGTCCTCGTCAATCAGCCTTGCGGAGGCGTTCGCGAAGAGTTCCGATGATGTCGAGGCCACTCCGATCTTGTCTCCGATCGACCAAAGCACCGGGTAGCTGTTCCCGTTCTTTTCGCCTATGCTGGTCCTTGTTTGCGGGAACGCCGTTCCCTGGAAGGTCACCTTGACGGCGGAGTTGTGGCTTTCCACCACTTCTTCCTTCACGCTGCACGAACTCAATGCGATCAGCGCGATACCGATACCATATATTGTCTTTTTCATTATCTTGAATATTTAAGAGTTATTGGATCACGTTCTCACCAAGTTCTCCGGCGGAATTGTCCTTGCTGATTCCGTCAGGCTTTCCGACGGCCGTCCAGGTTTCAAATGCCGCCGCGCAGGCCCTGCCTTCCTTGTTATAGACAATGACAGCCGAGATGTAGTCCTTCTGGTAAGTGAGCTGTGAAAGCTCCTCGGCGTACGGCAAAGACTCGATGTCCTTGCCGTTCTCCTGAACCCATTGTGTGAGCTTCACTTCCTTGGTGTAGTCGAAGTCAAGTCTGTCAACCCTGATTCCGGTGACGATTTTCGCACCATAGAAATCGCCTTGTATCAGGGAGGCCGAGACTGTCGCCTTATTGTCGGCCAGACCGCTGATCTCGATCTTTACGTCAGGCTCGGTCTCTGCCGTCGGCTCATCGGACTTACCGCAGGAGCAAAACAACGCCGCTGCTGCGACAATCGCCAATAATATATTCTTTTTCATAATATTACAATATAAGATTTGTTAATATACCCATCCTTCTCTTGTTGTGAGGGCTGAATTTTTCTGAACCTCGTTCTGAGGTGCTGTCCAAGGCCAGAGGCAGTCTGACCAGTACCAGGCATATTCAACGGTGTCGTCTCCCCACCAGGACTGTCCGCCGTGAATGTCCTTGCCTTGGAACTTGCTTTCCTTGTAGGTTCCCCAGCGTACCTCGTCGAAGTAGTTTATCGCTTCCACCGGGAACTCGACCCTTCTTTCGTACCTTACTGCCTCACGCATCTGATCCTGGCTTCCGAGAGTCACACCCGGCATTCCGGCGCGGGATCTTACAAGGTCGATCAGGCTCTTGGCCTCATCGAGACGGTTCAGCTCCACGAGCGCCTCTGCCCTTTGAAGGAGAACATCAGTGTAACGTATGAGAGGGAAGTCAGTGTGGCAGCGTGACCTGTCAATGAGTTCGCCTTTAAGGAATCGCACGTACTTCCTGTAGCAGTAGTACCCGGAAGTCCTCTTGTCCAGCCAGAAGTCTCCGCCGCTTGTGCCCTGCTTGTAAAGAGGCCAGCGAAGGGCCTTGCCGATCATATTCTCATCCCCGTTGTAGTTAGGGGTGTAGCAGTCAACCGGCTCGTAAGGGGTCACTATGGTCTGTTTCAAACGTGGATCCCTGTTGTCGTAGGCGGCCTTGATGCGGGCCTCGTTGCCGTTGTCAAGATAGTAGCGGTTGAAGACATCACTGCCGCAGATCTTGATCGCCTGTGATTTCTGCGACGCGAGAGCCTTGTTGGAGTTGAGTCCGTCCCTGCAGAAGAACACCGCACGCTGCTTGGCGGTAAGGTTGTTCCAATCCTCCAGTCCAGGAACCTTGCTCCAGTCGAACTTGGTGCCGTCCGCATTCTCGTAATAGTCCACGAAATCGGCCGCCGGCTTGACCTCGGTCCATCCACCGTAGGTGTCCCTGGCGCCAAGCGCCTGCTCGATGTTGTCGCAGTAGCCGGATTCCTCGTCGTACTGGATGGCGAAGATCATCTCAGGGCTGTGCTCGTTCTCCGGGGTGAAGAAATCAATGTATCTGCCCTGCCAGAGGTCATAGCCGCATCTGCCCACAGCCTCGAAATCAGACTCCGCGGCGGCATATTCCTTCATCCACATATACGCCATCCCTCTGAGCGCATACGCCGCTCCTTTGGAAGGCCTGCCGATGTAGTTGGTGATCGTGTTGTCAGGGAAATATTCATTGTCAATGCAATAGGTGCAGTCATCGATCACTGTCTTCCAGATTTCTTCCGCGGAGGACTGAACCTTGGTGCAGTTCTCGTTCGTGACAGGCTCAAGGTACAGAGGCACTCCCTGATAGAATTTGTTCAGTCTAGAATATGCCCATGCCCTGAGGAAATGCGTCTCGCTCTGGAACCTTTCGTAGGTTGGGGTGTCGAGGCCGGCCTTCCCGAGATTGGCGATGGCATCATTGGTGGCGTGGACTATCGTGTAGCAGAACTTCCACTCGAATGTCACAAGCCAGTCGTTGGCCCTTTTAGCCTCGCTGTACAGAAGCTGGATAGGGTAGTTGTTGGCATAGTAGTCGGTGCAGAATCCCAACGCCTCGATTCCGTACTTGTTGAGTCCGTCAAGGTTTTCACTGCGGACCTGCGTGCCGTTGCTCTGCTTGCGGTTGTAGAACGTCTCATAGATTCCGTTCATTCCTTTCTGCGCAAGTTCCGGTGTAGTCCACATATTTCCGCTCGAAATCTGGTTGGAAGGAGCTGTATCGAGCATATCTGCGCAGGCGGCTGACGCTGTTAGGACAATGGCTCCAAGTGCTATGTTTTTAAGAATATTTTTCATTTCCGTGCTGTTTAGAAAGTTATCTGTGCTCCGAATGTCACCTGTCTCATAAGAGGATAGCCGATCGTGGCACCCTTCTCCGGATCAAGTCCCGGATATTTTGTGAAGGTGAGAAGGTTCTCTCCTGAGGCGAAGAACCTGAGCTGCTGTACGAAGAACTTCTTGGTCAGCGATGCCGGCAGCGTGTAGCCGAGCTGCACGTTCTTGAGCTTCAGGTAGTCACCCTTATATTCATAGAACTCGCTTGGGAGCCTGTTGCTGTGAGGGTCTCCGTAGGTGAGCCTTGGGTAGGTTCCGTAGATGTTCGTCCTTGTGTTCTCCGTGTTGTCCGGATCGAAGAAGTAGTGGTCGTTGGCCACCCTCTCGCTGATTCCGTGTCCGTTGGTCGTCTGGGTTCCGTTGTAGTACAAGGTGTTCCAGATGATGTGGAAGCCGAACGCTCCAGACCAGGTCATACTGAAGTCCAGTCCTTTCCAGGCGAATCCGAGGTTGATTCCAAGGTTGTATGAAGGGGTGCTGGTGTGTCCGTTGAAGTCCATATCGTCATCGTCTCCGTAGTTGCCGTCTCCGTCCCTGTCCTCGTAGATGAGGTCTCCGTACCAGAGCTGGTCTTTGTTCAAGGATGTGACACCGTTGAACTTGTAGCCGGAGTCAAGCATAGCCTGCACCCAGTCGAAGTCGGTCTGGGTCCTGATCATACCGTCCTTAGGACCTGCGCCTGGGTCAACGGCGCCGCCTGTGTAACCCTTGCCGCTTCCTTTGTAAACCCTTCTGAGATAATGCTCTCCCATCGGATGGCCTTCGCAGAGTTTTCCGCTGCCTGAGTTGGCTGTCACGTTGGCGAGGTTGTTGGAATATACTCCGTCAACCCATTCCTTCACCAGATCTCCCTTGAATTTGGTGACCTTGTTCTTGTTGTAGGAGAAGTTTACGCCCGCAAAGTAGCTGAAGTCCTTGCCGATGACATCTCTCCAGTTGATCGAGAGCTCGACACCTTGGTTGACAAGGCTTCCGAGGTTTGAAGGCACACCGGAGACCTCTCCCATCGTGAGATAGATGGCAGGGGTGTAGAGGATGTTCGTTGTGTTCTTGAAATAATAGTCGATCTCGGTGGTGAGCTTGTTGCCGAAGAAGCCGGCGTCAATGCCGATGTCCGTAGTCGTGGTGGTCTCCCACTTCAGGTCGGCGTTGCTGAGGGATGAGATGTACAGACCCTTTGTCGGCTGCCCTTCCAGAACCATATTCTGTGCTGCATAGACGGCCTGCCAAGCGTAGTTGCCGATTCCCTGGTTGTTTCCCGCCTGTCCCCAGGATGCCCTGAGCTTGAGGTTTGAGAGCCAGCTCTTTGTGTTCTCCATATAGTTTTCCTCGTGGATCTTCCAACCTGCTGAGAAAGACGGGAATATACCATAGCGGTTGTTGCTTCCGAATCTTGATGATCCATCGGCGCGGAGATTGGCCTCGAACAGGTACTTGTCCTTGAATGTGTAGTTCACACGGCCGAAGTATGACCTGAGGCCCCATCCGGCCTTTGCAGTGCTGGAGGAAGTCTCCAGGCTTTCATAGGTGGACAGGTCATTGAGAGTCCAGTCTGTCGCTCCCTTCTTGCCGACACCCCATCCCCAAGTGCGGTACTCCATCGCTGAATATCCCGCGAGCACTCCGAGGAAATGATCTCCGAAGGACTTTGTGTATCTTGCCAGGATTTCTGATGACATACTGTAGTTGCGGCTTGTGGTGTTGCTGACGGATGCGTTGGCAAGCTCCGAACTTGAGTAGCGAACGTCATTCATATAGTCCCAATAGCCGTTCTGACGGCCGTAGGTGTGTCTCTCTCCGAATTGAGGGGAATAGTTGACCGTGGCTTCGATGCTGAGTCCTTTGACTGGCCTGAGTTTGCCGTAGAGGGTTCCGTTCACTCTTGAAGTCACATTGTAACCTCCTGAGCCGTACATCATTCCGAAGATGTTGTTGGCGTTGGAGGATTCCTCTGCGTTGAGGGCCGGCCTTCCCCAGGCGTTCACATCACCTGGATAGACACCAGGGGTGGTCTGGTAGAGAGAGTTGAATGCGTTGGAGATGTTTGCCAGACCGTAGTTCTGCCTTTGGCCGAAGATCCTGGTACCGATAGTGAACCAGTCGGTCACGTCTGCCTCAAGGTTAGTCCTGAAGTTGGCCTTCTGGGTGGAGGAATTGATTCCGAACTTTCCCATAACACCTTGGTTGTCAAGATATCCTGCGGAAATGAGGTATTTCACTTTCTTGGAGCCTCCTGAAACCGAGAGATTGTGCTCCTGTGAATATCCTGTCTGGAAGATCTCGTCGAACCAGTCGGTGTTCGGGTAGGCCGCATAGTTCGGCACGCCGGCATCGTTCACTCCATATGGATCGAGAGCCTTCTCCCTCCAAAGATCTATGTTGCTCTGTGAGAACACCCTGCTGGTGTTCACGTTGTCGCAGGATTCGTTGATGAGTTCCATATGTCTGGCATAGTCAGACACGAAGTGGAGCTCATTGTAAGGCATCTGGACGATACCCTTGTAGGAGTAGCTGATCTGTGGCTTGTCGGCTGATCCTGATTTGGTCGTGATGAGGATGACACCATTGGCGGCTCGTGTACCGTAGATCGCCGTGGAGGCTGCATCCTTGAGCACGGAGATGGACGCGATGTCGTTCGGGTTGATGTTGTCCATATTCCATTCGATTCCATCGACAAGGACAAGAGGTGAGCTTGAAGACGATGTGAACGAGCCGATACCACGGATCCTGATTGTGGCTCCGTTGCTTCCTGGCTGTCCGGATGACTGTGTGACATTCATACCGGCGGCGAGGCCGGCCAAAGCGGCCGAGGTGCTGACGATGACGCGGCCCTCGCTCTTCTTAGCGAAGTCGATTGATGCGACGGATCCTGTGAGGTTAACCTTTTTCTGGACTCCGTAGCCGACGACAACGACCTCGTCCAGAAGCTCATTGTCTTCGGACAGAGAGACGTTGATCACGTTCCTGCCATTGATTTTCTCATTGACAGTGACATAACCCATACAGGAATATTCCAGTTCGGAACCACTACCCGTCACATTGATAGCGTAGTTTCCGTCGATGTCGGTCGAGGTTCCGGAGGTCTTGTCTCCTGACACCATCACGACGACTCCAACCAAAGGTTGCCCTGACGCATCGGTGACTTTTCCCGTGATTTTTTCCGGGCCGGCGGCGTACATCGGACTCCAGCTTAGAAAGAAGCTGGCGGCCAATGTCAATGCCATAGACAGAAATGATGTAAGTTTTCTTGCCATTTCGTTTTGTTTTATGTGTTATCAGTTATTTGTCTGTGATGCTTTTATACTTAAGCAAAGCCTCAAGGAAATAGTAGTCGGCGTAGGTGAGCGGAACGTCCACCTCGGAGTTGTCAGGCAGCGAGCCGACGCAATGCTTCAGGATGAAGTTCCCGTTTGTGCCTGGTTCCGCCAGGTATTCCGGTCCGGCCAGAGTGCGCAGCTGCTTCTCGGCCATAGCGAGGTATTTGGCATTGCTGGCCTCATCGTCGGTCAATGTGCTAAGCTGCACGAAAGCGGAAGCCATAATCGCTGCGGCGGAAGCGTCCCTCAAGTCGTTAGGAATCTTGTCCGAATCTAAGTCCCAGTAAGGTACACCGTCCTCCGGAAGCCTTGAAAGCAGCATATCAGCGACGTTCCTTGCCTGTGTGAGGTAACTGTCGTGACCGCTTTCACGGAACATCATCGTGAATCCGTACAATGCCCAGGCCTGCCCTCTCGCCCAGGCCGAGTCATCGCTGAAACCCTGGACGGTCTCCTTTTTCCTCACCTCGCCGCTCTCCGGGTCGTAGTCCACGAGATGCCAGCTTGTGTAGTCCGGGCGGAAGTGGTTGCACATCGTCGTGTTGGCGTGTGTCACCGCCACCACTTTCAGCGAATCATCGTTGAATATGCTCCCGGCGTTGCAGAGATGTTCAAGGTTCATCATATTGTCGATGATCACAGGGTATTTCCAGTCCCTTCCCTTGCGCACGAAATCCCAGCTTCTGATAACTCCAGTCACTGGCGAGAACCTCTTGGCCAAGGTCTTGGCAGAGGTCAGGATCGGCTCTAAGTATTCCTTGTCCCCTGTGATTCTGTAGGCATTGCCATAACTACAGTTCATCTGGAAACCAAGGTCGTGGTCGGTTCCTTTCATCGTCTTGAGCGTGTCAAGCTTGAGGGTGTTCTTCCTGGCGAGGCTCTTGAACTGTGGATCGCCGGAATATTCATAGATGTACCAGAGCGTTCCAGGGTAGAATCCGCTGCACCACCATTTGATGTTGGAAGCGATGAATTCTCCTTCATTGGAAAAACTCCTCGGCATTGTGTCGCCGGTCAATCTCTCCTCCATTGCGAGGTATTGTTCTTCGGCGACTTTGAAGACCCTGTCCGTCAGATCGGACATAGATTCCTTTCCGCCGCATCCGAATACGAGCGGCAGAAGAGCGAATGTTGCGATAAGGCTTTTTCTCATTCTTTTATGTGTTGTTATTAGTTCCAGTGTGGTCCTATGCGGATCTCGTAGACCAAAGATAGTTTGTTCCCTTATTATAATATGGAAAAATCCGGTCAATGATTGATAAAATCCGGTAACGTGCACGGAATCAATGCGCAAAAAAATAATAAGTTGACGCACCGATGAATGATGGCGCGTCAACTTTTTTTAGAGTGCTGTTGTCTAAGGACAGTCAAACAGTGTGACCTACTTTTTCAGAAGTTCGTCGATGTGTTCGGCGTAGTCCAATGAGGTGTCAAGATAAAAACAATCTCAGGCACGATGCGGAGCTGCTTGGCGACTAAATGGCCGAGTTCTCCACGCAGAACTTTGATGTTATCGTTCAGGGTCTTCATCACTTCCTCGGCCTTCGCGGACGGGAATATGCTGACGTAGGTCTTGGCAAGTGAGAGGTCGGGACTTACCCTAACCTCACTCACTGTCACCATCGCTCCTCCGAACACGGCCATCCCCTTGCCGCGGATGATCTCCGCCAGATCCTTCTGGATCTCCCTGGCGACCTTGAGCTGTCTTGTGCTTGCCGGTTTCTCCATATTTAAAGACGTTTATGATGAAGTAGTTCTTCTTTCCTTTCTGGGCGAGGATGTACTTTCCGTCCACGATGTCCTTCTCGGAGACCTCTTACTCGATGTCGAATTGCAGTGTTACCCCTCGTCCAGCATCCCCAGACCAAATCCCCTTTCTTTCTTTGTGCAGGGACGGAAAGCATAAGGCGGCATACGAATATTACAAAGATGATCACGCAGGTGGTATATTCGCCTATTTGAGACATTCGGCTTTTAGGTTTGCGTTTGAATCCAAAATATTGCGACCTCTTCTTTGGGAATATGAGGATGACAGCGTGGCCATTGAGAAGTACATCAATATTTTGAAGATCGAATATTATATGGAAAAATTGTCTGTCGCTTTAGGTGAAGGGAGAAATAATTATATTCCGGAACAGTATCCTTACGTGATTACGGAGTTAGGGTATAGTTTGGCTGAGCTTGGACGAGAGGAAGAGTGTATCGAGATGGTAGAAGATTTTATGTACGCTTTGTATTCGCAGACTGGTGCTGCAGTTTCTGTCAATTATCTGACAACGGAGTATGTCGCAAGAGTTTATTTGATATTAGGGGAACGGGAAAAATCTGTTGGTTATCGATATAATTTGATTAGTCGTGTTGTACACGGGGACTCCGGATGCCGGATAGACTTTTAGAAGCGAAAAAGGGAAATAATGTCACCCGTAAGTGCTCGGCAGCACTCACGGGTGACGAAAAGTAGGGCAAACGTTTCCCAAGAGCGCGGTATGCTCTCTTGAGGAGCAAAAGAGGCCGAAAGTGCTGCCGATGGGATCAAGCGCAAGCTTAAAGAACATAATCTCGATACAAAATCAATTTCAGGCAGGATCCACGTCAAGGGCGATGTGTCCTGAATATTTCCTTTCCTTCTCGAAGCGCTCCACCGTGGCGGCGAGGATCCCCTTGTTCCTCGCGAGCGATCGGTCTTTGGGTAGCAACACTCTGATCTGCCGTATGTTCTGGCCGGAAACCTTGTCAACGGCAGGGGCGTACGGCCCGATGACATCCGGTCCGGTCTTCCCTCCGGCGGCGAATCCGGCCTCCGCGCCGAGCGCGCCGCGGATCGCCTCTGCCAGTTCCCGGCTCAGAAGGTCGGCCCTGGCCTGGTTGTAGTCCTTTATGATGACTCCGATCACCCGTGAATATGGCGGATAGCCGAACATCTTTCTTTCTCCGAGGAAGCGGGCCATCATCCCGCTGTCGTCAATCTTTCCGTCAATGTTTTGGTAGACAGGATGATCCGGCTGCGAGGTCTGGATTACGAAAAGCCCCTTCTCGCCTCGTCTGCCGCATCGTCCCCTGAACTGCTCAAGCAACTGGAGCCCCCTCTCGTCCGCCCGGTAGTCCTCCTGTCCGAGAATGGAGTCGGCCTGCAGCACGGCCACAAGTGTCAATCCGCTGAAATCAAACCCTTTGGCGACCATTCTCGTACCGATGAGGATGTCGATCTCCCCTTTGGAAAACTGTCGGATGACCTCGGTCTCATATTTCCTGCTTTGCGCCGTGTCGCTGTCCAGCCTTGCGATCCTTGCGCCGGGGAACAACCTCGCGGCCTCTTCCTCCACCTTCTGTGTCCCGGCACCGAGCGGCTTGAGCGCGCCTCCGCATTCGGGACACTTCCCGGTATATTCATAAACCCTTCCGCAGTAGTGACAGACGAGCCTTTCTGTTCCGTCCGCCCTCCTGTGGAGGCTCAGGCTCACGTTGCAACTGCGGCATTTTGGGATCACGCCGCATTCCTGGCACTGTGTGACCGGTGAATATGCCCTCCGTTCCCGGAGGATCAGCACCTGCCGCCGTAGGCTCAGGCAGTGGTTGACACGGTCGATCAGCTTCCGTGAGAAGCTGCCGACCATCCCGTTCTTGCGCCGTTCGGCGATCGTGTCGATGATCTCGATGTCCGAGTCCGCCGCATCGTAGTAGCGTTTGCTCAGCGTGACCAGTCCATAGCGTCCCACGCTGCAATTGTAGAGCGACTCAAGTGACGGTGTGGCCGATCCAAGGATCACATCAGCCGCGAATATCCTGGCCATCATGATCGCCGTCTCCCGTCCGTTATACCTAGGCGCCGGCGAGTCCTGCTTGTAGGAAGTGTCGTGTTCCTCGTCAATGATGACGAGTCCTAAGTCCTTGTGCGGAAGGAATATGGCACTTCGTGTTCCGAGTACAAGACAGCGCCTTCCCGCTTCTCCGCAACTTCTTAGGACAGAGGCGGTTTCCCGCTTCCGCACTATGGTCTCGCCGGAGTGGAACACCAGCAGTTCCTCAGGAAACAACTCGCCGATCCTGTCCTCCAGCTGCCTGCTGAGCGCGATCTCCGGAACAAGATAAAGCACGTTCTTACCTCTGGCAAGCGTCTCCCGCGCCAGTTTCAGATAAATTTCTGTCTTCCCCGACCCCGTCACTCCATGAAGCAGCGCCGGCTTCCCCTTCCCGAAAATCTCCTTTATCTCTGAATATGCCTCCTCCTGCGCCGCCGACAGCACGATCCCTTTTCCGTTTATTTTCGCCGCCGCATCCTTCCCCGCCGCGTCTTCGTCCGCTGAACACTTATCGTCCGCTACGCCGTTTCCGTTTTCTACACCATTTCCATTCGCTGAAACCGCCGCGGCGCCGCCCAGCCCCAGCACCGCCGCGACCTCCTTCTCCAACTCCTCCTTTTCCTTAAGGTACCTCTCCCGAGTCTCCTCCTTCCGGGCCTTCCCGGCCAGCTCAGCCTTCTTCTCTATCCTCTCCCTAAGCCTCCTGACCTTATCATTGATCCGCGCTCTGGCCTTCTCCTCCCTCTCGGCTCTCATAGCCTCCAGCCGTGACTGCACGGCCTCCTCGGCGACCTTCTGCGCCGGATAAGCCGCCTTATAGACCTCCCCGACCGTACATAAATAATACTCGGAGATCTGCCTCCACAAAGCAATCTCCTGCAATGACACCGGAGCCAACCCCTCCGCCTTTCCGGCAATCGGTTTTATCCTGTCCACAATCCCCAAAGCCTCTGCCTGCCTACCAACGTCCACAGCACTGACCACTCCGACATATTCCTTCCCCGCAAAGTCCACCCTGACCCTGTCCCCGACCTTGAGCACCGCTTCGTCCGGCTGGTTGGCTTGCCCGACCGCAGGCCAGGTCGGCTGATGGTCTTGCCCGGCGGCAGCGGCATGTTTTGCCGTTGGCTGATCTTGCCCGACCGCAGGCCAGGTCGGCTGATGGTCTTGCCCGGCCACAGCGGCAGGTTTTACCGTTGGCTGATCTTGCCCGGCCGCAGGCCAGGTCGGCTGATGGTCTTGCCCGGCCACGGCGGCAGGCCCGACAGCCGGCTGAGCCTGTTCTCCTTTGGCCTCCAGATAATAATACGGCTCCCACTCCAGCCGGAGCGGAAGAATCACCTGTATGAACAACCTGTCAGTCATGTTGGCGAATTTAGCCAAAAACATCCACTCGGCGAAGAAAAATGCGTTTTCTTCTCAAAAAAATTTGCAACCCAAAGAAAAATGCCTATATTTGCATTCCCAAACGGAAACGGTGTCGTAGCTCAGATGGTAGAGCAATGGACTGAAAATCCATGTGTCGGCAGTTCGATTCTTCCCGACACCACTCCGAGAGCGGGTGACCAAAATCCAGGTCACCCGCTTTTTTTTTTGTACATATTCCCCGTCCCGACTTTAAGTCTCAGTTCTTGTCTTTGTTCTTGTTCCCTAAATTCATCATAGCATCCCGGTCGAACTCCATACTCCCGTAACCCCGCGGGCGTGAAAAGGACTGAATCCCGCTTGCGGGGTCCCGTTTGCTACCCTGTGGGCGGGAAAAGGACTGAATCCCGCTTGCGGAGTCCCGTTTGCTACCCCGCGGGCGGGAAAAGGGCTGAATCCCGCTTGCGGAGTCCCGTTTGCTACCCCGCGGGCTGGAAAGCGGCCGAATCCCGCTTGAGGAGTAACGTTTGCAACCCTGCGGGCGGGAAAAGGACTGAATCCCGCTTGCGGAGTCCCGTTTGCTACCCCGCGGGC
>ERZ1026876.1081-NODE-1081-length-14383-cov-27.008864_pt1 | contig 14383 bp, 39 predicted proteins | sample MGYA00380168_ERZ1026876 | MGnify/ENA primary metagenome ERZ1026876 (study PRJEB33269, sample SAMEA4719804) | human gut metagenome | biome: human-associated habitat; feature: organic feature; material: feces | place: Cameroon | collected 2013-10 ... | reverse complement strand
ACATAAAATGATTTACTTGTCAAGATATCAGAAAAGCTTTTTTAAATCACTAGTGTCGGAATCTAGTTTAAGTATCTTGTTGAACATATCTATACTATCGTAAAAGTACTCATCTAGCTTGCTGAGGAATGGGCATTTATAGCAATCTATCTCTATCATCCCGCATTCATTTGCTCTATCGCACCAACTTCTCCACATATCAATTTACCCCAAGTTTTTGTTTAATATTTTTTATATGTTGTATCCTATCGGCTGCAGACGGATGACTATCGCAATTATCTCCGTTATTATATTTTTGAACTATTTTGTTTAAAGCGCTATCTAATGTAATAGGATATCTTCCTGCATATAACATTAACACTGCCATTGCATCTGCTTGATTTTCTCCGTTATGTCTAAACTCTGTTATATCTTTAGAAGTAGGAGGTTGTTTATTAATCATAACAAATTCATTATAAAAAGCCTGAGCCTTCTCACTGTGTCTAAGTACTGCGTGAGCTACTTCATGGAAAACTATAGCCCGTACTTCATCTCGATTCATTATATTATATATACCAGAGGAAACAGTTATTTCTCCGTATTGAGTATAAGCAGCTGGAGCATTAAACTCTATGGTTCTAAAAGTGCATCTTCTCATTGCTGCTAAACACATAGGTTTTGCTTCTTCAAATACTTGTTCTACTTCTATTCTCGTAGCTCCATACATAGGGGGTACCCCAAGAATGAATAAGCATATTAAAATGTAAAATACCTTTTTAATCATTTCGTTTTGTATCTTTCTCAGGTTGTTTTACGGTAATAATTACTTCAAATCTCATCTGCTCATTTTCGATAGATTTAAGTTCCCTTATCTCTTTAAGTATTCTAGCAGCTACTTCGTACTTTCCTTCTCTCTGAGCATCTTTAAGAAGTTTGTTATAGAATAACATCATAGTATCGACATCATCCTCAACTAGTGACATTTTTTGTAAGTCAATAGCAGCTTTCTTCTTCTCGTTAAAGTCGGGTAGGTCTATAATTCTCTTATAAAGTTGTTGAACTTCTAAGTTAGATATCTTAGGGATGCCTGATTTTCTAAGATTTTCTACGTAATCTTCTCTATATAATTGAGCAGAAACTACCGCATCTATCATAGCATCTGTTATTTCTATATCATTTACGTTCATTCTAATATTTTGCCTTTTTCAATTTCAATCACTTTAGAATTGTATAGTTTACCATTTCTAAATTCTAATTGTGCAAAGCCAGCCTGCCAATTTGGGTTAATCATATATTCAGGATTAAGACTACATAAACACCCTGTCTCTAACCAAACAAATTTTCTACCAGATTTTCTTGCAATATATTTACAAAGTCTATGTGTGTGACCTGTAGCCCCAGACATATAAGCATTTTCCATTTCTTTAATAGCTGACAAGCCCGACTTATTTCCTAATAATGTTCCATGCTTACACACAAAGTTGTCATTGAAGGTTACGCTTGCGCATCCTCTTACTCTATAGTCAGATGTCTTAATAATAGTAAATACATCTTCAATTAATGAAGCCAGCTCAGGAGCCTTAGTTAAAACATATTTTTCTAGTCTATTCTCATGATTACCTATAACATAGTAGATATCTGCATTAGGAACTACTTTTCTTAAACTGTCAAGAAATCCTTGACACATCGTCATCTCTTCTAAAGGGTTTCTTCCTTCTCCTTTAGTAAATCTTGATAGCATAAACATATCCAAAACATCACCATTAAGAACTACAACTTCTGGCTGCTTTTCCTTACAATATTTGATGAATGACCTTACCGCTGCATCATCTTGAAAAGGAATGTGGATATCTGAAGCAATAACTACAGTCCCATTTTCTAATCTAGTTTCTATATCAATTACGTTTTTTGCTCGCTTCATTCTTACATCCCTTTAAATTCTTCTCGTATCATCTCCATTAACATCGTTTCGTAGTCTTTAGCATTTCTAGCTCTTTCTTTACTATCAACACTTCTAGCTTCTTTAATAAATTTTTCAGCATTATCTTTAGTTACTTTAGTTGCCATATATTTTGTTTACCTCCTCTGCAAAACTTTTCTGTTGACCTAGTATTAGTTCAGTTAACAAGGCTTCATCAATTACCTCTCCATCCAATAAACTCTTTCCTATAATGTCATATAACATTTTATGTTGTGAACTTGTAATAAATTCTCTTTTCATTGGAGCTATTAGATTTAATTGTTTGTTGCATTCTTCTTTACTAACACCTTTTTCTTTATATATTGATATAACATTTGGTAAGTTGTAACCGCCCTTTTCTTGAAGTAATTTGTCAGCCGTTTTCATTCCTACTTTATTAATACCTTCAACATTATCTTCTTTATCACCTGCTAACATTTGGCAGAATAGCTTATGCTCATCGTATCTTATATCAATATCCTCTGCGGTATTTATTTTACAATTAAGTAAAGTAACATAATGTAAATCTTTGTCGTCTGAGAATACTATACAATCTTCAACATCATAATTGCATAAGTAGTCATGGATTATCACAAGAATTTCATCCGCTTCAAAAGGTTCTATCCTGACGATATCTTTATCGCTTTCTAGTACCCAATCTCGAAACTCCTTTACTCTAGGGTCTTTCTTTCTTTTTGCTTTATAAGTAGGATAAACATCCTTTTTCCAACTGTGACCCGACATTACTTTAATAACTTCTACTGGCAAATCATCAAAGTATTTATGAGTTCTATCTATAGCTGATTGAGTTAATTCGTTGAGGATTCTTGGAGCTTCAGATATATCTCCTGAACTTATAGCTGCATATAAAGCTTTACAAACGTATCCATCGTAGTCAAGTAGAGCATACTTCATATTAGCTCTCCAACTCTACTGAATAGATGTTTAACTTATCCTCATCTATTTTATTCACTCTAGCATATTCTTCAATCTGTGTTAAAGTTTCAAATACTAATATCTCATCGTCTACATTATATTCAAAGGCAGTATTTCCATCTATAGAAATAATGTAGCCCATTCGTTTTTTCTTACTCATATAAGTACCTCCACTTATAATTGTAAACTATTATAAATTATTTGTCAACCCTTTTGTAAAGATATTTTTACAATTAATTATTTTCTTTATTCTATTTCTTTCTCTTTGTTTTCTTTGTCTACTAATACTTTTTTGCATACATATTCTAATGTATCGAATAGATATTTTTTTAATTGCTTGGACACATCTCCATTGGGTTTGTGAACAAAAGCTTTCGCTTCAGCATCTGTAATGGGAAAATTAAATTTGATTGTATATACAGTTGTACTATCTTCTGGGTATTTCCTATTCTTAATACTATTCTTACTCATCGGCATTATCTCCTTCATTTAATAGGTATTCATTATATTTTTGTGCGGTTTCCATCATTTTATAAGCATATCTATTAGTTTGTATCTCATCGAAATCAGCATAATATACACCTAGCACTGCATTAATAATTAAATCTTTAGCAAATTTATCATTGATAGGAATTTCTCCATCATCTTTTATTTTCAGCCCCACATCCTTCAGCTTTCCATCAAGAATAAAATTTTGTTTGAAAAAATCTTCTACTATCAACTTAATTATAAAATCTAACCACAGGGGAGATGGAGTGTCCAGCCCTAAATACTGGAACTCCTTTAGACAGTCAAACTTTGCATCGTTAAGCGTGTACATCTAAAACCCCTTCAATCTTCATCCAACTTCTCAATCTTTCTATCCCCTTCTTCTCTCGTCTTTCAACAGTACAGATAGACATATTCAGTTTGGAAGCTATTTCTTTTCTTGTATAAACTCTCCAAGTATCATTAAGACCGTATCTCATTTCTAGCACTTGTCTCTCTTCTATTGGCAGTCTATTAAGATATCTAAGGATTAAGTCTCTATCTTGTTTATTAGATATTTCATCTATTATATTGTCTTCAGCTGGAATAGTCTTAAAGAATTTACTCTCAGTAACTTGCGATTTTAATTCAGGTTTATCCCCTACTCTAGTAACTCTCCAAATATGGCTATTTCCTAAATCTAGCATACTTCTATTTAATCCTTCTCTTATTGAATTGTTTATTAATCGATAAGCATAACTTGTAAACTTACATCCTCTATTATTATTGTAAGTATTTGCGGCTTTTACCAATCCTTCATAGGCACAAGATAAAGTATCTTCATTATAAATTATTTTATTTCTTTTGTAAGCTATAGCTCTAGCTAGGTTTATATCTTCTTTACTTAAACAATGTTTCATCTTCATGTTCCATTAAATACAACTCTAATATTGCAAGGGCATTCCATGCCATATGTTTTAAATGTAATAAACTTGTTTCACTATCTTTTTCTTGACCTGCAAGAAATTTTAAATAGTGTCTCATCATACTGTCTTGATATCTAGTAAATGCTCCGTCAACTAATTTCCAGTTATCGGGCTGAGGATACTTATGAGTACCAAATTCAATACACTGTCCTATGCCTAACAACGCACGAGGAAATACTCTGCATAGTGTACCTACCATAGACTTGCCATTATCATATTTCTTACCTTTACCATCGTCAGTTAAATCATATTTACTTTGTTTATCTGTCAATCTATCCTGCTTTCTTTTAACTTTTCTATTACTGGAATTAATTCTTTTAAATCTTTTAATTTAAAACCGCTCAGTCTTTCATCTTTATAATGAAATGATATTTTATATTCTTGTATTACTGGGATTATCTCCGTCTTTATCGAGAACTCTCTCCACAAATATAATATCATTTGGATTAGCCTTAACGAAAGTCTTAAGTCTAGTGCCTTTAATAGCATTATTGCGAGTGCAACTCTTTTGGGTAACTGGTTTATACTTGACATATTACTTATCCCCTACAATACCTTTTTCCTGCAAGACTAAATTCATCCGCCTATCAAATAGATATTTATAAGTGATATTTCGTTGACCTGAATACCTGTTTTTAAACAGTGTAGCAAAAATGTATTTGTTACCTCCTTCGTATTGTTCCATTAGGCTTAGCCCTACATCTGCATCTTCTTCAATACTACCTGAGCCTTTTCCTTTTATTGCCATTACATCTTCTTTTCCGTCTTTTTCAGAAGCTCTGCTTGCTTGAGAACATATAATCATTGCCTTCCCTGTCTGTCGAGCATAAGTCTGTAATGCTTTAGCTGCTTGACTTATAACTTCATACTCTTTACCTTGTCCACTTATTCTCTGAATGTAATCAATGATGATATAATTAAACTCAGGGAAACAGTCAAGCATTGATATAATATCGAAGACTGTAGCCCCTCCTGTTTCACATATATCAATATTCCGCAAATAATCAAACCTGCTATCAAAGACACTATCAAGAACATAGTTAGCTTTATCTCTACTTTTTTCATATAGTTCCCTCAATTGATAATTACTTATTCCTGTCATGCTAGTAAGTTGGCGCTCCATCAGTAAAGCAGCTCCCATCTCACATGAACAAATCATTACTTTCTTTCCTTGCTTTGCAAGGTTTACTGCTATTGTCTGCGACCATGCAGATTTACCTACATTTGGTCTAGCTATTATATATGTTACGCTTCCTTTTCTTATAGTCTCTACACAGTCATCCAGTATTTCTATTCCATATACTACATCTCCATGAGTTAATCTTTCCTCAAAATCTTGACGAATTTCTTCTATCCCTTCAAGCAAAGGAACTGGTTTATAAGCTCTTTTAAATTGTTCGTCGTTTTTGTTGTTATTATTTGTCATTGAACTCATCTACTAATTGTGGAAATCTTAACAATAAACTCTGTACATCTGGCATATCTCTTAGATTTGCAGGAAGACTTTGTATGTATAATCTAGCCGTGTTTAAATCGTCTATTAAAAACGGATTGACGTTTACTGGTACTCTATCATTTACTGCATAACTCTTACACTTTCTATAAACCCATCCTCCGTCAGAAGCTAATATCATATTATGAGTTTCCTTCTCCAACTTCTTTAGCTTCTGTTTATACTTTGGAATATCTTGATTTTTCTCTAAGAATAGTATATAATTAGTCAACTCTCTAAAGGCTTTGTGCATATAATTGTCACCATACTTTGTTCTTATGGCTTGATATTGAGATGGAAGTAATCTTATTTTTCCGCTTTTATCTTCCTCTCCATCTGCGTTATATAACTTACTTTTTGCCCTTGTAGTATAACGGGGTAATAGATAAGCATATAAACCCTCAGCCTGATTAGGAGATAAATCCATAACTATATCAATTATCATACTATAAATATCATTTCCGTGAATATTTTTTGCCATATCAATTACACAATTTCTTTAAATATATTCAAAAGTAAGTCTACTCTATACTTATAAGTCTGTTTAAATGTTACTCTGTAAGGTGCTGCGATAACAAAATAATTATCTCCCTTGAACAATTCATTAATGATATCTTTTTCCATATCACTAGGTACATATATTCTAATAGTTGAAGTATTTCCATAATATTCAGTGGCTGTATAGACTGCAAATTTCAAAACCATACACTCTTCAACATAATCCCAGTCAATAAGTTTACCATAATATTGGCATCTCGATAAATACTTATTGTTCTGTTGATTTGTGTTCACTTGCTCTTTCACGACTTAGCCTATTCTTCTTTAATCTATTATGAATATACTTTCCTATATTATGTGGGCATTGTTGCTTGTTCTGTGCTAAAGTTCTATCTAAGCGATATAAAGCTTTGTCTGTTTCGCACTTTCCAAACTCTTGAACTAACTTGTCATACTCTTCTTGTAGTAATTCAAATCTAAAAAATGTACATCTCTTTGGTAATCCCAAATCCTTACGCACAGTTCCTAGTTCTAAAATAAATCTACTCAACAATAGATTATTTACTCTAGTGATTACCTCTAGGTCTTTTATTAACTTTTTTAGCTCTAGTATTGTCTGTTCTTCCACGATTTTCTAACTCTTTAATTCGTTCAGTTTCTTTAGCGATTTCGTAGTTTGCCCAAGTTATTTCTGATATAAAATCAATGTTTAATGGCTCATCCATAATGTCAAATCTCCTAATTTTAAAGTTCCATTGTTTAGAGATTGTTATATCTTAAATTTTATTATTTGCTTCTATTAATTACTAATGTTGAAGTCCAACCGCCTAGATATTCTTTCACGCTATCTAGTTCATCCGCAAACTCTGCCTTTAATTCGTCATAAGCTTTTCGAAACATTGTAGCATCGATAGCTTTCTTCCCTGATGTTTCAGCACACTTAGGGTCAAACTTCTTCTTAGCACCTGTTGTAGCTCCATCTTTTTTAGCGAACTTTTTATTGTGACATTCTTCACATCTTACCTTGTCAGGGTTCTTTGAAGCCCATACTGCAAGACCACCATCAAATTCAACTTCTTTGCCGCATTCTGCGCACTTAAATTTTTCTGTCATTTTATTCATTCCTTTCTATTAGTTTGTCAATTCTATCTCTAAATTGTTCAAGTAATTCTTTTGTCGTTGATAACCGCCCAGTTATATGATATGCCTGAGCATAATCACTCATAAAATTGTTTAATTCAGTTTTTATTATTTTTTTCCACATTCATTTCTGTCATTTTATTTTAATTCTCCTTTAAAGTTTCTATATCTCTTTCGGTTAATATTCTACATCTTTTAACTACAACTTTTAAAAATCAAAAATCCAATAACTTTTTTATTCTTTTATTCATTTTCTTATACAAATACAAAAAAAATATCTCTCTAATCCACCCACCGTAATACATCGGGTTTTTCGGGGCTTAAAAAATATTTTTCTATAAAAAATTGTGTTTTTCTCAGCTTCCCTACTTATTATTGGAATAAAATATATTTTTGACTCGGTAATTATTTCATCTCCATATCTATCACGACTTCGAATTACTCTAATTTTAGAATGTTTTGCAGCAGTTGCAAAGATATCATTTAAAGCGTCAGCATAAGTTTCTTGTTTATCCGCACGCCCAAATTGAGATAATACAATTTTGGTTTTCATTTTACGTATCCTTTTTTAAGTTATGCTCTGATTATCTTTTTTTTATTACTCCAAAAAAGAAATAAAAGGGAGGAGGTTATGTGTACAGTAAGGAGTAGGTATAAAAGAGGAAAAGATTATGAATAAGTTACTCCTCCCAGTTTTAGTTTGTATATATAGTATAAACTATTTTTATTTAATTGTCAAGTCTTTTGTTAAGATATTTTAATTATTCTTTTATACTATTAATAGCATCTTGAATTTGGTCGAAGCCATTTCTATAATATTGTGAGGTTTTCCCTACTCTATTATAATCATCTGCAATATTTTCAATCTCATCAAGTGCTTGCTTGTATTTATCAATATCATCTAATAATTGAGATACCTTTTTTATATAATGTTGTACCATATTCATAATTAATTATCCTATATTTCTTCGTTAATAATGTCTAAAATATTTATCCCTAAATCATAAGCCGTTTCATAACCTTGTATTAGACTATCATCGTCTGTTACGATATTTTTTATTTTATCAATTGCTCTCATATAGTTTTGTAATTTTCCACATAATTCATATTGTCATAGTAAATAACATTACGATAAGAAAATAGATGCTTTTAATTCCGTCAATATACCAATCTTTCATAGGGGAATACCTCCTTTACTTCATTTTAAACTATTCTAATTTTGGTCAAAAATTCAAGGACTTGTGTTTTAAAAGAGTAGTGACGAAATTATATTTATGACTATAAGTGCAAATGCGAAACTCACGGCAAGCATAGAAAGTGTCAATTTAATCATTTCTAACATATATCTTTTACCTCATCATTATAATTAAATACTATTCTTTTGTTAAGTAATGCAAATTCTTTTTCAGTTGCATAAATGTAGCCATCATTCTTTTTTGCATGGTCAACTCTATCAACTACTTCGATATTACCTTGTTCATCTATTATTAATTTATAAAACATCAGTCACTCCTTTTCGTTCTATTGCGTATGCAAGATAGCCTGGCACTCGACGACTCCTACGTATCCTCGTTTCTGTATCTCTGTTCTTTATAACGTCAGATGCCCAGTCATGTGTAAAGCCTAAGTACTTTAATAAGTTAATGTATGTTTTATCTGATACATATATATCTCGACCAGTAAATTCGTTTTGATAATCCATAATAATCCTAGCGAAAGGAACATCCTTCATTGCCATAATTCTCTCATATCTAGCCATAGCATACCTCCGTAATACTTAGTAGCACAATTCTCTAAATAATTCTGCAGGTGATACACATTCTCTGTCAGGTATTATATTGCAAACTATATTACAATACTGCGAACATATCAATCCATCACCGTCACCATCGCTGCCATCTTTTAACATATAGTCTAAGATGTAATCAATTCCATAAGGTCTATGAATGTTATCCTCCATCTTGTTATAATCCATATTGGGATAGTCTACAAGATAGTATTGAGTATCTTTTTTCTTTTCGTTCTTAAGAAAGTCTTTTAACATCCATCTGCGTACGCCTTTAGGTATTCTCTTTTTGTTTACTTTAGCTACGTCTGTAGTACTTTCATATACATAACTTCCGTATATCATAGCTACGTGAGATGGCACTCTTTCTTTTCTATTAACCTGTGTCTTAGCCTGAATGAGACGACTAATAAAACTATTGCCGAAACAAAATAATATCTTTGGTACATTAATATCTCTTTTCTTTAGTTCAGCCCTTAGCGCTTTCTCATTAGCTAACAAAAAAATAGTTTTAGTTGTCATTCTGCATAATCTCCCAGCATAGTGCGGAACTTATACTTGCTATTACTAAGCAAACTATTACAATTGCTGTTGTCATTATCCAATCCATTGTTTATAATTCCTCTATATCTTGTAGTAACTCATCGACCTTTTGGTTTTCTTTTCTAATGCTGTTGACTATTGCGGCTACGCTATTGCTAGTAGCTTTTGCGTCTGGTATTACTGCATTAATTACTTGTGCCATTATATTATTTGATATTCCTATATCCATTAGCTTGGACACAATCTCTTTTCTAGTCGGATGTAATGTTGAACATTTGTTTACTAGTTTAATAAATACTTCTGTTGTTATGTATTTATCTTTAACAGTCTTTCTTCTCTGTCTCTTGTTTTTGTTGTAGTCTGTCACAAACTTCTCCATTGTATCCGTATCAAACTCTTTAAACATTTGTCAGTAGCTCCTTTAGATTAATCACTGGACACATAGTAGGATACAATTCTCCATGATTAAATACTTTTAATTTCTTACTATAACTCTTATCAAGATATTCGATAAGTTCTTTTCCAGCTACAATTTGTTCCTGAGTTATCCTATCTTTTCTAAAATCACCTTCAAAACAAATCCCTATCGTATCTTTATTATGTCCTTGACAGTGAGAGCCAACTGCAAACTGCGGTCTCCCTGCATACACCTTACCATCTCGTCTGACGTAATAATGGTATCCTATTCCTGCCCATCCTTGATTAAGATGTTGCAGATGTATCTGTTGTACTGTTTGACCTTTACTACAAGAATGATGTAGTACTATGGCTTCAGTCATTCTTCTTACAAGTAATCTGTCTCTTTTAAAATTTAATTTACTATCTATTATATTTATCATAGTTTTACTCCATAAAAATTATTAACTTCTAATACTAACCTAGTAGTAATATCTGTTAGGTTACCTATATCAATATTATAAAATCTGTGTTCCTCGTGTTCACTTTGCTTTAACAGTTCATTCTGCAAAAGCAATCTACCTGTATATATGTCCAATCTTCGTCTTATATACCATAAGCGATTGTTTATTGGTATCTGAATACATTCTCTTGTTAAAAAACCTATGCCGAATGTTATTATTACAATCCCTGTTTCTATTATTAATTGAGTATCTATGAACATGTTATTACTATCCTTTCATTATTTTATAAACACATCAGTATTAAGAAGAATATTGACAAACCAAATCCTACAAGCGTTCCTGCGAGCATTTCACTGGGAGTTTCGATATCAATTGCGTGTTCATCCTCATACATCGTAGTAAATATTTTTTTATTAGTATTCAATTATCTGTTCCTTTCTAACTAATAGTTATTCATTCTCAACCTATCGGTCTTCCTTTGAACCTGCTTGAACACAAGGTTCTAATTCATATATGGTTTCGTAATAGTTTAAGTCTAAATAATATTTATCTAATAAGTAAAAGAAGTAATTCTTTTGATATTCATTATTAAAACTTAGAAGATATTGAGTTAGAAATCCTTCGCCTATAGGCTTATAGTCATAACTTACATAGCTATTATACTTTGACTTCCATTCTTGTCTGTCTACTGTTGCATTACTTTCATTAATAATATCTTTAATGCGTTCATTGTTTTCAAATATTTTACTATCGCCTAGTTCTATTTTAGTTAAGAACTTCTCGTTCGCTGCGTCATAGCTATCATATTTAATATCATATTTATATGTCATAATCACTTACTCGCTTTCTTTTCATAATTACATTCAGTCTTACTTACCTCTTTAATGCTTATTGGAAAGATATCAAAATCTCCTTCGCCCATATAAACTTCTTCATCATATAATTTACAACCACCAAAGAATGGTTCGTAATGTCTACAAGTCTTACATTTATTTATGTTCATAACTTATTACCTTTCTCGCAATAGTCCGTTTAAGGACGTACAATTCGCTGCGACTAAACTCCCATATAATTTAAAGTGTTATCTAACAACTTTTCAAATTTTCTGTCACAATTCTTTTCAGTTACATTGCTTATTCCTAATTCAACTAGGTCACATAACCTATCCTCTTTAAATAAATACAATCTTGATAGTGCATAGTAGTTAGGTTTAACTTCTCGGCAGTTAGATATATCTACGTGAGTAAAATTAGTCTTAAGAAATTCTGCGAAAGTTTTAATTACTTTTTTATTATTCGTGTACATCTTACGCAACCTCCCTATATTCTGCGCCCATACATTCTAATAGTTTAAGATATTCTTTCAAGTCTTCGGCTTGTGTTTCATTATCAAAGTAATCCATTTCTATTACATCATTACCTAGTATTAATGAGCTATCAGTACCTTTGTTATTACTTTCATATACATGGAAATAATCTTCAGTCAAACTCCCGATTTCTATTACATCCATTATGTAAGTTCTTACTACGCAAGTATATTTTCTTCTTTTATTATTGTTACTATCCATATTATTCTAATACCTCACTTAAGTTTATATCTAATACGTCATCAATACCCCAATCGATGTCATCTATAGATACAGAGACGCGAGTTCCTGATATTGTATTGAATACACAAATATCTTTATCCATATCTTTCTGTTCTAATAGTTTAATAAATTCTTTTACTTTCATAGTTTATTACCTCTTTCCGTCTTGTTGTCAATTAATAATTGCTAATTAGATATAAATCATTGTCTTCATCTTTTGCTAGGACCTTATCACAATCATTAATGTCGATATCATTATTTTCTAATTGTTCTTTATTCATAATGGTAGTATCATTAATATATAAGTTATCAATAATTAGATTAATATCTAACTCCGTACCTTCAAAGCATCCGGCATCAATTAAGCTCTTAAAATAACTTTCAAATAGTGCCATTACGTCCTCATCATTGGTCCAATATTTTAATCTATTCATAAATAAATTCAATAGAGTTACTTTATCGATTTGCACATTAATCATTGTTTTATTCTCCTTATTATCTTATATTATATATTATACCTTAATGCAATCATGCGCAACTGTGCATAAAATGGTGAGTTCTTTGGTGTATACTTTAAAGCTTTTTTGAGTTGAACTTCTAATTCCTCTTTACTATCAAAAATTAGTTCTTCGCCTAAAAATTCTACTGTTATTTTGCTCATAGTTCAATCCTTTTTTATCATCTTACTTATATTATTATACCATGCTTAAATAGTTTTCTAGCATATTCTATTTAATTATTTACAATTTGTTACATATTCTTTTACACGTTTTTAGATAAGTTGTCTATAATACACTTAGCAATGTAGGTATATATATTAAGCCCATCCATATATTAAAGCAAGTTTTGTATTCAGGTTCAACTAAGTCTTTTACATTAAATACTATCCAACCGATGAGCACTGATATCATAGCCAAACCGAAATTCCATTCTTGCTCGAGCCCTGCGCCGAACAAACAAGCGCCAAGAAAGCAGCTAATTACCCAGCATAATATCATTGACCAAAAACCTATAAATAGTTTCATAGCATTCCTCCAATAGTTGTAAATAAATTTATAAAAAATAATACCAATATCATAGTATTACATCCTTTACTTTTGCTTATACACGTGCTGTTATACACATTACATTCTTACAAAAACATTACTTCGGGTTCACTTACTTCAACAAGAATTGACCCTTGGTTTAATCTATCCTTTAAAGTTTCAACATTGTTATAGATTTTTAAATTATTAACCGCTTTAATGTCATTCTCTACAACAAAAGTAGTTATAATAAATGCTTGTTCTTCTACTTTTTCTTTTGTTTCTTGCATGGTGTAAACGCCATTAGCATATTGAAGAGTATAGTTTTCGAATAACTCATCAAACACTTTGCGAAAATCTCCATCTGACAATTCTTTTTCGCAACTGTCCTTGTCGCAAGTTCCGATATAATAAGTTACTTTAATCATAATTAATCCTCCTTATTTGCTTTGTTGATAATTTCTAAAATATCGTAAGCGCCTGTATTAGAAGTAAGCTTATCGCTTTTATCAAAATCGCTATTATTTTGTATGTAATTTTTAATTTCATCGAGTGTTTGTTTGTATTTCTCGAGTTCTTGTTCTTTGTGTTTGAGTTGCTTGAATATTATCCAAAATTGTGAAGCTAAGTGCTTATCGCAAATATGCCTATCTCTTTCGGCGTTATACTCGTAAGTTCTAGCACCAGTGCATACGTTCCCGTCATATAGAGGGCAATTATTACATTTATTGAAAATAACGCCATTAATTATTATTGTCGTTTCTTTTTTGCCTGTCACAAGTCAATCCTTTCGTTTATTTTTTATATATTTTGTACACGTTTTTTGTTTTTAGTTTATACCATTATAAGTACTCTGTACTTTTTATTATACTTACATTACTATTATACAATATTATTATAGTAATGTCAAGTATTATATAGTGATATATTTACAAAAGTTTACATATTATTTTATTATAGTATTATTATATATATAGTACATCCGTCAAGGACGACGTATTAAAGATATAGTATAAGCAAGAAAAGAGATACGAATAATTATTAGTTGAGTTAGAATAAATGTAAAAACTATTGTAACATAGTTGCTTAACATATATATTATAATATAGTACTAAAGTATAG
>ERZ1026876.1075-NODE-1075-length-14422-cov-9.836779_pt1 | contig 14422 bp, 9 predicted proteins | sample MGYA00380168_ERZ1026876 | MGnify/ENA primary metagenome ERZ1026876 (study PRJEB33269, sample SAMEA4719804) | human gut metagenome | biome: human-associated habitat; feature: organic feature; material: feces | place: Cameroon | collected 2013-10 ... | reverse complement strand
GAGCCACGAGCGGGACTCGAACCCGCGACCCACGCATTACGAATGCGTTGCTCTACCAACTGAGCCATCATGGCTTTTCATTTCAAAGCGATTGCAAAGGTAATGAAATATTTCTAATTGATGAAATAATTCATTACCCTTAACTTATATTAACACGGCAATCATCCAGGAATACCTCAGATTTTTGCTCTTCTCATGAGAATTTGCCACCTGAGGAAGAACTTACTCTACTACTGTAATTTTAAAAGTCAGTTCTTCTTTATTTGGACTCTTACCAATACTGATAGTATCGCCCTTCTTAAGTTTACCGCCTAACAGAAGTTCACAGACACCATCTTCTATATAGGTCTGAATAGCGCGTTTCAGAGGACGAGCGCCAAACTGCACATCGTACCCCTTAGTGGCCACAAATTCCTTGGCCTTATCCGTAATCTGAATTTCATATCCCATATCGTGAACTCTTCCGAAGAGACCTCGTAGTTCAATATCAATAATACGCTTAATCGCATCAATATCCAACTGATTGAAAGTGATAATCTCATCCAGACGATTCAGGAACTCAGGAGAGAACTGTTTACTCAAACTCTTCTGAATGATACTTCGAGCGTATTCCTTATCCTTCTCATCCATTACAGACTTTGTAATTCCACCAGCATTAAAGCCGATGCCTGATCCGAATTCCTTCAGTTGACGTGTACCTGCATTGGATGTCATTATGATAACGGTATTGCGAAAATCTATCAGGCGTCCATTACCATCAGTCAAACGACCTTCATCAAGCACCTGCAAAAGCATATTATACACCTTATCGTGGGCTTTTTCTATCTCATCAAGCAGTACTATAGAATAAGGTTTGCGGCGAACCCTTTCAGTTAGCTGTCCACCCTCATCATAACCAACATATCCCGGAGGCGCACCCAAGAGTCGGGAAGTATTGAAACTTTCAGAATACTCGCTCATATCTACACGAATGAGCGCATCCTTAGAACCGAACAGTTCCTCTGCAAGTTTCTTGGCAAGATAAGTTTTACCCACACCAGTAGGACCTAAGAACATGAAAGCACCGATAGGGTGGTTAGGATCTCTCAATCCTATGCGGTTACGCTGAATAGCCTTAACCATCTTTTCGATGGCATCATCTTGAGCAATCACATTTTTCTTCAGGATTGCAGACATATTTTTCAGACGAGCACCTTCTTCCTCAGCCATTCTCTGAACAGGAACGCCCGTCATTTTACTGACAACATCAGCCACATCAGATTCCTTCACAGGAATACGCTCAGTACGATCTCCACTTTGCCATTGCTTGCGCATCAAATCCAACTTATTTTCCAAAGACAAGCCTTTATCACGATAACTGGCTGCCAGTTCGAAATTCTGATTACCAACAGCCTCCAGTTTCTTGGATGTTACTTCCTCGATTTCATTTTGAAGGTCCAGAATATAGTCAGGAACTTTGAGATTTGTCAATCTCAATTTGGAACCAACCTCATCAATGACATCTATCGCCTTGTCAGGGAAAAAACGATCTGTGACATATCGTTCTGTCAGTTTGACACATGCCTCAAGAGCCTCATCACAGAATGTCACACCATGATGCTCCTCATAACGATCCTTGATATTTCTAAGAATAGCCAGAGTCTGTTCTGCCGTAGTAGGCTCTACAATAACCTTCTGAAATCTACGCTCCAAAGCTCCGTCTTTTTCGATACTGTTTGTATATTCCTTAAAGGTCGTAGCGCCTATACACTGAACTGTACCACGAGCCAAAGCAGGCTTCAGAATATTGGCAGCATCCATAGCTCCACCACCGCCACCAGCTCCTATAAGAGTATGTATTTCATCTATAAAAATGATGATGTCCGGATTGTTCTCTAATTCCGTAATAAGCCCCTTGATACGTTCCTCAAATTGTCCTCTATACTTGGTGCCAGCCACCATAGCAGTAAGATCAACAGAAACAATTCTTTTGTTGAACAAAGCTGGAGAAGTCTGCTGTTTTACAACAAGTTGCGCCAGTCCTTCTACAATAGCACTTTTACCTACACCTGGCTCACCTATGAGTATGGGATTATTTTTCTTTCTACGACCGATGATTTCCAAAACCCTTTGGATTTCATGCTCTCTTCCCACTACAGGGTCCAATTTTCCATCTTTAGCAGCTTTGGTCAAATCTGTACCATAATTATCTAAGAATGGAGTCTTATTATTATTGTGCAACTGCCCTTTTGCCGTACTGCTGGTAGTTTTAAAAGCAGATTCGGCAGAATCCTTTTTAGGTTCACTATCATTCAGCGAGAAGTCATCATCTTCTGGAAAAGAAAAACCATCAAGAACAGTTATGCGTTTTGTGTTTTTTTGACATTCCATATTTGTTCAATATTTAAATTTCAATGATTCATTTTTATATGTTCATATTTTTAAATTACCATATCACAAAAGTTATGCCAAAAGAAGAGGAAAGAGAATACAGAAAGGAGAGTATAAGTCCATGACGGGGATACAAAATTGACCACAGGGCATAACTGACAACAGCACACTACTGATTATCTCACCATAAAACTTAGAATATGAGTTCAACAAACATGTCTAAAAAGAAAAAGAGAAGAAAGTAAAACAATACGGCTAATGAACAAAACAAGGAATATTTGCAGATAACAAGCGACTTAAAACACAAAAAACGCTAAATTCTTATTATTTTTACATCACAATGTCTTCTCTTAGAAAAAAAGTTTGTATCTTTGTCGTTAGTTTAGAGGGAACAAAATCGCTTAAAACGCAAGCAAATGCCCTTCTCGACAATTTTCCACCAAAAGTAGATGGGTCGGAATCAGAAATTCCAAATGAAGTTCTAAGCTCCACAATAGAAGTATAAGATAACAATTCAAATAATCAATATAAAAAATGGACGAAAATCAGACTCTTGATCATGATAGAATCATGAAGATTAACATCGAGGAAGAAATGAAGTCATCCTATATCGACTATTCTATGTCGGTGATTGTGGCTCGTGCGCTTCCTGATGTACGCGATGGTTTCAAACCTGTACATCGTCGTATTCTCTACGGTATGTTAGGTATTGGAAACACCAGTGACAAACCATATAAGAAATGTGCGCGTGTAGTAGGTGAGGTACTCGGTAAGTATCACCCACACGGAGACTCTTCTGTATATGGTGCCCTTGTTCGTATGGGACAGGAATGGAATATGCGATACACCTTGATAGACGGACAGGGTAACTTCGGTTCTGTTGACGGCGACTCACCTGCTGCCATGCGTTATACAGAGTGCCGCCTCTCTAAGATGGGTGAACACATTATGGATGACCTGGACAAGGAAACCGTAGATATGATGAACAACTTCGATGACACCCTTCAGGAGCCATCAGTGATGCCTACAAAGATTCCTAACCTTCTGGTTAATGGTGGTAATGGTATTGCAGTAGGTATGGCGACAAATATGCCAACCCATAACCTGAGCGAGGTAATAGACGGATGCTGTGCCTACATAGACAATCCTGACATCGACACAGAAGGACTCATGAAATACATTCCTGCTCCAGATTTCCCTACAGGTGCTACTATCTATGGCATCCAGGGAGTAAAGGATGCATATGAAACAGGACGTGGACGAATTGTTGTGAGAGCTACAGCTGAAATCGAAAGCGGAGATGCTCATGACAAAATCGTCATCACAGAAATTCCATACGGAGTAAACAAGGAGCAACTTGTCATGGCTATTGCCGATCTTGCCAAGGAAGGTAGGGTAGATGGCATCGCCAATGTAAATGATGAATCAGGACGCCAGGGTATGCGTATCGTAGTAGATGTAAAGCGCGATGCTAATGCCAACGTTCTTTTGAACAAGTTGTTCAAGCTGACAGCCCTCCAAAGTTCATTCTCAGTCAACTGTATCGCTCTTGTCAAAGGACGTCCTCGTCTGCTTACCCTCAAGGAATGCGTCAAGTACTTTGTAGAGCACCGTCATGACGTAACAATCCGCCGTACCCAGTACGAGCTGAAGAAAGCACAGGAGCGTGCTCATATCCTGGAAGGTCTTATCATCGCATGCGATAATATCGACGAAGTTGTTCATATCATCCGCGCAAGCAAGACTCCTTCTGATGCACAACGCAATCTGGAGAAGCGCTTCGAACTGGACGAGATTCAGAGTAAGGCTATTGTTGATATGCGCCTGTCTCAGCTGACAGGACTCCGCCTGGAGCAGTTGCATAATGAATTCAACGAATTGATGAAGACCATCGATTATTTGAATCAGATTTTGAATGATCCTGAGCTTTGCAAGAAGGTAATGAAGGACGAACTCAACGAGGTAAAGGACAAGTATGGCGATGCACGCCGTACCATGATCAAGCCAGACGACCATGAGTTCAACCCAGAAGATTTCTATCCAAATGACCCTGTGGTAATCACAGTCAGTCATCTCGGTTACATCAAGCGCACGCCATTATCTGAGTTCCGTGAACAGGCAAGAGGTGGAGTAGGTGCCAAAGGTGCCCGCACACGTGATAAGGACTTTACTGAGTTCATCTATCCTGCTACCATGCACCAGACCATGTTGTTCTTCACCAAGAAGGGACGCTGCTACTGGCTCAAGTGTTATGAGATTCCTGAGGGAGACCGTAATTCAAAGGGACGCGCCATCCAGAACCTGCTCAATATTGAGAGCGATGACCAGGTGAACGCATTCCTCCGCTTAAGAGGTTTGAATGATGCAGAGTTCATCAACAACCATTATGTGGTATTTGCTACCAAGAATGGTACAGTCAAGAAGACTTGTCTGGAAGCATACTCTCGTCCTCGTGCCAACGGTGTGATTGCTATCAATATCGTAGAGGGAGACGAGGTTGTAGATGTTCGTCTGACCAATGGTCACAACGAGCTGATTCTTGCCAACCGTAATGGCCGTGCAGTTCGTTTCGATGAAAACCAGATTCGTACCATGGGACGTACTTCTACAGGTGTTCGCGGTATGCGCCTCGATGAGGGTGACGATGCTTTGATTGGTATGATTGTAGTCAACGATCCAGAGCATGAGACCGTGATGGTAGTGAGTGAGCAGGGCTACGGCAAACGTTCCGATGTTATCGACTATCGCGTAACCAACCGTGGCGGTAAGGGTGTGAAGACGCTCAATATCACAGAAAAGACAGGCAGACTGGTAGCTATCAAGAACGTAACAGACGACAACGATCTGATGATTATCAACCAGAGCGGTATCGTAATCCGACTTGCTGTGGCAGACTGCCGTGTAATGGGTCGTGCTACTCAAGGTGTCCGCCTCATCAATCTGACTAAAAAGAATGACGTCATTGCCAGCGTGTGCAAGGTGATGAGTTCTGAACTCGAAGCATCAGTAGAGGAGGAGAGTCGTTCTGCCTGGGCTAAGAAGAGCGAAGAAATCGAGAATGACAACGTAGGTGCAATGACTGCAGAAGAAGCAGCCGAGGCTGAGGCTCATCTCGATAACGAAGCTACAGAGTCTGAGAATACAGACACCGGGAACGTGGATTTCGAATAAACGAAAAGACGTGTAAAGAATAAATAATAACAACTTTTAAACTCATTAAGAAAAATGAAAAAGTTAATGATTGCAGCTATGATGGTACTAGGTGCCACATCAGCTTTCGCTGGAGACAGCGATGCACTCAAAGCAGTACTCAAAGCAAAGACTTATGCTGATGCTAAGGCTTTGGTAGAGCAAAACCTCGGTTCAATGGCTAATGATGCTGAAAAAGCTAAGGCCTACAACTACCTCGTAGAACTCTCTATGAAGCAGTTTAACGACCAGCAGAGCATCCAGCAGACCAATCAGATTATGAAGAAGAACGACCCAGTTGACGAGGCAGCTATGTCTGAGGGCGCTTACAACGCATTGATCAATGCTATTGAGTGCTACAAGTACGATCAGCTTCCTAACGCTAAGGGTAAGATTGCTCCTAAGTTTAACAACAACGCTAATCGTGTATGGAGTGCTCGTATTCAGCTCGTTAATGCTGGTCAGACTGCAGCTCAGAACAACAAGGAGGCTGACGTATTGAAGTATTGGGGTGCATTCCTTGATACAGACAATGAGCCTCTCTTCGCTTCTGTTGATCAGAAGCAGAAGGATAGCGAGAAGGAGTATATTGGTCAGGTTGCTCTCTTTGCAGCCCGTTATGCATACCAGGCTAAGGATCCTGCCCGTTGCGAGAAGTATTGCGACATCGCCATGAAGAGCGAGAAGGAGGCAAAGGATGCCCTCAACCTCAAACTCTATGTAATGAAGGATGGTTTGAAGACTCACGAGGATTCTCTTGCTTATGTTAACAAGCTTAAGGATATCTTTGCGCAGGACGAGACCAATGAGGTTATACTCGATGGTTTGAACTCTATGTATTCTTCATTAAAGATGGAGAAGGAGCAGACTGATCTTTTGGACAATGCTATCGCAAAGAACCCTAACAACTTCGTAGCTCTTGCCAACAAGGGTATGATGTATATCCAGAAGAATGATGCAGACAATGCTATCAAGTATCTGAAGAAAGCATTGGAGATTCAGCCAGAAAATGGTACTGTCATGGTTTATCTCGGTGCATGCTTGAACGTTAAGGCTTCTAATCTTCAGGATCCTAACGGACGTAAGGTAGTTTACCAGGAGTCTATCAAGTACCTTGACAAGGCTAAGGAGCTCGATCCAGAGAAGAAGCAGTACAACTGGGGTTACAACCGCTACCAGGCTTATTATGGTCTTTATGGTCCTAATGATCCTAAGACCAAGCAGGCTGAGGCTGATAGCCAGAACTAATTAAAATCTATAAATCCTACGATTATAAAATCGATTTTATAATCGTAGGATGAAAGAATAAAGAAAAGACTTCAATAGAAACATCATTTTGTTTTTATTGAAGTCTTTTCTTTTATCAAATTAACCTAAAAATATCATCATTACACTTGTCCAGATTGAATTTTCGCAAGTATGCTCCACACACCCTGAAAGAGCACAAGTTCTTAGTCCGTACTTGAAGCACATGCGAAACTTCAATCACAGATTTATATATCCAAAAGATTCTGTCATTTTAGTCATGATTACAGTTTTCTTTAGACAATAACAATTTCGTCTATTTATCATAATTTATAAATCAGCATGATTTTTTATCCATATTATAATAGGTAAACTTTCACAAATTATGGGTTCACCACATTGATAGGATGCCCCTCAATAAAGGCTTTAACATTAGCAGCCACTTGCTTATTCAATCGAGTTCTTGCCTCTAAAGTGGCCCAAGCTATATGAGGAGTAATAAAGGCATTCGGCTCTTTGAAGAGTGGATTATCCTTAGCTGGCGGTTCCTGTGTCATCACATCTGCGCCATAAGCTCCAAGCTTGCCATGATGCAAAGCAGAAGCCACAGCTTCTTCATCAACCAGCGGACCGCGTCCCGTATTAATCAGAATACAGGAAGGCTTCATCTTTTTCAGACTATCTGTATTGATGAAATGGTAAGTATCATCAGCCAACGGACAATGCAGTGACAAGATATCAGATACAGCCAGAAGTCCGTCCTTGCTCACTTTGGTTATCCAATCAGGCAAATCACAGGCATTCTTACTGGTGCAGGCATAAACGTCCATTCCGAAATCACGGGCTATAGTAGCCACTTTCATACCGATATTGCCAAGTCCCATAATTCCCAGGCATTTACCGGACAATTCCATAAGCGGTGTATCCCAATAACAGAAATCCTTATTGTAAGCCCAGCGCTCATTGCGATTTTCAATCGTATAATGTTCAACTCTGTTTGTTATTGCCAAAATAAGCGCAAATGTCATCTGTGCAACGCTGTCTGTACTATATGCAGGAATATTGGTTACGACTACACCATGACGCTTGGCAGCCTCAATATCAACCACATTATAGCCAGTAGCCTGAATTCCAATATATTTCAGTTTTGGAAGCTGATCCAAAGTTTCAGAATCTATCTGCACCTTATTTATTAATATAATATCAGCATCTTTAGCACGCTCGATTTTTTCTTCGTCTGTTGTACGAGGATAAACAGTAACGTTTCCCAATTGCTCCAAAAGATCCCAATTCAAGTCGCCGGGATTAGAAGCATAACCATCTAAAATTACAATATTCATCATATTCTTCAAATTAATGTTGATTGTTCATATAATCCATTGCAAAAATACACAATTTCTAAGAAACACCAAAGAAAATAAGTAAGAAAATTCAATAAGAAAACAACAAATTATAGATTAAAGAAAAACAGAAATATGAAGGAAGAAATACAAAAGAATTCAATAAAAACAAAGGAAAAACAGAAACAAATCCCCCTCCTACAACAATCCCACCATCAAGTTGTAAGCAACATTATGATAACGATTTTTAACTAACAAAGCAAGTATTTAACTTTTGTTTTCACGTGAAACAATAAATTTATACTGCAGTAAATGTTTGTATGCGTTTTCGTGAAAAGGACAAGAGGGGTTTGCATCCGTCAGAAGCGGAATGCCCTAAGGGGAAAACGCAGATTACAACTAACTTTATTTTGTGGGTATCGTTCTTCTCTTCGAAGAACCAAGAGCGTTCCGCCTAAGGCGCGGAACCGAGCCTTTTTTCACTCCGTGGGCGCTGCCGCGGGCGTTCTTTTGGCATTGCCCAAAAGAACCAAAAGGCTAGTGTTTTTCATAGGTTTGGGCGCGCAAAGCGCGGGCTTGAACGCCATAATTGGCTTCGCAACGACATTGAAGTCGTTTTGAGGGGGGGGGTTACACCCCCCGCGGGCACGCGCCCCCTGAATATGCCTTATAGATTGAGTTTAAGAATAAAAATACGCGCGCACACGCAAGATGCACGTACGCACGCATAATTAATGTTTGTTTGATAAAGAATCAAACCTTTGAATAGACCTTTGCGTATCAACATTTATTTGATGATAAGCACTCACAGCAACAAAACAACGAAGTACAAAAGACAGTACTACACAAAAAAGAACCGCACAAAGCAGTATTTTTAATAATTTATTTAAATCCATATCTATATAACGGACAAAAACAAAAATTATTATTTAAGCATAGGAGCAAGATTACCAACAACGCCAAAAGCATTCCAGAAAGGTTGCATGGAAGAGTTAACACCATCTGCTACAATTTTTCTGACTTGACTCTCCCAAGTCGAATCATTAAAACGATTAACAAATTCTTGTCCATAAGTTTCTGCAACAGATTTTTTAATATTCTGGGCAATAGCTTTTATCTGTTCATTATTAAGAGAAATTTGCGACTTAGCCAAAGCTGCCTGTGTCTTCGCACCTAAAACCTTAGCAAACGAATCAGCAACAATGTTGCCATAAGTAGCCTTCATGTTCATAAATTGTTGAGGCAAAATATGCTTGTTACTATAATCTTGCGAATCTTTTTGTAATTCCATTAAATGACCTTGCGCAGACAGATTTAAACCAAGTTTAAAAGCATTATTGGCATCCTCGTCTATCTGCATCTGGCGTGCTGAATAAGTATCTCTAAAAAATTGATTATTCATTTTTGCAGCATCAACGGCTTGTTCTTTCAACTTATTATCTCCAAGCATTCCAGCCACTTGGGCAGACTTTTCCACATTCTGCCAATTATTCGACATCTGCAAAGCACGTGTCTCTTCTCGCTCTTTAGATATATCAACAAATTGTTTACCAAGCAAAGCGAGATTTTGAACTTTCGCCTGTACTTCATTAGCGGGGTTCTCATTTCTTGAAGCCGTAGTTGTCGGAATAGACTGACCGCCAGCTGTAGAAGCACTTTCACCAGTCGAAATGTTTCCAAGCGCTAAAGCAGGATTAATGCCGGCGTCTTTCAATCGCTGAACTTGCGATGCAGGAGTATTATAGGCATTGTTTTCTTGCCACATCTTATAATCATACTCTTTTTGCTGATTCCACAAATCCATCTGCAACTGGTTATTAGCATCATTCATTTCCTTATTAGTACGATTTGTGTACTTAGTATCTTTACTTGCACCATACTTAAAGGATGAATCAAAGGAACAAATGCCGAGAGGAACACTCAATTTATTGTTTGTGAATAGGACTTGCAACATAATCTATAATAGTTAAATTTGACCACCAATCACATTGCCAAAGGCAAAGTATTAAAAATTCACATAACCACATGGTTTGGAAATCGTCCAAACCACATGGTTTAATAGGGTAATGAATAACATCATTCATTCTTTGTAGGCTCTGAAGTAGGCTCTGGAGTAGGCTCTGGAGTAGGCTCTGGAGTGTTGACATTATCAAAGTAAGTAGATAAGGCATTATAATAAGCCTTAACCTCTGAAGGAGACTGGCAACAACGCAACTTAACAAGATTCATTCGTGTCTCATCATCAAGAGAACTAAACTTAGTATCTGGAGTAATGCCATTATCAGACAACAGAGAAAGCAAAGAATTTTGCATTTCTGGAGTAACAGCATGCAAAGCACGAGACAAGACATCACCAACTAAGCCATGTTCAGTAACAGGACAGAGGACGGCAACCTCATCTTGATTAATAATCGGGGTAACGTCACACTCATTGAAAGAGGTAGGCGCATCAATCGGCTTAACATGATAAGCAGACTTGAAAAATTTAGCACGTCTATTCATAACTAATTAATTTAAAGAGGGTTCACCATAAATTGACATAGGGCGGATAGCTTGAACACCAAATTGAGCATTAACCAAAAACTGGTCAGTCTGTTCCGTTCCGTCATACTCTTGCACCATAATCTGATTAAGGACAGATGGCAATGCCTTGAAAAATGAAACCGTAGCACCATTTGTGTACTGAGATAAGGCTTGATTACGTGGAGCAACCCAAGCATTATAACTCTGGTTCTGAAATTTATCATCAGAATTGAACACACCATGAACCATATCAAGCGATGTTTTATACTCGCTATACCGCAAATTCCATCCAAGAACTTTGGACATATCCGTATCTTTCGTAAACTTGAACTGATAAATCGGTGTAGGCTGTTTGCCTAAATCCGCAAATTCTGGAACAAAGAAATCCTCACGTTTCAACTTAGTGTTGAATGCGTCTATCTGATCACTCTGATAATCACACTCTGGAAGAATAGAGAAAATACCCATAATAATACCATGCTCTTTAGCGGTAAAGTCAATAACACCTTGTGAATTTGACCAACCATTGCCATAAAGCGTGCCAGGGATAGCACCAGAATTAGAACTTTCATCGTAAGTATCAGATGTAGTCGTTACATCAGCAATTGTAATTGGCGCATCAATAGCACCGATAAACTTAGATTTCCAATCATCATCTGGAGCGTCAACACCAAAACGAACTTTCATCTGCTCACTATAAGAACCGTCCTTAGCAGAAATCATAAGACGATAAAGTTTATCGAGAGCATAAGCCGAGCGAAGATTGGCAACAGTCAAGTTATTGAAATTAGCAGAAGTCGAAGAAACATATGAATTAACGACACGACCCATATAGTTTTTACCACTCGCATCAGTCGAAGGAACGAAAGAATGAGTATCGGAAGAAACATTTGAAGGAAAAGTAATAGTACTTAATTCCGAAGCCATAAACTCACTACCTTGAAATTGAGGACTAACCGCATTAAAGTAGTCTTTTTTCCAATCACGATAACGCAAATAGAGCATAGGTGTAACCAAAGAACCAACATTTGGATTTGTAGAAGAAGCAGGGTTAACGCCATCTATATTAAACGCATTAACATTAACACTTTCATACTGGGCATTCCTATAATAATCAGAATAAATTTTCTGATAAGCAAGAAAGCGAAGCGGAGAAACATTAAACTTATAAGGTTTAGTCTTGTTTTGTAAAATAAGACCATCAACGTTAGTCACATTAATACCATAACCCAATAAATCAAGTAAACGCACAGCACCATTCTTGAAGTTATAACCGCAAGAATCTGGCAAGTTATTGGTATTACCTAAAAAATTAAGCAAATCGCCAAAATTCACAAAAGGAACATTCGGAAACTTAGAGCCATCAAAAACTTGTTGACTGTACTGGTTAGATGTACCCGCAATAAATTGAGGGAAAGAACGCCACAACAAACGAGTAGGAACAAAATAAAACTCGCAATACTGCTTCAAACGAACATAAGCAGCAGAGTTCAATGGGACGGTACGAAGGAACATGGTAGGGTTAATTCTAAAATGTTCATTCGGGTTAACCTCTTTGCAAAAGCAAGGAAGGAGCATACCAACAGAAGCCGTAAACTTAGAAGTAAACGACAAATCAAAGGCATTACGCTGCAAATTTGCACGATGTGCATTTCTCGCAAAAATAGAATTGTTTGCCATAAAAAATTAATTAAAGTTCGTGATAAAATTCATTATATTTCTTATTTTTCAAAGAATCAGTAACAGAATAAGACACGGAGGAACGGAAAGCACTTTGTAAACTATTGTTTTGCACAAAGTTCACGAAATCCATATCCAACCAACCATCATCATTATACAACATCTTATAGTGTACATCAAACGTAGAAAAGAAATCATCAAAGCGTGAATCAGTCCATTCCTCTTCGCTCATAGCATAAGGCAATTCGTAGAAGATATTCGGATAATAGCTAAACAAATTAAAGATAGCATTATTAACATCTCCAAAATGACTATATGAGAATACTTGTGAAGTATAGAAACCACGAAGTACAAGCAAAGCCAAATTGCTATAAAGCCTATCTAAGAGTGAAATATACTCATCAATAGAAAGACGTTTCTGCAGAATTTTTCCCGTTAAAATTCCGTTAACACGTTCCGGATAGGAGACAAGCCGAGAAGTCCAGAAATTAGCCATTTTATAAAATCTGAAATCTTGGTACTTGTAGCCTAAACTATTGATATAACGCAGTCCATGCAATGTACTATTAACTAATACTTTTGAACCATCTGGATTTAGACGGTACTCTTTTCTGAAATTACCTTTTCTATATTTTTCATAGATAGATAATTTTCCAAAACCATCAGTTTGACTAAATGATGAACACTTTGGGAAGTATCGAGAACACAAAGCCGTGGAAATTGGAACAAATGCCAACTCGCTGGGCTCTCGCTTATCAACTGGTTGCAATTGCTCAATAACTCCGTTAATGAGAGCGTCCGTGACTTGTAACATGTCATTTTTGTAAGAGCCAATAATTGGGTTCTTAGAAGCCATGACGAACGAGTGGAAGGGTTTAGTTTGCAAAATTTGAGGAAGGCGAGTAGAACCGTTAACATACTTCGCAACATAACTTGGGGCTGCAGAGTTGACGAGAGAGGGTTTGTCCAAGGTTTTACTACCAAACGACCAATCCTCAAGTATATTCCTAAGCAAGTATCTGGCAAGTGGTTCAGAGTCACACCAGATGATTCCGTGATAATGTGGGCGGTAATATTGCGGTCCATATTCGGAACAGATAAAGTAACGGAATGTTTTTTCATCTTTTGATAAACTTTTAATATATTCGGCAGAGCCAAGAAAACGAACAATTTGTTTATTTACACGAGTATATTTAAACTCCTGATTGCGCATAATATGAGAACGTAAGCGCATAAGCCACTTTTGCACATCATATTTATTCGCATAAGCAACAGAATCCGGAGTAGGGAAGTTAGTAGGAACTAACACGGACAAATCGAAATCCTCAATATCTGTAACATCAATAGAAGGATAAACGTAAGAACGTGAAAGTTTGTCATATCCTACAGGACGATTACCTAAGAACAAGTTGCGAGAGTGGAAGCGCATAACTGGCAAATGTTCATTGTCATATGTCAACGTGAAGAAAATAGAATAAGGGTGTTGTTTGCATTCATTGGCTACACGGGTAGTCAATTCAGCAGAACGAGCAGACAAGCAGCCATCACACTTTCGACAATTAACATAAACATATTCATTCATGTATCTATTATATACACGAACCGGATGAAAGCACCTTTGAGAGGTCAAAGGCACTTTCTTTGCATTCCGTCTTTCAAACTCAACTTGTTCCGATAACATAACTACTTTGTTTTAAGAACTCCAGAATGTTGGATAAATGTTGTATCAGTCGTGATAATGGTTGCACGACCTTCACCAATGGTGGAACGGCTATAAGTGCAAGAAGCCAACGAAGTAACACCAAGATAAGCGGCTACTAAGCCAAGGGCGTAAATAGCCACTTTAATAACGATAACTAACAAATCTTTTTTCATAATAGTAATATATAAAATGTTTAAAATGGTAAATGCTCTGAAAATACAAACGTATGAAAAGAAATGTCATCATAACAATCTTCTTGAACACGTCCAAGAATAGAAAGTATAGTGCCATTCTTTACAAAACGTTTAATAAACGTAGGCAAATAAGACATACGAACATGAAAATATCTTTCAGTGCCAAACTTATCAGTAAC
>ERZ1026876.1072-NODE-1072-length-14439-cov-5.368187_pt1 | contig 14439 bp, 23 predicted proteins | sample MGYA00380168_ERZ1026876 | MGnify/ENA primary metagenome ERZ1026876 (study PRJEB33269, sample SAMEA4719804) | human gut metagenome | biome: human-associated habitat; feature: organic feature; material: feces | place: Cameroon | collected 2013-10 ... | reverse complement strand
CCTTTAAAATATAGATGAAATATGAAGTACTTTTATAACTATAGCTTCCTGGATAGATGGATGGAAGCCAACAAGGACATCACAAACAAGCAGGTGATGCGTGCAATGGGTACTACTAGTAATACATGCCTGGATAGCTGGGTGCGCATGAAGTCGCCACTGCCTACCATCGCCCTGCTGCGCTTCTGCAATGCTTTTCATGTTCCACTCTCGGCTTTTATCGTAGATGCGGATAAGGACCATCAGGAGAAGGAAGGCTGCGAGCAGGGATATGTGTGCCCTGGTATAGATGACCAGTTTGAGCCAGATGGCGGCTATATAGATAATGATGAGAAACGCAAGTCGGGCACAAGGGCGCTGCGCAATCCGCTCGATGTGGAGAGAGTGAAATCGGTGGTGCCGGGATGGACCAGCGTTAGAAACGCTGAGAATGGAGACGCAAAGGGGGTAAGGCTCGGACACAAGGGAGAGGCTACTGCTGCACCTATAAACGAGACTGCACCTGCTCCGATAGCGGAGCCAGCTACAAACGCAGAACCGGACATCAGCATGACTACCCTTAACCGCATGCTCGATATTATAGCCGAACAGCAGAAGCAGATAGGCGACCAGCAGAAGATCATCAGCGAACTCACCCACCGTCTGGAATCTCAGCAGCCTAGCTACGGCATGGTAGCAGAAGAGATTCATCGCGAGAAGGAATAAATAAAAAGCAGCCAGCTATCCTCACGGACGGTTGGCTGCGAATGTTTCAGCTTTTTTACTACTTTTTACTAACAACTCATAATAAAAATATAGAAATAAATATATAATATATATAAGAACGTGTGCTTGATTAATGCTCATTTACTGCTGCCATCTTGCGGCGAAGGAACTCCTTCTCCGTGATGGCCTGGCAATCGGCGCTTATGCTCTCATAAGGCACGTCGGTATAGAAGAAACCATGGTGTAGGAAGAGCACAGGTGTGGTATCGCCAAAGGTGAACGGAAGCTGCACTTCCTTGCCTTCCTTATCCTTCGCCATCTTAGGTTTAAACTGAAGGATAGCGATAAGAGCCGCCTCATTTACCACTGGGAGTGCCATCATTTCCTTCTCCAGTTCGCTGTTCTCCTCGGGAACAAAAAGCGAAGTACTCTGCCATCCGTCTTTGGTAGGCACCTGAACGTTCGTCCAGCCTTTTCTGTTGATGGTGTTTTTAAACTCTACCATCGCCACGCCACCAGCAAAGCCTTCGGGCGATTCGTAGTAGGTATCGGCTCCCTGCTTTTCTGCCCAGATGCGAGCCTTCTCGCTTGCTTCACTGCACTCGGCAAGAAATGCCTTCAGCTTCTTGCCTGTTTCACTCTCCTCTGCTATCTTCAGATAGTTGTGAGGTCTTTTTCCTTTTTCCATAAATCCTTGTTTTTTACCTTTTTACCTTTTATTGTGCCCTGCAATAGATGACCGGCTCGCCGCTTTCATCATGCTGCATGTGAAAACCTTTATAGCCTAGCTCCTGAAGATAGAGCGAAAGCGGGTCTCCGAGTGGACAAACAATAGCCTTGAAGTATTCCCGAATCCTTGCATCATTAAAAATCTCGCAGTCTTCCGTCCAGTGTTCAAGCGGCTTGAACTGATTGCAGAAGGCTTCTATCTTCGCAGGGATAACGAAATCCTGCAGCGTAACCTCTACCTGCTCGTCGTTATCCACGATGTCGTAACCGTACTGCTTGTTTTTTTTACTTCTTCCCTTCCCCATTGTCTGTATGCTTCTTGATGGTGGTTAATAGCAGAACTACTACGAGTATTAGGAATAACGCAAAAGCGTTCTTTCTGGCTGACTGCTGCCAGGTAGCCTTTCTCGTCTCTGCGGTGTTCTTATCCTGCTTGTCTGATAGACTGTCTGTGGCTTCCCAGTGAGTGCCTACGTCGCTCTTGCTGCTGACAGCAAGGCTATCGATGGTTTTCTGCATCCGATTGATTTCCTGCTGCTGCCGCCGAAGCTGCTCATCGTAGAAAGACTGGTTGTTGTAGCTGCCCTTGCGATGGGTGGTGCGGTCGGTTGTCTTCTGCTTATTACCAGCAGAATCGGTAGTCTCGGTGATATACTCCTGGATGTTTTCCTCATATTCGCCCGATTCCGATGTGGTGGCAGAGGTATGCTTATCCTCGCTCACCTTCACGGCTGCGCTATCGCTCACCGTCTCCTGCTTATGCACGTTGTCCTGCTGCTCGCTCTTCACGCTGTCCTTCACCTCCTGATGGTTATCAGTAGTCACTCGTCGAGAGGATGCGCAAGCCGTGAACATCATCATCATCACTACTCCTATCAAGAGTAGATGCAAAATCTCTTTCCTTTTCATACGTTGTCATTTCTTTTAATGTTCTGGTGCAAAGGTACGAAAAAGAGGAAAAAGGAACGGGACAACGTTTTAAAAGTAAAAGGGTAAAAAGGTAAAAAGGTAAAAAGAACAGCAGGGCGATATATCCCGCTAGGCTCTTTTTACCTTTTTTACTTTTTACCTTTAACCGCGGTAGAACACCGGAGCAAGGGAGCCTTTGCAATCAAAGAACTCCCTAGCCTTTTCCTCGATACCAAGGTTTCTAATCATTTCAAAATCATCATCGCTGCACTCCACGCAGAATCTTCCGTTCTTCATGCCGATGAAGGAAATGCGAGAAATCACTGATTTCTCAGCGTCGCCTATAAGGAGCTTGCAGAATGCCTTCCACTTGTCGCTACCCTCTCCTACCTCGGTTTTGATTTTAGAGGATGCAAGCTGCACGTTCTCTGCCACATCAAACGCCTTTGCATCAAACAGCTCACCCTCAGAGTATTTGCCAGCCTTATGCAATTTGCCTAATGGCGTATAGAACACCCGGAAGGTGATATAATCAGGATTACCTCGCGTCTTACCTTTAGAATAATGCTCTGTATAATCAAAGGTAATATCTATATCATTCTTCTTTGCCTGTGCCACCAGGTCAGCCTTCGCCTTATCCAGAACATCCTTCTTAAACTTAGAATACTTAGCATACTGATAAACCTTTTCCTTCGTTTCCGGGTCTATCTCGTAGCACCCCAGGAAATCCTTCAGTTTCTCTACCGTAACCGATAAAGGACCGCTCTGCCCCTTCTTGCGTGGGCGGTCCTTATTCTCCATCAGCCAGAGATAAACCCTCGGTGTTACTCTTCGCTTACTGGTCTTCGCTACACGAGCCATGTGCGGCACATAACCCTTGCTCAAGTCAAAAGCATAATCTGCCACAAAATGATTGATGTTTAACTCAACAACACCCGAATAAACATCCTTGATGGTACCATCCTTGCCTACCCATGTTTTCTTAGGTAGTGAAATGCGGTCAAATACAGGATAGAAGTCGGAAATCTTATCTTTCTTTACAAACACCCTCAGAGCACCAATTTCTTCTACGATAGGAACCTTGCCATCGGCAAACTCCTGAAACATTTCCTTATAGTTGCTATGATTGTCTACAAGTTCTGACATATCTATGCGAATATAAAGAGCTTCCCTTTTCTGTTCCTCAGAGAGAAAAGGAGACTTGGGGTAAGTCTTCTCTTTATAGCGCATCTGGTCGTAGTACTGATTGATGTACTCCTGCAGCTTTGCGCTTACCTGCAACATGATGTCTTGCTGCAATAGCGAGAAGGTACTGCCCAGCGAAGCATAAGAGCATGGAGTCTTGATCCACCGCAAATTACAAAGCTGCTGTTCCGTAGGCTGGTTCTCCAAGTCACGGAAAGTAACCTGATTTTCATTTATCCGCTTATCTTCATTTGCGCCCATAACTATTACTTATATATTTTTCATTCATTTTTATATATACAGATATAATAAATAGTATCAGTATCAGTATAGAGACTTGAAAATCTCTCAAAATGCCGATAAACACTATGGTTTCCAAAAAATCGAGGTTCCAAGAACTATACCTTTTCGTACCGAAAACTATACCCTTACGTACCGAAAACTATACCCTTCCGGCTTTTAGAACTTCGTACCAAGAACTATACCTTTTCGTACCGAAAACTATACCCTTACGTACCGAAAACTATACCCTTCGGTAAAAGACTTTAGTAAGAAAGTAAAAGACTTTAGTAAGATTTTACCTCAAGCCACATTTCAGTTTACCAGCAAATCTGACTTTTCGTTTACCTTCTCTTTCCCGAAATTATCTACAAAATCCATAACGGCCTGCGCTGCCAGGTCTTGAAGACTCTTGTCGGTACAAGCCTTAATCTGCACCAGCTTGAAATAATACTCCATGGGGAGTATCAGTTTTACGGTCTTCGTACTCTTCATCGGTTTCATATCGACAGCAGGAGCTACACGCTGTTCTGCTGCCGGCTGATTCTCAGTCTTAGATGTTACTGCTGGATGCTCCTCGCTACTGCCCACAGGAGAAGGAACGTTCTGTTCCTGCTCTCTGCCCTGCTCCAGGATAAGTTTGTTTTCCTGAACGATAGGCGTGTTCTCGAAGTCGTCATCAAAAGACTTAGCTTTTCTATCTTGTTTTACTGCCATAACTGCTAAAAATTTATCATTAATCACTAATCACTACCCCTACTCCGGCATACTCTCAAGTATCTCCTTCGTGAGCTGTTCATAATCGATGCCTACCCTGCAAAAAGGCGCATACTCGAAAATGTCCTTATTCAGCGATTGCGCCTCTACCATCTTTGTATCTCTTCGAGTATAGGCATTAAAAACATAATCGCCAAAGGTTTCAATAAGATAATGCTTGAACTTCTTCGTCGCCTTGGTCTGGTCGTTACTCATCACCATCAGCAAGCCACGCACAGCCAAATCCTCATTCAGATCCTCCCGCGTTTCCTTGATGGCGTTGATAATTTCGGCAATACCTTTCGTTGCCAAAGGTTCCAACTGCACAGGCAGCACGGCGCTCGATGCTGCGGTCAGCGCATTATAGGTAAGCAGTGACAATGCTGGTGGGCAATCAATAAAGACGAAATCGAAAGCCTCAGTTATCTTCAGCATACCTTTATAGTTGGCATAATCGCAGGATATATCCCCAAAGCTGGCGTTGCTGTCAATTCCATCACTAGCCAAATCGCCACCGTCATCAGTCATCAGAGCCAGCGGTTTTGACAGCAACTTATAGAGTGCTTTTCTCGGCACCGCTCTCTGATTCAGGAAAGGATCGATAGAGATTAATCTTTTTGAAGCTGGAGCCAGATACACTCCTTCTCGCACCTGATAGATAGGCACCTGCTTCTGCTCCACCAGTGCATCGTACAGGGTAGGCAATCCTCTGTTTGCCGTCTCGCTCCATCCGAAGAGGAAGGAAAGCGAACTCTGAGGGTCCAGGTCAATAAGCAGGATGCGAGGCTTGCGCTCCTTCCCTGAAACGTTCTGTCCGAAACGCCCCTTACCGTAACGGCGCAAACCTGCAGCCAAATTCTGTACTGATGTAGTCTTACCTACACCGCCCTTGTGATTTACAAAGGCAAGAACTTCTTTCAATCTATTTTCTGCCATAATCTTTACAATGTATTAAACGTAAACTAATATATTTATTTCTAAATTCTAAACGCTAAATAGTACCAAAGCACTAACGTACATTTGCACCAAAGTACCGATGCACCAACGCACCGAAGTACTGGAAAGTCTTCGTACATTTGCACTAAAGTACTAACGTACCAAAGTACTACGGTGCAAAAGTACTAAAAAATATTTATTCTCACAAATAATTACCTTATTATTTTTTAGATTTTAATCATATTTAATTATTAGTATTCATAATAGTACTTTAGTACTGAAGTATAAAAGTACCGAAGTACGAAAGTACTGAAGAACGAATGAACCAAAGTATCAAGGTGCATTTGTACGTTAGTGCGAATGTGCGTTTGTACGTTGGTACCAAAGTGCATTTGCACGAAAGTTTATTAGTACCAAGGTATAAATGTACGTCGGTACAAAAGTACAAACGCACCATAGTACGAAAGTACCAAAGTACAAATGTGCCTTTGCTAGGGGGGACCAGCGACCGCAGTCATCGCAAAGGCAGGGGTATCTGCGAGAGTCCATAAAGAACCGTCAGCAGACTGTAGGGTAGGGGTTTCGCTTCTCATAGCTACCACTTTCAGCGTTTGGTCTCCGTAATCAAAGCTCATGGTAGGCTCGGCGAAGTCCTCAGCATCGGCAGACTGGTGCAGCACCTGGAGCTTTTTTTGTTGCCTAGTCGTAATCGAAAATGTAGAGGTCGGTCATCGCCTTGCCGTTGGCTGCAAGTTCAGCACGCGTGATAGGGTAGGTGGGTTGTCGGGCAGACTGGCTTACGCTCACGTCAGTGCCTTCTGGCGATGTAAACCGCAGTTTCACCGAAGTCTTGTCAGCCACCTGCTGGCTGACAAGGCTGCTCAAGTTCCTTCTGGTGCGGATTCTCATCAACTTTATCCTGCTCTCGTTTCCAAGCCTCATTCAGATTTTCTTTAACGGTTTTTCTGATTTCTCCAAGACACTTCTCTTCATATTCACGAACCACAAGATTTTTCTTCTCGTACTCATATATATCAGGAGTATACTTCCGGAAATAAATCTCAAAGTTCACTTTCTTACCTAGCAATTTGCTATAAGCAATAAGATAACTAGTAATCAGATGATAAGGATTCTTACCGAGATTTCCGTTAGAATCATGATAACAGTAATTCTCATCCTCATTACTCAAATCAATGCGATCTCCGTAACTGCCATCCATTACAATAGTGCCATCAGTGGTTTCTATAGCTACCATGCAAACGCCACTGCTGGTTAGCTCTTCAAAAAACACCTTCAGCGTTTCAGAAAGATGCGTTCTATCTATCTTTACACCAAAATTTTCTACTTTAGAGAAAACGGTATCAGGATGGTACATTTGCGCTGGCAAGGGAGCAAGAGCCTCCGGTCGCACGGTATCGCCAATATTGGCAATTATAAAAGTGTTTTCCCCTTCGCTTACAGGTAAAGGGTCGTAAATAAAACCGTCCGTATCAACAAAATAAGGGCTTTCACCTCCAGCGCGGTCCGTTTTCCATACGATGCCGATACGCTCATGTATAAAGCCGGCTTCTTCCAAAAAAAGAGCACGATCCCTACAAGGCATAGTGCCAAGTATCTTATCTTCTTCTTTCATATTTTTTAGTATTAAAATTGTTCTATAATTGATAACGCAAAGGCCTCCGGAATTATTTATATGCCTTCACGTATTTCTATTAAAATCTACTCAAGCAGCACATCTTATAATTTTTAAAGTGAAAGTATTAAAATGAATGGATCTTACTTGAATGCTCCAGCCAGTAAAGGGAGGAAGAACACTGCCACGCCGATGGTGGAGAAGAGCAGCACGGCTACACCTACGAGGGCGAGGGCTGCAAGAGAATAAGTAATTGCTTTTTTCATATTGCTATAATCTTTAAATGAGAAGTATTAATTATCTGTTATTTCATATCGCTAAGAACCCAGTTCTGCATCATGGTTGCAATATCGTTTGCAGCAAGAAGCCAGATCAGATTAATGAGAACGCCAACATAAGGCTTCTGCTTTTCCAATGTTTTATCCTCAAGTTTATGCGAGTTGAACCATTTTACTACCGGCTGCATCGCAATAATGCAAGGCTGCAGGGTGCCGCACTCGTTCACTATATCCGTGATGGTTTCCTGGCGAATCTGCATTTCATTATAGTTGAGGTCGTTTACAAGTTTATTGCAAACCAATTCCTTGATTTCCTGTTTTGTCATAATTCTGACATTTTAAAATTGATGTTTATAATTTTGTCGCTGCATCGGTAAAAAATCGCCGATGCTATAACGAGGGGATGGCTATACCTGCGGAGTCACTGCGATGATAGCTCGGAAGGTATCGGCGATATATCTGCTGCCTCCGTGACTCATAATCCAGGTATGCACATCATCAGGGATGACGTACTGACGCTTCTTACCTTCTGCTGCAGGTCTTCCCTTCTTATTTGTTGTCTTGATGATCTCCATAATATCCCGCTTCTCCGTGATGCGGTAGGGCTGAAATATCTTAATTAATATTAATAATTCGGGTGAAATGATACACCGTATTGTTTTATTTCTTAAATTTGCATCGTCTTCGGAAGATTTTTCAATCGTACCTTTATGGATATTGATTTAATCGTACCTTTATGGAATAGAAAGAACAATAAGACTTCCGTTGACGGTCAGACTCTTCAAAGTCTGCGGATTTAAACGCTCTTATAGAGCCAAATTTCTACTATAGTAGATTCGAGCCGGAAGGCTCGCAGTGCCCCGGCTTAGGTCGGGGCTTTTTTATTCCTCATTCTCATCATCAGGATTTTGACAATCATCGCTTAACTCTCTTAATTTCTGGTCTATAGCGGTGGTATCTATATCATCTGAATAATTGTCTCTAATATATCTTAATACTTCGGGAACGGATGTCTCAAAAAAGATATAAGAACCATCTGGCAACTCTGCTGCAATAACATCTGCATCTTCATTTACCGCGCTAATGCCATAAGGAAAATTGAAATCAAAATCATACTTCAAACCTGCAGTATTCTCCATATCGACAAAATAATCAAATTCATCCCAGAACTCGTCAGGGGACTGAACGCAGAACTCTTCGTATTCGTCATAAGTCATCTTCTTCATATCTATTGACTTCACCGTGATGTCGAGGGCTGAAATATTTTATTACTTGAAATCGACACCATCGAGCGGATCATCATCGCCGCCATCCTCGATTTCGATACCTTTCTCATCGTCGAGTTCATCCACCTCATTGGCTGCATCCTCCTGCTGCTCCTTCGATAACCAGGCTGGCCACCAGAGTAGATCGCTCGCCCATTTCTCTACCTCCTTCTGCTCGCAGTGCTTCCAGAAGGCATACACGATATACACTACCTCCATCGCCTCGGCATCACTCAGCATCGATACAGCGCCAAGCAGGTTACTCTTTTCGGCAGCGTTTAGAGTCTTGTCCTCCATTGCCAGGTAATCATCTATTTCAAACTTCAGATACATGGCATACTTCTCAGGCTCCCAGTTTACCAGCAAGCCATTCAGCGCACCCGCAAGGGCTATCCAGTACTTCTCGTTAGCCAGGTTCCAAATAGCACGGCAGCGGGCATGGAGATTACATACTGCCACCTCCTCGTGGTTCTCCTTCAACCAGTCGCCTATCTCTCGCAGGTGGGTAGCCACTGCCAGGGCTTCGTCCTGACTCTTGAACTTCTCGGGAGCATCTATCTTCTGAGTCTCATTGAAGAGACCTTCACGAAATTCTACACTGATACCCGACTGCTTGTCGGTAACTTTCCACATCAGGTTTCTCGGATGGAACCAATACAAATCTTTCTTCGTTCTTCATTTTTCAGGTGATTTAAATTTGTTCTTATAATGTTTTGTAGAGCTGACAATAAAGCTCCGATCTCATGCGCTTGATATAAAAGACCACTTCACCCGGTGCAGGCTGATAGTCTGATTTTACAAACATCGTATTCTCGCCATCGGTGGCTACATACTTCTCCATCCCGTAAGTATTTTTAGGGATGCTACCCTCGTAGTAGCTTTTGGCTGCCGAGGATAGCTGAAGGGGTGATAATATCGTTTTTTCCATATTGTGTAATTTTAAAGTGATTCTATAATCTGTTCATAACATAGCGGATAACTCGCTCGGTATATTCTTCGAGACCGAACTTCTTACCATACTTGCGAAGGTCTGCAAGAGAAATCTCGGTAGCCTCGTGACCGATGGCAGCCTCGTAGCGGTTCTTGAAGTTCTGAGTACCTGGGCGGCAGTTGCCGGAAGCTAAAGACTCCTCGAAGGTGAACATGTGACCGATTAATTTCTGATAAGATAGCTTATTTTCGTTGCGTGCATTCATCAGGCTGAGAGCCTGCTTGCTGCGCTTCTCGGCGCTGATACGCTGTGCTTCCTTCAAAGAATTAGCTACAATGTGCTCGCCACGTACCAGGAAGCCCTTCACGGTCTTAAGGTCAGCGATGGCCTTGCCCTGCTCAATCCACTCGCAAGCCACTCCGCTGCGCTTGATTTCACCACGTACGAAGGTAATCAGACCGCCTACGATATGGATATTATATCCCTTCTTTAAGTTCAGAGTGAAGGAACGGCGGATCATCGTATAACCGCAGCGCTTGCTATATCCGTCATAATCTTTAAACTCGTAGCACTCCACGCCGTTCTCCTTAGCAACATGGGCACTTATAGTTCCGGTATTGGCACCAACATTCAGAAAACTGTAGATAATGTTGGCTGCGCCAGATTTTACCTCTTTGCCCATTCTGAAGCAGATATGCTTATTGATATAAGCCTGTTCCTTGGCTCTTGCCTTCGCAGCCTTCTTCGCTGCTTTCTCCTCTTCCTCCTTCTCTGCTGCCTTACGTGCAATCATATCCAGATATTCGTTTTCGTTGGCAATACCATTCTTTTCCAGATGCTTTTTGAATGCCTTCTCAGCAAAGCCGATATACTTGTGAACCTTCACAGCTCGCTTGATCTCGTCCTTCTCGCACTCGCCAATGGTGATGGTGCCGTCCAGCAACTCTACCTCGTTCTTACCTTTCAGGTAGTCAGTAAGGCGCATCCAGGTAGCGCAAGCAACGGAAACAGAAGAAATCACGTAGTTATTGATGCAGCAATGCTTATAATCGTTCTTGCGCTTGTAAGCCTTCTCGATGTCGGCGAGGAAGTCAGGAGCGATGATAAAGAACGTATCAGCATTGAAATCTACAGGAGCATCCTCTTTAACGAAGTGAATGCCAAAATATGTATCATGCTCGGTGTAAACGTCCATCTTGTAACTATCTGCAAAAGGGAGACGGAAGAAGATGGAAGCATCACCGCAACGCCACTGCTCCTTATCACCGAAACGATGGATAGATACCTCGCGATATTTGCGCACGTCTGCCTCGCTGAATCTGAACGAACCGAAGAATACGGTAGCGTTGTTGCGAACTTTGTTCTTAAACTCCTTGAAAGTGATAATCATATTCTCTACTCATGCCCTTGAGACTCATTTGGCTATCTGGCACAGCCGGTTATTATTATTAATAGTTTTTGTTTATCTTCTTGTTTTATTTTCTGATGCAAAGGTACGAATAATTTTTGAAACTACCAAATAAAATACACTTAAAATACTATTTTAGATATATTTTTAACATTTGTTTACTATTTTAGACTATTATCTCTAAAAAATCGGAATGTCTTGATGTAGTCATTAGAGATATAGTCATTGATAGCCTTGAACACTGTCTGCCATTTACTGCATACCTCATTGCGTCGCTTGCCTGCATGGTAGCAGGTGAAACTGATGCCATTCGAGCTAAAATTATTAGCACAAGCAATTTTTTTATTATTGTCGCTATAAATAGCGACACAAAGCGTATTAATCCATCTACCACCAAAATCACAAGCCTCCAGAGCCTTGACGATAGCATTCTCAAACATCCAGTGAGTTTCCTCCATTCGCCATGCCAGACTTATGTCTTGACCGCTATCATAGATAACACTCCCACCATTATTTAACGTTGAAATCGTAAATCTCATATATCAATCTCCTATAATAAATTGTCACCCCACCTTTTTGCAAAATTCACTCTTCACACTATCAGCAGCAGAATGAAAATGATGAATGAAGTCATAATTGCTAAGATACTCAAAGCGCCCTGCGTACTTCTTCTTCAGTCGCTCGGCACACTTCATCAAGTCCTTGATCAATTCCTTCTGCAACTCGCCATCGTTCTCAATCCACTTGTCGCCCTCATAGATGGGCGACTGAAACTTGCGCTTGCAGCACTCTAGCATCAACACCTCGATATAGTCATATCGCAAGGCATCATCTAGCGACTTATAATAACACTCACGGGAAGAGTATTGCATAAGCTGGTCATACTTGCGCTGAAGCATAGTCTTGTTGGCAGGGCTGATACCTCTGTTCTCATAGTCCTTATAGTCCTGCTCAGGAATAACAACACTGAAGCAAAAACTGTGACCACATCCAAAAGTAGTCCAGTCGTAATAAGGCTGACCACAGCGATAATACACCTCGTCACCTATCACCAAGCGGCGAGCAATCGCCTTACGCTTCACTCGCTCATCGTCATCGCTCAGATAAGCCGACTCACCATCTGGAGAAAAACACAAGTAATTATTTCGGAACTTCTTAGACTCCCATTTCACCTCGCCAAAATAACTCAGCTCAAGGGCATAGAACTTGCCCTTATAAAGTCTTACGGGCACCGCTGGCTTATTATATCCATCATGGCAGATGAATGCTACAGGAGCCTCGCTCTCCTCCACCTGCTTGATGCTAAGGGAAACTTCCTCCTGCACGATGCGTGTGCGAGCCTTCTTGCAGCCTTTAGGTACATACATTTCCAAGCGGTTCACTGTCTGTTTCTTCGTAATCTTCTTCATATCTTAATCTCCTATAATTTTTTAAAAGTTAGTCGCCCGTCAGGGAGTCGAACCCTGCCAATACCATTTTCCCTCGTGGGGAAGAAGGCAAGCCAGCCGTGGAGGTCGGAAGCGCGGCTTCTGCTATCTATCGCAGACCGCCGAAGCCTAAGTAAAACAAAAAAATACTTATCTCACAAATGATTATGAAATAGTAATCCCTGCCGTGGCGGCGAGCCACCTCCCTCGCCTGAACCTGATAAAAACAGGCGAGCGAGCCAGACTGCTGGGACAGGGTGGAGCCTGGGCAAATGCAGGTCTCCTGATTTATGCTATAATCTATAACAAGTGATAATCTCTTATGCTGCCCCTAACTTCCACGGCAAGGTAGTGAATATCCTCATGCAGCACGATACCGTCAAAGATGATGCCTGTCAAAGCCTCATTGAGCTTCGCAGGATTGCCCTGCTCATCCTCGTCGAGATAGCGGTCGCTCTCCAGATACTCGTCGAAGTGCTCGATGTAGTCGCCTATGATTGTGCGCAGGTCTCTCGCCCATACGCTCATATCGTCCTTTATGCCTATCTGCTCGGCGGTTACGTCGATGAGCTGCTCCAGGCTCATGCGACTCTTGACGTAGGCATTGTGTGCGAAGTCGAAGTAAATCGTGTGATCCAGTCGCCAGCCGTGAGGCTCGTTGATAGCCACACCTACATTGGAAAATCCTCGCTCGCTGTTGATGAAGCCTACACGCTCGCCAACTGGTTGTGCTACTGGATAATCATGAACCACGCCGTTCACGGTCGAGCACTCCATTACTGTCTCATTGTTAGCTACTACTACATTCTTCACACTCTCGATATTGTTGTTATTCATTGTCTTCATAATTTTCTTTTTTAAAATTGTTCTGTAATTAATATCCTGTCGTTTTAAAATTGTTCTATAAACTCATATTTACAAACACTCACCACTAAACAAGTTTTTTCTCGCATTGAAATAGAGAAAAATCTGCTTGTCGTTGGTGCCGATGACGATCACCGTGTCACACTCCGCAAAGCTCACCTTGCAGCGGTTTTCCTGTGCCTCTCGGAAGAGAGTGCACACATCTGAGGTGCTTAGACCTTCCGTGTTAAAAGTTGTCTGATAACTCATAATCCTTATAATTTTAAGTATTCTATAATATGTTTTACTAAAAATAGTTCCTACTGGCGGAATCGAACCGCCACAAAGGACTAACCAAGTCGCAGGATAGGAAGGGAGATTACTCGCCCTGTTCCTCGCCAGAAGGCTGCTCGTCGGCTGAAGAATCGTTGTCTCTGCCCGATACTCCTGCTCGCTTGAAGAACGCTCCATCGAGCATCTTGTCAAGCTCTATCGCCACATTCGCCAGCGCATAGTCTTTTACGAGCGAAGTCTTCTCGTCAAGATGGCGTATAGCCATCATCGTGTTGAATGTCGTGCCGACAACCGCTGTTGTGCTGTGAGTGATGTTGTCGTCGTCCGTTGCTCGCACGGTGAGAACCAAGGCTGAATCCTTGTCATTCTTAGCAATCGCGGAAAACTTCTCTGCAAACTCATGAGCGAGCTTCATAAGCTCGTCTACCTTAATCTTATCCATAATCTATAATAATTTAAAGTGTTAATAAATATTCTTGTCTTAGATAAATAATGCCGTGTAATCAATGCCGAGCAAGAAGGCAACCACGACCGAAAGCATTCCGATGCCTACGAACTGCCAACCGGTGCAAACCACTGGGTCGCCGTCGTCGAAGAACTTGTGCTTTGCCTTGAGCCAGATAAGCGCCGTGGCAATCGCCTTGATGATGGCTCTCGTTGCTCGCTTGGCGAGGATGCCCAAAAGGGCGATGATACTTTGCAGGATAACCGTCGTAGGAGTCTGCACTGTAATTGAAACTGAATTATTCATAATCTTTTTATTTTAAGTAATTAAACCTTTATCTTTATTTTTCTGATGCAAAGGTACAACTTCTTTCTTTAACTACCAAATATTTTCAAGAAAAAGTTTATATTTCAGCT
>ERZ1026876.1068-NODE-1068-length-14463-cov-11.857787_pt1 | contig 14463 bp, 17 predicted proteins | sample MGYA00380168_ERZ1026876 | MGnify/ENA primary metagenome ERZ1026876 (study PRJEB33269, sample SAMEA4719804) | human gut metagenome | biome: human-associated habitat; feature: organic feature; material: feces | place: Cameroon | collected 2013-10 ... | reverse complement strand
GTATTATATTCATATAAAGAGACAAGTTAATATGTTGGCAAAGTAGTCGAAAGGCTATGACGCAAAGCCAAGGGTCTTAACTGATTTTATCAGAATGACAGCCGGTTGCATTACAATCAACGCAAATGATTAGTATTTTTCAGGCATCCGGTTATCGGGTGCCTTTTTTGTTGAACGGGGGATATGGATATGAAAAGGAATAATTCTAAAAAGTGGATTAAAAATATAACGATAGCAACAGCAGTACTTGTATTTGGTATCGGTGTTGGTTTCGCAGCTAAAGTAGCAGGAACACCTAATTCAGATAATGATGGTGCCAAAATAATAGTTGCGGCAGCTAATGATGCAACAGATTCAGTAGTTAAGGAAACAATTGCCCAGAAAGAAACAGAAACTGATACAGAGACAGCTGCTATAGAGGCAACAACTGAAGTTACAACAGAAGAAGCCACAGAGGCAGTAACAGAACAGAGCAGTACAATTGCAGAGACTCAGCCACAGACAGAGACTGCCACAGAGGCAGTTCAGGTAACAGAGCATACGGAGGCTGTGACAAAAGCACCAGTACCTGTTGTACAGACTCCATCAGATGAAAGAGTTGCACAGGTTATATCAGGAATCAATGCAGAACGTGCATCAGCAGGTGTGGCTGCAGTTACATATGATGCAATTCTTACAGATATGGCTCAGGTAAGAGCATCAGAGAATGCAGCTAATGATTACTTTGTTATAGAGAATGGCAAGCATAAAAGACCAGATGGAAGAAATGCTTCTTCAATATGTTCAGATTTTGGACAGGCCGGATATTTCGGTGAGGTCATGGGCAGATATCAGACAAGCCCTGTAGAGATAGTAAATGGCTGGCACAATTCAGCAACACATTATGCATGTATGACAAGTACTAAGTACAGCAGAGTTGGTGTAGGTGTTGCAGCAGACTCAGAAGGATACCTTTACTGGGTAGCAATCTTCATGGATTAATTATAAGCAGACAATATATTACATAATATAGATACAACTTAATATGGTAAGAACAATGTATTTGCGGCATTGTTTTTATAAAGCTTCACAAGAAGCGAAACCCTCACATTCCTCTCCCGTTGTGTGAGGGTTTCTTTTTGCGCTGAAATTAAAGAAAAGACAGGCTCCCCTTATTTATTATATATCTGGAAATGGGATGAACCTCGGCAATGCTGCAACATGGTTATAGTATCTGTGTTACTTATAAAAAGCAGAAATGCCAGAAGTTAGATGCAAAAGTTTATGTTTGGATAGTATGTGATACCTATAGGTAGTCGTATTTTTGAAACTTTTATAGGCAGAAAGCCACAAAGACTATAATAATAGACGAGAAATAAACCTATATATAAATGGTAATGAAGGCTTTTATAGGAAAATTTCTCTAAAAACAGGATTTTAGGACGAAAAAACTTATGAATATGCCTATAAAGTACAAAATTCCTACGGATTTATAGGACAATGCTTCCTGAGACAATTACCAAACTGGAAACTGCCAAACTGGGAACTATCAAACCAGAAATTGCTAAATTAGAAGTCAGAAAAGAAATCAGAAAAAATTTGATGAGATATCTGACAAGATGTTCAATTGAGCATTTAAAGAGAAAGACACTTGCAATGTGTATACATATATGGTAATATTCTTTGTGCGGTAGACAGTTGTTTATCACAGAAAGACATTGAAGAACAATTGTCTTTGTAAAACGGACAATAGAAAGGTACAGACGCAGTATGGCAGATAATATTAAGTATTATGTCGTTAAGCAAAAGGCTCTGCCTGAGGTTCTGCTTAAGGTAGCGGAGACGAACAGAATTATTGAGACTGAAAATATATCTGTTGCAGATGCTACAGAGAAAGTTGGAATAAGCAGAAGTTCTTATTACAAGTATAAGGATGATATTTTTCCGTTTAGAGAGAATGTAAAGGGTAAAACCATTACATTTGTATTGTCTATGGACGATGAACCAGGGCTACTTTCCCTGGTATTGAAGAAGGTTGCAGAATTCAAGGCGAATATTCTTACTATTCATCAGACAATTCCTGTTAATGGAATTGCTTCGCTGACGCTCAGCGTGGATATTCTTCCAACTACAGGAGATTCTTCAGAAATGATAGAGCAGATAGAAAGACTTAAAGGAGTAAGATATCTTAAGATATTAAGCAGTGATGCATCTATCTGATATATAAGCAATTAAAGAAAACGGAGGCAGATATGGCAAAGATTGCAGTGTTAGGTTATGGAACAGTAGGATCAGGAGTGGTTGAGGTATTAAATACCAATGGTGCTTCAATTGCAAAGAGAGCAGGAGATACTATTGAGGTTAAGAGTGTACTTGATTTAAGAGATTTTCCTGGAGATCCAATTCAGGATAAAATCGTTCATGATATAGATCTTATAATTAATGACCCTGAGATAGAGGTTGTTGTTGAGGTTATGGGTGGCGTAGAGCCGGCATTTACATTTGTTAAGAAGGCACTTGAAGCAGGAAAGAGCGTGTGTACATCTAATAAGGCACTTGTTGCTGCACACGGTCCGGAGCTTCTTGAGATGGCTAAAGAAAGAAAACTTAATTTCATGTTTGAGGCATCAGTAGGCGGTGGAATTCCAATTATCAGACCGCTTAACCAGTCTCTTACAGCAGATGAGATTACTAAGATTACAGGTATTCTTAATGGAACAACTAACTATATTCTTACTAAGATGAGCAGAGAAGGAATCTCATATCAGGAGGTTCTTAAAGAGGCACAGGCACTCGGATATGCAGAAAGAAATCCTGAGGCTGATGTTGAAGGTTACGATGCATGCAGAAAAATAGCAATTCTCACATCGCTTGCATTTGGAAATACAGTGAAATTCGAGGAAGTGTATACAGAGGGAATAACAAAGATTTCTAATGAAGATTTTGCATATGCTAAAGAGCTTGGAAGTGTTATCAAGCTTCTTGCAACAAGCTACAGTAAGGATGGCAAGGTATATGCAATCACAGCACCATTTATGATTGACAGCACACATCCATTATATAATGTTAATGACGTTCTTAACGGAATCTATGTACACGGCAATGTATTAGGGGATGTAATGTTCTTCGGAGCAGGAGCCGGAAAGCTTCCAACAGCAAGTGCTGTAGTATCAGATGTAGTTGACTGTGTTAAGCATAAGGGTAAAAATGTTATGACAATCTGGAGTTCAGTAAAGCAGGAACTTGGTGATACATTTGACGAGACAAGAAGATTCTTTGTAAGAATTAAGGGCGATGATGTCCAGGCAGCCAAGGCAGCATTTGGTGAAGGACAGGTTGTTAAGGTTGATGGAATTAACGGAGAGTTCGGATTTGTTACAGAACCTATGACAGAGAGAGCATTTGAAGATGCTAAGGATAAGGTTTCTGTTATAAGCAGAATCAGAATAGATGATACTAAATTACAGTAATAATATAAGGGAGAAAAGTAATGATTAAAGTAGTTAAATTTGGTGGAAGTTCACTTGCAAGCGCAGAGCAGTTTAAGAAGGTTGGCAATATTATCCGTGCTGATGAGAACAGAAAGTATGTGGTTCCTTCAGCACCTGGAAAGAGATTTCCAGAGGATACTAAGGTTACTGATATGCTTTACAAATGTTATGCAGAGGCAGAAGCTGGTAAGAATATTGAGAAAAGTCTTAAGGCAATTGAGGAAAGATACAATGAAATTATCAAGGGACTTGGACTTAAGCTTTCATTAAAGGAACAGTTCGAGACAATCAAGAAGAATTTTGAGGCACTTGCAGGAAAAGATTATGCAGCTTCAAGAGGAGAGTATCTTAATGGTATTATCATGGCTAACTATCTTGGATATGAGTTCATAGATGCTGCTACGGTTATCTGCTTCGATAAGGATGGAGAGTTTGATTCAGAAAAGACCAATGCGGTGTGTGAAGCAAAGTTTGCTAATATTGAAAGAGCAGTTGTACCTGGCTTTTATGGAGCAATGCCTAACGGAAAGGTTAAGACATTTTCAAGAGGCGGTTCAGATGTAACAGGTTCAATTGTTGCAAGAGCACTTAAGGCTGATATGTATGAGAACTGGACAGATGTATCAGGTTTCCTTGCTGCAGATCCAAGAATCGTAAGTAACGCAAAGCCAATCAACGTTATTACATACAAGGAATTAAGAGAACTTTCATACATGGGTGCATCAGTACTTCATGAATCAGCTATCTTCCCTGTAAGAAAGGGTGGAATTCCTATCAATATTAAGAATACTAATGCTCCGGAAGATAAGGGAACAATGATTGTAGAGACAACATGTAATATGCCGGAATATACAATTACTGGTATTGCAGGTAAGAAGGGATTCGTTGCAATCAGCATTGACAAGGATATGATGAATTCAGAAATCGGATTCTGTAGAAAGGTTCTTTCAGTATTTGAGGATAACGGAATCTCAATCGAGCATATGCCTTCAGGAATTGATACTATGACAGTATTCGTTCATCAGGACGAATTCGTAGAGAAGGAACAGAATGTTCTTGCACAGATTCATAAGGCCGTTAATCCGGATTCTGTTGAGCTTGAGGCTAACCTTGCACTTATCGCAGTAGTTGGCCGTGGAATGAAGAATAGTACTGGTATAGCAGGAAACATTTTCTCAGCACTTGCAAAAGCTAAGATAAATGTTAAAATGATAGATCAGGGATCATCAGAGTTAAACATCATTATCGGTGTCAGAAACAGATACTTTGAGGATGCCATAAAGACTATCTATGGAGTATTCGTTCCAGAGGAATAATAAGAAAACAGGGGGATAAGGGATATGAAAGAGGCAAAGAATGAATTAATGCAGTTTGTTGGCGGTGTAATAATGCTTGTTGTCGGACTGTACATATTGTCACAGAAAGTTATGGTATCATCTTCATATGGGTTCTTCTCATTATGGGGTGGCAGGTTCTCATCAGGTCTTATTATGGTACCATTAATAATTGGAGTTGTATGGATGTTTGCTTCAGGCGGCTCATTTGTATCTAAAGTATTTACCGTACTATCAGTGATACTTATAATTGCGGCAATTGTTGCGTCAACAAGAATCTGGCTTGTAACTATTACAATGTATGAATGGGTTCTTATACTTGTTCTTATATTTGGCGGCGCCGGATTGGTTGCAAAGGTATTGTTTGCTAACAATAAGTCAGAAAAGTCCAAGAAAGATAAGTCAGAGCAGACAGGCGGCAGTTATACATCAAGTGTAGATGATGAACTTGATAAGATGAAAAAGAATATGAAGTAAATTTCATTCCCCGCACATGGAGTGCGGGGATTCTTGCGTTTATGCAACTGTTGATAAACTTTGATGAAATTGATATAATTAAATGTAATATGCGTATGAAAACGGAGGAAGATTAATGGATATCGCAAAGAAGATAGCGGAAGAGCTGGAAATTAAAGTAACACAGGTAGAAGCTGCTGTTAAACTTATAGATGAGGGGTGTACAATCCCTTTTATTGCAAGATACAGAAAGGAAGTTACAGGAGCGTTAAATGATGAACAGCTCCGTAATCTTGATGAGAGATTAAAGTATTTAAGAAATCTTGAAGACAGAAAGACTCAGGTTCTCGCAAGCATTGAGGAACAGGGAAAGCTTACAGAAGAACTTAAGGCTGCTATTACAGCAGCAGAAACAATGGTTCTTGTAGAAGATCTTTACAGACCATATAAGCAGAAGAGAAGAACAAGAGCAACAATTGCTAAAGAGAAAGGTCTTGAACCACTTGCACAGTTCATATATGCACAGGAAGCTACAGAAGATGTAGAAGTCAAGGCAGCAGAATTTATCAGTGATGAAGAGGGTAAGGAAGTTGCTACAGCACAGGATGCAATAGCAGGTGCATTAGATATAATTGCAGAACAGATATCAGATGTTGCAGATTACAGAACATATATCAGAGACATCACAATGAAAGAAGGAAAGCTTGTTGTAACAGCTAAAGATGAAAAGGCTGAGTCTGTATACGAGAATTATTATGATTACAGCGAGGCACTTTCGACAATTCCGGGACACAGAATCCTTGCAATTAACAGAGGGGAGGATGAGAAGTTTCTTACTGTTAAGGTAGAAGCACCGGAAGAGAGAATATTAAGATATCTTGAGAAGAATATTCTTAAAGACAATGCATTTACAGCAGAATACCTTAAGAACTGCATAGCAGATGCATATGGAAGACTTATTGCACCAGCTATCGAAAGAGAGATAAGAAGCAGCCTTACAGAGACGGCAGAGGATGGGGCAATCAAAGTGTTTGGAAAGAATCTTGAACAGCTTCTCCTTCAGCCACCTATCGCAGGCAAGGTTGTTCTTGGTTGGGATCCGGCTTTCAGAACAGGTTGTAAGCTTGCAGTTGTAGACCCTACAGGTAAGGTGCTTGCAACTAAAGTTATATACCCTACAGAACCACACAATAAGGTGGCGGAATCTAAGGCCGAGGTTAAGAAGCTTATAGATAAGTACCACGTTAATCTTATTTCGTGTGGTAACGGAACAGCTTCAAGAGAATCAGAGAAGATTATTTCAGATATGATACATGAGATGAATCTTCCTGTTGATTATGTAATCACTAACGAGGCGGGGGCTTCTGTATATTCAGCAAGTAAGCTTGCAACTGAGGAATTCCCTGACTTTGATGTGGCACAGAGAAGTGCAGTTTCAATAGCAAGACGAGTTCAGGATCCATTGGCAGAGCTTGTAAAGATTGATCCGAAATCAATCGGAGTAGGTCAGTATCAGCATGATATGAACCAGAAGAAGTTAGAGAACACACTTACAGGAGTTGTTGAGGACAGCGTTAATAAGGTTGGAGTAGACTTAAATACTGCATCGGCCTCACTTCTTGAGTATATTTCAGGTATATCTAAGGCAGTAGCTAAGAATATAGTTGAATATAGAGAGACTAACGGAAGATTCACGAACAGAAAGCAGCTTTTAAAGGTTGCAAAGCTTGGACCTAAGGCATTTGAACAGTGTGCCGGATTCATGAGAATATCAGGCGGCGATAATCCGTTAGACGCAACAAGCGTACATCCTGAAAGTTATGAGGCAGCAACAAAGCTTCTTACACTTTTAGGTTATGATATTAATTCAATAACATCAGGAGAACTTATAGGACTTAAGAGCAAAGTTGAAGATTTTGCCAAGATGGCGGATGAACTTGGAATAGGAACAATGACACTTGAGGACATCATCAAGGAACTTGAGAAGCCGGGAAGAGACCCAAGAGATGAGATGCCTAAGCCTATATTAAGAAAAGATGTTCTTGATATGAAGGATTTAACACCGGGCATGATACTTAAGGGAACAGTCAGAAATGTTATTGATTTCGGAGCATTTGTTGATATCGGAGTGCATCAGGACGGACTTGTACACATTTCCCAGATGAGCAGCACAAAGAGAGTTGAGCACCCTCTTGATGTTGTAAGTGTAGGAGATATCGTAGATGTAAGAGTTATAGATGTTGATATCCCTAAGGCAAGAATTTCACTTTCAATGATACTTGATGAAAAAGAGGCAGCTAACAGAAAGTACACTAAGGATAATTCCAATAATAAGAATAACAGAAACAACGGCAAAGGAAACAGGCAGGACAGAAAGCCTAAGAAGGAAGGCCTTAACCTTTCAGGTCTTGCCAAGTTCATGCATTAATAGGAGTATTGTATGGAAGATAGAATTGAATTCGACAGCGTAATTACAGAGAAAGCACTTAATGATTTCAAGATGTATCACATTTTTCACAATGTTGGTGGAGTATTCGGATATGTTTTTGCAGCATTTGCAATAGTTATGTGCGTGCTTGGGGTAATATTCAAAATGTCTCCTAAATATATAGTCATGATGGGACTTTTTGGAGTGTTTTTCTTCTTTTATCCAATTGTTAATATGCGGCTTGGAACTAAGAAGCAGATGAAAACAGTTGCAGCATTTAAAGAGCCTATGCATTATAGTGCCGGGGAAGATAAGATAATTGTAAGCCAGGGTGATATGTCAGAAGAACTTGCGTGGGAGCAGATATACAAGATAAGATTCACAGGAAGCAATCTTATTTTGTATCTTTCATCTGTCAGAGCCAATGTGCTTACAGTTAACAGTATGGGTGAGGCAGCAGTTCCTTTTGTTAAAATGTGCCAGAAGAAATTAAAGCCTTTTCAGGTTAAGGTTAATATGGATAAGCTTGCTAAAGCCGCGGATAAGTAAGCAGATAGGAATAATATGGTTAAAGAAACATTTAACGCTAAAGAAACATTTGAAGCAGGATATGAGATGGGAAAGAAAGCTCTTCCAGGGCAGATATACTGTCTTAACGGAGACTTAGGTGTCGGCAAAACAGTATTTACGCAGGGCTTTGCAAAAGGTCTTGGCATAGAAGAGCCCGTAAACAGCCCTACATTTACAATCATTCAGGAATACCATGAAGGCAGACTGCCATTGTATCATTTTGATGTATACAGAATTGGCGATGTCGAAGAGATGGATGAGCTTGGATATGAGGAATATTTCTATTCGGACGGGGTGTGCCTTATTGAATGGAGCACTCTTATACAGGAGATAATTCCAGATAATGCGATAGAGATAATTATAGAAAAAGACCTTGAGAAAGGCTTTGACTACAGGAAAATAACTATCGGGCAGGAGGCAGTATGAGAATATTAGCAATAGAAAGTTCAGCAGTTACAGCATCAGTTGCGATTCTTGAAGATGATACACTTGTTGCTGAATACACAATTAATCATAAGATGACACATTCACAGACACTTCTTCCAATGATAGATGAGATATTTTCAATGGTTCAGTTAAAGCCTGATGATGTTGATGTTATAGCAGTATCAAAGGGACCGGGGTCATTCACGGGCCTAAGAATTGGTGCGGCTACAGGCAAGGGAATTGCACTTGCGCTTGACAAAAAGATGGTGGCAGTACCGACACTTGCGGCTATGGCATATAATTTATATGGAGACAGCAGATATATATGCCCTGTAATGGATGCAAGAAGAAAGCATCTGTACAGTGGAATATATACATTTGACGGTGACAGGCTTATTACAGTAAGAGATGTTAATCTTGAGTCATATGATGAGCTTGCAGAAGAACTTGCGGGACTAGATGGACAGGTTGTATTAGTAGGTGATGGTGTGGATGTCGCAGGTGACGTCCTTAAAGAGCAGCTTGGTGACAAATGTGTTCTTGCACCGGCTCATATCAAGACACAGAGAGCCGGTTCAGTAGCACTTTTAGCAAAGCAGATGGCAGATAATGGTGAATATACAGATGCTGATGAGTTAAAGCCTGATTATCTGCGCCCTTCACAGGCAGAAAGAGAGAAAGCACAGCATGAGTCTTAAATATGTGATAAGACCGATGACGGAAGATGATACATTTGCAGTGGAACTGATAGAACAGGGAATATTCTCGCTTCCATGGTCGCAGAAATCATTTGCAGATGCGTGCAGGAATCAGGACAATGTGTATCTGGTATGCGAGGCAGACGGAGTAATAGCAGGATATTGTGGTATGTGGACTGTGCTTGGAGAAGGCAATATAACCAACATGGCAGTATCACCGGATTACAGGCGGTGCGGCATAGCACAGAGGCTTATGCAGTCGATGGAAAATTATGGTGATGACAAGAATGTTACATCATATTTCCTTGAAGTCAGACAGAGCAATCTGCCAGCAATAGCCCTTTATGAAAAAATGGGGTATAAGAATATAGGAATAAGAAAAAAATTTTATGAAAAACCGGTTGAGGACGCAGTTATAATGTCTAAAAATATTGGGTGAAATAATAGACTGCATAATATATATTGATGTATAATAACAGAAGGAGGTGCGATTAATGCTTGATGTATGTTTACTGGGAACCAGTGGCATGCTTCCCCTGCCGGGAAGATGGCTGACATCGCTTATGACACGTTACAACGGAAGCAGCCTGATGATAGATTGCGGAGAGGGAACACAGATAGCTGTTAAGCAGAAAGGATGGAGTTTTAATCCTATAGATGTTATCTGCTTCACACATTATCATGCTGATCATATAAGTGGTTTGCCGGGGCTTTTGCTCACAATAGGTAATTCTGACAGAAAGAAGCCTTTAACACTTGTAGGTCCTAAGGGGCTTGGCAGGGTAGTTTCTTCACTAAGGGTAATCGCACCAGAGCTGCCATTTGAACTTAAGCTGATAGAACTTACGAATCAGCAGGAGCATTTGTCAATATGCGGATATGAGATAGATGCATTCAGGGTTAATCATGCTGTTATATGTTATGGGTATTCGATTAGTATTCCAAGAATAGGCAAGTTTGATGTAGAGAAGGCGAAAGAACTTGGTATTCCGTGTAGCATGTGGAATAAACTGCAGCATGGAACAGCGGTTACAATAGATGATAAAGAATATACGCCGGATATGGTTATGGGGGCGGCAAGAAAAGGGCTTAAAGTAACATATTGTACAGATAGCAGGCCTGTTCAGATTATATCAGATAATGCTAAGGAATCAGATCTTTTCATATGTGAGGGTATGTATGGAGAGGATGGTAAGGAAGCTAAGGCAAAGGAATATAAGCATATGACCTTTACAGAAGCGGCACAGCTTGCAAAGAATGCGGATGTCAGGGAAATGTGGCTGACACATTATAGTCCTTCACTTGTAAGACCTCAGGATTATGTTGATAAGGCAAGAAAGATATTCCCGGCTACAATAGCAGCTAATGATGGAAGAACAGTTGAGTTGAAGTTTGACGATGAGGGTTAGATTATGAAAAAATACGGAAGGACGATAATTGTAATAGCAGTATTGGTTGCGTTGGGACTGGTGTATTACTATTACCTTGCTAATAAGGATACAGGTAAAGATGCTACTGATATTGCAGCAGATACCAGTGAGGTTTCTGTGCTTATTTCAAAAGATATTATGGCTAATTATCCGGAATCACCTAAGGATGTAGTCAATCTGTATGCAAGAATAACGAAGGCATATTATGATACATCACTTACTGATGAGCAGATTGAAGCATTAGGAAAGCAGGCACGTCTGATGTTTGATGATGAATTAAAGAATACGCAGACAGATGCGGATTTCTATGAGAAACTTAAGGAAGATATAGGCAATTATAATTCAACCAAAACACGTATAAGTTCATATGCTATACAGAGTGCTGCCAAGACTAAATATTCAACATTCAAAGACAGGCAGTATGCATCAATCGCATTAGTGTATTATCTGAGACAGGGTGACAAGCTTATAGATTCACCAACAAAATTCACCTTAAGAAAAGATGATGATGGACACTGGAAGATTCTTTTCTGGGAGCTTACTGAAATAAGCAGTGATTCAGAACAATAGGAGATATAAAATGAGCGAAAAAGATGATGTTCTTATCCTTGCAATAGAAAGTTCATGTGATGAGACAGCGGCAGCAGTAGTGAAGAATGGAAGAGAGGTATTGTCAAATGTGATTAATACCCAGATAGCTATACATACAGAGTATGGTGGTGTAGTTCCTGAAATTGCGTCAAGAAAACATATAGAAAATATTAATCCTGTAATAAGGAAAGCGCTTGAAGATGCGGGAGTAACACTTGATGATATAGATGCAATAGGTGTTACATATGGTCCTGGACTTGTGGGAGCACTTCTTGTCGGAGTTGCGGAGGCTAAAGCAATAGCATTTGCAAAGAATAAACCATTAGTAGGGGTACATCACATAGAAGGTCATATTAGTGCCAACTATGTTGAGAATAAAGAACTCGAACCTCCTTTTGTTGCGCTTGTTGTTTCGGGAGGACATACACACCTTGTTAAGGTCAACGACTATGGTGAGTATGAAATAGTTGGAAGAACAAGAGATGATGCGGCAGGAGAAGCATTTGACAAAGTTGCAAGGGCAATAGGATTGGGATATCCGGGAGGACCTAAGATAGATAAGCTTGCAAAGGAAGGCAATCCGGATGCAATAGAATTTCCGAGGGCACATGTTGATGATGCTCCTTATGATTTTTCGTTTAGTGGAATAAAGTCAGCAGTGCTTAATTATATTAATTCTGCCAATATGCAGGGCAAAGAGATAAACAGGGCTGATGTAGCAGCGTCATTCCAGAAGGCGGTAGTAGATGCTCTTGTTTCACGGGCAGTAAGGCTGGCAAAAGAATGTGGAATGGATAAGCTTGCAATAGCTGGAGGAGTTGCATCTAATTCTGCGCTTCGTGCAGCAATACAGGAAGCGTGTGCAAAGAATAACATTGGCTTCTATTCGCCATCACCTATACTATGTACAGACAACGCAGCTATGATAGGGGCAGCAGCATATTATGAATATATTAAGGGGGTACGTCATGGCTATGATTTAAATGCTGTGCCGAACCTTAAATTAGGAGAACGCATATAATGAATACGGCTATAGTTCTTGCGGGTGGAAGTGGAAAAAGAATGCATAGTGAAATTCCAAAGCAGTATATGCAGCTTAATGGAAAGCCTGTTATATATTATTCGCTGAAAGCATTTGAAGAAAGTGAACATGTGGATGAGATTATTCTTGTTACAGCAAAGGAATATATAGAATATGTCAGAAATGAAATTGCAGGTTCTCAATTTGCTAAATTAACAAAAATCATTGAGGGCGGCAAAGAACGTTTTGATTCAGTGTGGGCAGGTTTACAGCAGATTAGTGAAAAAGGGTATGTATATATACATGATGGGGCAAGACCATGTATAAATCAGAATATAATAAATGCGTGCTGGGAAACGGTCGTCCAGACTGATGCGTGTGTTGCGGCAGCACCGGTTAAAGACACAATAAAAGTTGCAGATGCTGACGAGTATGCAATAAATACACCGGACAGAAAAACATTATGGCAGATTCAGACGCCACAGGTCTTTTCAGCAGATGTAATTAAAGAAGCATACAGCAGACTCTATGAACAGAATTGCTTTGATGGGGTTACAGATGATGCGATGGTTGTGGAAAGATATGGCAACTCAAAAATAAAACTGGTTAATTGTGGTTACTGTAATATTAAAATAACCACGCCAGAAGATATGGAGATTGCGGGCATATTTTTAAAAGGTTGACGAGTTATCAAAATGATAATATAATTAATAAAAATTTTATAAAATAAGGAGAGAGGTATGAAAAACTTTTCAGTAAAAAACATTAATTTTGTTGGTGCTGGAGCGGCATTACTTGCATTTATTTTTACATTTATACCGTTTTATAAGCTTCAGCCAACAACATATTTTCTTCAGAATGAAAGTACGGCAGCTCTGTACACTATAACAAAGAACCTTGTTACATATAACTTCTTTGGTGTTCTTTGCCTTATTCTGGCATTAGCTGCAATAATATTATATGTATGGAATGGATCAGAGAAAATAACGATGGCAGCAATAGTTGTATCAGTAGTTGATTTAATATCACTTTTTCTTGCGTTGATAGTTGGAAATAGTGATATTAAAGATGTTAAGTCATTAATAAATGCACTTGTGCAGTATAGTGGTACATCAGCAAATGCAAATTTATTCTTAAAATCTTCCGTTGCGGCTGGTTTTGTTTTAGAACTTCTGATGATACTTGTAATGATAGGTTCATACTGGATTAATGAGCTTGTAATCAAGCCATATGTATTTGGTGATAAGTCTGGCGCAAAGCTTAACCCGTTTGAAGGGGTGACAGGAACAGCTAAAGCACGTGCGCAGGCAGCACCTCAGGGATTTATTCAGCAGCCAGTGCAGGGACAGGTATTTGGACAGGCACAGCAGCAGCCAGTACAGGGACAGACATTCGGTCAGGCACCGCAGCAGCCAGCACAGAATCAAAATAACAATACGCAGTAATTTATAATTATGAATTTGATTTATAGGGGAAACTTTCATTATCAGCATAACAGACACAATGACAAATGTATTTGCAATGCTGGATTAATGGGGGTTTCCTTATTTTTTATTTATATGAAAAAATTTGCAAAAAAAAGTTGTAAAAAAATTTTAAAAAAGTGTTGACAAATAAATAGCCTGATGATAATATAATCAAGTCGCTGGTGCGACACAATAAAATAGCTATGGAGAGGTACCGAAGTGGTCATAACGGGGCGGTCTTGAAAACCGTTTGTCTTCACGGGCGCATGGGTTCGAATCCCATCCTCTCCGCTAAAGCCGTTCATTAAATATGAATGGCTTTTTATTTGCCAGAGGTGCTTATGAGCATAATGCACAAGAAGCTGGTGCAAGTAGTACTGGTGAAAGGGCTTGATATACAAGATGTTGTCACTTTGAAAAAATATGACAAAAAAGTAAAAAAGTTCTTGACAAACAAGAATGGCAATGATATCCTAATTAAGCTGTCGGCGAAAAAAGCTGATAACGCTTAATAAAGTTCTTTGATAACTGAATAGAAAGACAACCTTGAAATTCTTTGAGAATTTTAAAATG
>ERZ1026876.1067-NODE-1067-length-14463-cov-24.789353_pt1 | contig 14463 bp, 18 predicted proteins | sample MGYA00380168_ERZ1026876 | MGnify/ENA primary metagenome ERZ1026876 (study PRJEB33269, sample SAMEA4719804) | human gut metagenome | biome: human-associated habitat; feature: organic feature; material: feces | place: Cameroon | collected 2013-10 ... | reverse complement strand
AATTATAACCTTTTATTAAATAATATTGATTTATATAAAGAGGCAAGTGATAAGTTAATTTGGTTTTATAAATGTGGAGGAAAAGAAAATTATCATAAAAGTGTCCCTGGTATAAGTAAAGCAAAAACAACAGAAATATATGACTATGATATAGATGATGAATATATTTGGGGAGCTTTTTGGGATAGAGGAATTGATTTAACAGCAGATAGATTGCATTGGTGGAAATTTAAAGCACTATGGAATACAATGCCAGAAACAGCACAATTTGAAAAAATAAAAAATTATAGAGCATATTCTGGCAAAGATGAACAATTAACTAATCTTAAAGAGTATTGGACTTTACCTGTTTCAACGGAAGAACAGGAACGACAGGATAAATTATATGAATTATTAAAATAAAATTTGACACTTGTATAAAAAATACAAGTGTCTTTTTTTCTATTGTCTACCTTGGAAAGGACAATAAAAATGGCAATAGCAGGAAGTTTAACATATGATACTAATTTGGATACAAAGGGGCTAGATAAAGGACTAAAGGATGTAGATAAAAAGACAAGTGCTTTAGAAAAGACCACATCTGTAGTTGGAAACGGAATAAAAAAAGCATTTGAAATAGGAACAGTTGCTGTCGGAGCAACTGCAACGGCTTTAGTTGGATTAGGAACAGCATCAACAAAAGCATATGCAGATTTGGAGCAAAATATTGGAGGAGTAGAAACTTTATTCAAATCAAGTTCACAAACAGTTATCGATAATGCAAATAATGCATATAAAACAGCTGGAATGTCTGCTAATCAATATATGGAAACTGTTACATCATTTTCAGCGAGTTTGTTGCAAGGATTAAATGGAGATACCGCTAAAGCTGCCAAAATAGCAGATACTGCAATAATAGATATGTCTGATAATGCAAATAAAATGGGAACAGACATGTCTTTAATACAAAATGCATATCAAGGTTTTGCTAAACAGAATTACACAATGTTAGATAACCTAAAACTTGGTTATGGTGGTACACAAGCAGAGATGGCAAGACTTATAAATGATAGTGGTGTGCTAGGAAATACCATGAAAGTAACTGCTAATAATGTAAATCAAGTATCTTTCGACAAAATGATTGAAGCAATACATGTTGTTCAAACGCGTATGGATATTACTGGTACAACAGCCAAAGAGGCAGCTACAACAATATCTGGTTCAATTAATTCGATGAAAGCATCTTGGGAAAATTTCTTAAGTGGAGACTTTGACATTGGAAAGTTACTTGAAACAACGGATACTGCAATGAACAATATTATAAATGCATCATCGACATTGATTTATGATATGGTAGAGAGTATTAGCGAGTGGATTCCATATATAATAGAAACAGTAAATAATATTATAAATAAAGTTGTTGGAATTTTAATGGATAACTTACCAAATTTTTTAGAGTGCATTACTGAAATTTTACAAGAAATTTTGCAAGCGTTGATTGATATTGCTCCACAACTTTTAGAATGCATAATGCAGGTAATAATACAATTAGTGCAGTTTATTTTATCTAATTTGCCACAGATAGTTGAAATTATTATGCAACTGCTAACACAAATTATACAAGCTGTAGCAGATTTTGCACCTCAACTAATATCAATGTTGCCTACAATTATACAAGGAATAATAGATGGAATTTTAAATAACTTAGGACCGTTACTTGAAGCGGGAATGCAATTACTTATGGCTTTGGCAGAGGGAATATTAGGTGCAATTCCGCAATTAATATCAATGTTGCCACAAATAATTGAGACAATATTAAATACGATACTAGATGCTTTACCGCAAGTATTAGAAATGGGAATAGAAATATTATTGGCTCTGGTAGAGCGGTTTAATACAAGCTATACCTCAATTGGTAGCAATATTACCAGAGATTATTAATACTATAATATTAACAATTCTTGAACATCTTCCGGATTTAATTAATGCGGGTATTGAGATTATAATTTCACTAATAGAAGGATTAATTCAAGGATTGCCACAAATAATAATACAAATAGTCACCGCTTTAATTCAAAATTTTCCACTAATAATACAAGCAATAATTAATTTGTTTATAGAATTAGTAACGCATTTAGGAGAATTTGGAGTACAAATTATACAATGGATTGCTACTAATCTCCCAATATTTATTCAAAATGTAATAACATTTCTTACAGAGTTACCAGGGAAAGTCTGGGATTGGTTATTACAAGTTATAGAGAAATTAGTGCAGTGGATTGTTGAAATGAATATAAAAGCAATTCAAATGGGTGTGCAATTTATTCAGAATATTGGAAACTTTTTCAAACAATTACCAGGAAATGTGATGAACTGGTTAAAGCAAACAATAGCTAAAGTTATTTCTTTTGGTGTTGAGATGAACTTAAAATCAAGAGAAGCAGCACAAAATTTCCTAAACAATTTAATAAATGGCTTAAAAGAATTACCAGGTAAAATGTTAAATATGGGAAAAAATATCGTAGAAGGTTTATGGAATGGTATTAAAAATGCTTTGGGCTGGATAAAGCAAAAAGTTGGAGAATTTGCAAAGGCGATTTTAGATGGAATGAAAAATGCATTAGGTATACATAGTCCATCTACATTATTTAGAGATGAAATTGGTAAGTTTATTCCTGCGGGAGTTGCTGTTGGAGTAGAGGCAAATACGGATGAGGCTATAAAATCAATCGATGATATGAATAATGCAATAATTAGTCAGATGAATGAAGCTGTTATATTTGAGACTGGAAAAATAAACGCAAAAGCAAAAATCGAATCTAATAATAATAGATTAACAGTAATTAATATAGAAAATAAAATGGAAGCTGAAATTGATATGGACAAACAGAAAGTAGGAAGAGCTGTAGCACCAGAAGTGGTTAAGACAATAAGAATTAATAAATAATAAGAAAGGATATAGTTATGTTTTATATTATTCTTAATAAAAAAAAGTATAATGTATTGAATAATTTACAAATTAAACAAGAAAATAGCGAAGTAACATTCCAAGACATTACGGTTGATTTTACAAATGGAACTATTGCAGATATACCATATAAGTACCAGGAAATACAAATATACAATAATAAAAATGATATTGTTTTTACTGGTTTTGTTGATGCCCCAAATTTGGGAGAAATGAAAAATACTGCTGATATCGAAGGTAGAGAATTAACTATTACATTATTATCACCGTTAAAGATGGCTACATTAAGAACAGTTACAATAATAGGAACTATGAGCATAAAAAATGCAATAAGCAGAATACTAGAGCCACTTGTAAATGATGGTTTTGTAATAAAAGAAATAAATATTACAAGTGGTCAAGTCACTTTAAATTATGTTTTACAAACTGTGGAATACTGCATGAATGATATAGGATATAAAAGAAATATTTTTTGGCATATTAACGAGAAAAAAGAAATTTTTGTAAACAATATAGACATGTTATTTGGAAAAAATATTGTAAAAAAAATAACTGAAGAAGATGGAGAAAAAGATGGGCTCTATTATTTACAACCAACAATAAACGATGTTGATTATGCTAATGTAATAAATTTTAAAAATGTAAGACTAATATATTCAACTGATTATTCTGAATATCCGTTAATAGAGACTGGAAAAAAGATAAAAAAAGGAGATACAGTAACATTTAAATATCCCATAATATTAGATGAAACAATATTGAGAGAGTTTATTGCAGGTTTAGACAAAAATACTAATAATCAATTTTGGGCTAATATAGAAATTGAATTAGATGTAAATGATGTTTATTATAAAAATTATGCAATTGGAATTAATTTAAACGATACAACAAGTACAAATTATAATAAATATGTTAAGCAAGGAAATATAACTTTTAATGACGATGGAGGAAATGATGGGGAAATAATACTTCAAAGAGATAGTTTTTTTTCCAATTTGATTACAGGATTTAAATGGAACGTTGATAAAGAGGTTACAATAAATAAAGCTAGAAGTAATACAGCATTAAGATATACGACAATGAGATTTATATATAGTCAAGAAGTTGAAAAATTAAAAGGCATAATAAGCAAAAGTGGTCAAATCGAAAAAACAATAGATTATAAAGAAAAATGGATTTCTTTATCACAATTAATAAGTTATGCGAGATCACTTATGACGCAAAACAGCAATGTAATAAACCAAGTAATTCTAAAATATACGCAGAATCCAAATTTAGAGATTGGGGATATTGTTAGTATAGTTAAACCATCTTTTTTTACAGATGGAATTTTCGCAGTAAAAGGGAAAATATATACATATAAAAATGAAAACGATGAGGAATGGCAAATAACATTAAAATCCAGCGATTTAATATCTTCTTATATAGATATGTTTAGACCAGAAGAGCAACAGGAAAACCAGGATGTTGTTGATACCGTTATATTAAGTGAATTTATTGAAGAGACATTAAATGAAACACATATTGTAGAAAATTATGAAGATACAGAAACTAAAGTTTTAAGACTAGCAAAAGAAGCTTGGATCAGCGAGGGATATGACTTAGATGGGCTTGTATTAGTAATATCTGGAGAGGTAGCAACAGATTATTATGCAGTATCTGTTAGAGATGTAGAAACATCTGCATCTATTGGTTGGATATATGTAAATACTGCTACCGGAGAGTGTGAGGTGGAATATTAATGAAAATAAAAAATGAAGCTATTGTTATTCGCAATGGTAAAAAAATATATGAGTTTAAAAATCTAATTTTAGATGCATATTTAAAAGAGTTAGCAGAAGCTCAAACTAGTGTTGAAAACACTAGTAAAATAGGATATCAAAAAGCATTAAAATTTTGTTTGTTAAAATTTGAAGATGAATTAAGTTTTAATAAAGAGTCAAATTTACCAAACGAAACTTTTGATGTGTGTTATATGGGCGACGATTACATATCGCAAATTGGAAATACAAATCAAATTACTGTTCAATATGATGCATATTTTAATAAAAATACATTTGTTTACGATTATAGTGCACGAACAGGTGGAACAAAATTCTTAGAGAAGTATTATGGCAAAAAAATAACTGCTATAGGCTGGAATGATTATTGGACACCAACATTAAGCAATAATAATTTTGTACCTGTTAAGGCTATTTTAGATGTGTCAAAATATAATTTTTATTTACAGGAAAATCAAGAAATTTCTATAACTCGTAAGGATATAATTACAACAGATGCATTGTTTTGGGCAAATACAAGCAAAATAGGATATCCAGTGCATTTAGCTCCGGCAAACATAGAAAATATTTACGAGCAAAAGTTAGACGAACACGAGTATTGGGACAATGAAGCATATCCATTATTATATTCTGTTGGATTGAGCAATAATTTAACATATATGTTAAAAGAATATGTGATAGGAAAAGATGTTAATTTAGTGATAGATAACAATATATTAAAAATTGAAAATATATCCAACATTAACTCTATTGCAGTTACATATCTTACTAAGTTTTTACCATTTTATCTAACAAGAAGCAATTATAAGTATATTTTAATAAAATACAAAATTTATCAAAGGTTAAATAATAACAGTGGAGATAATATTGAATCCAAAGAAATAGACACAGGATATTATTATCATATCGCAATACCAATAACAGATGCCGGGAACAAAAATCTTATAATTAAGTATGAAAGGGGTTAATTAATATGTTATTTGAAGATAGAATTCAAAAAAATCCCAAATTACTACGATTAAAAAATCCAAATACTGGAGAAATTATAGATTGGGAAATACAGGAATTGAAAGACGACGAGATTGAGCAAAAAGGAACAGAAGTGAGTGCAGAATTATTAAATGGAATATTAAATGATATCTATTTAGAAGAGGAAAGAAAAACAAATAAAGTTTGGATAGATGGCAAAACCATATATAGAAAAGTTATAAATTTTGGAGCTTTACCTAACGCGACTAAAAAAGAAGTACAACACAACATAAGTAATATAAGTATTTTTACAAAAATAGAGGGTATAGCAATAAGAAATGATGGAACAAAATTTACGCAATCTTTACCACTAGTCTACAAGAATACAGAAGTGTTTTACAATACAGCGTTAGCTGCTGATAATACAATAGTAGAAATACAGACAGCTGGCGATAGAAGTATGTTTAATGGCTATGTAATATTAGAATATACAAAAACAACAGAAGAGGAGGTATAGAAGATGAAAGTAAAAAGATTAAATGTAAATGCAAGCGAAGTAACAAAATTTGTTTTTGATGTTTGGGCAAGTAGCTTTTTTATAAAGAATTTTGCAGATGGAGCAATTCTGGTTTGTCTAGGAGATACATTTGTAGAAAATGAAAGTATAAAAATACCTGCAAATTTTGCCGAAGAAATCGAAAATAATTTTAATGAACAGGTAGCAAAGTACACAACTAAACAATACACAACAGTAACAGTTAAGGCTGAAAAAGGTGGGGAGGTTGAAGTACAATGCATAAATTAAAAACGTTGATAAATATGAAACCAGGTGCTGGTACAGGAAGTCCAGAAGAAATGAAAAAGATAGAAGAAAGAATTGATGCTCTAGAAGAAAAACAAGTAAAAGAATATGGAGTGAGATATTATTTCGGACAAGCAAGTTCAAGCTTGGAAAGACTTGGAGATGCCATTGGATTAACTGCAAAAGCAACAAAAAATGGAACTTATGTTGAAAATGATTTTGACAATGTAGAAATATTTAAAGATATAAAGCTAGTTAAAAGAGATAAAAAAACGCATAAATTGTTAGCGGTAAAGGGTGATGCAGATTTTGATGACATTGATGGGGAAGAGATGGTAGATTATCCAGAAACCTATTGGAAATTTAAACTAGATGAAAACAAAAAATTCGTTGACATATATGTACGAAATTTTGCAACTACAGGATATAAAAAAGTAAATGCTTTCAGTGTTGGAGCCAAGCCACTTTCAAGCGATGCTGATGGAAACTTGCAAACAAAATCTGGTATTTGTTCTAAAGGCTGGACTTCAAGAACTACTTTTAGAAATTCAATAAAAACGCAATATGGCGATGGTGCTTGTTTGATGGATTGGCGTTATCAAGTTATTATTAATTTATATCTTATAGAGTTTGCAGATTTTAATACGCAAAAAATATTAGGACAAATGCATTCAACTTTTAGATTTAATAGTGCAAATGATAAAGCTTTAATCGAAGAATCAGCTACTAATAGAATAATAATAGCAAATGGTAATTTTGTTGTTGGTCAACAAATTGGAATTGGAACAAGCGATGGAGGAACTCAAATAGCAAAAGAAAGAACTGTAACATCAATGACAAAATATGATGATGGAACTGTTACAGGTTTTGAAATTACATTTGATGGTGATCCAGTTGATATTACTACAAAAGCAATTGTAATGTCATATTCGCAAAAAACAGGTAGCACAGATGATATTCAAGCTAGTAGTGGCTGTATGGCAGATGATGGAAAACATGGAGCAAGATATAGATATTTTGAATTTAATTCAATTTTTGATTGGATAGATGGGTATATTATTAAGGATGGTAAAATGTATTTTTCTTGTAATCCAGAAGATTATAACGACACAGATACAAGTAAATATGATGTACTTTCCTATGATTTATCTACAGCATCAGGATACATAAAAGAGCTAGGATTTGATGCAAATAATCCATTTTGTATGTTTCCAACTATTGCTGGTAATGGTGCCGGATCAAGCACATATATAACGGATTATACGTGGTGTAACCCAAAAGGTGTGTTTGCTCCTCGTGTTTCTGGTTCTCCGAACCACGGTACTAACGTTGGGGCTTTCTATTGGAACTTGAGCGGTGGAGCGACCACTGCGGGTTGGTATTGCGGGGCTCGTGTTCTTTTTGACCAGATATAACGGGGGTTTGGGGGCGGTCAGCCTCCAAATAATCTAAACTGTAGAATAGCTAAACTATAAAAGAGTTGTTTTTTATATTTATATAAGTATAATAAAAAAATGGGATTCATTATGTACTAGAGCCTGTTACACTTTTTGGTGTGTGTTTGCTCCTCGTGTTTCTGGTAATCCGAACAACGGTACTAACGTTGGGGCTTTCTATTGGAACTTGAACGGTGGAGCGACCACTGCGGGTTGGAATTGCGGGGCTCGTGTTCTTAAAATTTTAAAATTACATAATGTATTCCTTGTCGCTTGGCAAAAATTAAGCCGAATCTGGATTAGTCTAGTAGCTCCGTTTGAGCAAAAAATTAATAGGCAAAAAAAGATATAAAAAGGAACCAGCAATGAAAAGAAAAGGAAATTTATGGAATAGTATTATTGATAAAAATAATATTCAACAAGCAATTTATAACGCGTCAAAAGGGAAAAGAAATAGAGCAACAGTAAAAAAGATATTAAATAATATAGTACACTATACAAATGAAATACAAAAGATTTTAATAAATGGATATGTTGCAAGTGAGTATGACAAGAAAAAAATTTTTGATGGTGCAAGGCAAAAAGAAAGGATAATATATAGACCAAAATTTTATCCGGATCAAATTATACATTGGTGCTTAATGCAGATTGTAGAGCCGATTTTTATAAGAGGAAATTATATTTTTTCTTGTGCATCTATTCGAGGAAGAGGTCAAATTTATGCTGTAAAATACATACAAAAGATATTAAAAAATGATAGAAAGCACACAAAATATAATTTAAAATTAGATATTAATAAATTTTATCCATCAATCGACAAATCAATTTTAAAACACAAATTCAGAAGGATAATTAAGGACAGGGATACATTAATACTACTTGATACAATAGTAGATTCGTACGAAGAACCAACAGGTGTTCCAATAGGAAATTACACTAGTCAATTTTTTGCTAATTATTATTTGCAAGAGCTAGACCATTTTATAAAAGAAAAATTAAAAGTTCCATATTATATAAGATATATGGATGACATATTAATTTTTGGAAATAACAAAAAGAAAATACATTGTACCAAAAAAGAAATTGAAAACTTTATAAACAAAGAAAAATTAACTTTAAAAAAAAATTGGAGAGTATCAAAAACAGATACAGAGCCCATTGATTTTATAGGAAAGAGATTTTACAGAGATTATACAACTATAAGAGATACTACATTTTTAAGATTAAAAAGAAGAATAAAAAAGATTTCAAAAAAATCTAGCATTAATTATACGGATGCAACAGCTGTTATTAGCTATCATGGTATGTTAAAACATACAGATTCGTATAAGGTAAGACAGAAATATATATATCCATTTGTAGATATAGAAAAATGCAAGGAGGTTATTAAAAATGAAGGCAGAAAGCGATGTTAAACCAAATAAATATGAAATTTCAAACAGAGCAAGCAAAACGATTATAACGCTGATTGACAATATAGAAGAAGTAAAAGAAAATGAAGAAATAAAATATAAGTACGATGTATATGAAATAACATTACATAGAGATATAAAGCAATTAAGTGATGATGAGTACGAAAAGTATTTAAAAATTGCAAAGGTACAACAATTACAAAATGACAGTGAAGTAACAATTTTTGATAGAATTGATGCAATAGAACAAGCGATTGCTGAAATTGGGGAGGTAGTTTATAATGATTAATTTTTATATAATACAAATTAAATTAAAAAAAATGACAATAAATGATGTTCCCAAGCTATGGCGAAAAAAAGTAGAAGAAAAAATAAAAGCTTTTTAGTAGGAGGCTTGTATGGAAGAAAAGTATATAAAAATAATAACAGAGAATACGGAAAGTTGTAAATCTGCACATAAGAGATTGGATACATTGGAAAAAAATATTGATGGAATAAATAATTTAGCTGTAGCAGTAAAAGAAATTGCCATGGAAACAAAAGCAACAAGAGAAGATGTAAACGACATGAATAGCAGATTAAAAGATGTAGAAAATAAGCCAGCCAAAAACTGGGAAAATTTAAGTAAAACAATATTAACTCGGAATTGCGACAGCAGTTCTGGGTTATTTTTTGGCAAAATTCGGAATGTGAAAGGAGAATAAAAAAATGGATAGTGATAAGTTTATAAAAAAATGTAAAGAAATAGTAAAACAATATGCAATGGAACATTTGGACAAAAGCGATAATATTCCAGAGTTTGAAGTATTTGATGTTTGGTATTGTAAAACATTACAAAATCATAAAGCTTTATTAAGTACCAGTTTATTAGATGGTATGTATTATGAATGCACATACAACGGAGATAAAAAGAAGATATATTTAGATGCATATAAAAAGTTTGAAAATAGATGTATAGATGTGGAGGAATAGTTATGAATAATAAAAGAAAAATGATTATAACTGCAATAGTAACAATTATTTTAGCTATAGTTAGTGCAATCTTTGGAGTCAACTATAGTGAACGCGATGTAGCTGAAATTTCAAACTCTGTGGAAACTGTGATTAACTATGTTGATAATGCTACAACAGAAATAGAAGAAACAACAGAAGCTGAAGAACAGACACTGGAGGTTGAGCAGGAAGTTGAATCAGATGCACAAGTAGAACAAGAAAATATAAGTTACAATGGAAGTAGCACCGGCAATGGTTTAGCTATTTTAGGGCAATGCACAGGATTAACTTATTATTCGCAAGCAGATACAAGGTGGGCTAATTATTTATATACATCTACTAACAATAATAGCCAAACCATGAAATCCAGTGCCTGTGGACCTACATCGGCAGCAATGGTCGTTTCAAGTTCCAAAGGCTCAATTCTGCCAACTACTATGGCAAATTTATTTGTTCAAAATGGATTTAGAACTACAAACAGTGGTACTGCCTGGTCTGCGTACAGCTGGGTAGCAGATTATTTTAATTTCAATGATTATAAGTATACATCTAATTACAATACAATGTTAGATTATTTAAACAGAGGATATTATGTAATTGCAAGTTGTGGAAGTGGCTTATTTACTTATGGCGGACACTATATTGTATTAGTAGGAGTGGAAAATGGAAATATAAAGATTTATGATCCATATTTATATACAAATAAATTCAATACAGCTAGTAGAAAAAATAAAGTTACAGTAAATGGAAATACGGTTTATTGTAGCATAGATAATTTTAAGGAATATGCAAATTATAAAGGGTTTTGGTGTTTCAGTAATGATAGTGGTTTAACAGAAAATAAAAATACAGATATAAAGACTGTAGTAGCAGATAACAATATAGAAGATACAAATTATAAAGTAAGAATAACTGCAAGCAGTTTAAGGGTAAGAGAAGGGGCAGACACAAATTATAAACAAGTTACTTCATACAGAGATGGTACAATTGTTACAATTTTAAAGAAATATAGAAATTGGGGAAAAACAGATAAAGGCTGGATATGTTTAGACTATACTGTTCAAACCGTTCAAAAAATGAACGGTTATAAAACAGGAACATATATAATTAATTGCAGTAAGTTAAATGTACGAACAGGACCTTCTACCAAAAATAGAATAAAGACATTAAAAGAACTTACAAAATCCGCTAAAAAGCAAGGGGGATATGTTAGAGGTGTACGATGTACTGTTTCAGAAATCCGTGGAAATTGGGGAAAAACACCAAGTGGATGGATTTGTTTGGACTATTGCAAAAAAATTTTAAAAAAATATTGACAAGAATATAAACATAGTATATTATAAATTCAATTCCAATAACTCGGTAGATTCTATATTAAATTAGTCTACCTTCATTATTGTTTAACTATAACATGGAATGTATTTTAATGAATTTTAAAATAAAGTAATATTTTCTAAACTATTATTAGTTTAAAATTTATTAAAAAAATTGGTTTAACTATTACACATAGTGTATAAATAAAAAAATAAGAGGAATTTTCTTCCTCTTATTTTTCTATTTATTTAATGTGTTTTACAGAATAATAAATCATAATCTACTTTAAAAACTTCTTTTCTCGCTTCGTTAAAAATTTCTAATCCTTTTCTATTGTTTTCAAAATAAGTTTTTATAATTCTTAAAGCTATTTCTATATTGCTTGCAGTTGCTATTGTTTGTTTTGTGTTTTTATCTCTTATTGTATATAGTGGTTTTAACTCTCCTTTTAATTGTGCTAACTGTAAATCGAATGAAGTTACTTTTGTTTTTGTTGTTTTATACACTAAATTATCTGTGTTCATTGTTTTGTTTTTTTTCATAATATCAAACTCCTTTTCATTTTTTTATTAAAAATTTTATTTTTATTATTTTTTAATTTTTCCAAATATCCCAGACTTTAACAATTATCTTCAATGGATCTTCGTTGTTTTCAACTATATCAAAATCAACGTTAATTTCTTTATCTTTTAATATTTTTGTTTCGATAGCATATGAAGCACTTGTTTGATCTAAAACATCATCAATATAATCGAATGCACTAGATGTACTTCCAGTAATGTTTTCAATTGTATTGTCAACATCTAACAAAGACATTTCTTTTTTTAATACTTCTTTCTTTATTTCATCTATCATTTTTTCAATTCTTTCATTGTCATAATTATTGCATATAACAACTTCAAAATGTTCATTGTTATCAACATCTTCTTGTGTTTTATAGAAATAATACTCAACATCTTCTTCTATATTATCCTCAACATATTCTTTTGCTTCCTCATAGCTGTTAAAATTAATATATTTATTTTCAATTGTAAAATCGTAAATTCCTTTTTGGCCATATTGCACATACGCTTTCTCTAAAATAATTCCTTCCATTTTTAAATCCTCCTTATTTATAATTATTTTTTTTCCATCAAATTTTAGTGTTGCTGTTCTATTTACATCGTCAAAGCCCATTTCTTTAACCCATGGAACTGGTAATGTTATTCTGGTTGTAGTATATCCATTTCCATTTTTAGCAAACAATATTTTTGTAGTTCTTATTTCAACATCTTCTTTTTTCATATTTACATATTTTCCTTTCGTTTTGTTAAATATATATTAACATAGTCGTGTCGACTTGTCAACAATTTTTTCAAAAAAAATTCAAAAAAATTTAAAAGAGGGAAAAACCCTCTTTTTATTGCATATTTTTTAATTTTTGTTGTATATTATACAATATATCAAACGCTTCTTTGCAAGTAGTATTATTTAAATCAATACCTTGTATTTGTCTAATAATATTAGTGCAAGAGGGTGTTTGATTATTAGAAGATGTAAGGGTGTTTATAACTTCAAATTTTAAATTTTTAGATTTTAACAAATTAGTGTATTTCTCTAGATTGGAAACTGGAAAACCACACTTAATTAAATTGGGTCCAAGATCTGTTAATTTTAGCCCAATTGCGTTAGAAACTACTTTTGCATCTTCATTCAAAATATTATAAAAAATGCCAACTTTAAATAAATAAACCTTATTTTTATCTTTCTTTTTTAATTCTTCATACTGCTTTTGTAGTTTGCTCATTTTTTCTTTTCCTCCTTGTTGTATTTTTAATAACAATAATGTCGCCTGGTTGGCACTCAAGTACTTCACATACTTTCTCAAGTGTATCAAAACGAATACTAGTTGTTTCATTATTCATCAAGTTTGAAAGCGATTGATAACTTCCGTTCCATACTTTTAACAAACCAATATTTTGATTTCTTTTTTTTCTTTAGCAACTCATTAATTTTTATATAAACCAATTTTTTCACCTCTTTTCAAATAGATATTGTAAAGCATAGTTAAAATAAAAATAACTATGCTAAAGGCAATGTATTTCCAAAATAACTATTGTTTAGAACAGGTAAAAATGATACAATGTATAAAAAAAGAGGTACAAAATGGAAAGTAAAGAATTTATTAAAATATTAGATAAGATTTATAAAATGCTAGATGTAAATAAAAGTGAGGAAATAAAAGAATATGTCACGGGTGTAAAGTTAAATTTAATGGCAAGCTCAAACAACATTGAAACATATGTAGATAATATATTATCAGAACTCGAATAATGTCGAAAAAAGTCGAAAACGAAAACTATTGAAAAATAAAGGAAATTTGAAGGTAGTACCTATTGTACAGCATAGTTACATAAATTAACATAATATGATAAAATACTTATAGAGATATCTCCAATTTTTTGAAAAGGAGGTTTAATATAAGTGCAGACATTTATACAAGAAGTTATAGAAGAAAATAGGAAAAATTTTACCGATGAAGAGTATAAAATAATAATGCACAATATAGAATTAACAAAAAAGATATATTTATTAGGTTTTGTTGATGCCAGAGATTTATATAAATAATTTATAAAATAATTTCCCGACTTTTCCCGACTTTTTCCCGATTTAGTTCAGGAAATTTCGGGAAATTTTAGGAAATATAAAAACAAAAACGGGAAAAAAACAGGGGATTAAGCCAATAAAGACAATAAAAAGTCAATATTCCATTTCCCGATAGGTCGTTGGTTCGAGTCCAACAAGAGGAGCCAAAATGCTTAAATTGTTA